>OQVT01000623.1_pt1 | contig 20566 bp, 12 predicted proteins | sample 1691561 | NCBI WGS metagenome assembly OQVT01 (sample SAMN03418260, study PRJEB22391) | human gut metagenome | biome: human-gut; feature: organic feature; material: feces | host: Homo sapiens | place: Tanzania | collected 2013-01 | reverse complement strand
TCTTTGACACTCAAGTTGCCTGCAAACGTCATGTTAACGCATGTAGTTATTATTCAGTTATTTTGTTTTGGCTTATGATTACATTACAAAAATAATAATAACAATTTAATAACGTATAGTTTACGTTAAGCTGTTGTAGATTTTCTCTGTGCAAATATACGCACGAATATCCTTCCGCTTATTCTGATTCGTGCCAAAACTATAGGCTGATGCTGTTTAGCACGTTCAGTTTGCCGTCGTTCACCAACTTGATAATCAGTTCGCCAAACAACGTGTTTTGCCAGGCAAACCAGTCGCGGGTAAAATTTGTCGGGTCGTCTTTATGGAAACTCTCGTGCATAAAGCCCGTTCCGGCATCGGTACGCATCAGCGTTTCGATGCACCACTTAATCTCTGCGTCATCGGTCGAGGTGAAGGCCTTCATCATAATAGACATGGGCCAAGGCATGTCGTAACCTACATGTGGGCCGCCAATGCCCTCACCGGCCTTGCCACGAAAGAAATAGGGATTGTCCTCGCTCCACACGAAGCGGCGCGTGTTCTGATAGATGGGATCGTCGATGCTGACATCTCCCAGATAGGCCATAGACAGCAATGAGGGCACATTGGCATCGTCCATAAGGAGCTGATTACCGAATCCATCTACCTCGTAAGCATAGATAGGTCCGTATTTAGGGTGCTGATGCACGGCATAGGCTCTCAGGGCCGTCTTCACCTCAGCAGCCAGACTGCGGCACTGCTCAGCCAACTCGGTGTTCCTGTTCACCTTGACCAGTATCTCGGCAGCCTTGTTCAGACAGCTGACTGCCATGAAGTTCGAAGGGATAAGGAACTGAAACGTTGTGGTATCGTCGCTGGGGCGGAAAGCGGAGCAGATGAGTCCCACGGGCTTCACGGGAGCTCCCCACCCATCGTTGCACATCGTGTCGAGTTGGCGGGTGGTATTGCGCTTGAAATGATAGCTTCCCACGCCGTTCTTGCGCTGCTGGTCACGGAAGGTGTTCAGAATATTCTGAACGGCTTGCAGCCAGCTATCGCCAAATACACTGGTATCACCGGTCACCTTCCAGTATTCATAGGCCAGACGTAACACATAGCAGGGGGAGTCTATCTCCCATTTACGCTCGTGCAGTTCGGGCTTCATGTCGGTCTCGTCGGTCATCCAACTGCCGTCAGGTTTAGGCACTTGGTTGAAAGCATTGGCATAGGGGTCAATGTTGATGCACTTCAACTGACGCAGGATGACACCGGCCAGCATCTTCCTGAGCTTTTTATCCTTATTAGCCAACTGCACGTAAGGGAAAACCTGGGCACCTGAGTCGCGGAGCCACATAGCAGGAATGTCGCCCGTATAGACAAATGTGTCGGGTGTGCCGTCATCACCCTCAGTGTAATGCACAGTGGTGTCAAGCGTATTGGGGAAGCAGTTGGTGAACATCCATGCCAGTCGCTGATTGGTCAGCAGTTTGCAGATGCGCTGTATCTCTTTCTCTACAGCGTCGGAACGGAACAGACGGTCGGCTTCAGCAGGGCGATTGTTATGTTTCACAACAGCATCAGCCTGGCAGATGAAAGGTGCTGGGCTGACTGGTAAGGCTTCTGCAAAGGCCGTGGTGCCACTTCCTACAAGCAGGGTGTACAACAGAAGTGTCTTGTGTTTCATTATCTTTTGTTTTTGGTTATTATTTAGATTTGTATGCAAAGTTATAATGTTCGTGTGTGTTGTTATTCCTAATCTGTGCCAATGATGTTCTGAAAGAACTAAAAGCTACGATATATTTTTACGCGTTCATCTTTTATAACGTGAGTTCGACGAATATACTTTAGAATAAAGTAAGCAGTTTGTCGGATACGGACATCAATGCTCCCTTCATGTTGCTCTTCAGTTTCGTTATAAGTTGTATGCCATCCACAAAGAGCCTTTCGAAAAGACGCTTGATATGCCGACAATGTCGCAGAAACCCATTACGAAAAAACCTAATAGAACGGGCAATGTCTTTGCAAATAATTTCTTTTCTACCATATTTTTTATTAACAACATTTTGATAATGCAAATATACATTATAACATATATAATTATAGCCCTCGCTTTTGTCATTCTTTTCCTGTTTGTCTACAATTTTGGCATTATATAAGACATATTTATGAAAAACATGGGGTACATTTGCAACCGGAAACAAAACACCATATTATTTTTATGAAGGTACCGATGGGAGCAGCCCGTCTGCGCATCAGTGCCTTCCCTGTAACGAATCAATAATCACAAAACGATAAATAATAATGAAAAGCAAAATTCTATTAGCAGCCTGTATCTGTTGCTCCCTCTGGGCACAGGCCAAAAACAACTATGCCGACTATGTGAGTACACTCGTTGGCACTGACTCCAATTTCGAATTATCAACGGGTAATACCTATCCCGCCACGGCCATGCCTTGGGGCATGAACTTCTGGACACCACAGACAGGCCACATGGGCGATGGGTGGGTTTATACCTACACGGCCAACCGCATACGTGGCTTCAAGCAGACCCACCAGCCAAGTCCGTGGATGAACGACTACGGACAGTTTGCCTTGATGCCCACCACAGGAGCCCCCGTATTCCGTGAAGACGACCGCGCCAGTTTCTTCAACCACAAGGCTGAGACGGCCCTTCCCTATTATTATCAGGTCTATCTGGCCGACTATGACATCAACACCGAGTTGGTGCCCACGGAGCGTGCCGCCATGTTCCGCTTCACGTTCCCCGAGAACAGCCAGTCGTGCGTGGTCGTTGATGCACTGGACCGAGGCTCGTCAGTGACTATCATACCAGCCGAGCGCAAGATAGTAGGCTATTCCACGAAGAACAGCGGCGGTGTGCCTGGCAACTTCAAGAACTACTTTGTCATCGTCTTCGACAAACCTTTCACCTACACTGCCGCCGTTCCCAACGGTGACATACGCACTGACGAACTTGAGGCCACGGGCAACCACGCAGGTGCCATCATCGGTTTTGCCACAAGGAAAGGCGAGCAAGTACATGCCCGCGTAGCATCTTCCTTCATCAGTGCCGAGCAAGCTGAGTTGAACCTCAAGGAACTGGGCACACAGAGCTTTGATCAACTGAAGCAGAAGGGTCGTGACCGCTGGAACGAAGTACTGGACAGAATAGAAATCGAGTCCGACAACATCAATGAGTTGCGAACATTCTACAGCTGTCTGTACAGAAGTACCCTCTTCCCTCGCATGTTCTACGAGAAAGATGCAAAAGGTAATATCGTACACTACAGCCCACATACCGGCAAGGTGCTGCCTGGCTATATGTTTACCGACACAGGTTTCTGGGACACTTTCCGCGGACTGATGCCACTCATCAACCTTGTATACCCAGAGATGAGCGCACAGATGGAGGAAGGCTTCTACAATTCCTATAAAGAGAGTGGATTCTATCCTGAATGGGCAACACCAGGTCACCGAGCCTGCATGGTGGGCAACAACTCTGCATCCGTAGTTGCTGACGCATACGTGAAAGGAAATATCAAGAAGGACACACAGGCTATCTTCGACGCTTTGTGCAAGGATGCCAACTCTGTCCATCCAACAGTAGGCTCATCTGGCCGTACGGCATATAAGGAGTACAACCAGTTAGGATATGTTCCATCCGACGTAGTTGGCCAGAGCACCTCACGCACCTTGGAATATGCCTATGATGACTGGTGCATCTACCAGATGGGTAATAAACTGGGGCGTCCAGCCAGTGAGACAGATATCTACAAGCAGCGTTGTCAAAACTACAAGAATGTGTTTCATCCAAAATATGGTATGATGAGCGGTCGCGACTCTAAAGGCAACTTCCCAGATGACTTCAAACCAGATGCCTGGTGGGGACCGTTCACCGAGGGAAACAGTTGGCACTGGACGTGGTGCGTGTTCCATGACATCCGCGGTCTCATCACGCTGATGGGCGGCGACCAAGCCTTTGTCGACAAACTCGATGCTGTGTTCAAGGAGCCCCCGACGTTTGGTGGAAATGTCGATACCCGTAAGCAACTCATCCACGAGATGCGCGAGATGCAAGTTGTACACATGGGACAATATGCCCACGGCAACCAGCCCATCCAGCACATGATTTATCTCTACAACTATGCCGGACAGCCATGGAAGACCCAGTACTGGGTACGCGAGGCCATGCGTCGTCTCTACTACCCCACACCAGACGGATATTGTGGTGACGAGGACAACGGCCAAACCTCAGCGTGGTACATCATGTCGGCTCTCGGATTCTACTCCGTATGTCCTGGCACCGACCAGTACGTACTTGGCGCTCCGCTCTACAAAAAGGCCAAGATACATCTGGCCAACGGTAAGACCGTTGAACTGTCAGCCCCTGCCAACAGCGATGAAAATCGCTACATCGAGTCGCTTAGCATCAACGGCAAGGCATACGGCAAAAACTATGTGACCCACGACCAACTGCTGCGCGGTGCCCGTCTGCAATATCAGATGAGCAGCAAGCCCAATATGCGCCGTGGCACCCAGCCTGCTGCCTACCCATACTCTTTCTCAGACAACAACGAGTAGCAGCCGACGAATATACCTATAATAAACGTGGCTGTGTCAAAAAACAGGAAGTGAGCACTTCTTCGTTTTGGCACAGCCACGTTTGTGGACTACTGCATAAACCCGTAAGGGCACCTTTCACTATCAGTGGTTTCTTTCAGGATTGTTTTTCCAATCCACAAATCAGTTCCAGGTCTATTTATTGCTCTTAATCAAAAAGCATCCAGCACAGACGGTTTGTTGTCTTGCCGGATGCCCTTTTCCTGATAACAATCTTATAACCTAACTAATACTTAAACTAACTACTAACTACTAACTATAACTAACTTAAACTACTCTGCTGCAAAATTACCCTTAAAAATACAGTCTTCTATACCAATTTGTGCCAAATCTGTAAAAGAAACAGACTTGGCACAAATTCTCTTATTCTAATTTCATGCGGAGAGCGCGTAGGAAGAAAACACTTATAGCGATTCATCTTTTGTCTGGTAAGATTCCCTATAAGCCTTTGGTGTTGTGTTGAAATGCTTGCGGAACTCGGAATAGAACAGCGACCGAGAGTCGAAGCCCGTCTTGAGCATCACCTCAGAGATGGTCATGCGTGTGGTTGTAAGCAGGCGGGCTGCCGCATTGATGCGATACTCCCGTATGAACTCCTTGGCAGGCGGCAGTTGGGCACTCTCAAATTTCCGATAGAGGCTGCGGCGACTCAGGCCCATGAGGGTAGCCAGAGTGTCGGGGGTTAAGTCAGAGTTGCTCATATGCTCATCGACTATCTTGGTCATTTCCTGTACGAACTGCGCATCATCTTTACTGACCAGTGTCCCTGCTGAGTAGGAATAGACAGATGCTGCTGAGTTATAGTACTCCTTCAGTATGCTGCGGTTCTCCAACAGGCGCTTGATAACCGATATTAGATAACTAATGCTGAATGGTTTGGTGATATACATGTCGGCACCGCTCTCGAAGCCCTCTATGCGCTCATCGACAGCAGTCTTGGCCGAAAGAATGATGAGTGGTATGTGCATGGTATGCTTATTATGTTTCACGCGCTGTGTAAACTCCAGTCCGTCCATGCCCGGCATCATCAGGTCAGTGATAATAAGGTCGGGCGTTTCGTTCTTTAGCATCTCCAGTCCTTTCCCGGCATCGTTGGCTGTCAATAGTCGGCAGTTCTGCAGACTTTCGGTGAGCAAGTTGAGCAAATCCTGATTGTCGTCTATGACAAGTAGGGTTGGTGCCTGATCGCCCGCAAACTTGTATTGCTGCCGCGGCCGATGGGCTGCTGCGTTCTCATCCTGTGCAGCAACGTCGTATTCCTGAAAAGTTGCTGTCTGTGCTGTTACGATGGGTTCATGCTCGGCACCGGCTGGCAGGGTGCGCTGAGGCAGTACGACATTGAAGCAGGCATAGTGTCCCACCTCACTGTCAATGCTGATGCTTCCGCCCAGCAGTTCCACCATCTTGTGACAGATGGCCATGCCCAGCCCGTTGCGTGTAGTCTGTCCGCTGCTGCTGCTCTCATCAACGCTGTTGAACACAGAGTAGTAGTCGAAGATGCGCTGCTGATCTTCTGGTTTGATGCCTTGTCCGGTATTGTAGACTGAGAATAGCAGATGCTCTCCGTCACGCCGTAACGTCACCTTAATGGTGCCTTCACGCTTGGTGTATTTGAATGCGTTGGAAATGAGATTGCTTACGATGCGTCGCAGCGCCGTCTCGTCAGAGTTCCACACCACGCCTGGTTCTATCTGTTGCTCGTAAACAATATGGTTGCGACTGGCCATCTCGACGAACGATGCAGTGTAGTCGCCGACAACGGCCGACATGTTGACACGACGAATGCTGATCTCATGATGGCCGGTGGTGATACGGCGGAAGTCTATAATCTCCTGTATGAGCATGTTCAGCCGTCCCAGATTCTGCATAATCATCGACACGTATTTGCGCACAAAAGTGTAGCTGCCAAGCCGATCCATGATGCGTTCGCATGGGCCGTAAATGAGTGTCAACGGGGTGTTCAGTTCATGTACCACGTTGGTAAGAAACTTCATCTTTTCCTCGTATATGGCTTCGCGGTGCTGCTCGTTGAGTCGGGCTATCTCCATGGCCTGTCGCTCTCTTTGGTCGTTGCGCCATCGGTTGAACAGCACGTAGGCCAGGCCCACAAAAGCTAACAGATAGAGCACATAGGCCCACCATGTGTGATACCAGGGAGGCGTGATAACAATGTGCAGCGTCCCCAAAGACATCTCCTCGCCCGTATTGATGTTCTGGGTTTTCACGAAGAGGGTGTAGTGTCCTGGGGACATATTGGTAAACGAGAACACAGAGTTGCGGCCGTTGTCTATCCACTCATCGCGCTCAGATAACTTGTAATAATAGTGTATCATCGGCTCTTCCAGATAGTTGTAGGTGGCCACACCCACGTTGAAGTAGTTCTGGTCATAATTCAGTGTGAGCACAAGTCGCCCCTTCTGCTGTCTCAGAAATTGGCTGATGTTCTGCCGTACGCCCATGAGGGAAAGCCGTGTGAACTCCAGTTGATGATTCACCTTGCTAGGTTTTATCTGGTTGTTATAGTCGATAATGACCCCGCCTCCGATGCCGCCGAAGAACAGCCGGTTGCCCACGACGTAGACGGCTCCGTCGCTATACTCCATAATGTCGGACAGCGTGTGTTCGTTGACCACCATTTTCACGTGCCCGTCGGTGGTGAGAGCCACCAGGCCGTTGTTGCTCGATGCCCACACTTCTTCACCACCCCGGCAGGCCAGCGCATGTATGGTGTTGTTGGGAAGCCCGTCGGCCATCGTGATGCGCTTGATGCTTCCGTCCTGATGAAGAATGGATATACCCATGCCTGAGCCTACCCACAGGTCATCGCCTACTGGCAGCAGTGTATAGACATCGTAAATGCTGGGGTCAGCGGTATTCTGCATACGCGGATAAGACTTAAGCGTGTTGTGTTCCAGAGTGTAGAGTCCCTTGCCACGATTACCGAACCACCACTGTCCCCGGTTGTCTTTTGCCAGAGAGAAGAAGTAGTTTGATGACTGTTTGCCGCCGTCCAACACGTAGGTTTTCAGGTTGGTCAGCAGCGGATGGCCGTCTTTCTCGCTGATGTCGGCTCGGCAGATGCCGAACCCCAGCGTGGCCATCCACAACTGGTCGCCATCCTCGCATGCTGCAATGACATGTTTCACATGATCAGGCAAAGCCAGATGTTTCACTTGGCGTGTCGTATAGCTATAGTAGGAAATGCCCTCGGCATTACATATCCACACCCACGGGTGGCGACTTTCAGTGAGGTGATAGACGATGTTGCTGCCTAACTGGCTGTTTTGCACCCCAAAATATTGTACATTTTGGGACAGAGTGCTGGGTAGCGTAAAGACAGAAAAGTGCGGAATGGCCAATAGGCCGTTGCCCTTCGTACCCACCCAAAGCGTACCCTCACGGTCGTAGAGCAGGGCACGTATGGGGCAGTCGCGCATGGCGCGTAATTTCGACAGCATGATGGTGTAAAAGGAGTAAGGCTCATCGCTATACATCCCTACTCCCAGGCCGTCGGTACCAATCCATACGATTTCGCCGTTGCGGTCCTTCTGCATGCAGAATACGCCGGTCTCAATGCAACGACCTGCCGGTTGCTGCTGTCAGACCCATTAAAGACATCGTCAAGTGATAGTCTGATAACGCTGCGTTCGGAGAAAGACACAAACAGATGGTTTCTGAATCGCAGAACATCGGTGATGCTGCCATGCGTGTCGGTTTCATGTTGTAAAGACAGATATCGGTCTAATCGCTCTGTTGCCAGACGAAAAGCATACAACTGGTTGTCTTGGTCCACCAGATACTCCACATCGTCATCGGCTGTTGCCATCTTGATGGCCATAGAGGCTATTGTCTCGCCGCGTCCTACGGCGTACCCGCTGTCGGTCTTCCTGACAACATAACGCACGATGCGGTCGTGCAAGAATACATACAGTCTGCCATCAGACAGGCTGAAGTCGCACACCTCGTTCTGCCTGAAGCTGCCCAGCGAAACCGATTGAAAACGACCTTTCTTATTTAAGAACCACAAATGGCCGTTATGGAGCAGGAAACCATCGCCAGAAGGATTGCAGCGTATTCTGCGTAGCCCCTTGAACTGCTCATAGTAGTCTACCTTACTGCCCGTCGGCGACATAATGTTCAGACCGTAGTTGGTCAGCACCCACATGCTGCCGCCCACGGTTTTCACGTCCTCCACCAGATGGCCATACAATACTACTCCGGTGTTTTGTGCGGTCAGCCACATATCGTTGCCGTCGTAACTGTTCAGACCGTCACAGGTACCAAAGAGCATCTCACCACTCGGACGCTGGGCTATCGAAAGCACAGAACTATTTGACAGACCTCTGACATACTTTAAGTTATAGGATAGCACACTGCCCGCACAGCATAATATCAAAGACAAGGTTAAGAGTAGTCGTAATTTCATTATAGTCGGATATTGATTATTGCGTTACAAAGGTAGCAAACAAAAGGCAAGCCTCCAACAATACTCTGTTAATAATTTCGTAATCGTTTGAAAATGAGCAAGTTGATTAACAAAACATAACTAAATAAATTTGGCTAAGTGTCTGATTTTCAGTACCTTTATAGTTGATTCAAGACTTTAAAAGTATGATATTTTCAGAGCCACTTAGCCAATATGAGGAGATTCTCAAGGATGCAATCCGTACATCAATGAAAGAATCAGGTGCAAAGTTAGCAAAAACTTTCCAGACTCTGCTCATCGAGATACTGACTTTATATATGATTCTACCCAGAAAGATAAACTTCACACAGATGGCTCGCTACGGCAAGCACGGTGAGCAGACCTATCGTCAGAATTTCAATCGTAAGAAGAAAGACTGCATCGATTGGCTTCTGTTGAACCTATCTCTTGCAAGGCGTGTGTTGGAAATGGATGGCTTACTTGCCATTGCCATAGACCCATGCTATATCAGCAAGGCTGGGAAGAAAACTCCTCATATCGGACGGTTTTGGTCGGGATGTGCAGGGGCAGTGAAGCACGGACTTGAAATCATGGGCATCGGCTTACTGGATATTGCCAACAACAAATGTATGATGCTACGTGCCCATCAGACAATAGGGAACTCCGCGCTGAAGATGAGGAACAAGACACTCGTTGAATATTACATCAGCGTTATGAAGCGGTATTCAAAGAAACTGCTGTCCATCACCGACATAGTGGTGGCTGATGCATTCTTCTCCACATCCACGTTTGAGAAAGGCATGTCGGAGTTTGGCTTCTACCTTGTCAGCCGTTTCCGTGACAACGCTTGTCTGCATTACATTCCCAAGAAGGAAAAGAAACGTGGACGGCCAAGGATCAAGGGGGACAAGATTGACTTGGCAAACCTCAACCTGTCATGTATGGAAGAGCTGCACATCGACGGCTTGGATGGAAAGGCATACACCCTCGAGGCTTATGCTAAGGCTCTGAAGAAGAAAGTGCGACTTGTAATTTGGCGAATGCCAGGTGGAAAATCAGGGCCGACGCATTACTCTATGACATCAATTTAGCAAGGAAAGAGCTGTCCCAACCAGCTCTTTTTCTTTTTGCTTTCATACTACCCTTAGTTTCATCTTGTTTTATCTTTGCTAACGCAAACTTATTAATAAGAGAAATGTTTTGTGCAGCGTTCTTTTTCTTCTTTTGATTGTCTTCATTAAACGATACATCCAATTGCCAATGTAGATTATTTTCTATCCCCCAATGTTTTCTAGCTACATTGAGTATAGTTTCTGCTTGCATATGCAATGATGTAATATAATAATGGTTCTCACAACTTGTTTCTCCTGTCTTATTTTCGGTTCTTGTATTTTCTATACAAACAACGGATTGAACGCCTTCCCACTGGAATATTTTTTCCGTTAAACTTTGATACGAGATAACTCGACACGTTCTCTTTTCTGTTCGACCATGTCCATAATTTTCTTGGGTGCAATACTGATATCTTGTAGGAGGATAGTGACCACGTCCATTTACCTTTGAACCATCAATGTTTATATCTGAGAACCAGCTTTTTATGGCTTCATACAACTTGTGCTGATTCTCTTTAACGGCTATAAGATAATCGCCTTTGTTTTCAATGATTTTTTTTACAATATTATGCTGACAACCAATGGCATCAATAGTAACGATGCAATCTTCTAAATCTAATATTTTCAAAAGTTCAGGAATGGCCTTTATCTCGTTAGATTTTTCTCCAACCTTTTCTTGTCCTAATGATACGCCATTGTCAACAGCCCAGGCACTCACCATTCTTATGGGACAAATTTTTCCATTCTCATCTTCTGATCTTGCACCACGCATTTCCTTGCCATCTATAGCAATAACGCCCTTATATTTTCCGTATAAATCTTGTACCCATTCACGAAATCCTGCCTCAAATTCCTTGGGATTTATGATGGAAAAAACGCGATTAAATGTATCATGACTAGGTATTTCTTCAAGGCCTTTTATTCTGGACTTGAAAAAATCTATATGGGCAACACCAAATTCTTCTATTTCATTCCAACTTTCAGCACCACCTATAATCGCGGCTAAAGTGATATAAATGATACTTTCAAGACTGTGTTTTTGAAGATGATTACGACGCGGATCTTGGATATTGTTCAATATAATCGAGATATTCATGCTTTTTTGGGGAGTAAAGGTAATACTTTTTTAGGAAATACCTTTGATTATCATGGAGAAAAGTAATGCGTCGGCCCTGTAGGCCTCTTTGAAGCGATTTGGGTTTATGCTCCTTTCACAAACCGTGAGATGCTACCATTGGAAACAAGTTCTTGTGGGGTGCCGCTTATTAATGTTGATTTTTCATTTATCTTCTTTTCTTTGTTTCTCTTATTTCTTTTATATTCCTCCTTCTCTTTATAATATTCCTCCTTCTCTTTATAATATTCTTCCTTCTCTTTATAATATTCCTCCTTCTTTTTATATGTCTCTCCCTCATTCGTCTCCTTTCCTTTGTTTGTCTTCTCTTTTTCCGCTCCTTCTCTATGTTTCTCAAAAAGCCACAGACGGTCGGCAGAGCTGACGGCCAACTCAAGGTCGTGTGTGGACAGCAGCACAGTCTTGTGCTCCTCATGAGCGATAAGCTTGAGAAGTTGCATCACCTCCACCTTGCTCGGGTAGTCGAGGAAGGCCGTTGGCTCGTCAAGGATGATGATGGGCGTCTGTTGCGCCAGAGCCTTGGCAATCATTACCTTCTGACGTTCACCATCGCTGAGGGTTGTCACGGTGCGGTTGCTCATGTGCTCGATGCCAACGAGACGCAGCGAGTGGGTCACGATGGTGCGGTCCTCATCCGACAGACGGCCCCAGAAGCCAGTGAAGGGTGCACGCCCTGTGGCCACCATCTCCCACACGGTGGTGCACGTCACGTCAGGCCGTTCGGTGAGTACCACCGCCATGCGCTCCGCCCTCTGTCGAGGCGACAGTTTCCTTACATCGTCATCGCCGAGAAACACTGTGCCTTCAATGGGCTGTTGGAATCCAGCAATGGTGCGCAATAATGTCGATTTGCCAGCACCGTTCACTCCTATCAGACATGTCATCATGCCCTCATGCGCCTGTTCGTTGATGGCATGGTTGAGATGTTTTGTTTGTCGGCCGTCATGGTAGCCCACAACGAGGTTGTTGAGTGTTATCATCTTTTTCCTTGTCTTTTCTTTCTTAAGCAATAATAGCTTTTCCTTCTTTCCTGTATTCAGAAATAAGGTTCTCCCTGTTTCTTATTCACATAAATTCTTGTTTGAACAAGAACCGTTGTAAATGTGAAAGTTCTGTTATTAAGCATTATTATGTCGCGAAGATACAAAAAAATCAGTACTTTTGCAGTCATGAATACGCCTATTCAAGCATTAATGCAGCAAAAAGCCCTCTTGCAGGTCGAATATGCCTGTGAGAAGGAGAATTTCCGACGGCAGACGGAGGCCACAGGCATGGCACGCAAGGTGAAGCGTGGCGACGCGTGGTACCCGGTGACGGCGGGACGAAGCTATTATAACTCGCTCAACCAGCCCTGTGTGGAGATTGTGCGGCAACAGGATGACGACATTGAACACAACTTTGAGTTTGGACGCCCCGTGATGTTCTTCACCACCACCCCGGCACCCGTGAAGAACGCACAGGCCACCATCAGTTATCTGTCGTTCACCGCCACGGTGAGCTATGCCGACGGGGGACGCATGGTGGTGACGCTGCCCGACATGTCGAGGGCGGTGGAGCTGCAACAGCCTGGCGCACCGCTGGGTGTGCAACTGTCGTTTGACGAGACCTCCTACCGCCTGATGTTCGAGGCCCTCGACCGCGCCATGCGTGCCAAGGGCAACCGCCTGGCTTATCTGCGCGACCTCTTCTACACGCCGACGGTGAAGCCCCAACATTTCGCTTTCGCCCCCATGCGCTTCCCGTGGCTCAACGCCACACAGGAGAAGGCGGTGAACGAGGTGCTGTGGACGAAAGACGTGATGGTGGTGCATGGCCCTCCAGGCACGGGCAAGACGACGACGCTCGTGGAGGCCATTCATGAGACGCTGCAAAGGGAGAGTCAGGTGCTGGTGTGTGCCCAGAGCAACATGGCGGTCGACTGGATTGCCGAGAAGCTCGTTGACCGTGGCATCTCGGTCTTGCGCATAGGCAACCCCACAAGGGTCAACGACAAGATGCTGTCGTTCACCTATGAGCGGCGCTTCGAGGCACATCCCGACTACCCGCAGCTGTGGAGCCTGCGCAAGGCCATGCGCGAGCTGCGGTCGCAACGCAAACGCTCTGACAGCTGGCACCAGAAGATGGAACGTCTGAAGAGCCGTGCCACCGAGCTGGAGCTGCGCATCAACGCCGAGCTGTTTGGCGAGGCGCGTGTCATAGCCTCCACGCTCACGGGAGCGGCCAACCGGCTGCTGGACGGCATGAAGTTTGGGACGCTGTTCATCGACGAGGCGGCACAGGCTCTGGAGGCTGCCTGCTGGATTCCCATGCGCCGCACCACGCGTGTGGTGTTTGCAGGCGACCATTGTCAGTTGCCACCGACGGTGAAGAGCATCGCTGCCCTGCGCGGCGGACTGGGCAAGACGCTCATGGAGCGCATCGTGGAGAACCACCCCGACGTGGTGACGCTGCTGGGCGTGCAGTATCGCATGAACGAGCACATCATGAAGTTTTCGAGCGACTGGTTCTACGGCGGCAAGGTGCAGACGGCGCCTGAGGTCAAGAACCGCGGCATACTCGACTATGACGAGCCGATGCAATGGATCGACACGTCGCTCACGGGGGCAAAGGAAGAGTTTGTGGGCGAGAGCTTCGGACGCATAAACAAGCAAGAGGCACAGCTCACCATTGACACCCTGTGCTCCTATTATGCAAAGATCGGGCGCACACGGGCGCTCGACGAGCGTATCGACGTTGGCGTGATCTCGCCTTACAGGGCTCAAGTGCAGTATCTGCGCCAGCTGATACGCCGTGACGACGAGCTGCGCCCCCTGCGCCGTCTCATCACCGTCAACACGGTGGACGGCTTTCAAGGTCAGGAGCGCGACGTGATAATAATCTCTCTCGTGCGTGCCAACGACGACGGACAGATTGGATTCCTCTCCGACCTGCGGCGCATGAACGTGGCAATAACACGCGCTCGCATGAAACTGATTATCCTTGGCAACGCCGCGACAATGACGAAGCACGGCTTCTACAAGAAGCTGTTCCAGTTTTGCGGACATGATGACGAGGCTTTGGCGGAAGAATAAGCAATCTTTTGCGAAAGTTCAGTAAAAGATAAACAACAAAAAAACAATGTTACAACGCGATTATATCATGCGGTTGATCCGCGAATTTATGGCTGCCCTTCAGCTCTTGCTCGAAGGCAAAGACCTTGAGCACCGGCGCGAGGAGCTGAAGAAGCTCTATGAGCAATATATCGGCCCCTATGAGCTTTATCACAACGCCACGATAGATGTGGCTATGCGTGCCCTCGCCTCCTATGACGAGGGGCAACGGCTGGAGCGCATGGAGATGCTCGCCGAGCTCTATTATGCCGAGGCCGACACCGTGACGGGTCCCGACCGCAACTTCTTGCTCGACAAGGCGTTCAACCTCTTCTCTTTTATAGAGCGAAACGGCAAGACGTTCTCCATGGACCGGCGTTATAAGATGGCTCTCATTGAGCAGAGAATGAAAAAATGCAGTGGCAAAACTCGCTGTGAATAAAAAAATTAGTAATTTTGCACATTGTTATGCCCAAAGCTCCGTCGCCGAGCTTAAAAAGCATGGCTTTGATGCCTTGGCGAGCGGCAAGCGACGCATAACATCATTGACAAGATAAAAACAAAAAACAAGAACATAAATGGAAGAAAAGAATTTTAAACGCACCACCGTGACAGCGGCTCTGCCTTATGCCAACGGAGGTGTGCATATCGGCCACTTGGCTGGCGTGTATGTGCCTGCCGATATCTATGTGCGCTACCTGCGCCTTAAGAACCAGGACGTAATGTTTATCGGCGGAAGCGATGAGCACGGCGTGCCTGTGACCATACGTGCACGCAAGGAGGGCATCACCGTTCAGGAGGTGGTTGACCGCTATCACAACCTTATCAAGAAATCGTTTGAAGAGTTCGGCATCTCGTTCGACATCTATAGCCGCACCACATCGAAGGTGCACAACAAGTTTGCAAGCGACTTCTTCCGCACGCTCTACGACAAGCACGAGCTGGTGGAGAAGACCGAGGAGCAGTTCTGCGACGAGGTGACGGGCGAGTTTCTTACCGACCGCAACATCGTGGGCACCTGTCCGCGCTGCGGCGCTGAGGGCGCTTACGGCGACCAGTGTGAGAAATGTGGCGCCACACTCTCACCCGAGGAGCTTATCAACCCCACAAACAAGAACAACCCGGGCCACGGACTGGTGAAGAAGGCAACCAAAAACTGGTATCTGCCGCTCAACAACTATCAGGAATGGCTGAAGCAGTGGATCCTTGAAGACCACAAAGAGTGGCGTCCCAACGTCTACGGCCAGTGCAAGTCGTGGCTCGACATGGACCTCCAGCCCCGCGCCATGACACGCGACCTCGACTGGGGCATCCCCGTTCCCGTGGAAGGAGCCGAGGGCAAGGTGCTCTATGTGTGGTTCGACGCCCCCATCGGCTACATCTCAAACACCAAGGAGCTGTGCGACGCCCAGCCCGAGAAGTGGGGCACATGGCAGAAATGGTGGCAGGATCCCGAGTCGCGCCTCATCCATTTCATCGGAAAAGACAACATCGTGTTCCACTGCATCGTGTTCCCAACCATGCTGAAGGCTCACGGCGGCTATATCCTCCCCGACAACGTGCCGGCCAACGAGTTCCTTAACCTTGAGAACGACAAGATCTCTACATCGCGCAACTGGGCTGTGTGGCTCCACGAATATCTCAAGGACTTCCCCGGCAAGCAGGACGTGCTGCGCTATGTGCTCACAGCCAATGCTCCCGAGACCAAGGACAACAACTTTACATGGAAAGACTTCCAGGAGCGCAACAACAACGAGCTTGTGGCTGTTTACGGCAACTTCGTGAACCGCGCCTTGCAGCTCACAAAGAAATATTTTGGTGGCGTGGTGCCCCAGTGTGGCGAGCTCCAGGAGGTAGACCGCAAGGCTATCGAGGAGTTTAAGGACGTGAAGCAGAAGGTTGAGGCTCTGCTCGACGTGTTCAAGTTCCGCGACGCACAGAAGGAGGCCATGAACCTCGCACGCATCGGCAACAAGTATATCACCGACTGCGAGCCTTGGCATGTTGCCAAGACAGACATGGAGCGCGTCAAGACCATCCTCTACATCTCTCTGCAGCTCGTGGCAAACCTCGAGATCGCGTTTGAGCCGTTCCTGCCGTTCAGCTCAAAGAAGCTGCGCGAGATGCTCAACGTGGCAGAGACAAAATGGGACCAGCTCGGCTCTACCGACCTGCTGAAGCCCGGCCATCAGCTTGGCACACCCGCCCTGCTGTTTGAGAAGATCGAGGACGAGGCCATCAACGCTCAGCTCCAGAAGCTCGAAGACACAAAGAAGGCCAATGAGGCTGCTGCCTATGTGGCTGCTCCCATCAAGGAGAATGTCGACTTTGAGACCTTCGAGAAGATGGACATACGCGTGGGCCACATCAAAGACTGTCAGAAGGTGAAGAAGAGCAAGAAGCTCCTTCAGTTTACCATCGACGACGGATCTGGCGTGGACCGCACCATCCTCAGCGGCATCGCTGCCTACTATGAGCCGGAGCAGCTCATCGGCAAGGATGTGCTCTTCGTTGCCAACTTTGCGCCTCGCAAGATGATGGGCATCGAGAGCCAGGGCATGATTCTCTCGGCTGTCAACTTTGATGGCTCGCTCACCGTCACAGGTGTGCAGGGCGACGTTAAGCCTGGCTCACAGGTAGGATAAGCAGCGGCAACCATAAACATGAACAAATCAACAATTATAACGAAAGATCACGTTTTGACGACATGCAGCAAGGCGGCGCTCACCGCGCTGCTGCTGTTTGTGGTCATGCTCTGCCACGCACAGATGGTGGACCCCGTGAAGTTTACGGCGCAGCTCAAGACCACCTCGTCGGCTGAGGCAGAGATAGTGTTTACGGGCAAGATAGAGCCGGGATGGCATGTCTACTCAACCAACCTTGGCAGTGGAGGGCCCATAGAGGCATCGTTCTCGGCAAGCCAGCACGACGGCATAGAGCTTGTGGGCAAGCTCATGCCCAAGGGCAAGGAGCTGTCGAAGATGGACAAGATGTTTGGCATGAACGTGCGCTACTTTGAACACAGCGTCACCTTCGTGCAGAAGATCAGGTTTGTGAAACCCCATTATGCGCTCAACTGCTCGCTCGAGTATGGCGCGTGCAGCGACCAGACATGTATGCCGCCCTCAGAGGTGAGCCTCAAGAAGCAGGGCAAGGCTCCCGCCTTTGTGGCAGACAAGGACACCAAGGGTGCAGCAGCAAAGGATGCAAACACCGCTGCCGAGGCCAAGACACCGGCACAGAACAGCGCCGAGGCCCGCAACGCAGCCATTGACGAGAGCGGTGCCGACGGTGGCGTGGCCACACGTCCCGGTGAGGAGACGGCTGTGGACAGCCTGTTTGGCGTGGACCCTACAGCCAATGCTGCCTCTACCGCCGCCGCTGTTGATGCGTCAGCCAGTCTCACCGCTGCCGACCGCGCCAAGCTGTGGACACCCGTCGTCAAGGAGCTGCAAGGCTTTGAGCAGAAGACCGACAACTCGCTTGTCTACATCTTCTTTGCCGGACTGCTCGGCGGCTTCCTCGCCCTGTTCACACCCTGCGTGTGGCCCATCATACCGATGACCGTGAGCTTCTTCCTCAAGCGCAACAAAGACCGTCGCAAGGCGGTGCGCGAGGCGATGACCTACGGTGCGAGCATTGTCGTCATATATGTGGCGCTGGGTCTGGCTGTGACGCTGCTCTTTGGTGCCAGCACGCTCAACGCCCTGAGCACCAACGCCGTGTTCAACCTCCTGTTCTTTGCCATGCTCGTGATCTTTGCCGCCTCCTTCTTCGGTGCTTTCGAGATACAGCTTCCCTCATCATGGAGCAACAAGATGAACTCGGCAAGCTCTACCACCAGCGGCATGCTCAGCATCTTCTTCATGGCGTTCACCCTCACCCTCGTGTCGTTCTCATGCACAGGTCCCATCATCGGCTTCCTGCTCGTGGCGGTGAGCACCCAGGGAGCCATCGTGGCACCCGCCGTCGGCATGTTCGGCTTCGCCTTGGCCCTTGCCATACCCTTCACCCTGTTCGCCCTCTTCCCCTCGCTGCTCAAGTCGGCACCCAAGTCGGGCGGATGGATGAACGTCATAAAGGTGACGTTAGGCTTCGTTGAGCTGGCGTTCGCCCTCAAGTTCCTGTCGGTTGCCGACCTGGCCTACGGCTGGCATATCCTCGACCGCGAGACCTTCCTCGCCCTCTGGATCGTGCTCTTCACGCTGCTGGGCTTCTATCTGCTCGGCATGTACCACTTCCCCCATGACGACGAGGGTCGCCGCACCAACGTGCCGCAGTTTTTCCTTGCTCTCGCATCGCTGGCGTTCGCCGTCTACATGGTGCCTGGCTTGTGGGGCGCTCCGCTCAAGGCCATCAGCGCCTTCTCGCCGCCTGTCACCACACAAGACTTTAACCTCTACCGCAACGCCGTTCACCCCCGCTTCACCTCTTATGAGGCAGGCATGGCGGCAGCACGTCTGGAGGGCAAGCCCGCCCTTATCGACTTCACGGGCTTCGGCTGCGTCAACTGTCGCAAGATGGAGGCCGCCGTGTGGAGCGATGCTACCGTGGCAGACCTGCTCAACAACAAGTATGTGCTCATCTCGCTCTATGTCGACGACAAGACACCGCTCAGCGAACCTATGACCGTGAAGGAGAACGGACAGGAGCGCACGCTGCGCACCGTCGGCGACAAGTGGAGCTACCTCCAGCGCCATAAGTTCGGTGCCAACACGCAGCCGTTCTATGTGGCTGTCGACGGCAACGGCATGCCCCTCGGCCCCTCACGCTCTTACGATGAGGATGTGAGCGAGTATGTGGGCTTCCTGAACAGCGCATTGGAGAAAATGGGAAAGTAATCTCCTTGTTTACTCGTATCTCGTTTACTGACAGCATATCAAAGATATGCGAAACTTGAGATAAACATAAAAAGACTGGATAAAAAAGCAAAAAAGGTCTTATTGTAAATAAAAAAGCGTAACTTTGCAGACTGAGCGTCTGTCTCATTTGACTTTTATGTCTTGTGAGGCAGCCGTTCAGTCTTTTTTGTAGATATGAAAGGAGCAACGTTATGGAAAAGACAACAGTAAAGAACGAATCGGCAGACAAAAACATGTCGGAGGCAAAAAGCTCTGATGTCAACATGTCTGACGAGGAGCGCCAGCGCATAATATATGGCGTGACGCTTCGCGGCAGCATCATCAACATGCTGCTGCTCGTGTTTAAGTTTGTGGCAGGCTTCGTGGGAGGGTCAGCGGCAATGATTGCCGATGCCGTTCACTCGCTGTCCGACTTCATCACCGACATCATTGTCGTGGTGTTCGTGCGGTTGGGCAACAAGCCCGAGGACCGCGACCACGACTACGGTCATGGCAAATATGAAACCTTGGCGACAGCCATCATAGGCATAACCCTGCTCCTCGTGGGAGCGATGATATGCTATGGTGGGGCAGACAAGGTGCTGAAGGCATGGCAAGGTGAGGCACCGGCCATGCCGGGCGTCATCGCCTTCGCGGCAGCTGTGGTGAGCATTGTGCTCAAGGAGTGGGCTTACAGGTTCACGGCAGCAGCGGGAAGGCGTGTGCAGTCGCAAGCCGTCGTCGCCAACGCATGGCACCACCGCAGCGACGCCCTCTCGTCAATAGGCACGGGCATAGGCATCGGCGGCGCTCTGCTGCTTGGCGACAAGTGGACGGTGCTCGACCCCATTGCCGCCATCATCGTGAGCTTCTTCATCATGCGCACAGCATGGACCCTGCTTCGCGATGCCCTTGGCGAGCTCCTTGAGGAGAGCTTGCCCGAGGCCACGGAGAAGGAGATTGTGGACCTTGCGCTGAAGGAGCCTGAGGTGAGCGAGATCCATCATCTGCGCACCCGCCGCATTGGCAGCCACATCGCCATCGACATGCATGTGCGTATGCCCGGCGACACCTCCCTCTACGATGCTCACCGTCATGCCACAGACATAGAACAAAACCTCCGTTCCCACTTCGGACCTAACACCTACATCAACCTCCACGTCGAACCGCTGAAGGTGAATGGTGAGTATGTGGAACCTTTTAAAGGTAAAAAGGTAAAAAGGTAAAAAAAAGGCTTCGCCTTTGGAAGGGAAAAGTGAAGAACGAAGAGTGAAAAGTGAAAAGGGAAAAGTGAAAAATCCTATAGCCCATGCTATTCACTCCCCTCTCCGACGGGGAGGGGAAAGCCGCAAAGCGGCGTGGGG
>OQVT01000620.1_pt1 | contig 20599 bp, 20 predicted proteins | sample 1691561 | NCBI WGS metagenome assembly OQVT01 (sample SAMN03418260, study PRJEB22391) | human gut metagenome | biome: human-gut; feature: organic feature; material: feces | host: Homo sapiens | place: Tanzania | collected 2013-01 | reverse complement strand
CTGGCGTCGTAACGACATGATCCGTTTCGGTCATTTCGAGGACGAGTATGAGGCTGTGGAATGTCTGGAAGGTTGCAGGTGCGGCAGATGCCTAGTAGAAACCGAGGACCTACACAGCATCCAAGAAGAAACAACGGTTGAATGGAACGAAGTCTTCAAAATTCTTGGAAACAAAGAAGATAGGATATTCTTGGATGGAGTTTGCGAAAAGTGCCTTAAGGAGATTTGCGAGAAATACAACCTAAGCCTACGCAAATGATATGATTAACTACAATTAGTTTACGATAGAAACGATAGTTTGTATAATCAATCAGGAGGATGCAAAAAGAAAAAGTTCAGCCATGAGAGTTCAAGAACTAGAAAAACTAAGAAAAATTAGCGATGCAATCAAGCAGTCAATTGAGACTGAAAGGATTTATCTCTTTGGTTCCTACGCCTATGGCGTTCCTACGCAAGACAGTGATTTCGACATTTGCGTTATAATACCGGACAACGGCATTAGACCTACCGATGCAATCAAGACCATTAGACGAGTACTCTACCCTATTCAGGACATACCATTGGATGTCGTCGTTTATAGGAATTCCGATTTCCTTGAAAGGCAGAAATCAGCTTCGCTTGAGCGAAAGATATCAAGAGACGGAGTCGTCCTATATGCATGAAGAATGGCTAAAGTTTGCGGAAATGGATTTGAACTCAGCAGAGTATTTGCGCAACATGACACCGACTCCGGTAGAAGTGATATGTTATCATTGTGAGCAAGCTTCAGAGAAGCTCTTAAAAGCGGTATTGGTAGCTTCTGATATAGAACCTCCAAAAACACACGATTTGATTATTCTCTGTAAGAAATGCTCGGAGATAGATAAGAGTTTTGATTCAATCGCAGATGCATGCATAGAACTTTCTCCCTATGGAGTCCAAACCAGGTATCCATCGAACCTAGAGTTATCAAATACTGATATGCAATGTGCTTTGTCCATGTGCCATCTGATTGACAGGTTTGTAAGAGAAAAACTGAAAAAGAAAAGGCCGTAGCATCTTACCTGTCAAACTTGGCTTCTGCTACGGCTTTTCCCTTCTCAAGGACATCGGTCTTGGAACCAGTCTAAAGGCTAAAGGTCTGCCTCAGTCCCGCCTGCTCGCTATGCATACGCACACGATTGCGTCAATGCCCTGAAGGATGAAGACGATTCCAATCGTGATGCCCATTGCAATCGTGCTGAGCCATGGATCCATGAGTGCAACGAAGCCAAAGACCATGAGGATGAGTCCAAAGGCCATGACCCAGCCCCATCCGCGGACCCTGAGGGCCTGAAGGTCGAACGAGGTGACGAACTTGGAGACTCCCGAGAACAGAAGCCACATTGCGAACAGTATTGGCAGGTACACCATGGTGAACGCCTGGTTGAACAGGAGGAACATGGACAGAAGCACTGTCAGGATTCCATCCAGCAGCAGCCAGCCGGAACCAAGCATAAGCTTTCTACCATAGGAGAACATGACGACCTCCAGTATTCCGGAGCACAACATGAAGATTCCAATGAGGACCCCTGCGGACAGGACTGCAACGTCCTGGTTCATAAGACACACCACACCTGCGGCTATAAGCAACACGCCGGCGATTACACTCAGAACTTTGATTGTTTTGCCATCCATAATAGTTTTCTCCTCGAAGGATGCTTGTCATTGAATTGAAAAGATCCTTCCTCTTCCAAATGAGCAACGGGAATGTACTCAATCCAAGCATAACAGACAATGCATTTTAGGAAAAAAGGTAGGAACTGTACTAAACCTTAACCCCGGGGAAACTTGGAGGAGCTCGCAGCAAAAGTCAAAACATCAACACACAAAAAACACATTCAAAACAGCATTACCCCTATGCAGAATTGGCATTTCAACTATAAAGACCACCTTGCTATGATTTTCGCAGATGAAGTCCTCAGCAAGGTCCAAAGAAACCCAATGCACGGAACCCCATCGCAAACTGTCTATAGAACAAGGAGAAAATTATGGCAAGATTCACACTCCCACGTGATTTGTACCACGGAAAAGGCGCTCTTGAAGCACTCAAGACATTCGAAGGCAAAAGAGCCATGATCTGCGTTGGCGGCGGCTCAATGAAGCGCTTTGGTTTCCTTGACAGGGCAATCGAATACCTCAAGGAAGCAGGAATGGAAGTAGAAGTCTTCGAAGGCATTGAACCAGACCCATCGGTTGAGACCGTAATGAAGGGAGCCGAGGCAATGCTCAAGTTCCAGCCGGACTGGATTGTTGCAATGGGCGGTGGTTCTCCAATAGATGCGGCAAAGGCAATGTGGATCAAATACGAGTACCCAGAGGTAACGTTCGAGGACATGTGTAAGGTCTTTGGACTTCCAAAGCTCCGCAAGAAGGCACATTTCTGTGCAATCTCCTCAACATCCGGCACAGCAACGGAGGTGACGGCATTCTCCATCATCACAAACTATGCCGATAGAATCAAATACCCAATCGCGGACTTCGAGATCACCCCAGACGTCGCAATCGTTGACCCAGACCTTGCCGAGACAATGCCAAAGAAGCTTGTCGCCCACACAGGCATGGACGCAATCACCCATGCAATCGAGTCCTATGTCTCAACGGCGAACTGCGACTACACGGATCCTCTTGCGCTCTATGCAATCCAGATGATCCAGTCGGACCTCGTCCCATCCTACAACGGCGACATGGCAAAGCGCGACAGCATGCACAACGCGCAGTGCCTTGCCGGTATGGCATTCTCCAACGCACTTCTTGGAATCGTGCACTCAATGGCGCACAAGACCGGCGCAGCATTCGAGGACTATGGCGCACACATCATCCACGGAGCCGCAAACGCAATGTACCTGCCTAAGGTCATAGCCTTCAACGCAAAGGACCCAGCAGCCCTCGCACGCTACGGCAAGATCGCAGACATCATGCAGCTTGGCGGCAAGGACGACAAGGAGAAGGTCCAGCTTCTCATCAAGGCCCTCAGAAAGATGAACGACGACCTCAACATCCCTCACTGCATCAAGAACTACGGCGCAGACAGCTACCCAACGGAGCAGGGCTTCGTACCAGAGGATGTCTTCCTTTCACGCCTTCACGACATTGCAGTGAACGCAATTGCAGACGCCTGCACGGGCTCCAACCCACGCCAGCCAAGCGTCGAGGAAATGGAAAAGCTCCTCAAATGCTGCTACTACGACACGGAAGTCGATTTCTAAGAGCCAAGGCCTTTCATAGACCGATATCTCTGAGAATGCGCTTCTAAAGCTTATCTGGAACCAGGGCCTCACAGCCCTGGTTCTTTTTGTTGATGGATGCGGGTGTTCTTCTATCCAAATCTCTATCCAAACCACTGTTTTGCCAAAAAGAATACAAAACGATGTTTAATAAAAACGGTTTTTTTGCAAGATTATAAAACTTTCTTTGCATAAAGAAGCAATTTTTCCACTTTTATGCAAAACGCAGACCTCTCGAAAACCAAGAAGCTTGCTTCGCAGGGATTTCTGCCAATATCCTAGGAGCAAAACGTGGGACAGTATTTATGATACGGCCCACGTGAAGCGACAAAGGAGATTACAGAAAGACCAAGGACCCTCTTCGCAGAGATTTTGGCATCAGCCTAGGAGACAGCGAAAGACAGTGCTGTCTGCACGGCTTGAGCGCATCGACAACGGCTGAGGTCAAAAGCTCAAGAAGGATTATTCGTAGTTTAGGGCATCGATAGGATCAAGTTTCGCCGCCTTGGCTGCAGGATACAGTCCAAAGAACACACCAATGAGCATTGAGAACCCAATGCTGAGCACACATGCACTCACAGAGAGATGGAACGTCCAACCGGCTATGTTGGTCACGATCTTCCCAAGGCCGTTGCCTAGAAGTATTCCTATGAGACCTCCCATGGACGTAAGGGTTATGGCTTCTATTAGGAACTGCCCCTTGATTACACGAGGAGATGCACCAAGGGCCTTTCGTATGCCAATCTCCTTGGTTCTCTCAGCGACTGATACCAGCATTATGTTCATGATGCCTATACCGCCGACAAGCAGGGAGATTCCCGCTATGGCCGCAAGGAACGTGCTGAACGTGCCGGTTATGGACTCAGCCATAGTCGCAAGGGATGCCGCAGAGATCAGAAAATAGTAGCCCTCCCCTATGTAGCTGTCAAGGAAAGCCGTTATGTCATCCCCAACTTTGGTGGCATCGGCACCATCGGCTATGCGGACGATGTACGAACCAACGGTCGATACCCTGCGAAAACGCTGGGTGAAGGTGTTGTATGGGATGTACACATTGTCGTTGAAGGAGGAGCCAAGGGTTGCGTCCTTCTCCTCCATGACGCCAATTACAAGATAACGCTTGCTCTGGTTCCTGAAGATGCTCACATAGCTGCCAACGGCATCGCCGTTTGGGAAAAGGTCTTCAGCCACGGAGGCTCCTAGTACAACGACCTGACGCTTGTAGATATTGTCCTCGGCGCTGAACCAGGAACCCTGGGCGCAGGTGTAGTCAAGGACATCGGCATAGTTGGATGGGACACCATACAAGGTGGTCGATTGGATCTCCTTGCCGCTGCGTATGCGGGTGCCGGACGAGTTGACGGGTAGAACCGATTTGATGTCGGCCACGTTCTGTTCAAGGACGTTTCCAAACTGCTCGTCGAACTGCTTGGCTCCACCCATGGTGGTTATGGATATGGTTTCCAGGCCGCTTGAGACAAGGCTTTCCGTGATGCTTTTGGTGGCGCTTTCGCCAAGGGTGAGGATTGCAACGACAGATCCAACGCCAATGATTATGCCAAGCAGGGATAGGATTGTACGCATCTTGCTGCCACGCATAGAGTTGAGGGCCAGCTTTACGTTTTCGAAGAACATGTCAGACCTCCCTTTTGCCATCGCGGATGCGAATCTGGTACGGGCACGCACAGCCAATCTCTTCGTTGTGCGTCACTATCACGATTGTGTTGCCTTCGCCGTTGAGCTCTCCAAAGAGCTCCATGATCTGGTTGCCGGTTGCAGTGTCCAATGCACCGGTGGGTTCGTCGGCAAGGATTATGGATGGACGTGTCACCAAAGCTCGGGCAATTGCAACACGCTGTTTCTGGCCGCCTGAAAGCTCGTTTGGGCTGTGCTTCATCCTATCCTTTAGCCCCACACGTTCAAGGGCATATTCTGCACGCTCACGACGTTCCTTCACACCAATGCCTCCAGTGTACAGCAAAGGCGTCATAACGTTCTCCAAAGCTGACATCTTCGCAAGAAGGTTGAACTGCTGGAAAACAAAGCCTATCTTTCGGTTTCGGATATAGGAAAGCTCCGTCTCGTTGAGGCCGGATGTATCCTCTCCATCTATGAGGATCTTGCCGCTGGTTGGCGTGTCCAAACAGCCTATAAGATTCATCAAGGTGGATTTACCACTGCCTGATGGCCCCATTATGGCTATAAAATCACCCCTTCCTACGCTCATTGAGACACCATCAAGCGCTTTCACGACAAAATCGCCTACAACGTAGTAGCGGTGTACGTCGTCTATGTATATGACAGGGAAATCTGGTGGAATGTTCACCTTCCCGTTAGTGTTCCTTGGCATTTGAAGGCCCCCTATGAGAATGGCTCAAAACACCATGGCAGGTCCGTCAGAACCGCCAATCACGCTAACGGATGACGATCCCATAGGAACAGCACCCATCGAAGGACCTCCCATCATTGACATGAAGCCACCAAGGCTCCCAGAACCTGGAGTGTAAACCAACGTATCACCTGCCTTTATGTCTCCGGATAGCACCTGATAGACGTTCTCACCAAGGTATTTGACCTGAACCACCACGGTCTCACGGGTTCCATCTGCATTCAGGCGTACAACGGAGCTCACCCCGTTGCTTGAAGTGACGGCGGCCTGAGGAACCAAAAGCATGACCTGCTCGGTCTCAATGGATATCGTACCTTCGAAGGAGAAGCCTGGTTTGAGTGCAGCGGGAGGATCGTCTATGACAATCTCTACGTCCATGACACCAATGCCCTGGCTTGAATACCTCCCAACCATTGGAATGTATGAAACCCTGGCTTGTATAGACTGTCCTGGAACGGCGTCGCTTGTAAGGACGGCAGGCATCCCAAGATCCACCATTTGGATGTCTATTTCATCTATCTCAACTGTGGCCTTGAGCTTGCTGTCGTCTATTATCGTCATGACGGCTGAACCGGCATCGAAATAGTCGCCCTCGCTTATGGATACGGAGACTACTACGCCATCGAAGTTCGCATATGCCTTCGTGTACTCCACCTTCTTCCTTGCACTCTCAAGCTGCATTTCAAGAAGCTCAATGTCCCTTTGGCTTGTGGTTCCGCTCACACGAGCCACTTCTATCTGTTTTTCAAGGCTCGCCACTGTGTATTGCTGGTCCGTATCGTCCACGGTGGCAAGAAGCTGTCCCTTGACGACCCTGTCTCCCTCCTCCACATATACACCTGTGACAGCGCCGGTGGCCCTTATCTTGACCTCCTGAGTCTCAATTGCCTGTACTGAGCCAGAAATGTCTATTTGCGTGTTGTAGCTACTCTCGTAGGCCTGTGTCGTGAGCTCCTGGACAACGGAAGGGGTGGCTTCCTTCTTCCAAGGCCAACGCCCGTTCTGCATATAGAAGCTATAGCATTCGAAAAGTCCAAAGAGAACCACCGCGACCAGAACCAGAATGACTGCGGTCCTTATCTTCCTCCTCTTGAGCTTTCTCTTCCTATCGTTCAAAACCTTGTTTTCGTTGTCGTTTGTCATGTTAGCCATAATCGTATCCTATCTCTACAGTTCGTTCATCTTTATCCTATTCTCAAGCACCAAAGCCTGAAGCGCGTATACAATGCGGTTCGCATCGTCCTTGGCCGCCGTAGCCTTGGCATCGGACAGCTCAGACTCAGACGCCATACCCTTCTCGTACAGTGTCGTCGTATACTCCAGAATCCTTTGGTTGTACTGGGCCTCAACCTCGAACGCCTCAACCGTGGCCTTGAAATCCTGAACCTCAATGGACAAGGACCTAACAGTGTCATCATAGCTCTGTTTTGCACTGTCATAGTTCATCTGGGCCACGATAAGGTCGTTCTCCAAGGTAAGGACCTCCAAATCAGTCGCCTTCTTGTCCGTCCTGTTCGACCACGACCCCTGAATCATCAACGATGGCGAGAAAGACCCATCGTACTTGGCGTTCGCAGTCGCAGACACCCTATAGTTGGAGCCCGATATCTCTGCACCCACACTCCCTGAGACCGATGCCTTTGCGTCCGTCCCACTTGAGAACGTCACAGGAGCCTCCAGAGAAGAGGACAGTTTCAGGGCCTCCCCTGCACCACCTGTCTTGGCATCCAGTTCCTGCTGGGCCTTGTCCCGATTGAGCTTTGAAATCATAACGTTCGTGTTCCCATCGCTTGACGACGCAACGTCAAGTACAGCCTCACGCACCGAGTCCACATCCTCGTATGCAATGCCGTAGTCATTAAAGAAATTGCGCTTTGCAGTCTCAAGCTGAGTTCTGTAGTTTTCAAGCGAAGTGGAAAGCTTGGAGAGCTCCATCTGGGTCTTCATGTCTGAAAGGCTTCCCTCGTTTATGACACCAAGGGCTATGTCCGATTCATAATTCTTCTGCCTTCTCTCAAGCTCTCTTTGGGAGGTTTCGATTGAAATGGTGGTCTGGATTATGGATATGACGTCGTTTATCACACCGTTTTCAAACTCCAGAACACCTTTGGAATAGTTCAGCTCCCTTTGCAGGGCGTTTATGGTCTTTGCTATCGAATCCCTCTCATCCACAAACGACGAAAGGTCGAACGTCTTCGAAACGCTGACACTTGGAGTTACCGTTGAGCTTTTCAGCTCGTTTTCAAAGCCAATGGAGGTTTGGTTCGCAACCCCAAAATCCACTGAGAGGTCATCGTCAAGTCCACCAAGGGATACACTGACAGAAGGATTCATCGTAAGGGAATCCTTCTGCAGAAGGACCGTACCGGATGAGACGGAAACCTTCGTTTCGTCTTCAAGGTCCGCAAGCTGAGAGGATGCAAGGGAGTTCTCCTTGGTGATCCCAAGCTTCTCAATTGAAACGCTGTTTGCAACCGCACCGTCCACCAAAGAGTCTATGTCAATGGCAAAGACCACGGACTGTACGCACAAGAACGCACATAGAACCAGAACCAATCGTTTTTTCATACGAGGAAGTTACTAAAAACGAACTTCCATGGCAACGGGTTCAATGGACAAGTCCACAGAAACTACATAGTCCGTCCAACGGGGCTGCAAGGTAGAACGACCGTGAACTTGGTTCCACTTCCAACCTTGCTTTCCACGGACACCTTGCCACCATGGTACATTACCACATGCTTTACGATCGACAGGCCAAGACCTGTTCCACCGGAAGCCCTGGAATGGCTCTTGTCAACCCTATAGAAGCGTTCGAACACCCGTGGAAGATGCTCCTTTGGAATGCCTATTCCCGTGTCGGAAACCTCAAGCACAACGGAATTCCCAGCACCCAACGAATCCTGATGCGAAACGGACACATCCACCCTACCGCCCTGGACGTTGTACTTTATTGCATTGTCCACAAGATTGTAGAGCATCTCATGTATGAGACGAGGAACCCCCATGACCTCAACGGGACGGCTTTGGGAATGGACCTCGATCGAGACGTCCTTTGCCTTTGCCACATCTGAAAGCTCGTCATGGACGTCGTCTGCAACGGACGCAACGTCAACAACCTCGTATGCAGACGAAACACCTTCGTCAAGCTGTGAAAGCCCCATTATATCCTCCACAAGGTTGACCATGCGGGAGGCTTCCTTACGTATATTGGACGCAAAGCGTTTAGCATCGTCGCCTTTCGCCATGCCGGCTTCTATGAGCTCTGCACTGCCCATTATGCCCTGAAGCGGAGTCTTGAGCTCATGGGAGACGTTTGCGGAGAACTCGCGTCTCATGTCCTCCGCCGCAGCCTTCTCCGTTATGTCGAACGAAAGGATGACAAGCCCAAGGACTGTTCCTGCGGACATCATGCGGCTCATCGAGAAGCGCACGACACGACCGTTGCGCTCAAGCCTAAGCTCTTCGTGTCCAGAAGAGAGGGCGTTCTTCACTGCAGTGCTGAAGTCATGCGTGCGGTAGACTTCAAGGAAACTGTGTCCAACGCATGACTTGTCAAGGTCGAACATGTCCATTGCCGCATCGTTTATGCTTACTATGCTGCCGTTCACATCAAGAACCATGAGACCCTCGCTCATACTGCGGGATATCTGGTCGAACTCATCCGCCCTCTGCTGCAAGGTTAGCATCTGGGCATCTAGCTCCTGACGCTGCGTATAGATCCTCTTCAGAAGCGGGGTTATCTCAGGATAGACATCGTTGTCCAATGGGTTGTCCAGATCAAGGGAGTTCAAAGGTTTGACGATCTTGAGTGCTATGTACTTTGCATGGCTGAGTGCAAACACCCACGCAATTGCAAGCACGACCAAGAGCGGAAGCATTGCCAAAAGGACCACCCTAAGGACGGACTCCCTGCTTGCCGATATCCTAAGGATGGAACCGTCAGATAGCTTTGCGGCATAGTAGGTCGTCGTCTCAAGGAGAGTAGACGAATACCGTGTAACGGAGCTTCTTCCAGTCTGCGCCGCCTGTATGAACTCAGGCCTATCCCTGTGGTTCTCGCTGTATGCGAGGTTGGTCTCGTTGTCGAAAAGCACCTGCCCATCGCTTGAAATCCAAGTAAAGCGGTATTCGTCGGCTCCAAGGGAACCAGTCCTGCCAATCGCCCTCAAATAATCCAAACCTGCAAGTTCAACACCGTTCGAAGCCAATGCAAGATCGTCCTCAAGCTGATTGGACGTCCACTTTGCATAGCTTAGATACACATGCCCCACCACAAGGGAGAACCCAAGCACCAAGGCGAATGTGGAGACCGATATTATCGCGAAGACTATCCTACGTGTCATTCGCTAATGCTCCAAGGAGTCGTTTGCATCGGAGTGCAGGCAGTTGAGTCAGCGATCGCATCCTCTGCAGCCAATCCATAGCCCACGTTCCTTACTGTCCTTATAAGGTATCCGTAGTCTCCAAGCTTTTGTCTAAGCGTCCTTATGTGCATATCAACTGTACGGGACTCGCCGTAGAAGTCCAAACCCCAGATCTCGTTGAAAAGCTTGTCGCGCGAGAACACCATTCCAGGATGGGACATGAAGAGCCTGAGGACCTCGAACTCCTTGTATGTAAGGACAACGTCACGACCTCCAGCCTTGACGGTCCTCTCATCCACATTGAGGACAAGACCGTCCACCTTAAGGACGTTTGGCTCCTTTTCAATAGGCTTGCATCGTCTCAGTACGGCCTTTATGCATGAAACGAGCTCCATTACACCAAACGGCTTTGCAATGTAGTAGTCAGCACCGGCATCCAGTCCCTTTATCCTATCGTATTCAGAACCTTTCGCCGTAGCCATGACCACTGGGACAAGGGAGAACACATTGGATTTCCTAATGCGTTTCAATAGCTCAACTCCATCTATACCTGGCAGCATTACATCCAACACTATGAGTTCAGGCCATTGTTCGCTTTTGTCCTCAACCTCCACCAAAGCGTTCCAAAAGGAGGTTCCATCCTCAAAACCCCGGGTCTTGAACCCTGTCGATTCAAGCGCATAGAGCTCTACATCAAGGATACTGGAATCGTCTTCCACACACCAAATCATTCATTCCTCCTCGTGCTCGCCAGTGACGGAGAACACCACCCATTGGGCAATGTTCACAGCATGATCGCCTATACGCTCAAAGTACTTCGCTATCATCAACAGGTCAAGTATGTACTCGCCTTCATCAGGATTGGAGGCAACTTCCCCTATGAGCTCCTTCTTGACCTCTATGAAAAGGGAGTCCACTATATCGTCCTGTGAGACCACGCTGCGTGCAAGGTCAAGGTCCTTTCCTACATAGGCCTCTACGCTTTGGGCCACCATACCGCTTGCAGCCTCCCCCATACGCTGAAGGGACGTCCCTCTCATACCGGCATCCCTGTCCAAGAAACCTATTATCTCCGCTATGTCCTCAGCCTGGTCGCCTATGCGCTCCATGTCGGTTATCATCTTGAGGGCAGACGATATCATCCTAAGGTCCCGCGCGACAGGCTGCTGATGCAAAAGGAGCTTTAGGCACATGGATTCAATTGACCTCTCCATCCTGTCTATCTCGCAGTCAAGAGGTGCCACCTTCTTCGCCAAATGGCGGTTTCCATCGGCAAGTGACTTTGTGACTATGTCTATGACCTCTTCGCACAACGCCCCCATCTCTATAAGAGCGCTGTTCAATGAAGAAAGCTGCTCGTCGAACCTACTTCTCATATCAACCGAACCTCCCCGTTATGTAGTCTTCCGTGCGCTTGTCCGTAGGCTGGGAGAACATGCGCTCAGTATCGCCGAACTCGACGAGTTCTCCAAGGAGGAAGAACGCCGTGTCGTCCGATATCCTCACCGCCTGCTGCATGTTGTGCGTTACAATCACGATCGAATAGTCGTTCTTGAGCTGCAGCGCAAGCTCCTCTATCCTTGATGTGGAGATTGGGTCCAGCGCACTTGTAGGCTCGTCCATAAGAAGCACCTTTGGACGCACCGCAAGGGCCCGCGCTATGCACAGCCTTTGTTGCTGCCCTCCGGATAGCCCCAATGCGTTGCTCTTGAGCCTATCCTTGACCTCGTCCCATATTGCAGCGGCCCTAAGGGAGGTTTCCACGATCTCATCGAGTCTGGCCTTCGCCTTCGTTCCATGGGTCCTTGGTCCGTATGCAACGTTGTCGTATATGCTCATTGGAAATGGATTTGGTTTCTGGAACACCATTCCAATCCTACGGCGCAGCTCGGAGACATCGGTCTGAGGACTGTAGATGTCCTGTCCTTCGAACGATACCGTGCCTTGGATGCGGACCCCTTGCACCAAATCGTTCATCCTGTTGAGCGTTTTGAGAAATGTGGATTTCCCACAGCCGCTTGGCCCTATCAATGCGGTGATGCGGCCTTCTCCAATGTCCATGCAAACGTTGTGCAGGGCTTGGTTCTGTCCATACCACAGGCTCAGGTCATCGACCTGTATTATGCTTTTGTATGTATCTTCCATCTTCTCTCCATTTATAGAGTTCATTTGCGCCGCTCCTTTAGTCTGCGTCCTGCAAGATTGGCAGCTAGGTTTATGATAAGCGCAAGGACAAGCAGTATTGCTGCAATTGCATACGCCACCTCGAATTCACCCTGGTCCTTTGCATAGAAGTAGAGCGCAACGGTGAGGGTGGCCCCTGCATTGTGCAACGCTTTGAAATAGCCATTGAGGGAATGTGCGAACCCTGCGGTGAAAAGAAGCGCTGCGGATTCACCAAGGATCCTTCCGCATGAAAGTATGCAGCTTGTCACAATCCCGTCCACGCAGGAAGGAAGGACCACGGTCCTTATGACCCGCCATTTTCCGGCCCCAAGGCCAAACGCACCCTCTCTGTAGCTTTGGGGTACCGTCTTGAGGCTTTCCTGGGTCGTGCGCATGACTGTTGGAAGGTTCATGATGACAAGAGTAAGGGATCCTGCAAGCAATGATGTCTTCATTCCAAGGAACTGGCAGAAAAACAGCATTCCCACAAAGCCATAGACTATCGAGGGGACTCCTGAGAGGGTCTCGGCGGCATACTCTATGGCATTCACCACCCGTTTGTTCTTGGCGTATTCCGTAAGATACACCGCTGCGGCAACCCCCAAAGGAAGCACGACTACGAGGGTCGTGACTATCATATATACAGTATTTAGGATGTCAGGAAGTATTCCAATGTTGCCTGAAAGATAGCTGGGCTTTGTGGAAAGCAGGTTCCAGCTTATGTTTGGAACCCCTATGGCAAGCACATAGAACACGAACGCTACTACGAGCACAGCCACAAGAGCAACGGAGGCGAACATTGCGGTCTTCAAAGCCTTCGTATATGCAAACCTCTTCATTTGCCACCTCCCTTCTTCAAGATTGAATTGAGGATTGCATTCACCAAAAGAATGAACAGGTACAGGACCAGCGCTATGGAGAAGAGCGCCTGCCTCTGCAACCCTGCAGAATAGGCCATCTCGCTTGCAACTGCAGTCGTAAGGAACCTAACGCTCTCAAAAAGCCCTCCTTTCGAAAGCAGCGGCATGTTCGCAACGTTTCCTGACACCATCATGACTGCCATGGCCTCACCAATGGCCCTTCCAACGCCCATGACCACGGAAGCGGCTATTCCGCTTCTGGCGGCAGGTACAGCCACTCTGAAGGCCGTTTCCACTTCGTTGGCTCCGAGGGCCAAGGAAGCATCCTCGTATTCCCTGGGAACGGCATCCAGCGCATTTACCGACACCTTCACTATGGAAGGAAGCACCATGATTGAAAGGACTATTATAGCTGCAAGGAGGCTGGCACCGTCAGGAAGTCCAAAAACGGTCCTTATCCCAGGCACAATGACAAGCATTCCAACCAAACCGTAGACGACGGAGGGAATCCCTGCCAAAAGCTCGACGGCCCCCATAAGGACGTTCCTTACGGCCTTGGGAGCGAACTTTGAAATATACACGGCAGTGAAGAAGCCCAGAGGGATACCCAGAAGCATAGCACCTGCCGTACCATATATGCTTGTAAGGATGAATGGAAGTATTCCAAACGAAGGCTCCGCGGCGGTGGATGCCCACTTGGTTCCAAACATGAACTTGAAGAAGCCTATCCTATGGATTGCAGGGATACCGCTTACTACAAGGTATACCGTTATAAGCAGCACGAATCCAATGGTCAAAAGACCGCATGCAAGGAATACTCCATGCATAACGGCCTCAAAACCTTTCCCTTTGGATTTCGTTCCCTTGGAGCTTGCCGCTTTGGGACTTGTCCCTTTGGCCTGCTCCGCCTTTTGGGACTCAGTTCGCAGCGACTGCACCTGCTGCTCCTATGATTGGCGCCGCTTCACTGGAAGTTGCGTACTCGAAGAACATCTGGGCTGCACTAGAAAGGGCCACGCCCTGCTTCGTCACCAACACGAACGGTCTCTGGATTGCATAGCTTCCATCCTTGACCGTCTCCTCGCTTGGCTCCACACCGTTCACGGCAAGGGCCTTGACGGTATCCTTTATGGCTGCAAGCGATGCATAGCCTATCGCATACGGGTTCTGCGAAACCGTTGTTATCACATCACCTGTGGAGGTAAGTTCCTGGCGGTAGAGGCAAGCGTCCACAGTCTTGGTAATGCTCTCAAAACCATCCCTAGTGCCGCTTCCAGCTTCACGCCCTATCAGAACTATACCTGCATCGTCGCCACCCACTTCCTTCCAGTTGGTGATTTCGCCCTTGAACATCTTGGCGATTGTGTCTACATCCAACTCATCGATTGGATTCTTGGGGTTTACGATCAATGCTATTCCATCGTATGCAAGGACGGTCTCGACAAGTCCCTGCGCCTTTTCCTCTTCCTTGAGAGCCCTACTCGAAAGCCCTATGTCGCAGCGTCCCTCAAGCACGGCCTTTATTCCAGAACCGGAACCCGTAGGATTGTATGTGAATGTTATCGAGCTGTGCTGCTGCATGAACGACTCGCCAAGGGCTCCAATCACTTTCTCCATGGAAGTCGAACCGTCAGTCGATACCGAAGAACCGTTTGCGCTCTTTTCGCTGCTACCTGTTGCAAATGCCATGGCCATAGCCAGGACAACCATCAAAACCAATACAACTTTCTTTTTCATCTTTTACATCTCCTGTTACGCCCGTAAGGTAAAACAGGAATGTAAAAGCCAAAGCGATGTACGGTAAATTGTTTGTAAAAGAGAAGGTTCCTTGAATCCTATTCCTTTTCGAACTGGGCCTCATGCTTGGCCTGCACGTCTCCAATCAGCTCTTCAAACCCCACCAAAGCCGCAAAAGGCGCAAACTGGGCCGCCCTGTCGTCCATGCACATTCTTGCATGGTGCCTGGGATTCCATCTCTCAAGACCGATGATATCGTCATAGACGTTATCTTTTGGTCCATCCTCTCTTGGAATCATGGCTTTGTCCTCTTCAGGTTGTACCTTCATGCCTTATGTCCTCCAATCTGGCCGTTGCGCTCCCTTGCCGTTGCCCCTTCCTCCAGGTCCATCCCACGTAGGATCACGTTCTTTCCAAACCGCTTCTTCAAAGCAAGTGCGACCTCAAGTTGTTTTCTTTCCTTGTCATTGGATAGGCCCGCCCCAAGAGAATCATCCTCTTCAACGTTTTTCTTCTCCAAGTCGAACAGAGATGGCTGCACCTTGTAGCCTTTGTCCTTGCACTCGACTCCTATTCCTATGCGTTTCACAAGAAGCTCCCTCTTCACCGTTCTGTCAAAGATTCCAAGAGCGGCCTTGATGAGGACTTGGGATGAAGTTGTGTGGCTTCCAAGCTTCGCATTTCCGTGAGAGCCTTTTGGAACGAACCTTCCATAGTAGTCCTGGACTATTGGACCATCGTATGTTTCAGGCCAATCCGAGTCATATCCTATATATATGCTCACCGAGTCCGCTGCATAGCCCTTCTCCACAAGGGACATAGCCATTGAATCCATCATCTCCTTTAGAACAAGCCTTGCCTTGTCTGCTATGTATGGGCATGGAAGGATCTGCCCTGTGGAGAACCCTCCGCTTTTGGGTTTGTAGTTCTTGATGTCCTTCATGGAACAAGGCTCATAGCCCCAGGCATGGTCTATGAGAAGCTCTGCATTCACTCCAAAGGTCTTGTAAAGCACATCCTCGTTGGAAAGCGAGAACCTAGCGACATCACCCATAGTATACAGGCCAAGGGATGCAAGCCTGTCCCTGTAGCCACGGCCAATCCTCCAAAAGTCCGTTATTGGCTTGTGGCTCCAAAGGAGTCTTCTATACGACATTTCGTCAAGCTGCGCAATCCTAACCCCGTTCTCATCTGCTTGAACCTTCTTTGCCAGGATGTCCATGGCAACCTTGCACAGGTATAGATTCGTTCCAATCCCTGCAGTGGCGGTTATCCCCGTCTTCTCAAATATCTCCTTTATCATTGCCATTGCAAGTTCCCTGGCCGTCATCCTGAACATGCCAAGATAATGAGTTACATCCATAAAGACTTCGTCTATGGAATACACATGTATGTCATCAGGCGCAATGTACTTCAAGTAGATTCCATATATTTGGCCGCTGACCTCCATGTAGTGTGCCATGTTCGGAGGAGCTGTCTTGAAATCAAGTTCAAGCGAAGGATCCTCCTCAAGTTCCTTTGCACTACAGGATTTCTTTGAGAACCTGTGTCCAGGAGCCATTCTTCTGCGTTCTTCGTTTATGGCCTTTACAGTGGCCTTGACCTCAAACAGCCTGCATCTTCCACCTATCCCATAGGCCTTGAGGGACGGAGACACGGCAAGGCAGATCGTCTTGTCAGTTCTAGAGGCGTCAGCAACAACGAGATGGGTGTCCAAGGCATCAAGCCTCAATCTGGAACACTCTACCGAGGCATAGAACGACTTCAAATCTATGGCGACGCACTGCCTTTGCATCATGTCTCTCCCAAGGAAGTATGTATCATTAATATACATTAAGTAAAGTCTTTTTGCAAGTACTTATCAAATTTTAGGTTTGACTTCACCTTTCCAACACTTGCTACAAAAGCCACGGGTTCTACAGGTGCCACAACCGCCACAACCACTACAACCTCTACAGATTGGCTACAGATTCAACCAAGCCCATATGCGCCCACACATTCAATAACTACTTCAATGAGAATGCAAACTCCACGCGCAATGGGTCTTTGAAATTCCAAACAAGCTTCGCACCCACTCCAACACCAACGCCTGTCAGGTACTGCCCTAGAACAGGAGAAAGTTCAACGAAGGCCTGGATCTCCAACGAATGTGTAAAATCATCCGCAAACACCAGATAATGGGCGCTGTACTTGGCATCCAGCACAGCTCTGCGAAAATAGAGGCCAAGCAGTTGGACACCTCGTTGTATCTCATAGGAAAGAAGCGTCAACTTTGCACTTCCAGAGAAAGCCACATCCTCCATACCAAACGAATAGCCCACTTTGCACTCAATCCGCATAGGAAGATTATAGGTGAAAACGCCGTCACAGCGAATTGGCAGAAGCCTTGGAACCACAAGAGCAGCGGACAATGAAGGATCCAAACCTGAAAGACCAACGCCAAACGCATAGCCAAAGACATCGGTCTTGCCTAAGCCGGTGGATATTCCGTAGCTGTATGTAGCAGAGAGCGTGTTGGAAAGGCCTTGCGTCCACCTGCCCTCCACGAAACGAAGCCAATTTGCAAAGAACGAGTCCTCAACAGAAACATGCCTCTCGTTGCCAATGTCAAAAGCCAGGTGGACACCGGTATGGAATGTGAACATGTAGGCATCCACGGTCCTGCTCTGGCAATCCACGATTGACCTTGCGCCCATGCCAACGTCCACGACACCCCTCCACGAAGCATCGGCCCACAAGAAAGGGCCATTTGGAGAATATGCACCTGATGCCGTAATCGCAACGGTACTTGTAGGGTCCGTTGCATACCACGTAAGTCCAAGACCGATATCCTTGGCATTGGACAACGGACCATACACTCCAAATGGAAGAAGAACACCCCTCTTTACATTCAGAATTGGACTGTACGGTCTGGAGCCCTCCACGAAAGCAGTAGTATCAGGAGCCAGTGAACAAGAAGCTTCAAAAGGCTCCAACTCAAAGCTTTCGCACAAATCAAGCTCATCTACTGAAACGGTGCACAACCGGTCGCCATCGTACAGAGCTGACGAGAACAACACTGCACCTCCAAGCCTTACAGGATTGTTCACACCTCCGGAAACGTTTTCATATGATAGCCCAATATACCAGTCATCAGGTGAGAATTCACCATATCCACCTAGAATTGGAATGTCGTTTACATTGGAACCAACCACCAGATTGGAAGCTGATGGAAACCAACAGAAAGAAACAACTTCACTGCCAGCCTTATCGAACCCTCGCGACATCGAGGCCAACCTGATTGAAGACAGAAGCGTTGCAACTGAAAGGGTCATTCCCCAAGTTTCAAAGCTTTTGGAAACATCAAGGACGGCAATACCATCCACACCGCCGTTCGTCAGTATGAACACTACGCGGCCATCTTCCAAACATGTGAAACCACTTGCAGTCGAACCAGAAGCCAAAGCAATTGAGGAAACGACTTCGCCATCCTCATCGCAAAGCTCAATGAAGGTCTCCTGTTCTCTTGCAGTGTACAGAAGAACATAGTTGGAAGAACCAAGCTCTACGAAGCACCCTCCTCTTACGTCCCTATCCTTGAACCCGTAGGAACGCACCAAACGTCCATCTAAGTCATAGACCCTCACACAGGACTTTGCCTTTGAGATATAGGGAACCATGATTTCACCACAGGATGAAACTTCGAGACCTTGTCCGTATGTGGCAACGGAGAACAATCTACGGCAACTGCGCCATCCACGCTCCTGGATACCTTCGTAGGAATCCTCCACTTCCAATTCATAGACCCCGCTTGAAGCCCTGTCCAGCAGATAGGCCTTGCCATCAGAACCAACGGCAATGTCTTCTATCGCACATTTTGAATCAAAGGCATCCACACACGAAGCTTGAACGAACGAATTTGGAACCTCTATGGAGTCGTAGAACCCATTCCACAATGTCTCAAGGGGAACACCAACACAGTCCTCGATCACAGCTTCCGTTGACTGGAACCAGTTCACATGGCCAAAACGCCTGAACACCTCGCCAACTACATCCACTCCATATTGGGAATACAGGTACCCAAGGAATGCACCACCAAAGATATACGGCAAGTTGGATGAAGGATACACATCCATGGCTCCGGCTATGTCCATCCACGAAGGGAAACGACCCTCCAGCTTGGCCTGACGCAACACTCTTGTGGAGCGCAGGTCGTTCAATCTCCCATAGCCGTCTGTACTTTCAGACAGCACGGCCACACCCTCCACCAAAGAATCATAGGCATACAACGCAGGAGATACAGAGACAACATCTCCAAAGACAGTGGAGACGAACTGCCAGAACCCGCTTCTTATGTTCATGGTGAAGGCATGGGTCAGTTCGTGCCTGAGGATATAGAGTATAGTATCGGGGAACACCGCAAGGCCGTCGTTGTCCGCGACTGTGTCGAACATCACGATCCTATTGGAAGGATACGGTGTATAGTAAGCATTCAACACCTTGTAGCTGGACGTTATGTAGACAGGTATCACAATGTCAGGATCAACTCCAAAGAAGGTGCACAACTGCGAGTATTCATCCTCACAGCCGTCTGCAATCACCTTTGCAGTCGCCGCACACTCAACTTCGTATATGACCTTGAAATGAGGTGTGGAGACTTCAAGGAATCCGGAACCATCTGATGAATCTGAGGAACTAGACTCAGCAAAGACAGCTCCAAGTGCAAGCAATGATACAAAAAACAGCACAACCACTCGTTTTGAAGCCATCAACCACTCCTTTCCCAACTCAAACCTTCAGCAGCTCTTCCTTCATGTCCCGTTCTATTGACTGCCTTATGAGTGAACCTGCACGGCTTATGCAATCGTCCACTTGGGAGAACACAGAACTCAGATCCTCGGACTTTCCATCCCTCGCTACGGCTGCAGCCCTGCGGCACAGCTCAGGGACGCTGGACACAAGGTCCATGGCCTGGGAAACGTTCTTGTCGTCCTTGTTGTCGAACATGTACACGGTTAGGATCCTTGCAATGCCCTTCTCGCATCTTACGACCTTCTTCAAACCATGTATTGCACTTTTGGACTGGAGAGTGAAGCCCTTTGACGAAAGCTGTGTCCTAAGACCTACACACAGCTTCTTGAGTTCGGCCAACCATTTGAGGGAGTTCTTGAGGACGTTGTATCCAACGCCGGCTTTGTTCGTTATGAAGAGGACGACAAAGTATGCAACGACCCAAGCGACACAGGTTACAATCATCTTTATGATGGCATCAGTCATTGGAGTCCTCCTTTCTGTAGCTTACGGTAAGCTGTGGGTACGGAATCTCAACATTCTTCTTGAAAAGCTCCATATACAGCTGCTCGCTCAAATCGTAGGTCACAGGCCAATAGTCCTCGTTGCGGCACCATACCTTCACATCGTAATGCACGGCGGAATCCTCGTTGAAGTTGTATCTGGCACTTGGCGCTGGATCGGAACACACTAAAGGATGCTCGTTGGCCACTTTGAGGAGGATGTTCTGGACCTCAACGTAATCGGCATCGTAATCGACCTCGATTGGTATCGTGATGCGTCTGAATTCGTTTGCGGAGAAGTTGACGATGTCGGAGCCAAAGACCTTGGAGTTCGGAAGCATTATGCGTTTGTTGTCAGGCGTGAATAGAACGGTGTGCATGAGGGTGAGCTCCTTCACAGTGCCGCCAATGCCGCCAATTTCAACGTAGTCGTTCTCCTTGAAGGGATGCGTGCTTACAAGCATGAGGCCATTGGCTACACTGCCTATGAGATCCTTGACTGCAATTCCAATGGCCAGCGTCAAGGCCGATATCGCGCTCATGAATCCAGAAAGAGGAATCCCAA
>OQVT01000619.1_pt1 | contig 20605 bp, 18 predicted proteins | sample 1691561 | NCBI WGS metagenome assembly OQVT01 (sample SAMN03418260, study PRJEB22391) | human gut metagenome | biome: human-gut; feature: organic feature; material: feces | host: Homo sapiens | place: Tanzania | collected 2013-01 | reverse complement strand
AAGGTAGCGCGAATAGGGCGAACGCAAAAAGAATAAATACGGGAAAAATGATAAAGAAAAAATATGTGTTGATATACTGCCCGTTACAAAGGTTTACCTCAAGGTAAGGTAAGGTAAAAACATAATGATAAGGCGGCCCAACAAACAGACGTTTCTTTTGATGAGAAGGTGTTGTCAGATACTACGATATCCCTTGTCAGCATTGCTGTCATCAAAACGTTTGTAACAAAACTCCCGAATGAAGCGATAGTATGCCTTGCGCGGTTTGTCGTTTGTGAGCCAACCTTTGCATTGTAACTCGTGCAGGGTCTTACCTATCTCAAAATCGGTTTTGCAATCGGCAAAGGCTCGTTTTACGCTTGTTTGATAACCTTCTGCTATTACTTCCCGGGGCAACGGAACATCTGTGGAAAGTGTTTGAGCGGTTCGTTTGGGTTCTATAGGACGTTCTTGCGGTTTGATGCTGTTTTTGAGGTATTCTAGATATAGGTTGGCTATCTTTTGCAGTTTTGCCACCGCCGTAGGTTGCATGTAGGGAAATAGATTGTCTTGTATGCACTTCAGTTCACGGCACTCTTGGCAATACAGAGTGTATGAAAGGCGCGATTTCCATTCGTTTTCCGATAATGTTACCTCTTGCGTATCATCGTTCTCAAAGGAAAAATCCCTTATTTCCTCTTGCGCGAACTGAAAATGAAACTGAAACAATTGACGCATATCTGGGATGTCAATGTCCTTGATTTCATCTAAATTGAAATCAATGCATTCCGGATTCTTTATTTGATATACCATATCTACCCATTGGTCTATGTCGTAGAACAACTGATATGCAGTCGAGATTAGCAGAGTAGAAAGGGTGATCCCGTGGAGCATGCAGTTGGTATTCTTAGGCATTGCGGCAGGGTAACAGAAATCTATCGGATTCTCTTGCAAAAGAACTCTCATGCTCTGTTGGTCTTCTAAAGTATCTGCCATAGTTTGTATCTGTTCCCGCCAAAAACATGCCAAGAGACTATCTTCTTTGAGCCCGTTTGAGAGCCACTGATTGTACGAACAAAGTTCATCCAGCATTGTACAGAACAAAGACTCCTCTTCCTCTTTTTGATAGAAACGATATGATTTCCACATACCCCGAAGCAGATCTTTACTAATGGGCAATGAGGGGAAAGCTGCGGTACCGCGGTAAAAGCAAGTACCGAAACCGAAATTGGGTATCTGTGTGTGGGGTTCCATAGGGATATAATAGTGTATCGATTTGTTTATATTAGTTCTTTGAGATGTTCAATGGCTTGCAGGGCTTGGCTGTACTCTGCTGGTAGTTCGTTGGCGGCTTTGTAGGTGGCTACGCCCATGGGCTTGGTAGTGTCGCGAAGAGCGTACTCGACCGTCTTTTCGCTTTTGCCACGGCAGAGGATAACGCCGATACTCGGATTCTCATTGGGCAGGCGAACCATATCATCCAAAGCGGACAGGTAGAAATTGAGTTTGCCGACATATTCGGGTTTGAAGTCGCCGTATTTGAGTTCGATAGCCACCAACGATTGCAAGCGGCGGTGATAGAACAGCAAATCAATAAAGTACTCTTTCTCGTCCACCACAAGGCGGTACTGGTTGCCCATAAAAGAGAACTCGCCGCCCAATGCCATGATGAACTTGCGGATATTGTGGACGATAGCGTCCTCTACCCGCTTCTCGTCATACGCATCGGGGTCGTCTATGGTAATGAAATCCAACAGGTATTCGTTGCGGAACGCCTGCAAGGCACGGCGTTGCTGCTCCTCCTGCGTGATAGTGCGGGCGAAGTTGTTCGGCATAGATGCCTGCTTGTGGTACAGGTCCTCGCGGAGATTGTATTGCAGTTTCTCCACCGACCAGAACTCTTTGGCAGCCCGCTCTATATAGTAGAGACGCTCTTGCAGAGAGGTGGTCTTTTTGATAATCTCGTAGTGGTGAGTAAAGGGAACCGACAGAAAGTGTTGCAGTTGTTCCTCTGTCAATTCGTGCGTTGATAACGTACGAATTTTAAGTTGTTCATTATCAGTAAGTAATTGTAGATTTTTTGATTCGTCCGTCGTTAATAGTCGAATTTCGTGCGTTGGCAACGCACGATTATCTTCAAATACATTTTTCCATTCATCATAAAAGATACGCATCTTGCGCATATTGCCTTCGGAAAAGCCCCGTAATCCAGGCAATTCTTGTTGCAGTTGCTTGGCTATAATAGCCAAAGCACCTGTACCCCATTGACCGCGGCTGTGTTCGGAGATGTATTTGCCGATATAGTAGTCGAGAGACAGGGCTTCACGGTTGATACTGCGGGCAGCACGGTAGCGGCTTTGCAAAATGGCATCCTTGATGGCGCGGACAGCCTCGGTATAGTTGGAAAAAGCAGATTGTAGGCTCATATTAACGGGCAATTATACGTTTCTTAGGTGCTGTGCGGTTTGGCAAAAGTCGGTCAGTTCTTCGGGGTGTGCCTCGAAGTGGTTCCCGATAACCACCATATCCGCCCCCGCATCAAAAGCGTCAACCATCTGTTCCGTCGAGTGGATACCCCCGCCGACAATCAATGGTATATGCGTATTTTCCCGTACGGCACGGATTATATCCGCATCAACGGGCGTAGCGGCTCCGCTGCCTGCCTCCAAATAGACAAGTTGTTTGCCTAAAAGTTCGGCGGCGATGGCGGTATCTATTATCTGGTTGATGTCGGTTTGTGGGATTGGCTGTGTGTGTGTTACCCGCTGCACTGTTGTCTCCTTGCCTCCGTCTATTAGTATATAGCCCATCGGGATACTCTCTATGCCGGATAGTTGTACTGCCCGCGCGGCACGCACTTGTTGCCCGATAAGAGTCTCGGCATTGCGTCCCGAGAGTAGCGAGAGAAACAACAACGCATCGGCGGAAGGCGAGAACTGCATAACCGAACCGGGGAAAAGGACAATCGGGATAGCGGTACGGCGGCGCAGATCCTTCACAAACGCATCGCAGTTGCCGCCGGTGCTGCCGCCTACAAACACATAATCGGGCAAGTAGCCGCCCGAAAATGGAAGCCTGTCCAAGTCGGCTTTCTCGGGATCAAGCAGTAGAACAAGAAGTTTGCGCCCTTGTCGCCGGGCGGCAAGTATGTTCGTCAGTACTGCCATTGGAAAGACTCTATCAGGTGAATCATATCCGCCCGCAGGTATTCGTGTATAGGTGCCAGCGAGTCGGCATTAGGGCGGCAGTTGCAATAGACCGACGCACGAAAGAAATGACGGGTGGAATCGGTCAGAAAAAACTGGTAAGGCGACGCAGTGTTGCCTTCCAAATCAAAGAACACTCCATAAACCCGTGCTTCGGGATGCGAATATGCCTGCTCGGGGATAGAAGTGGCGTGCGAAGCATTTTTATAGACAAACTCAATCGCATCATTGGTTAGTTCGCGCAGATTGCCGCGGACGGGCTTGTACGAGCAATGGACAGTGGCATTGAGCGTCGGATAGAAGATGTTTATCCAATATTGCTCCCCCTTCTCTATGCGCGGTTGCACCTCGGCATTGCCCGACAGGAGAAAATCGTAGGGGTAGGCTTGGGCATCTGGATGGTGGAGAGAAAAAGGCGCATAGCACGTATCGGGCATTGTGAAACGTACATACCCGTATGGTTTGGGGACTCCGGCACGCGTGCAAGACCACAATAGGATGGGAATGAACAATAGGAATAGTATCTTTTTCATTATCATTGAGGCTTTTTCATGTTTATTGCTTGCAAAGGTACATTATTTTGTTCGGATATGCAATACCTTGCACAAAAAGTGATGCTTACTCCCCATACTTCTTGTATAGGTGATTACTGAGTGTCTTGTCTGTTTTTGTCGCTTTGCGGCGTAAAAACCAAACATAATATAATCACCGTTTTTCCACCGACTTTGCTAACTTTGCACTTGCTTGTTGAATCTACGCTGATGCCAAAATCGGTCAAAATTTGTGTATATAAGAAAATTGTCGTAACTTTGCAGGCTTTTTAGTTTGATAAGGTATAAAAGATTATTGCACGAATATGCAGAAGATTAGAAACATAGCGATTATTGCGCACGTTGACCACGGAAAAACCACCTTGGTTGACAAAATGTTGTACACTGCCCATTTGTTTCGCGACAACGAACAGAAAGGCGAGTTGATATTGGATAACAACGACTTGGAGCGCGAGCGAGGTATCACCATCTTGGCTAAGAACGTCGCTATTGATTATAAAGGATACAAAATCAATGTGATAGATACTCCAGGGCATGCCGATTTCGGTGGTGAGGTGGAGCGCGTACTCAATATGGCAGACGGTGTTCTGCTGCTCGTTGATGCCTTCGAGGGACCGATGCCGCAGACGCGTTTCGTGCTGCAGAAAGCATTGGAACTCAACCTCAAACCCATCGTGGTTATCAACAAAGTGGATAAACTCAACTGCCGTCCGGACGAGGTGCAGGAGGAGGTCTTCGACCTGATGCTCAACCTCAACGCCACCGACGACCAGTTGGATTTCCAAACTATCTATGGTTCCGCTAAAAACGGCTGGATGTCAACCGATTGGCGCAAACCGACTACCGACCTGACCGCCCTGATGGATGCCATTATCGACTACATCCCCGCTCCCGAAGAGTTGGAGGGTACGCCGCAAATGCTCATCACCAGTCTCGACTACAATGCCTATGTGGGGCGTATTGCTATCGGTCGTGTACACCGCGGCACGTTGCGCGACGGCATGAACGTAACGCTCGCCAAGAAAGATGGCAAAATGGTGAAAACCAAAATCAAAGAATTGCATACTTTCCAGGGTATGGGGCACGTGAAGACCGACGAGGTCAAGAGTGGCGACATCTGTGCGTTGATTGGTATCGATGGTTTCGAGATCGGCGACACTATCTGCGACTACGAGAACCCCGAACCCCTGAAACCGATTGCTATCGACGAGCCGACAATGTCGATGATGTTCACTATCAACGACTCGCCTTTTTTCGGCAAGGATGGCAAACTCGTTACCAGCCGTCATATCCAGGAGCGTCTTACCAAAGAGTTGGAGAAGAACCTCGCCTTGCGTGTGGAGCGTGGTACGACGGAGAACTCATGGCGCGTCTTCGGACGTGGCGTGTTGCACTTGTCGGTGCTTATCGAGACTATGCGTCGCGAGGGATACGAACTCCAGGTCGGGCAACCGCAAGTGATTATCAAGGAGATAGATGGCGTCAAATGCGAACCGGTTGAGGCACTCACTGTGAATACTCCCGAGGAATGTTCGGGCAAAATCATAGAGTTTGTTACTGTCCACAAGGGCGAGATGACCAAGATGGAACTGGTCAACGACCGTATCCACCTCGAGTTTACCATCCCCTCACGCGGTATTATGGGTATGCGTACGTATGTAATGAACGTGAGCGCGGGCGAGGCGATTATGGCACACCGTTTCTTGGAGTACCAGCCCTATAAAGGCGAAATGCCTACCCGTGTCAATGGATCGCTTATCGCTATGGAGGGCGGAACGGCATCGGCGTATGCGCTCGACAAACTGCAAGACCGCGGTCGTTTCTTCATTGATCCGCAGGAGGAAGTGTATGCCGGTCAGGTGGTAGGCGAGAACTCCAAAGAGGGCGACATCGTCATCAATGTGGTGAAATCGAAAAACTTGACGAACATGCGTTCTAAGTCGGCAGACGACAAGGCAGTGCTCCCACCGGCAATCAAGTTCAGTCTCGAAGAGGCATTAGAGTATATCAAGGGCGACGAATATGTCGAGGTTACGCCTCACTACATGCGCCTGCGCAAAATCATCCTCGACGAACTTGAGCGCAAACGCGCCAATCGTTAACACAATGGACAAAATATGGAGATAGTACCACCATCCGATATGGATAATGCCACAATAGCAAATGTTGATGTCTCCATTACCGAACTGATAAAAACAGTACGGGGCGAGCAAGTTATCTTGGATAGGGATTTGGCTGAACTATATGGTGTTGAAACAAAACAATTGAATCGGCAGGTGAAACGTAACATTGTCCGTTTTCCGCAAGATTTTATGTTTCAACTTACCAAAGAGGAATACTATGCTTCATGGTGCCATTTTGGCACCTTGAATACTAAAGGCAAGAATATCAAGTATTTGCCTTATGTGTTCACCGAGAATGGCGTTGCCATGCTGAGTGGACTGCTACGAACGGAAACAGCCATAGATGTGAATATCCGTATTATGCGTGCTTTTAATGCTATGCGACATTTTATGGCATCAAACATCCAGATATTCAATAGGATAGCAAGCATAGAACAGACTCAGACCGGTATGCTACAACACCAAAAAGAAATGGATAAGCGCATTGACTTGGTGTTTGAGCAGTTGACACCCCGTTCGCTGCCACAAGAGGGTGTATTCTATGATGGGCAAATATATGATGCCTACGCCTTTGTTGCCGATTTGGTTCGTTCTGCAAAAGAACGTATCATATTGATTGACAATTATATAGATGATAGAGTATTGACTTTGCTGGATAAACGGAATCCGATAGTATCGGCAACTATATATACCAAGGCGATAGATGCGCATCTCAAATTGGATATAGACAAACACAATGCACAATATGCGCCTATTTGTGTAAAGGTGTTTTCCCAATCGCACGACCGCTTTTTGTGTATTGATAATGTAGTATATCATATAGGCGCATCACTCAAAGATTTGGGAAAAAGATGGTTCGCTTTTTCGAAAATGGAGTGCCTACATACTACCGATTTGTTGGATAAAATATAGATAGGAAATAATTAAAAATAATATAATCATGCAATTTAATCAAACAGAACTGAAGGACATGCAGATGGTACTCACGCTCACTATTGAGCCCGCTGATTACCAAGAGGCTGTTCAAAAAGAACTCAAACAAATTCGCCAAAAGGCTAATATCCCTGGTTTCCGCCCGGGTATGGTGCCTGCCGGCTTAGTGAAAAAGATGTATGGCAAAGGCGTGTTGGCTGATGTACTGAACAAAGTAGTCGGTGAGCAACTGAGCAAGTACATCGAGGACAACAAACTCCAAGTTCTCGGAGACCCCCTGCCCAACAACGAGCAGACACCTGAGATGGATCTTGACAACCAGGATACATTCACTTTCGCATTCGACATTGCTGTCGCTCCCGAATTTGAAGCCAAACTCAACGGACACAACAAACTGACATACTACAACATCGAGGTAACCGACGAGATGGTCAATAAGCAGGTGGCTTCGTATGCTGACCGCTTCGGAGAGTACACCGAGACCGAAAATGTGGTGCCCGGTGATGTACTCAAAGGCTTGATGACCGAGCAGAAAGAGGGCGGTATTGTCAAAGAGGACGCTATGCTCAACCCTGAATATATGCAGGACAAGGAGCAGGCTAAACTCTTCGAGGGAGCCAAGAAAGGCGATGTCATCACTTTCAACCCGATGAAGGCTTACGGCAATGAGACCGAAGTGGCTTCCATGCTCGGGCTGAAGAAAGAGGATATCAAGGATATGAACTCGGACTTCACTTTCGAGATTCGCACTATCTCGCACCATGCGCCTGCCGCTATTGATGGTGAGTTGTTTGCAAAGGTCTATGGCGAAAACAATATCAAGGACGAAGCAGACTTCCGCGCACGTATCAAAGCCGAAATCGAGCAGAATATGGCAGAGGACAGCAAATACAAATTCGGTTTGGACGCTAAGGCTGCCATTATGAAGAAGATGGAGAATGTGGCATTCCCCGAGGCTTTCCTCAAACGTTGGGTACTTGCTACCAATGAGAAGATGACCCAGGAGGAACTGGATAAGGATTTCTCGAAGATGCTCGAGGAACTCAAATGGCACTTGGCAAAAGACCAACTCATGAAAGAGTTCAAAATCGACGTGCAGAAAGAGGAAGTTGAGGCGTATGCCAAAGAGGTGGCACGTATGCAGTTTATGCAATACGGCTTGATGCACATTGACGACCAATACCTCACGAACTATGCACAGGAGATGCTCAAGCAGGAAAATCAACTCCGCGGTATCATTGAGCGTGTAGCCGAGAATAAAATCTTCGATGCCCTCAAAGGTGTAGTTAAACTTGAGGAGAAGTCTATCTCCCAAGAGGACTTCGGCAAACTCTTCGCCTAAGCATAGTATTGCTTTTTTATACATTCAAAGACTGCTCCTTGTGTGAAGCGGTCTTTTTTTGTAGGTCTATCCGTGGTGATTCTGACCATACATAGATAGTGCAATGGCGATTTTTTGGATTTAATTACCTGTAAATTTGTATATATCAATAAAAAGTCGTAACTTTGCACGCTTTTTCGGGTTAGGGCTTAGAAAGTCGCCGTAGGCAGCGTATGAAACCAAGGCACAACGGTGCTTTATTAGCAGCGCGAAGGACCTATCAAGCCGCCCTGCACGATGTAATTTAATAAAATTGTGATAATGTACGCAATTGTAGAAATGAAAGGCCAGCAATTCAAAGTAGAGGCTGGCAAAAAGTTGTTCATCAACCGTATGAACACCGTGGAGAAAGGTGCCGAGGTTGTGTTCGACAATGTGTTGCTCGTTGATAACGACGGTAACATTACTGTAGGTGCTCCGTACGTAGAGGGAGCAAAGGTAGTATGCGAAGTGCTCGACAACGAGTGCCGCGGTGAGAAAATCTTGGTTTTCCACAAGAAACGTCGCAAAGGCTATCGTAAATTGAACGGTCATCGTCAGGACCTGACGAATGTCGTAGTTAAAGAAATCGTTATTGCTTAAAAGAAAGGAACAGAGATTATGGCACATAAGAAAGGTGTCGGTAGTTCGAAGAACGGCCGTGAATCAGAAAGCAAACGACTTGGCGTAAAAGTCTGGGGCGGACAATTCGCTAAAGCAGGCAATATCATCGTACGCCAGCGCGGTACTGTACACAACCCTGGTGAGAACATGGGCATGGGTAGCGATCATACCCTCTATGCTTTGGTTGATGGTGTGGTTACATTCCGCCGCAAGAAAAACAATAAATCCTACGTCTCTATCCAGCCGATAGCAGAGGCTTAGTCGGCGAGAGAAACAGGTGTATTTTGATTTCTCCTACCGATTGCTTCGGCAATTCGGCAGGAGAAATCTGTTTTTAACAAGGAATACTGCACCACGCAACGTATTAACCACCAACGCGAAGCCACTAACGCTCACACCGGTGAGCCAGCAACGTGAGCGCAGCGAACCAAATAACACGAAGTATAATATATATGCTAACACTTAAACAAATCTACGACGATAAAGAGAAAGTAATCGCCGGATTGGAGAAAAAACATTTCGACGGTGCACGCAATGCCGTTGAGCAGGTTATTGCTTTGGATACCGAGCGCAAAACAGCACAGCAGAAAAAAGACGCTGCCGCTGCCGAGATGAACAAGATTTCGAAGTCCATCGGTATGCTGATGGCGCAGGGGAAGAAAGATGAAGCCGAGCAAGCCAAGAGGCAAACGGGAACACTAAAACAAGATATTGCCGCCTACGATGAGCAGATGGCAAAAGCCGAGAATGCACAACGCGACTTGCTGCTCACTATCCCGAATGTACCTTATGAGATTGTGCCGCAGGGCGCGAGTGCAGAAGATAACCTTGCCGTAAAAGTGGGTGGGTTCACCACCGGCGCGCGTTTGAAAGTGTTGGAGCAGGACAACGCTTTGGCTTTCTCTGCTGAGGGAGCGTCGATTGCTTTGCGCGATTGGCCTGCGGAGGAAAATCCCGAACCCGCTAATGCTAAACTGCCGCATTGGGAGTTGGCAAAGAAATATAACTTGATTGATTTTGACCTCGGTGTGAAGATTTCCGGTGCCGGCTTCCCTGTATATATCGGTCAGGGCGCACGTCTGCAACGCGCACTCATCAATTTCTTCCTTGCTGAGGCCAACAAGGCTGGCTATACCGAGATTATGCCCCCTACTGTTGTCAATCAAGCCAGTGGCTACGGAACAGGGCAACTGCCTGACAAAGAGGGACAAATGTACCACTGCGAGGTAGATGACTTGTACTTGATTCCTACGGCAGAGGTCCCTGTAACTAATCTCTATCGTGATGTGATCATCGATGAGGACAAACTGCCTATCAAGAATTGCGCATACACCGAGTGTTTCCGCCGTGAGGCAGGATCGTACGGTAAGGATGTGCGCGGGCTGAACCGTCTGCATGAGTTTTCGAAGATTGAGATTGTGCGTATCGATACGCCCGAACACAGCGATCTGAGCCATAAGGAAATGCTCAGCCACGTGGAGGGCTTGCTCAAGAAGTTGGAGTTGCCCTATCGTATCTTGCGCCTGTCGGGGGGAGATATGTCGTTTACTGCTGCTATCTGTTACGACTTTGAGGTCTATTCCGAGGCACAGCACCGCTGGCTGGAGGTCTCCTCTACTTCCAATTTCGATACCTATCAGGCTAACCGTCTCCACTGCCGCTATCGTAGCACTGCTGACAAAAAAGTGGCTATCGCGCATACATTAAATGGCTCTGCACTGGCACTGCCGCGTATTGTGGCTGCCCTCTTGGAGAACAACCAGACCGAAGAGGGAATCCGTATTCCCGCAGCCTTGCAACCGTTCTTTGGTGATGATATGATTCGCTGATAGTCTTGTATTTTGGTAAAAAAAGACCGCTCTACTTATGTTGGGCGGTCTTTTTTATTTTATGATCGTTGGGTAAGAAAAGAATATAAAATTAGAAATATGCGGAATAATGGCACTATATTTGTCGCGGTTTAGATATATACGAATATGAGTTCGTATGCCAATAGATTAACCTCTAAATTCTTTTGTTATGAAACGTATTTTTCTTCTTTGGGGCATAGCCCTGTTTGCCGCTTTTGCGAATTGGTCGGGTGTACAAGCATGTACGGGTATTACCTTGCATACACAGCAAGGAGATGTGGTAACGGCACGCACTATCGAGTGGGCGGCGGAGGCACTGCATAGCGGGTATGTGGTGGTGCCGCGAGGGCATAAACAACAGTCTTTCTTGCCCGATGGCACACAGACCGGCAAACGTTTTACAGCCAAATACGGCTATGTGGGATTGACGGTGGAGCAACCGGAGTTCGTAATGAACGGAATGAACGAAGCGGGTTTGGAGGCGGGTTTGTTCTATTTTCCTGCTTATGGGCAGTATGAGGCGTATGACGAGGCACTAAAAGCGCAGACTATTAGCGACTTCCAGTTGGTGGCGTGGATTTTGAGCAGTTTCAAGAGCGTCGATGAGGTGAAAACCGCTTTGCCGTTGATACACGTGGTGGGGATAGACCCCCGCAGTTCTACTGTCCATTGGCGGGTTACAGAGCCGGGCGGGCGGCAGATGGTGATAGAGATAACAGACGGACAGGCGCACTTCTATGAGAATACGCTGGGTGTGCTGACCAATGCGCCCGGATTTGAGTGGCATCTGACCAACTTGAACAATTACATCAATCTCTCCACCGGCACTATCAACACACGCAGGGTGGGCGATTTGACGCTTACTGCCTTCGGTGGCGGCGGAGGACTGCACGGTATTCCCGGCGATATGACGCCCCCGTCACGCTTTGTGCGCGCGGCTTTCTTCCAGGCTTCGGCACCCAAATTGGCTTCTGCGGAAGAGACGGTAACGGAGGCTTTCCATATCCTCAACAATTTTGATATCCCTGTCGGTGTGCAGTTTGCCGAGGGGCAGACGGTGGCGGATATACCGAGTGCCACCCAGTGGACGATTGCGTGCGACCTGCAGGGCAGACGTATCTATTACCGCACAATGTACAATGCCACTATCCGGTGTATAGACCTCAATAGAATCAATTTCCGCACAGTGAAGTACCAAAAGGCGGCGTTGGATAGAGAAAAGAAACAACCTATAGAACAAGTGGTGATACAATAAAACAAGGGGCTGCTTACAAAATGGTAGGCAGCCCTTGTTGTTTTTTGCGTAAGTCAGAACTTACTTTGCAGGTTCGTCCGTTGCGTTACTGCTTTCTGTGTTGAAATCAGCAGAAGCGGGAGCAGCAGCCTGTTGCATTGCGTCGGCAGCCTCTTCCACTTGTTTCGTGATTTGGCTCTCGTCTGCGTTGTCATGGTGCTGTTTGCCCTCGCTGAAACCTACTGCCGCAATGCTCAATACCACGATGATTGCGATAAGTGTCCAACTGGCTTTCTCTAAGAAATCAGCCGTCTTCGGGGCACCCATCACTTGGTTCCCCCCTGCGAAACTGTTTGCCAATCCGCCACCCTTGCTGTTCTGCACAAGTACCAACAAAGTCAGCAATATGGCTGCAATAACGATAAGGATTGTAAGAAAAATATACATAGTAGTTAATCAATTTAATTTCTGTGTCATATACGTATGGCTGCACGCCATAGTAGACCGCAAAGGTACTGCTTTTTTTTGATTCTTACAAATTATTTGCCAAAAACCTGATATTTTGCTTTTTTGACACAAAAAAAGCGGGAGATTTTTGCTCCCCCGCTTTCTCTTCATAGTTAGTGTTGATTAGTCCCTCTTATTGGATATCTATGATACGGCTCGGATTCTTCTTCACGGTCGGATCCAATTTAGGCAACTCGATACGCAGAATACCGTCGTTTACCTTTGCCGAAATCTCGTCTTTGTTCACATTGTCAGGCAGCAATAGTGATTGCTCGAAACGACTGTAGGAAAACTCGTGCCTTAGATACTTGCAGTTGCACTTTTTCTCCTCTTTCTTCTCGCAGTTGCAGTCCTTGTCGTTCTTCTCCTCTTTCTTCTCCACGAGTATAACCAATTCGTCTTGGTCGTTTACGTGAATGGAGAAATCGTCTTTCGTCATACCCGGAGCCGCTACTTCTACGTGGTAACCTTTCTCGTCTTCCAGCACGTTGATTGCAGGAGTTGCAGCGTTGGTATTGTGCATTAGAGGCCATTCCTCACTGAAAAAGTCATTGAACATACTCGGTAACCAATTCTGGTCATTTCTTCTTGATGGTAGCATAGTAGTAAAATTTAATAGTTATTGTTTAGTGTCTGCGGTGGTAAGCAACTCTGGGGCTTGTACCCCTTTTTGCTTCACTCATCCCAAGCATTTGCCCTATATATTTCAACTTTTGTGCCAATATCTGCGGTATGCCATTTTGTCCGATTATTGCGCCAAAATGGCATATAATATGCTGATAATCTGTCATGTATGGCATTGTTTGTTGCGTAAAGAGGAGTCTCTGTACCATTATGCCGTCAGGTCTATGATGTTTGTATGTGATTTGTATGTGATTCGTATGTGATTTGGCTGTTTTTACTTGTATTTCAAGTAGTTATACATACGTTTTTTTGCCTGTTTGTCAGGCTGATGAACCAACTGCTTCGCAATCAGAGGATTACAACAAAAAAAGAGGCTGCCGGACTATATTTGTCAGACAGCCTCTTCGGGATATTCAGATAGATATTTCTACACAGCGGTATTATACGGTGGCTTCGATGTTCCACACGAAGGCACGGACACCCACTTCTTTGTTACGCATATCCAGTTTCTCTATGGCCTCGAGGAGCGAAGGGACTTTCTCGTCGTCCACTATGGTGATGACGCAGGAGTTCATCTCTGGCCAAGCGTGGGTCCCGCGCCGAGGGTCCCCGTCGTGGCTTCCACGACCTTGCACATGCTCAAAGAATGTGAAACCGCGTATCTCCAATATATCAAGCATATACTCAACACGCTCCGTGTTGGCTTGATTGAATATAATCATTACAGACTTCATTCTAATTATGAATTAAGAATTATGAATTATGAGTTATTTGTTCATATCGGTGGGAGTGGTTTCGGGGAATACGGTGGCTTTTGTGTTCTCCAAAACAGGTGCTTGCTCCTTCTTTACCTTGATATTCATAAAGATAAAGTTCTTGCGCAGACGACTCACTTTGTCTCTTTCTCCGCGGCGGCTCACTGCTGCGTAGAGGGTCGGAACCATAAAGAATGTCAGCAACGTAGAAACCAACAAACCACCGATAACTACGACACCCATAGGTTGCCACATCTCGCTACCTTCACCGCTGCTCATTGCCATAGGCACCATACCGAGGATAGTGGTGAAAGCGGTCATCAATACAGGTCGCATACGGCTTTTGCCAGCCATAACGATAGCCTTGTTCAATTCGATTCCACGCTCACGCAACAGGTCGATATAGTCTATCAGCACAATACCGTTCTTCACCACGATACCCACCAACATAATCAGACCCAAAGCACCAATCATATCCAAACTACGTCCTGTCATCCACAATGCCATAATCACACCCGAGAGAGCGAAAGGAATGGTGAACATGATAACAAACGGCTTGATGAACGATTCGAACTGCGAAGCCATCACGATATAGACGAGGAGGATAATCAGTGCTGCGAGCAATCCCATCTTCCCGAAAGTCTCCTGTTGGTCTTCGTAATCACCTGCCAAGCGGATAGTTACACCTTGCGGAATATCCAGTTGGTCAATCACTTGCGTTTGGATATTGCTTGCCAACTCGCCCAACGGGATGTTGTATGGCGTGATAGACACGGTAACGATACGCTGACGCGTTTTACGCTCGATGGTAGGCGGTGTCCAGTATTCGCCGATAGAGCATACCTCCGATAGTTTTACCTGCTTGCCCGCCGGTGTAGGAATGGTCAGGTCTTCTATTTTCTGAATCGTGTTGCGGTCGGATTCCTGCAGACGGCAAAGGATGTCGTACTCCGAACCGTCCTCCTTGAGGTATCCGCACGCCATACCGTTGATACGGTTGCGCAGATAAGCCGAGATAGTGGCAGGGGTGAGTCCCAGACGGCTGGCTTTCTCTTTATCCACCACCACCTTGATTTCCGGACGCTCGTCATCACGCGAGATAGTAGCATCGCGGGCACCTTTCACCTCGTGGTTACACTTGGCTTGAATCTGCTCTGCCAAGAGCGAAGTCTGGTCGAAATCGTAGCCATAAATCTCCACATCTACAGAGTTGGAGTTCGCACCACCACCCATACCGCCACCGGTACTTACTTGATAATCCGTAATTTCCGGATAGCGTGCAATCTCCTGACGAATCACCTCCGCAATATCAAATATGCTACGATTACGCTCATATTTCTTGCTGCAGCGGATGGTCATCGATATCGTGTTGTTCATCGTGGAAGTAAACAATGCCGACATACCACCGTCGTCATTGCTACCGGCAGATGTACTAATCAACTGAATCTCAGGTACCAACTCGGTGAAACGTGCTTCCAATGCACGAGCGGTTTTCAGGGTCTCCTCGATACGTGTACCACGTTGCAACTTGATGGAAACCGACATACGTCCGTTATCTTGCTGTTGCATAAAGTCGGTACCTATCTTTCCCGTGATGGCCGGAATCAGAGAGAGTACGAACAAGCCCAGCAGAACGCCAAAGGTAACCCACTTGTGGTTCAAGCACCAGCCTAATCCCTTGGAATACTTCTCGTCAATCCAATCCAAACCACGCACCACGGTGCGGTCGTACCACGATTTTTTGTTCTTCTCATCATCAATCAGCGTACCGTTTGTGTCCACATGCACTTTGCGCGGTTTGAGCAACTTGCTTGCCAACATAGGCGTGAGCGAGATAGCGATAAGGGTAGAAGTGGAGGTTACAATGGTTACAATCCAACCCAACTCCTTGAACAACACACCCGCCATACCGGTCAGAGTGGTTAGAGGAATAAACACGGCTGCCAATACCAGCGTGGTGGCAATAACGCTGACCCACACCTCGTTGGTAGCGTAGATAGCCGCCTCGCGTGGATTCTCACCACGATCCACGTGCTTGGTGATATTCTCCAATACTACGATAGCATCGTCCACCACCATACCGATAGCCACAGTGAGCGAACAGAGCGAGATGATATTGAGCGACGAACCTACCAACTTAAGATAGATAAACGCCACTATCAATGAGATAGGAATAGTCAGCGCGATAATCAATGTGGCACGCCAGCGTCCGAGGAAGAACAGCACAACGAGTACCACGAAAATCAAGGCATAGCCGATAGACTCTTTGAGCGAGTTGATTGAGTTTTCGATGTTCTCCGACGAGTCGTAGATGAGTTTGAATTGTACATCAGACGGCAACGTCTTCTGTATCCTGGCAATCTCTTTGCGCACATCCTTACAGATTTGCACGGTGTTGGCACCTGTCTGTTTGGTAACCATAAGTCGTGCGCACTCGATACCGTCGGTTTTCTCGTCCAGCGAGAGTTCTTTGATGGTATCTTTCACTGTGGCGATGTCGCGGACATATACCTGACGCCCGTCGGCAGTGGTAGTAACCACAAGGTTGTTGATCTCCGACGACTCGGCGAACTCCGAGCGCACCTCCATCTGGTACTGTTCTTTCTGCAACTTCACCGTACCCGACGACATATTCAGGTTGTTGGCTGAGATGACATTACCCACATTCTCCACCGTCAGTCCGTAGGCGTCCAATTTCTGTTGGTCGAGATAGACATACACATATCTGTCCGGCGCACCCGAAACGGTCAGGTTACCGATACCGTCCACACGGTTCAGTTGCGGGATAATCTCATCGTCGAGCAACTTATCCAAGGCAGGATAGGATTCTTTGGCAGTAACAGAGTACTGAATGACAGGCATCATCGAAGTGGACAAACGCAAGATAATCGGGTTGGAGCAACCATCAGGCAGGTTGTCCTTCACCAAGTCCACGTATGTTCGCACATCGTTGATAATCTCATCGAGGTTCACACCCCATTCAAACTCAAGCGACACTTGCGAGATATTATCCTTCGATTTGGAGGTGATTTCCTTGAGGTGGTCCACCGAGTTCAAGGAGTTCTCCATCACCTTGGTTACGTTGGTTTCCACCTCCGAAGCCGACGCACCCGGGTAGGTGGTCATCACCGTGATATACGGAGGGTCCATCTCCGGAAACTGATCTACAGGCAACTGCACATAGCAGAAAATACCTATGATAATCACTGCCACAAAGAGTAGGGCGGTGGTTACAGGCTTTTGGACCGCTGATTTATAAATAGCCATATTTGTTCAATTTGTAAATTTGTACCTTTTCAGATGTGTAAACGAAATGCACAATCTCCCGATTTACACATCTACACATTCTATTTATTCGCCGTCGGCAGTGGTGTTCGTCGTAATCTTTACGCCGTCCACCAAGCGCGACTCACCTTGCGTAACAAGTTCTACACCATCTACAATCTCGGGTGCCGAAATCTCAACATCGTCGCCGAAGCGTTGTCCCATTTCCACGCTGACGCGCTGAGCATATCCGTTGTTGTTGATAAATACATAACGGTCGTTGGCACCTATCAACTTCAGCACTGTCGAATAGGGCGCGGTGATGACGGTTGCTTTGCCCAAACCGAGAGTGGTGGTAACATACATACCCGGGCGCAAAAGTCCCTCGTGGTTGTTCACTACCACTTTGACTTGGAACGTGTGGCTGGAGGCGTCCACCGTAGGATAAACCACTTCGATGAACGCGGGGAACGTCTTGTCGGGATAGACCTCAGAACGCAAAGTAAGACGCATACCCGGCTTTACTTGCGGGATGTACGATTCCGGAATAGCCACTAAGGTTTTCAGTTTCTCCACCTGCGTCAGGACCAAGATAGGCTGCCCGCTGTAGAGTTCGCCGTCCTCATAGTTCTTTGCGCTGATGACGCCGGAGAAAGGTGCCTTCACGTAGGTATTCTTCTCTAAGAAATCGATATTCTCTTTGGTCTGGTCGAGCGAGAGTTTGGTCTGGTCGTATTGCTGTTGCGATACCGACCCCGTCTGAATCAAACCGTCCATACGCGCCATCTCGGTTTCGAGGTTGGCAATAGTCAGTTTGGTTGTTTTGTATTGCTGTTGGTCCATACGCACCAAGTCGCCGCCTTTTCTTACCTTGTCGCCCACTTCCACATAGATATGCTCTATCTTTCCGGTCAGCGAGGGGGCGATATTCACGGTTTCATACCCCATCAGGTTCGACGAAAGCGATATCTCGCGTTGTATCTCGCGTGGATGGAGGGTAGTCAATGCTACCACCTCGGTGCGCTCTCCTGCCTTATCATTAGCAGCAGTGGTGGCTTCCTTCTTTCCGCAACCCACCAAAACCAATACGGCGGTTGCCATAATAAACACTTTATTCTTCATATATCTTTTTATTTTATTCGTTTGTTTATATATTCTTAATCTTGTTTTCGCCGCGCAAAACAGCAAGGGATACGCAAGGGATGCGCAACCCATAGGCTATGGATAGGCTACTTGTTGTTTAAGAATTTTTCAAGGTCTGCTTCCGCATTTACCAAGGTCAGCACTGCCTGTACGTAGGTCGATTGTGCCGAAATCACATCGTTGCTGGCATTCACCAACTCCAGATTGCTGGTGGCACCGTAGTTATACTTGTTGGTGGTCGATTGGAACACGCGTTGCGTAACATCCATATTCTCTTTCTCCACCATATAGGTCTCAAAGGCGTTCTGGAGGTTGAAACGCAACTGCTGGTTTTGAATACCGAGGTTGTCGGTGGTCTCTGCCAATGTGTTACGCGCGGATTCGAGAGCAATCTTTTTCTCAACCACACCCGCTGCACGCTTGCCGGACGACCACAGAGGCATTGATACACTGACGCTTACGGCATTAGGAGGGGTCATACGCATACCACCATCGGCATAGTAGTGCTGCTTGCTGTACTGGTAGCCCACAGCCACAGTCGGACCGTATGCCCAACTGGCCATGTGTACATTGGCTTTTGCCAAATCGACATTTTTCGCAAGCGACTGATAGTTAAGGTTGTTTTGCAGGATAAAATCCTCACCCAACAGGTTGAGCACAGCCTCTGCCGACAGCATATCATCGAGCGTGGAGGTGAGCGTCAGTTGGGTCCCGACAGGTACGTCAAGCAATACTTTGAGTGAGTTCTGCGCCAACAAAATAGAACGTTTGTTGGAGTTGATATTGTTGCGGAGTGTATTCACACGTACCATAATCTGGTCGGCGGCGGTTTGCTCTGCTGCACCCACATCTACCGAGCGTTGGGTCATCTCTGCTAATTTCTCCACGTTCTGCAACGACGAATCAAGCAACGCAACCACGTCTTGCAACACCAATACCGAGGCATACGAAGTCTTGACATTTGCGCGGAGGTTGTCTTCCGACTGCTCCAAAGCAATCTTCTGCATATCAATCGCAATGGTATTCAATACCGCACCCACAACGGATTGTCCGTTGATACCGATAGAGGCTTTCACACCCGTCGTCGAATAGTCAGGCATAGCAATCTTCATACCGCCGAATTCCATTTCATATCCGCACGTTGAACTATAACTCCACGACGCATCTGCCTGTGGCAACATCGCCGCGATGGTCTGCCAGCGTTGTGCGTATGCCTGCTGTACGGCCAAGTCGGCGTTGCGCAACGTGCGGTTGGCTTTTACGGCATAGTCTTGGGCTTCTTCCACACTGAGACTCAGTTCTGCCGGTACATCACGCTTGGGTGCTTTCTTGGTGGCAGCCATCACATGGTCTTCTGCTACAGTGTTTGCGCTAATCAGTAACGCAAGAGCCATAATAGAAACTATTTTTTTCATTGTTTATTTTATATTATTAGAATTATCTATTTCCGGGTTTGTTGTGTTGCCTTTCGTATCTTCTTCATTCTGAGGCACTAACGGCGTGGCGAGTATGCCTTGTATCATCACATCTATGCCCTGCTTGGCAATCTTAATCATCTCCCCCCTGCGTTTGGGGTAGTTTTGTATGGTCTCTATCATGCAGTAGTGCGCATAGGCAAACAATTGCGCCGTGATGTCGGCATCCAATTCCTTGCGAAAAACTCCCAAACCTTGTCCTTTCTGTATGAACGGTATCAGGTTTCGATACATCATCTCGCACAGATGCTCTTTGTGTTGCACATAGAGGTTGGGGTAGTACTTTTGCAAATCGTACACTATGGGAGGCGTCTGCTTAAAGTCTTTTTCGGTTCGTCGTGCCATCTTCCCCCATTCTTGCAAAACCTGTATAACATCTTTTTCCCCTACCTCGCGTAGCATTTTGTTTTCCAACTTCTGCTCGAGCAATGCCAGCATCTCGCGCACCAATTGGTCTTTCGACTCGAAATAGACATAGAACGTCTTCTTGGAGATACCCAGTTCGTGGCATATATCGTCTATGCTCACCGACCGTATCCCCACCTTGTACATCTTCTCGACCGCAAATTGTACGATATTTTCCTTTTGTTTATCCGACATCGCTTACTAAATTACTCAAAAATCATTCTAAAATCAAAATCATTCTATGCTCAAATGATTGCATAATTCCATTTGCAAGAAGTGTGCCACAACCCTATATTTACAACAGAAAACGGAAACTTTTTTACTTTTATAGTTTCCAAGTACTGTTTGCACCATACAAGTTGGACGCACATGTCCAATGAGACGTATCGGGCTGATTGGACTAATTATACCCTTATTTTTGTAAACTATACCTCACAAAATGCACAAAAATATGCTGTAAAACATATTTTTCTTGCAAATTATTTGGTTATATCAAAAATATGCTGTACCTTTGCACCGTGTTTTTCATGGTATTAGATTTAAGGTTAAGTAAAAAGATTGGGTTGTCGTGA
>OQVT01000617.1_pt1 | contig 20642 bp, 17 predicted proteins | sample 1691561 | NCBI WGS metagenome assembly OQVT01 (sample SAMN03418260, study PRJEB22391) | human gut metagenome | biome: human-gut; feature: organic feature; material: feces | host: Homo sapiens | place: Tanzania | collected 2013-01 | reverse complement strand
AATTCTGCTACGAGGACGGTGCGGACGCCACCAGCGCCGTCTATGCCAACCTCATTGACTTCTGCGACAGCGACGAGCTGGTGACCCATAATTTCGAGTTTGGCGGCGAGCGCGTGAAAATCTCCACCGATTTTACCGACAATGCGAAAAGCTTCAAGAAAAACCAGGACATTGTCTGCGGCAATGAGCGGGTCCCCGCCATCACCTCGGTTGCCATCAAGGCGAATGTAAAGGACGGCGGAAAAGTCACCAACAAGATGAAGCCACTGACGCGCATGGCCCCCGGCGGGGTGGAGGAGGTAATAGAAGTCAAGGCATGGGACAGCTCGACGCTTCCGACATTGAGCCTGTCCGTGTCGGCCACCCTGGACAACTGCTTCCAGGAAGCCGCATCCGGCGTGCAGCCCAAGGTGAAGTTTGTCGTGAAGGGCCGGTATTGCATATATTACATCAGCGAGTATGAGGGACTGCCGTCGGGAGTGGAGGTCTTCGACATCCTGCCTTCCGGCGATTACATCTTCTCGCAGAAGCACAAGGGGCTGGAAGTCATTGACAACACCAGATACAAGGATTGGTGCGGCAAGGCCCTGGAAGCCGTTGCCTCCGGCAGCATGGCTGAAAGGAGCGCCGGCAATCTGGAGGATCTGGTTGTCGGCAACACGGTGGATTTTGTCTGGGTCTCCGATGACGCCCATGCGGTGGTGACGCCGGCCAAGGATCTGGCGGCGCTGTCGCGCTGCCAGATGGCCTTCCCGGATTCCAAGGTGGTGTCTCCATACGGGACCGCCGCCGGTGAACGTTCGGAGAGCGTGGCCGATGGCGTCGGCCACATCAAGACCACCATCCTCGCCAAGCCGCGCGGCGTCAAGGTCATCACCGACAGATAACTCCCCACCCCGCTGCCCACCACCGCGGCAACACCCGAGACTATCTTGGCAAGAGCCGAAACCAACTTTACAGCGCCCGAGACTATCTTGGCAAGAGCCGAGACCATCTTTACAACGCCCGAGACTATCTTGGCAACTCCCGAGACCACCCAGAAGCCTGGAGAGATGACATCAGCGCCGTCTCTCCAGGCTTCTGCTTTGTCTGAGTGCGTCTACATCCTGACGGCAAAGCACGAAATAGTGGTTTCGGGCTTTGCAACGATGATTTCCTACCACGAAACCATGAAATCAAGCCACGAAACAAGTTTTTCCGTCATCGCGGGCATGATGGCATTGGCTGCGCCGACTTTGGCGACTAAAGCGCTGTCTTTTAGCATAAAACCGACCGCTGCAGCGTACATGGCCAAGGTCACAGAAATGGTCTAAGAAGTCACAAAGGATAACAATTTATAATTATTTTGATAAAAAAGATGCCGAATTGTTTGCATTATTGATTTTATTCTTTAACTTTGCAATTGGTTAAACGTAATCCATTACACAGATGATGAATACTATTATTATTAGCAGCCTAATTATTCTACAGCCGACAGTTGTAGGTGAAGAGGCGTGCGTGGCAACATGATAATAATGCATCCATCGAGAGACAGAGCCTTTCCACTTACAAGTGAGAAAGGCTTTTTCATTTTCAAGACAACCCACCCCAACGCTAAAGATAAGTATAAAAACAAGTAGAGTTATGAGCGAGAGATTATTTGTATTCGACACCACCCTGAGAGACGGCGAGCAGGTTCCCGGATGCCAGCTCAATACCGTCGAGAAGATACAGGATGCCCATGAAGCAATAAGACCTACCAATATTAATTTCCTTCCATCAGAGATTAAAGAGTCTTTAAGCAGGGACCAGTTCAGACTGTATTCATTAATATGGAAGCGTTTCGTTTCAAGCAGGATGGCAAATGCCGTATATGAGACAATCAATGTCAGACTTAAAGCCGGTGATTACCGGTTCAGCATGTCTGCTTCCAAAATTAAATTCGAGGGATATATGCTTGTATATATGTCGGATGAGGACCAGAAGTCCGATAATATTACACTTGGAGCAGTATCTGAGGATTCAGTCATTAAACTTCAGGAATATGATAAGAAGCAGCATTTTACACAGCCACCGGCTCATTTTACAGAGGCTTCCCTTGTTAAAGCACTTGAGGAGCAGGGAATTGGAAGACCATCTACTTATGCACCTACTATCGGAACAATCATTGCCAGACATTATGTTATTAAGGAACAGAAGAATCTCTTTGTAACAGAACTTGGAGAAGCAGTTAATTCGGTAATGAAGAAATCTTTCCCGTCCATTGTGGATGTAAGTTTTACTGCCAATATGGAAATGCTTCTTGATAAGGTTGAGGATGGAAGTGTCAAGTGGAAAACAGTAATCGAGAACTTTTATCCGGACCTTGACGAAGCTGTCAAAAAGGCGGAAAAGGATCTTGAAAGCATCAAGATAGAAGATGAGAAGACGGATATAATCTGCGAGAACTGCGGACGTAATATGGTTATCAAATACGGTCCTCACGGTAAGTTCCTTGCATGCCCGGGCTTTCCTGAATGTCACAATACCAAGCCTTATCTTGAAAAAGCAGGCGTAAAGTGTCCTAAGTGTGGTGGTGAAGTTGTTATTTTACGAACCAAAAAGGGCAGAAGATATTACGGCTGCGACAATCAGGAATGTGATTTTATGTCATGGAACAGACCATCAGAGAAGAAATGTCCTGCATGTGGAAGTTATATGGTGGAAAAAGGCAATAAACTCGTATGTTCAGATGATAACTGCGGGTATGTATGTGATAAATAATATCTGAAAATTGTTGCATTAAAACGATAGATATGGTACAATTTCATTATATTTTACAGAGCACTGAAAGGAGAAAGGATATGAGCAGTGTTCAGTTGTTGGATAAGACACGTAAGATTAACAGGCTGTTGCATAACAACAGTTCGCAGAAAGTGGTTTTTAATGATATCTGCAAGGTTATGAGTGAGATATTAAGCTCGGATGTTCTGGTAGTAAGCAGGAAGGGCAAATTACTCGGAATTGCGAATTGTGATGACGTTGAAGAGATTAAGGAACTGGTACAGGATAAGATTGGCGGTTTTGTGGACGGGATGTTCAATGAGAGAATGCTTAATGTATTATCTACTAAGGAGAATGTTAATCTTGAGACATTGGGTTTTGCAGAAGGATATACAAAGAAATATCATGCAATAATAACACCTATTGATGTTGCAGGAGAGAGGTTTGGAACATTATTTATATACAAATCTGACAGCCAGTACGAAATTGATGACATTATTTTATGCGAGTATGGTGCTACGGTAGTGGGGCTTGAGATGTTAAGGTCTTCTACAGAGGAACAGGCTGATTTAATCCGCAAGGAACAGGTTACGAAGTCGGCAATCAGTACCCTTACCAATACTGAGATAGATGCGATTAAGCATGGAATTGAAAAAGTAACGTGTGGTAATATCTGGTTGAATATTTACAGAGAAGGAGAAAACGTATATATTGATGTTATCAATACCGGAAGAAAAATGACTTCTGAAGATATGAAACGTATTCATGATATTATCAGTGGCGAAACCCGTTTAAAACCTTCGGAACCCGGAACACATACTTCGATTGGAATTTATAATGTAAACAAAAGAATCCAACTTATCTTTGGAACAAATTATGGATTGGAAATTACGAGTGCAGGTGAGGATAAGGTACTTTCGAGAATTGTGATTCCTTTTTTGCGTTCGGAAGCGGACCTTGCACAATATAAGGAGAAATAGCGAATGGAAAAGAAAAAAGCATTTTCCTTAAGGAGTGTTGCTCTCATAATGGCAACCGTGCTTTTGGCTTCTGCCTGTTCGAAAACAGAGCATCGTGTAGTACAGAAAGATGATACCGTGACACTTCGAAGCGTTACCATGTTTGGAGGCTCGGATGCAAATGCTGCGGTGTATGAACAACTTTGGCAGGGGTTTGTTGTAGAACATCCCAATATTCGTATTATAGATGAATCGCGTACTTCCGATGAGCAATGGAAAGCAGAAGTGGCGGCAGATTTTTGCGCCGGAAATGAACCGGATGTATTACAGTTTTTTACAGACGCTACGGCAAACCAGCTTATCCGGATGGATAAATTTGTAACCGTAGAGGAAATCAGGGAATACTATCCGGATTATGCAAAAGATACTTATCCATGGGCGTTGGAACAGGTCGCAAATAGTGACGGTGTGATGCGTGCAGTACCTACGACCGGATTCTGGGAGGGGCTATATTGCAATAGCGATCTTTTTGAAAAGTATCATGTAGATTATCCGACCGATTGGGAATCTTTTCAACGTGCGGTTCGTATTTTTAACCAGCATGGAATTGTTCCGGTGGCTTGTTCTTTATCGGAGGTTCCTCATTATTGGGTGGAGCATTTTATGCTATACTGTGCAGGAGAGGAATCCTGTATGCAAATACCGGAGAAAGTGCCACAGGAATGGTGCAGAGCACTTTCCATGTTTCAGGAGATGCACGAAATGGAAGCATTTCCGCCCAATGCAGATATTGTATCAAATGATTATGTCAGATCAATGTTTATCAATAAAGAAGCAGCAATGATTTTGGAAGGAAACTGGTTTTTGGCATCCATAGAGGACCAGAAGAATACGATTGTTATTCCGTTTCCGCAAGTTGAGAACAGTGCAGAGGCATATGGCGTGGCGATTGGCGGTATGAGTTCCGGCTTTTATATCACAAAAAGAGCCTTTAACAATCCACAGAAACGCGATGCGGTTGTTCAGTATGTAATGGCACAGACAAATGAAAAGGCAGTACAGAAATATTGGGAACACGGTGGCGGTACGGCACGTGCAGCGACACCGGTCAATCCGCTGGAAAGTCAGACTACATTGACACTTTCCGTAAATGAATTTCTCACTGAAAGCCAGAAACAGGTGCTTCCGTTAGATGCAAGAATGGATCCGGCAGCATATTCAACGCTGATTTCCGGAATTGTAGAAATATATAATGGCGCTTCCCCACAAGACCTTTGGGAAAGTGTGTTGGCCATTAACGCCCGGAGCGAAGACTAAGGGCGGGGAGGATAAGGCATGTACAAAGTAATGATTATTGATGACGAGCCTATTATTGTACAGGGTTTGTCACGCAGTATTGAATGGGAAAAATTCAACTGTCAGGTAGTTGCAACCGCAGGGAATGGCATTGAAGGCAAAAAGCTGATTGAAAAATATCGCCCGGATATGGTATTTCTTGATATCTGTATGCCGGAGATGGATGGTCTCAGCATGGTAGCTGCTTTGCGCTCGGAATTTGCAGATACCCAGATTACGATTCTGACAGGCTTCCGGGATTTTGAATATGCAAGAAGTGCACTAAATCTTGGCGTTGCCAGATTTTTGTCAAAACCTTCCAATATGGAAGAGCTGGAAGAGGCAATTACTTATATGGCAAGTAAGGTAACAAGAGATGCTAATGCGGATAATACTGAGGAAGAGACTGCCACAGAGCATGAAAGTGTTGCGGGCAACTTTATTGTGCGAAATGCACTTGCTTATATGGAAGAAAATTATAAAGATAAAATACTGTTGTCTGATGTGGCAGAAAAAACATATGTCAGTCAATGGCATTTGAGCAAATTGCTCAATAAAGAGACCGGGCAGAATTTCTCGGAAATTTTGAATGGAATTCGAATTGAAAAGGCAAAAGAATTGCTGAAAGACCCGGCAATGCGTATCGGAGACATTGCCGAAGAGGTGGGCTTCCTTGATCTGGCACATTTTTCCAGAGTGTTCAAAAAGCTCAATGGAATCTCTGCGAATGAATACCGAAACCAGAAATTAAGACAGAATATACAATAAAAAACAAAAATCAAAAAGAAGTTTTGAGCAGATTGACGCGCAAATTGAAAAATGGTATACTTCTTTTGTGCGATTTTGGCAAAGACAACAAATATAGCAAAAAAACACCAAATTGATGCCGTGACTTCAAAAGTAACAAATAATACAATATAATCTATAAAATATGAAACGAGGGATATTATGAAGGGAAAAACAAAAAAGACACTTTTGCTTTTAAGTATGGCCTTACCTGGAGCGCTTTGGTTTGTTCTTTTAAGATATCTGCCAATGGCAGGAATTGTGCTTGCCTTTAAGGACTACAAGATTTATACAAAAGCACCTACTTTTTGGAACAACATGAAACATAGCAAATGGGTTGGTATAGAAAACTTTAAGTTCCTGTTTGCAACACCGGATTCGTGGACGTACATAAAGAACACATTAGTTTACAACATTATCTGGATTGTATTAGGTTTGATACTTTCCGTTACACTTGCAATTATCTTAAATGAAATCACACAGAAGTTTGTAGCGAAAGCATATCAGACACTGATGTTCTTCCCTTACTTCTTGAGTTGGGTTGTTGCCAGTTACTTCTTGCTTGCATTCTTGGATCCTACCAGAGGCTTGATTACACATTGGCAGATAAACGCCGGATTGGAACCGACGAACTGGTATCACGAGCCGAAATACTGGCCGATAATACTTACGATTTGTAATATCTGGAAGCAGACAGGTTATTCCTGTATTTTGTACTTGGCAGCAATTACAGGTATTGATGGTACTCAGTATGAAGCAGCTTCCATTGATGGGGCTACCAAGTGGCAGCAGATTAAATATGTTACCTTGCCACACCTTCGTACAATGATTGCAATTTTGTTCATTATGAATGTTGGTAATATTGTTAAAGCCGATTTCGGTTTGTTCTACAGCGTGCCAATGAACTCCGGTTCCTTGTTCTCAACGACAGGAGTTATTGATACATATGTTTACCGTACTATGACAGCAACGAATAACATCGGTATGAGTACAGCCGCAGGTCTTATGCAGCAGATGGTTGGTTTTATATGTATTCTTGTTGCTAACAAGATTGTAACTAAAATTGATGAAGACAGCGCACTGTTCTAGAGGAGGTAAACAAGAATGGCTAAGACAAAACAGAAAGAAAAACGACCAATTAATGCAGTCAGCAGACCGGTGGAGGCACTCTTTCATCTGATTATGATAGTATTCTGCTTGGCTTGTATTATACCGTTTATATTTGTTGTAATCATTTCCTTCTCTTCGAAGGAAAGTATTCGAGAGATTGGTTATTCCTTTGTTCCACAGTCATGGGCATTTGATGCATACAGTTATGTATTCAAATTAGGAGACCAGCTCTGGCGTTCCTACTTCAACAGCTTTTTGATTACAGTTGTTGGAACGATTTTAACATTGTTAGTTACCGGATTATATGCATATGCATTGTTCCGTAAAGATTTTAAGTACCGTACATTTTTTACATTTTTCTGTTTCTTTACAATGATATTCGGTGGTGGTCTTGCACCAACATACGTTATCTGTAAACAGGTATTAGGATTACATGACAGCTACGCAGCAATTATCATTCCTATGTTGTTGAATCCGTTTAACATCATTATTATGAGAACGTTCTTCCAAAGTTCCATTCCGAATGACTTGATTGATGCAGCAGCAATTGATGGTAGTGGTGAGTATTACACATTGTTCCGTATCATCGTTCCAATTACAAAACCTGGTATTGCAACAGTTGGACTTTTGTCCGCTTTGGCATATTGGAATGAATGGTTTATTCCAATGTTGTATGTAAGAGATTCAAGATATATTCCGTTACAGTACTTACTGCAGGAAATGCAGTCCAAGGTTGACTTCCTTGCAAAGAACAGCTCAATGATGGGTGCTGAAGCGGCAAAAGCAATGTCGGATCTCCCGTCTGATACACTTCGTATGGCACTGGTTGTATTGATTGTAGTACCGATTGCATTTGCATATCCGTTCTTCCAGCGCTACATTATCGCAGGACTTACAATTGGTTCTGTAAAAGGTTAATTTAATTTGGTAGTATCGGCATAAGCCGTCTACAATAAATCATTTACAATTTCATTAGGAGGGTATTTAAATGAAAAAGAAGATTTTATCTCTTATTCTTGCTGGAACCATGGTTCTGTCTTTAGCAGCATGCGGAAGCAAGAATGAAACCGCTCCTGCAGCTGATACAGCTACAGAAGCAACAGAAGATGCTGCAACAGAAGATGCAGCAGCAGATGACGCTACTGCTGAAGAAGAAGCTCCTGCAGCAGAAGAAATCGATGTAGCAAGCCTTGATCCTGTTACATTGAAAATGTATTTCCATGGTAGCAACGTAACTGATGATACAGCAGTTATGGAAGAAGTAAACAAGTATTTACAGGAAAAACTCAATGTTACTCTTGAACCAATCTGGGGTACATGGGGTGACTTCGATACAAATGCCGTTCTTGCATTACAGGGTGGCGATGATGTAGATATTTACTTTACATGTTCTTGGAGTGCTGATGAGTACAACAAGTTCGCAAGAGATGGTTACTGGGTACGTCTTGACGATCCTGAAAACAACCTTATCGAAAAGTATGCTTCTGACCTTTGGTCTACATTACCTGAAGTATTAACTCAGGGTGCTACAATCAATGGTTCTGATGGATACGGTGTATACGCAGTACCTGGTTACAAAGATATTGCAACACAGAACTGCTGGGATGTTAACGTTCCATTGCTTGAGAAGTATGGCTACACAGTAGATGATATTGCAAATACTGATTACTACGGATTTGGCGATATCCTTGCAACTGTTAAGGCTGGTGAAGGCGATGACTTCTATCCTTTACTTGTTGAAGGTGCTGTATTAGAGCGTATGGTTGATAACTCCATCATCGTTACTGGTGATAGCGGTACAGGTAACTTCATGTCTTACTACCTTGATCCTACAGACGTTTCTAAGCCAGGTTCTTTAGGTGTTAAGATTGCTAACAAGTTCGCTACAGATGAATTCAAGAAATTCGCTGAGCAGACAAGAGAATATTTCTTAGCTGGATACATTGATCCTGCATGTGCAAATGCTAACCAGGCTAACGAAGTTCGTACACAGAAGCAGTTATCTGGAGAATACTTAATTGGAACTCAGTCCTATGCATTAGGATATGAATTACAGGCTTCTCAGGAGCGTGGATTCGAAGTAGCAATGGTTCCTTGTACAGATCCTTATGTTGATACAACTTCTTCTCAGGGTGCTATGATGGCTATCTCTACAGCTTCCAAGAATCCTGAAAGAGCTATGATGTTCTTGAACCTTTTGAACACAGATCCTACTTTAATGACCATGTTAAACTATGGTGTTGAAGGTGTTACTTATGAATTAGAAGATGGACTTGTTAAGTTTACTGATGGTAGAGCTAACTATCAGCCTTGGACCAACGGTGTTGGTAACGTAACTATCCTTACTCCTACCGTAGATCAGGGTGCTGATTTCTGGGATACATTCAAAGCTTACTACGGAAATGCAAAAGAGATTCCTGTACTTGGATTCTCCTACAATGCAGAAAACTGCGAGACAGAGATGGGTGCTGTAGCAAACGTTGTTGCTGAGTACATGCTTCCTCTTTGCACAGGTGCAGTTGATCCTGACGAAAAGCTTCCTGAATTCTTAGATAAGTTACAGGCAGCTGGTATTGATACAGTTCTTGATGATGTTAACGCTCAGTTAGATGAGTTCATGGCAGCAAAAGGAAACTAATTAAATGGTAGTGCGCAAAATTAAACCGGGAGAAGTTAGAAGAACGAGCGAGCTCTTTTCTATAGCTTTCGAAATCCCTTTTGAGGAGCCCTCAGGGGCTCCTTCCCGGGAAAATGCGTACCAACTTGAAAGATATGCAGCTTTTGAGGATGATAATGAGACGATGACTAGCTGCTTGTTTGCAACTCCATTCCGGATGACTTTTGATGGAAATGAAGTTGACATGACAGGTATTGGCGGGGTATCGTCTCTTCCTCATTTTAGGAGAAATGGCGGCATCCGAGGATGCTTTCAGAAGATGTTACCTGATTTGTATGAAAAGAAGGTAGCATTTTCTTATCTATATCCTTTTTCTACTGCATATTACCGTAAGTACGGATATGAACAGGCTGGTATGTGTTGGATCTATGAGTGGGATTTGTCACAAGTTCCATTTGCGGAAAAAGAAGGGAAATCGATTCTGATTGATAAGAGTAATGCTCAGGAGACTTTACCGGAATTCAAAAAACTTTATAAAAAGTGGCAGGATGAATATACAGGAATGATTGTAAATGAGGATTGGGAATTCGGATTTGTAATAAATGCAGATCCTTATGTTAAACAGGAATTCACATATCTTTATCGGAACGGTCAGGGAGAACCTGCCGGCTATATGACGTTTCATAAAGAAAAAGTACCGGAAGGTCAGAAGCTTATCTGTACAAGATTTGTATTTGATGGTCTGGCTGGTTTTAAAGGCCTTATGACGCTGGCAAAATCATTTGCAAGCGACCATCTCAGTATATCCTTCCGTATACCGGAATCGATGCGTCTGGAATCTGCAATTAAAGAATGGTCTTTAGGAGCAGTGAAAATGACACCTGTCGTTCTTGGCATGATTCGTGCTGTGGATGTAATGCAGGTGTTACAGAAAGCAAGATATCAGGGAACTGATTCCATCAGATTAAAAATACAGGATGATTGTATTCCGGAAAATACTGGAATCTACCATGTGGTTTTTGAAGATGGAAAAGCAGTTTCTGTAGAGAAGCTTTCTGCAGACGAAACAGAATGGGATGCATCCATGGGAGTAAATATTTTTTCCAGATTTATTTATGGATGTACCGATATGAGTGCTTTGGAGTATTGTGAGGATATGGTTTTGGGAGATGCACCTGATGCATTGGATAGACTCAAAAAGGTCTTTTATCATAAAAACTATTATCTGATGGAATACTTTTAAAAAAGTTTTAAAAAATTTAATAAATTTTTTACTAGATTTTTATTGCCTATGTGATTATACTCTATATGAATATAGTTACATAGGCATTTCTTTTTAATGAAAAGTGCAGGAGGAAATTTATTATGGCACGTGAAACGACAAAGGATTTGACCGTTGGTTCTCCATTTAAATTGATTTGGGGATTTTCCATTCCACTGATTGTTGGACTTTTGTTCCAGCAGTTCTATAATCTTGTGGATACACTTATTGTTGGCAGATATCTGGGGGTAAATGCCTTAGCAGGGGTTGGAGCAACGGGAAGTGTGGGATTCCTTATTATTGGTTTCCTGGTTGGAGTATGCAGTGGTTGTACCATACCGGTTGCACAGAAATTTGGTGCAAAAGACTACTCGGAGATGCGTAAGTATGTTGCAAACTGTTTCTGGGTAGGACTCGTAATTGCAACGCTTCTTACCGTTACAGTTTGTGTGCTTTGTAAGCCAATTTTAACCTGGATGAAAACGCCTGATGATATTTTTCAGTATTCTTATCAATACATTTTTATTATATTTTTAGGAATACCGGCGGTTTATTTATATAATATCCTGTTTGCAATTATTCGTTCTATGGGAAACAGCAAAGTGCCATTGTTCTTTCTAGTGGTTTGCTCTTTTATGAACATCGGGCTTGACCTGCTATTTATTGTGTCCTTTAAGGCAGGAGTTGCGGGGGCGGCAATTGCTACGGTTATTTCACAGTTTATTGCAGCAATGCTTTGTATTATTTATATAAAGATGAAGCTGGATATTCTGCATATCCAGAAAGAAGAGTGGAGCCCGAGTGGACCTCATATTAAGACGTTGTGCAGCATGGGACTGGCAATGGGAATGCAATACTCCATTACCGCAATTGGAGCTGTAATTTTACAGGCTTCCGTGAACACACTTGGCGCAGTTTCAGTAGCAGCGGTTACGGCAGCAAGTAAGGTAAGTAACTTCTTTGGATGTACCTATGATGCTCTTGGAACAACGATGTCGACCTATGGGGGACAAAATGTGGGAGCAAAGAAGCTGGATCGGTTAGGAAAAGGATTAAAAGACTGTATTATTATTGGTATGATTTACTCGATAATCTGTTTGGTTATCATATATTTTTATGGTGGTGTACTAACCGGATTATTTATTGACGAACCAAGTGAAGAACTTCTATCAAAATCCTATCAGTTCCTATTGATTAATGCTGCATTTTTCCCGTTGCTTGCTTTGGTGAATATTGTGCGCTATATGATTCAGGGTATGGGGTACAGTGGTCTTGCTGTACTTGCCGGAGTATTTGAGATGATTGCAAGAACACTGGTTGCCTTTCTGATTGTACCCGTGTTTGGTTTTGCCGGTGCCTGCTTTGCAAGTCCACTTGCCTGGGTGTTTGCAGATGCCTTTTTGATACCGGCATATATCTTCGTACGAAGGAAATTAGAGCGCAATATAAATGCTATAAATATTTAATAAAATCAAAAGTTGTTCCTGCAACTCAGCTTATTGATCTTCCGGTCATAAGTAAGTAGACCATTTACTTCTTCTTCTACATCGGAAACCTGAGTATAAACAGCACCACTTAATCCTTGCTCCTTTAATGGGAGCAGGGATTTATTTATGAGTTCATGGTATGCGTTCTGAAATTCTTCAACAGTATTATAACGTTTATATCCAAAAACGCGGTCTACACTGGTGTGTCCCTTTAGATGACAGGCAAATCCACCATATTCCGATAAAAGAAAAGCACGATTTTCCCAATGCTTAACATTTACCCGAAGCGGTCGAAAATAGTTGTGAACGCTGATAAAGTCACCAGCGCCCTGGTCAAACCAGCCACTTGCAGCATCTATCAATCTGGTAGGATCAATTTCTTTGATATTTTGAGCAATTCGGGAAGAATCAAACTGTCCCCAGCCTTCGTTGAATGGACACCAGATCGCAATGGAAGGGAAAAATTTCAGATAGTCTACCGTATTATAACATTCTTCTTCCCATTCTTTTCTTGCTGCTTCATCTTCTCTGGAAAAGAGAGAGTAGATTTCATCCGAAACGTGTTTGGAAAGTGACGGTGATATCGTAGGAAGATAGTTGATAAAAGGCATTCGATATTTTCCGCCACCATTTACCATATCCTGACAAACAATCATACCTATCCGGTCACAATGGTAATACCATCTGGCAGATTCTATTTTGATATGTTTGCGCATCATATTAAAGCCCAATGATTTCATGGTTGTAATATCATAGAGCAGTGCTTCCTCGGAAGGAGCTGTATAGAGTCCATCCGGCCAATATCCCTGATCTAATACACCCATTAAGAAATAGGGTTTATGATTCAGGCAAAAAACGGGTTTGTCATTATGCGGTTCAATGGTGTAAGTACGCATTGCAAAATAAGACTTTACCGTATCCAAAGATAGCGTTAAAGTAATAGGGTATAGAAATGGTGTCTCAGGACTCCAGGAGTAAAAGGAAGCTTTTGAGAGTATAAATGTAAAGTCATAGGAACCATACTGTGGAATATGGCGGTTAACGTTGTGAATGTTGCCTTGTAATTGGATGGATTTTTGATAAAGAATCTTTTCTGGATTTGCCGGATCGTTTACACAAAGCGTAAGAAGCGGCATAGCATCGAAAAGGACCGTATCCACTTCAATAGTAACCTGTTGGGAATCATAGTCGGTATCAATCGTAATATTTTCAATATGAGTTGCAGGAACCCATTCCATCCATACCGTCTGCCAGATGCCACTTTGGGCAGTGTAGAAGATACCGCCGCGACGGAGAATCTGTTTTCCTCGGCTCTGGGTGCCTTCATCACTCGGGTCACATACACGAACAGCGAGTTCATTATCCGCAGACTCCAGGTATTTGGTGATATCGCAGGAAAAAGGCAGATAACCGCCCTTGTGGGAGCACACTTTTTGACCATTTACAAAAATATCTGCTTCATAATCAATCGCACCAAAATGAAGGATTAGCCGATTGTTACGCAGTAGATCAAATTCGGAAACAGGAAGATATCTGCGATACCAAAGGTATTCTCCGGGTTTTAGTTGACGATTAACGCCCGAAAGTGGTGCTTCCGGAGAAAATGGAACAAGGATTTTTCCCGTGTAGGAATCCGGAAAATGTTTTTTGTCAGAAAAAGCATAATCCCAGTATCCATTCAGGTTACAATATTCAGAACGCTCAAACTGAGGACGCGGATATTCGGTGAGAACGTGTTCCGGTAATAGCTTTTCACCAAACGGCGTCGATAGGGGCGTAATAGGGTCATCATCATGAGGTTTAATAATACTTCGAATCGCATCTTTGATATCCATAGCAGTTACTCCTTGCAAGATGGTTATAGTATGTAGTATTCTACTAAATAATATAGCATAATCCATAAAAATAAAGTAGAAGGAAAATAGGATGAAAACAGAATCTGATATCCAAATTGAAAAAAGATTGTCTGAACTCGCAAGAAAAAGTGATTTCAATCAAATTGCTACATTCACCGGATTTATGGGAATGGCAGAAATGGCGGTCTTTTACGAAATGGAGCAGGAATTATCCTACGTACCATATAAGATATGGGGCGGCTATGAAGAGAGTGAACGGGTTGTAATCCGCTTTGGAAAAGAGTGGGAATTTCCAATTTCCTGCATTCAGATATCACCCTTGCAGAAAAAGTTTTCGGAGGATCTGACACATCGTGATTTTTTGGGAGCACTGATGAATCTCGGAATAGAAAGAAGCACTGTGGGAGATATCTTAATCGAAGAGAAAACGGGATATGTATTTTGCCTGAACAATATGGCAGAATATATGATAGAAAATTTAAACAGAATCCGTCATACATCTGTTCAGTGCAGTATTTGTGAGGAACTGCCGGCGATTACTGTAAAAGAACCAAAGCAGATGATGATACAGCTTGCTTCGGAACGCCTGGATGGCATCGTGGCGAAGGTGTATCATATGTCCAGAAATGAGAGTTTGGAGCTGTTTCGTCAGCAACGCGTTTTTTGTAATGGGAGAATATGTGAGAATAATAGCAAAATGATAAAGGCAGGGGATAAAATAACAGTTCGTGGGTATGGAAAGTTTGCTTATGAAGGCAGCCAGGGACTGAGTAAAAAAGGAAAAAACAATGTGAGGGTCTTGTTATGGTAATGTTACAACAAATGATGGTTTTATTTCTGCTGATGATTGTTGGCTATGTGTGTTACAGAACGAAAATTATTACGGATGAAAGCAGTAAAAAGCTCTCTGCGATTGTCGTGAATGTTGCGAATCCATGTCTTGTTTTGGGAAGCGGACTGAGTGACCAGAAAGTACCTAAGGAGGAATTACTGACCACACTGTTGATTGTAATTGCGATGTATGGCGTGTTGATGGTGTGCGCTTTCTTTGTGCCAAGAGTTCTGAGGGTGCCTCGGGAGGGCAGAGGAACTTATGGCGCAATGACGGTGTTTACCAACCTTGGCTTTATGGGCTTTCCGGTGTTGACCTCGATGTATGGGAATGGTGCACTTCTTTATGCAGCAATTTTTATGATTCCATTTAATGTGCTGATTTATACGTATGGTGTTGGAGCATTGTCAATGCCAGACCTGAGCCCTGATTTCGTAGAGCAGAAGGGATTGTTTGCAGGAGATTTTCACAGTACGCTGAAAAAGATTTTTAACGTAGGAGTGATTGCCTGTATGATGGCAATTATTTTATACTTTTTTCAGCCTCCGGTGCCCGAATTCATAAGAGCTACCATTACAAATCTTGGTAACCTGACCGCACCACTCAGTATGATGGTAATTGGAGCGTCGTTGGCAACAATATCACTAAAGGAACTTTTTGTGGATGTGAGATTGCTGCTGTTTTCCCTTATTAAATTGTTGATAATCCCGTTCGTGTGGATGACTGTTGTCTGCAGATTTGTGGAGCCGGGAGTGCTGCGAGGCGTATGCCTTGTTATGGTGGCAACACCGGTTGCAAGTATGACAGCGATGCTTGCACAACAAAGCAACGGGGATTATGAGACATCTTCCAAGGGAGTGGCACTGACGACGATTTTGTCTGTAGTGACGATGCCGATTCTTGCAGAATTGTTTTTATAAAAAATATGTATATGGCCAACCTTTCCTAACATACGTTGTAATAAAAAGCCGGATGGTATATTTATGAAGAAGATATTGGAAAGGATGAAAAAGACGCAGGTTTTGCAATATGGGGCTTTCCTGTTTGCTGCAATTGCACTTGTACGGGGAATGGTTGTATTTTGGGGTGACAGCGTGTGTGCCAATAATACGGTAGGAGACCGTGAACTGCCCATTTATTGTGTGGAAACCGATGGAGAGGAAAAGAAGATTGCATTGACCTTTGATGCCGCATGGGGGAATGAAGACACTGCAAAGATTCTTGAAATATTGAAAAAGAATAATGTAAAGGTAACCTTTTTTATGACCGGTGGCTGGGTGGAAAGCTATCCGGATGATGTCAAAGCAATTCTTGCCGGTGGTCATGATTTGGGAAACCATAGCGAGAATCATAAGAACATGAGTCAGATTTCCGATGATGAAAAGCGGGAAGAACTGATGAAGGTACATAAAAAGGTTCAGGAGCTCACCGGTTATGAGATGTTTTTGTTTCGTCCTCCCTATGGAGATTATGATAACGCCGTGGTAAACGTTGCAAAGGAATGTGGATATTACGCGATTCAATGGGATGTCGATTCTCTTGACTGGAAGGACTACGGAGTAGACTCTATTATTAAAACAGTTACCGGTCACAAGCATTTAGGAAGCGGATCGATTATACTTTGTCATAATGGAGCAAAATATACAGCGGAAGCGCTGGATACCCTGATTAGAAATCTGAAAGACCAGGGATATACGTTTGTACCACTGTCGGAGCTTATTTATAAAGACCATTATCATCTGAATCATGAGGGAAGACAGATAAAAGATTAAAAAGAGTATATAAATAGACAATTTTCGCAAAATTTGACAAATTGAAATGTTTTGTTATAATGAAGACATAAAGAGGTACTACCGATAGACGGTTAGTCCGAATATAGTTGATTATAAAATAATCGCCTAGTTGACCAGACCGAGGCGATTATTTTTGTGATTTAAGGGAGAAAAATGATGGTAGATTTTGATGTGAAAAAGGTGTTTCAAAATCGTCTGGCATCAAGTATGGGATTGGATAAGTATCAATATATTATGCAAAAGGTAAAAAATACGAATGTGGCGGATGATATAGATTTTCAAAAAACATATAATGGTTTTTATATAGTTAGAAGAAATGAGGCATGGCGAAAGATCTATTATGAATACTTTGAGAGCGTTAAAGGGAACATACCCACTTTTTCGAGTATTATTACATATCTATATGAGCATACAGGCTATATTGAACCATCTTTTTCCAGCAAAATGCTTGCAACAATATTACCCGAGAAACCTATATGGGATAGATATGTGCTACAAAATCTTGATATGAAATTAACAGGAACAACAAAGGACGATAAGTTAAGCAATGCAATCGAGCTGTATGGCAATATAGAAAGATGGTATTTAGATTTTTTGAAAACTGCCAAAGCAGGAGAGTGCATTGATATATTTGAGAGCATATTGCCAGATTATAAATGGGTATCGGACATAAAGAAGATTGATACTATTCTTTGGAGTATAAGATAAACGTGAGATGCAAAAGGGAGAGAACATGAAAAAAAGATTGATTATTTTAACAATAGCAGCACTTATTAGCGTTAGTGCTTGTAGCAATGCAAATGGTAATTCTGAGATTATCCAAGCAGAGGTTCAGGAAGATTATCAGAGCACAAGTCAGGAAAGCGATGATGATAACCGCGTTATGATTGCCGAGGCACTTGGTGTAGAGAAAGATAGCAGAAACATCCGGTTTATTTTGAATGGAATCAATACTGTTGGAATGGGGCGGCTGCAAAGTGCCAGAATGTTGGAATCCGATGGACAGAAGATTCTTTCGATAGTTGCTGAGGATGGCACGGAATATCAAATGTATTTATCTGAGAGTAGAAATATGGAGGCAGTTCAGAATCTGGATACCGGTGAATGGCCAATTCAATCAGAGCAATAAAAATTAGATTGTGCTTTATGACACAATCTAATTCATATGCGTAGAAATGTAATCACGCATGTTTTCCCGGGGAATATCAAGTGCAACCGATAGCTCACCATACAGGAAATCTTCTGCCATCTTATAATATTTACTGTCTACGGCAGTTACCTTAAAGCCTTTCAAAAGCCGCTTTTGCTTTCGTAAGTAGATGGTTTTGATTAACTGGACTAAAGATTCACAGTTATTGGAATGAATATATTCCTTGTAGGTACGCTCTAATGTTTTTTCATCCGAGATTGGTATTGTAGGAATGTCAGGGATGGATTCAATCAGCAAATCTGCCTGCTCTTTGGAAAGAGCTGGGCGTAATGCAGATTCATCACTGTCGGTAGGCTTGTAGACAGTGCTACCGGAAGAAAACACAGGCTTTAGTAAATAATACATTCGTTTATGGTCTACACCGGGGATGTCAAGGGTAGTGATATCCTCTACCTGGCAAATGCCGTTATTTCCACAAATGATGTATTCTCCTTTTTTAAACATATTTTTACCTCCTGTTCGGATAAAACAAAAACAACCTGTACATATTTATTTTAACAAATTAAAATAAAAAATGTCAGTGAAAAATAAAATGAAAATTATAAAAATGCGTAGGATAAGAATATGAAACAACTTGTAATGGGTATTGTCGCGCATGTGGATGCGGGAAAAACAACATTATCGGAAGCGTTGCTTTATAAAAGTGGTGCCATTCGTACCCTGGGGCGTGTAGATAAACAAAACTCCTTCTTAGATCAGTATAGCCAGGAAAGAGAACGTGGAATCACTATTTTTTCAAAACAGGCAAGATTTGGAATCAATGATACCAATATTGTTTTGCTGGATACTCCGGGACATGTGGATTTTTCAGCAGAAATGGAAAGAACACTACAGGTGCTGGATGTAGCTGTTCTGGTAATCAGTGCGTCTGATGGAGTACAAAGCCATACAAGAACGCTTTGGAAACTGTTACAGCAATATAAAGTTCCAACGTTTGTATTTGTAAATAAAATGGATCAAAGCAATATAGACAAGAAGGAACTTCTTCATCAACTGGAAGAAACGCTCCATGAGAATTGTATGGATTTTAATGACATGGAGAGTGAGGACTTTCAGGAACGGGCAGCAATGTGTGAGGAAACTGCAATGAATGAGTACCTGGGTCATGGCAGTATCTCCAGGGAATGTCTTCAGCAGATGATTTACAACCGACATTTGTTTCCATGTTATTTTGGTTCTGCATTGAAGCTTACAGGAGTCGAAGAACTTCTAAATGGAATTTCAATGTATGGAAAGCAACCGGTGTATGGAGATAAATTCGGTGCAAGGGTATTTAAAATAACACATGATACTAAAGGAAACCGGCTTACGCATCTTAAGATAACGGGAGGCAGGCTTCAAGCAAAAGAACTCTTAAAAACGGGTAAAAATTCTGAAAATGCGCAAATGGAAAAGGTAAATGAAATCAGATGTTATTCCGGAGATAAATATGAAGTAGTCCGTGAGGTAATGGCTGGAGACATTTGCACCGTTACCGGTTTGACACAAACCTTTATTGGACAGGGATTGGGAGAAGAAAGGAAAAATGTATTACCCATCCTGGAACCTGTATTGAGTTATAGTATTTTACCTAAGGATAATAGTGACCCTGGTGTCATAATTCAAAAGTTAAAGAAACTGGAAGAAGAAGAACCTATGCTCCATGTGAACTGGAACGAAGAAACCCAGGAAATAAAAGTCCAGGTCATGGGAGCCGTGCAGATTGAAATCTTGGAAAAACTTTTACATGAGCAGTATGACATGAATGTCATGTTTGGAAAAGGCACGATATGCTATCGTGAGACGATAAGGGATAAAGTCGAAGGGGTTGGACATTATGAGCCGCTGAGACATTATGCAGAGGTACACTTGCTATTAGAACCCGGACCATTAGGTAGTGGTGTGGTGTGTGTGTCGGAGTGCCGTGAGGAAGAATTGGAACGTAATTGGCAACGGCTGATATTGACACACTTATATGAACGGGAACATCGAGGCGTTTTAATTGGAGCACCTGTTACGGATATCAGGATTGTCTTAAAAAGTGGACGAGCTCATCAGAAGCATACCGAAGGCGGAGATTTTCGTCAGGCAACTTATCGGGCGGTGCGTCAGGGACTGATGCAGGCAGAAAGCTGTATTTTGGAACCATATTATGAATTTCGGCTGGAAGTGCCGGAAAACAATGTGGGACGTGCAATGACCGATTTAAATAACCGGAGTGCCAAGTTTGAGCTGGCAGAAAGCCGGAAAGGATATGCTGTTTTAACAGGAAGTGCTCCACTGATTACCATAGAAGATTATGGCAGAGATGTTTTGACGTATACAAAAGGATTGGGAAACTGGTCATGTGCTTATCAGGGCTATTATCCGTGCCGTAATGAAGAAGAAGTTATTTCCCAATATGGATATGATGCAGAGCGTGATCTGGATTATCCGGCAGATTCGGTATTCTGTGCACATGGTGCGGGATTTGTCGTGCCCTGGTATGAAGTGTCAGACTATATGCACTTGGAAAGTTGTCTTACACAAACACAGGATGAGAAAAAAACAAGTGTTATTGCAAGACCTGTGCAGCAAAAGGGAGTACAGTCACTTGGAACAGAAGAAGTAGATAGAATCATTGAACGTGCGACAGGTGCAAACCGAAAGTCGGAAAAGCATGCTTATTCACCGGG
>OQVT01000615.1_pt1 | contig 20659 bp, 16 predicted proteins | sample 1691561 | NCBI WGS metagenome assembly OQVT01 (sample SAMN03418260, study PRJEB22391) | human gut metagenome | biome: human-gut; feature: organic feature; material: feces | host: Homo sapiens | place: Tanzania | collected 2013-01 | reverse complement strand
AGCCAGGGGCCTTGACGCACAGGACGTTCAGGGTGCCACGCAATTTGTTGACCAGCAGAGTAGACAGGGCCTCGCCCTCTACGTCCTCGGCCATGATGAGCAACTTCTTGCCAGATTGAATGACCTGCTCCAGCAGGGGGATGATCTCCTGGATATTGCTGATCTTCTTGTCGGTCAGCAGGATCAGAGGATCGTCCAGAACAGCTTCCATCTTCTCGGTATCAGTGACCATGTAGGGAGACAGGAAGCCACGGTCGATCTGCATGCCTTCCACGACCTCGCTGTAAGTCTCAGCGGTCTTAGACTCTTCCACGGTGATGACGCCGTCAGCGCCGACCTTTTCCATAGCCTCAGCAATCAAGGTACCGATCTTCTCGTCACCGGAAGAAACGGTGCCGACACGAGCGATATCCTCGCTGCCGTTAACAGGCTGAGAGTTCTTCTTAATGGTCTCCACAGCGACCTTGGTGGCCTTGGCCATGCCCTTGTTCATCACAACGGGGTTGGCCCCGGCAACCAGGTTCTTCAAGCCCTCATGAATGATGGCCTGGGCCAGCAGGGTAGCTGTGGTGGTGCCGTCGCCAGCCACGTCGTTGGTCTTGGTAGAGACTTCCTTCACCATCTGGGCGCCCATATTCTCAAAGGGGTCTTCCAGCTCGATCTCCTTGGCGATGGTCACGCCGTCATTTGTGACCAGGGGGGTGCCATAAGCTCTCCACAGAACCACATTGCGGCCCTTAGGACCGAGGGTGACTTTTACGGTATTGGCCAGCTTATCAACGCCACGCTCCAGTGCCTGACGAGCTTCTTCTCCATAACTCAGCATTTTTGCCATAATCTATGATCTCCTTCCGATGTAAGGTAATTAGTCTTCCACGATGGCGACGACATCGCTCTGCTTGACGATGGTCAGCTGCTCGCCGTCGATCTTGACCTCAGTTCCCATATACTTGCTGGTGATGACTTTGTCACCGGGCTTGAGAATCATCTTCACTTCTTTTCCATCGACCATTCCGCCAGGGCCAACAGCCACAACAACAGACAGGTCGGGCTTTTCCTTCGCAGCAGCGGTCAGGATGATGCCCCCCTTGGTGGTTTCTTCTGCTTCCAGGCGCTTGATCACAACGCGGTCAGCCAGAGGTTTCAATGTCATTTTGGGGTTCCTCCTTCAATCTATGTACAAAATAGTTTTGACTGGTTCGAGTTTAGCACTCTTTTTATCTGAGTGCTAACACAAGTATTATAATACCCTTCCTTTGCCAATTCCGCAACATTGAAACTTCTGAAAAGGAAGGGCATTTGAATTTCGTTTTTGTGCAACTTTACAAACGATGGTCTTAGCCGCTGATTCTGCCTTTCTTCCCCCGCTTGACATCGTATTGGAACAGATCACACTTGATCATACCATTATATAATTTCCGTTTTTTGTCGGCCTTTCGTCCAAAGGTCCGTTCAAATTCTGTGTGAGAGGAAAGAAGGCTGATTCGCCATCCGCTTGGCAGTCCTTCTGTTGCCCTGCCAAAATCTCGGTAAAGTTCCTCGGCCTCCTGCTTTTCCATCAGACGTTCACCATATGGGGGATTGGTCACGATGCGGCCATAGGGCTCCTGACGGAAAAACGACCGGGCGTCAGCAACTTCAAAGTGAACCAGGTCCTCCACATCCGCTTTCACAGCGTTGTCCTGGGCGATCCGGACCGCAGAGGGGTCAATATCCCCGCCCCAAATGTCATAGTCCCCGTCAAATTCCAGATCCATGGCCTCCCCTGCCCCATCGACCCAGACCTGAGAGGGCAACCAAGCCCATTTCTGGGCGGCAAAGGTCCGGTTCAGCCCAGGAGCACGATTTTTAGCAATGAGCGCGGCTTCGATGGCAATGGTTCCAGAACCACAGAAGGGGTCACAGAACGGATCCCTCCCCCGGTATCCGGACAACAGAACCATAGCAGCCGCCAATGTCTCTCGAAGAGGTGCAGCTACACCAACCGCCCGGTAGCCGCGTTTATATAATCCAGCCCCAGAAGTATCCAGCATGAGAGAGGCCACATCTTTCATTATGGAAAATTGGATTTGATACAGAGCACCATTTTCTGGAAGCGTCTCCTGATGATATACCTGGCCCAAACGGGTCGCCACGGCTTTTTTTACAATAGATTGGCAGGCAGGTATGCTGTGCAACGCAGAATTCAGGCTAAATCCCTTCACAGGAAACGCACCATCCTTTGGGATAAAGTTGTCCCAAGGCAAGGCTCTGGTTCCTTGAAACAGGTCTTCAAAGGTCTGTGCCGGAAAGGTGCCCAGTAAGATAAGCACCCGTTCCCCAGTCCTCAGCTGCAGGTTCAACCTGGCAATGTCCTGGGGACCTCCCTGGCAGAAAACACGTCCGTTTTCTACCCGGACTCCCTCCATATTCATCCGCCGCAATTCGTTGGCGGTCAAGCCCTCGACGCCCAGCAGCGTGGGGATCACAAAGGTCAGTTTTTCCATGGGCACGTGCCCTCCTTCTTATCGTCTTTAGGCAGTATACCTGCTTTTTCGCCGTTTGGCAAATGGTTTCTGCGTTTAGAATACAGAAATTATCGCAAAAGAATATTCCACCCTTCAACCAGCGAATTTTCGTTCTTTTCTTGCATTCAGGCGGTAGGTGTGGTATGCTAAAAAAGATGATAGACTTGCGGCTTGTTTTCTTCCGCCAGATACTACACACCCCCAATTTGGAAATCTATATTGGAAAGTTGAGATGATGTGTCCCTTATGGACAGTACCTGTATCGCAATTATCGTGATCCTAGTCATCCTAATTGCCCTGTCTGCGTGGTGTTCTTCTACGGAGACGGCCTACTCCTCCGTCAACAAGGTCCGGCTAAAAAACAAAGCCGAGGACGGAAATCCGCGTGCACAAAAAGCCCTGGACTTGTTGGAGAACTATGATAAAGTACTCTCCTGCATCCTGATTGGCAATAATATTGTAAACTTGACTGCAGCGACCCTTGGCACAGTGCTCTTTACCAAACTTTTAGGTGAGGGTTACGGTCCTGTAGCTTCTACCATTGTACTCACTGTACTGGTGCTTATTTTTGGGGAGATTGCTCCGAAAACCCTGGCTAATGACCAGGCAGAAAAATTCTGTATCAAAGCTGCTCCCGCATTAAAAGTCTGTCTCATCCTGCTGACTCCCCTGCACCTGTTTTTCAGTCTCTTCCAAAAAGCTGCGATGCGTCTCTTCCGCTCTTCGGAGGAGGAGGGCATTACGGAGGAAGAACTTATCACTATGGTAGAGGAGGCAGAAAACGAGGGTGGGTTGGAGCACCATGAGAGCGAACTCATCCGCGCTGCCATCGAGTTCAACGACATGGAGGTGGAAGAAATCCTGACACCCCGTGTGGATATTGTCGCTGCCCCAGATACGATCACCATGGAAGAGCTTGCTGTGTTGTTTGCAGAGAATGGCTACTCCCGCATTCCGGTCTATCACGATTCGATCGATAATATCATCGGCCTTGTTCATGAGAAAGACTTTTTCTCTGCTCGGTACCATAACCACACAGATATAAAAAGTCTCATCAGTAAAGTACATTACACCACTGGGACAGCTAAAATATCAGATTTGCTGCGTATATTGCAGATGAAGAAGACTCACATGGCTGTAGTTGTCGATGAGTACGGAGGTACCATGGGTATCGTTACGATGGAGGATATATTAGAAGAACTGGTGGGTGAGATTTGGGACGAACACGATGAAATTATCGAAGAGTTCAAGCCTCAGCCAGATGGCAGTTACCTGATCTCCTGCTCTGCCAGCTTAGATGATTTGTTCGATCGTTTCTCTACTCGATCGGTAGATATTGATTCTGCATCGATTAGCGGTTGGATCTTAGAAGAACTGGGACGGGTCCCAGTAGAAGGCGATCATTTTATCTATGAAAATCTGGATGTGACTGTGACGAGGGTCGACCATCGCCGCACATTGGAGATTCGGGTGGTCAAAATTCCTGACCCAGAGGAAGATGATGATTAACCATCTTTTCTAGTCAAAATTAAGAATCGGACACAGGACGGGAAAACCGTTTTGTGTCCGATTTTTTATGGAATTTCGGAGATACTATAATTCACAGCTTCACGGAACGAAAGCAAGATGAAAGCAGGTGAGACGCATGACATTAATCCCCTGTACAGACCCTTGTATCTATCAGAGAGAAGGTCGTTGCACCCTATCCCGCGCTGGATCTGGCGGACAGCCAGAGATGGAACACGACTGTGTTCATTTTCTCCCCTACCACACCTCACAGCAAGATGGCCAATGCCTCCCGGATATTTCGTACCGGAATAAGCTGTAAACCTTCCGGAGGTACGATAGTTTGTTTTCCGTGTCGTTTGGGCACCAGACACTTTTTGAAACCTAAGCGGTGAATTTCAGAGAGACGCTGGTTCAGGGCAGAGACAGAACGAAGTTCTCCTGTCAAGCCGACTTCTCCTACCGCCACAAGGTCGGCTGGAACAGGCTTGTCTCGGAAGCTGGAAGCCAGCGCCAGTACGGCTGCTAGATCTGCACCAGGCTCGTCTAGGTAAAGACCACCGATCACGTTCAAATAGGCGTCACAGGTGTTTACAGACAGCCCACCCCGTTTTTCCAACACAGCCATAAGCAGCATGGCCCGATTATAGTCAAAGCCATTGGTGCTGCGTCTGGGGTTTCCAAACGCAGAAGGTGTCAGCAAGGCCTGTACTTCTGCCAAGACTGGTCTAGCCCCTTCCATGACACAAGTGACGCAAGTCCCTGGTTCGTCTGTTAGACGGCCTTCCAGCAGCATTTGAGAGGGATTTGGAACTTCCCGTAGCCCAGTGTCGTCCATCTCAAACACGCCGATCTCATTCGTTGCTCCATATCGATTTTTTGCGGCTCGTAAGATTCGGTAAGACATGTGGCGGTCTCCCTCAAAATAAAGCACACAGTCTACCATATGTTCCAGAACCTTAGGGCCAGCGAGATTGCCTTCCTTGTTTACATGGCCGATGACAAAAATTGTAATACCATTGCCCTTGGCCAGCTGCATCAAGGCCATAGTACACTCTTTTACTTGAGAAATGCTGCCCGGAGATGCAGTCTGATCTCCGTTATATATCGTTTGAATAGAGTCTACGATGAGGATATCAGGGGTAGTCTCTTCTACTGCGGCAACAACTTGCTCTAAGTTGTTTTCTGCGAAGAGATATAACTCCATTTCTCCTACCCCAAGACGTTGAGCGCGGAGCTTAAGCTGCCGTTCCGATTCCTCACCAGACACATAAAGAACTTTGGCAGACTTACATAATTCATTGCAGATTTGAAGCATCAGCGTTGATTTGCCGATTCCCGGAGCGCCGCCGATGAGAACCAGGGAGCCCTGTACTGCTCCGCCACCCAGAACGCGGTCTAGCTCTGCCAGCCCCGTGGGAAAGCGAATCTCCTGGTCCAGCGTCATTTCAGCGACCAGCTTCGGTTTGCGAACAGGCCCCATTTGGATCCCAGACTTCACGCTTCCCTTTTTGACCTTAGCTGTGCTAGGCTGTTCTACGATGGTATTCCAAGAACCACAGGCAGAGCATTGGCCCTGCCACTTTGGGGTTTCGTTGCCGCATTGTGTGCAGTAAAAAATCGTTTTTGCTTTCATAAATGGGTTTCTCCTTCGTGTAGGGTCTCGCTGGTCAGATAGCAAGCCCCCATGGTCATTGCCAGTTTCATTTGATAGGCTCGTTGCTGAAGCAGGGCAACTTCCTCTGGGTTAGATAAAAAACCGCACTCGACCAATACAGCACGGCAAGAAATGTGATTCATCAAATAGACAGACGCTGAAATTTTCTGAGGCGTCCGCTGTTTTTCGGGTGCCAATACGTCGTTCAGGCTTTTCTGCATAGCCTGTGCCAGTGGCAGTGAGAGAGATTCGTTGGCATAAAACACTTGTAAACCCTTGTGACTAGTGTTGGGAGAAGCGTTTTGATGGATACTGAGGAGTGTTGCATTTGGAATTTGATTGATCAAATCGACGCGATTATGCAGATCCGATGCTTTTTTCTCTCGAATGGTTCGTGCCTCTGTGTCGTGAATTGAAATATCTGTACTACGTGTCATGACAGTAGGAACACCGTAAAAGCCCATCAACTGCTCTAACTCCAACGCAATGGCCAAGTTGATTTGGCTCTCAATCTGCCCATTTGGGGCGACAGCACCACCATCTTCTCCGCCATGGCCTGGATCGATTACTAGAGTTTGCTGGCTCATCCGGGCAAAGGTTGGCCAGGCTGATTTACAGGCTTGCCATTCCACTAAGCCAATGACAGAGAATAAGAACACGAGAAAAATTATGGTCCATCGGCGTAAAACGAAATGTCGTACATTCCACAATTGGCATCCCTCCCCTGCTATTGTATTCTGCCGTATGGGGAGACAGTACCTGGGTAGATTTCTTTTTCCTGAATTATAGCAAAGATTGCAAGGTGCTGCAATCCTTCGGTTGCAGTATGGCAGCAGTGGCATCATCCATGCGCTTAAAACGCGGCACTTTGACACAGTTCTGGTCTGTCTGTTGGGCTTGTGTAAGCAATGAGAGAAGCGATTTGACACCCTCTTGTTCTGTTCTTCGGTGCAAGTCGCTGAGATCCTTGGCTATGCCGAAATCGATCAGTTGGGCAAAGCCATCGGAACAGAGAAAGATAGAGCGAATCTGAGAAAAAGGAAGACTTACAGTCCTGGCGTTGAGCCAATGGCCCTGAAGATCCAGAGCTGAATATCCACCAGGTTGATTTCTCATTCGTCGATGCTTTTGAAGCAGTGGACGAATGTATGTAACTGCATTTGCCCAGCTATGACCCTCCTCACGATGGGCTATGGCAGCCTGTAGAGCGGTTTCATCCAGCAAAGATAGCTCTTGCTCTGGGAAATACAGAAATGCACCAGATAGCAAGCGCACAGATAGGCTCACATCTCCCAGACAGAAACATTCTAACGCTGTGCCGTTTTGCCTGACTGCTGCAAAGCCAGCAGAAGGGATCGCATCAACAGATATAGCCCCCTTCCATCGGCTTCGGCAAACTGCCATCGCCTTTTGGCAAAGCTGCTGGATCGTTTGGCTCGTGTCCTGAAGATGCAGTTCCAAATATTGCTTACTTTCTTCAACGAACCAAGCCGCATCACTAGGATAATTTGACATAACGGGAGCAGAATTTGTTAGACCGGTCGCACCATCAAAAATGCCACAAAAGGCATCATTTAACAACAAGGCATCCTCGTTATATGCTTTGTCCCCAGGACGAGTCGCAGAACTCAAGCAGGATAGTTTCATTGTTTGTAAACTCCTCCTATCTATGCCATTATCTTTGGAATGGCCAGCCAAACTTTTTCTGCAGGAGAAGGCTCAGACTGAAGGCAGCTCCCGGCTCAAACCGGACAGTTTTCAGGAGCTTCAAATAGTCTCTATGCAGTTCTCGGTGCAACGGCGCAAACAGCGTGACTTGTTCACTTTTTCCTTGCCGGGAAGCAAAATTGACTTTCCGCATATTGAGTTCCTGAGCAGTGTATGGACACTCCCAAAGGTAAGAAAACTGAATCAGGTATCGTTCTGTGTCAATGCCCAATGCAATGAGCCGTACTGCATCTGCTGTGTTTGTCTCTAAGACACCTAGCTCCTCCTTCAGTTCCTTTGCCATGGCATCTTGTGGAGTTTGTGTGCTTCCGTCATGAGAAAAGTAGTCATAACTGCCGGAAGCGCTGTAAGAAAAGATCCCTGGGATCTCCCCAACGCGATTTCCACGATAGGATAGGACTAAATATCCATCCTTGGTAATGACCCAGCAGCCCCCTCCCACATTGGCCCATAGCTTCTCTTCTGGTTTTCGTTGGCTGAACCCGTGATAGTCTTCAGCCAAACTATTCTTCCATAAAGAGAGAAGCTGTACCTCTTCTTCCTCTAAAGAACTTTTGACTTTCCATTTTTTCCTTAACTTGTTGAGATACTTTCGCAGTACACGCTGCTCAAGATAGCCGTTATGAGAGAAAGTCAGTGTCAATATATCGCTGTCATACGCAAGGTCGATTTGATCCAAGAAGAGTTTAGGAGGATGGTAGGTATACCTCAACCGAGCAGACTGAGCTATTTCTTCGGTATACTGCTGCGCCCAGGAAAATAGAGAGGTTTCTTCCTGCAGCATTGCTTCAAACCATGGATACTGTGTCAGTTGAACCTTCTCATGCGTTTGAAATATGGGTTCCAGAATGTCGCAGCTTTGCTCAAGGGAATAGCGGATCTCTTCTGCCCTGTGCGCAAAATACTGCGCTCCACTTAAACTATTTTGAAAGAAAACTTTAAGTTGTTTTCCAGCTTGAAACTCCTCTTCTCCATTGCTCGGAGAACCAAGAAGATTTTTATAACGGAGATTGATCTCGTTTCCTTGTCCAGAAGGGTCGTCGCTCACATACACTTTGGTCAGATCCTGTCCGCAGAAAAGATCATCAAAGGGTATCTGTCCTTTGAAAGAATGATTTTCCAAGTGCGAAGGATTTAGAAGATAGCAACAAGAGTCCCTATTCTCATATTGACTTCCATCAAACGGTACCATCGCAACAGGAGTAGAGACAGGCAACCAAAAAGCATCTGAGGTTCGTAGCTGCATCGTGGAGCACTTAGGAAAGATCTGGGCTAAGAGATTTGATATGTAATCCTCTTTTCTTTGTCCAATCAAAGGCAACGGTAAATTTTCTTTCTCTGCATACGCTAAGAAGCGTTCCCATTCTGTCTGGGAGCACCCTAAGAGGCCGATGCGCAGCATAAGGTATTTCAAACAATGCATTCCTGTTGTAGAAGGCCGCTGTTTGTTATACTGGTATCGTTCTGACGTGAACTCTTCAGTTGAGTTTTTCTTTACTTCGTCTTCAAATTGTCTGCGAAGCCGTGGCACCAGAATTATTTCCGGCGGAAGCTCCTTGGCACGTTTTAAGGCATTGTCGAACAAGGTATACATGCCGGATCGGCTACCTTTTGCACAGACCGTAGCTTCCAGGATCAATTTCCAATTCCAGGAGTTTGTCATGCGTATCGCTTCCTTTCTGAGCTTAGTATAACAGAACTTTTATTGATTGGAGCATAAAATCTTTGGAATTATTCCGCCAGCTGCTCCAATAAAACTTGGCTCACAGTCTGTGGTGTTATCAGTTCTATGTTCCAATTTTTCAGAGCAATGAAAAAAACAAGGTCTTTTTCCTGTGAATAACCCAGAAGTAGTTTATCAATCTTTTTGTTTTCGCATGTTCCTTGTTCTGCTGTCCCTGTTTTTGCGGCAGTAACAGAGTCTGGATAGCTACTTTTATCATAATATGTGTCATAGGAATTAAACCAAATTTCCTTGACGGTATCCGCAGTTTCTTTTGCCATGATATTTTGATGCTCCGGTTCAAACTGGCCTAAGAGTTTATCATGTGTCCGGTTACTTTGACGATCCACCAAATACAATGTTGGGGCATCCCCACTGTGAACAACTGCGCTGGTAAAGCGGAGCATATCCAAAGGAGACACTTCACTAACTTGTCCAATCAGAGACCATACAGAGGCAAATGTCATGTCCTGGAACAGAATGGAGGAGGTTTCATAGTTCAGTTTCCCTAGGTTAGAGTATTTCCCTTCTTTCATAAAACCATAACGCTGTAATGTTTTTGCTGTCTCCTCTGGTGAAAGGTAAGTTTGAATCGCATTTGCGAAAAATGTGTTACAACTATAGCCTAAGGCACTGGTAATATCCTGTTCCGTCTGTTTGGTACTGCAGGTAATTGCTTTGCCATCGGCAGCGAGGGTATCGCTTCCATGGCAGTTATATCGGTACGTGAATATATTCTCTTCAGCCTGCTCTACGAGAAGTGCTGTGGTGACAAGCTTCATCGTAGACCCTGGGGTTATCGTATCCAATGTCTTGTTGAGCAGAGCCCCATCCGGTAGAGTATCCACGACCTCATCCGGTCCAGCGGCTGGGGTAGAGACTAAGCACCGCAATGCACCTGTAGAGGCGTTACAGGCAGCAACCAAACCAGAAACGCCATTTGCTTCTAACAGGTTGCTGACTGTTTTCTGTGCGTTACCATCTAACGTGAGAAAAAGGTCACTTCCACTTCCGTTTAGGCTCTTAGCTCCCTGCCAAGCTGAGTAGGCTTCTTTGCCCAGCAACTCCGTTTGATATTGGAAGATAACGCCATTTTGAATCATTTGATATGGTGCACCCAGCAAAGAGTAAAAAGCTCTTTGGGCTGGCTGTTCTGGGCTCCACAACACGCTGCCACTACGGTCATAAACGCTGCCCATAGCACCTGCATTACCATCTGCGAAATCCTGATACGCTTTGACGGACATAGCGTCTAGCGTTTCGTCTGCATGCTGCAACAAATTTGCGATACCTGTGACGAAGAGGGACAGAAGAACCAGTGCCATGATAGGAAACATGCAGCGTTTGCAAAGCAGTCTCTGTTTCATAAGTAAACCCTCCTATAAGAAAACCGATAAGTGAACCGTTAGCAATCATAGAACTACCGCCAGAAGATAGGATCGGGAATGATACACCGGTCAGAGGCAAAACATTCAGGGAGCCGCCTAAATTCAATGCAGCTTGAGCGAACAAAATAGCCGCGCAACCGCTTTGCAAGACCAGCAAAAATGGCGAATGACCGGAATTTCTAGCGGGAGATAACAATAGTACGATGAGAGAGAAGAGCAATAACACAGCAAAGCCGATACCAAAGATGCTGATTGGCAGTAGTGCAGCCACGTCGTTGTAGGCAGCTGTTACGCATGTGGACCGTAAGTACCCGCTTCCCTCTGCTAAACCACATCCATGCAGACCATTGTGGAGGATGGCGAGCAAACCGTCGTATTGCTGCCCGCTTCCAGAAGCCAATGCCTGGAAGCTATTGAAGCGATTTTGCAAAGCAGGCCGAAAGTGAAGTGCAATCGTTCCAAGAGAAATTCCGGCTGCTAAAAGACCGGCGGTGAGCGTCAGTTTATCTGACAAGTACCAGCATATTACAAGCATTAATACACTGATGATCGCAGCGTTTCCTAAGTCTTTTATAAAGACAAGCAGGAGAACAACGCTCAGAGATAAAGTTAAAAACGGAAACAACTGCTTGATTTGGCGACATGGAAAACAGAATGCCCCATACAAAACGAGTAACGGCTTAAACAACTCTCCCGGTTGAAAATGCAATGGACCGAAGTAGACCCAAGCGCGGCTACCGTTGATCGTTTTACCAAATACCACGTTTAGAAGGATGAGGAGCAGAATCATAGCAGCAATGGCATGCCGTATATGTAGTCGCTTCGTGAGCGCGATTCTAGGGTGGCGGCTTAGCCAGCAGGCACCAATCAACATGACACAGCCACTAATCAGGGTGAGTAGATATTTTCCAAAACCCTCAAAGAAGATTTGACAGCTTATCCCCATCAGCAACAGAGTACCTAACCCAATGGAAAAGCTGGCCAAATATGCCCCCCGATGCAATCCCCATAGCGTAAGGCCTGCAACAAACAAGTCAACCGTGAAAACACAGATTGGAAAGATCGGAAGGAGAGTGCGGTCAAACACTTGGTAATAGTCATGTCCTTTCACTGTGTGCCACTGAGGATACTGAACCGTTCCCCTGCTTTCCAGCAGGACCCACAGCATGAAACACAGGGTAAAGACACTAAACGCAATAACCAATGTCCACTCTCTAGTGTTATGAGTTCGGTGTAACATACATGAGGTCTCCTTCGTAGAAATAGAGTGCATAGTTTGCATTGAGATAGATCTTGCTTCCGTGGTAAAGAAGCGTTTTCTGATGGGCATTCTCCAAATAGAAGTGATTGTTTTCGCATACGATCTGACAGCAGACTTTAGGTATACCAGATAAGGAACGGTACTGTTGTCGACTTCTTGCACCAGGAATAGAAGGGACAATGTCTGCCAGCCGGTGGGAGCTGCCAATTACGGTCAAATCGCTTGTGATGGGATAGTGTTGGCCATAGCTATCTTCCAAATAGGCACAGAATGAATGGACAAGTTGTTGCTTTTGCCAAAGCCCCTCCTCCCAACTCTGGTAAAAAGATGCGCCTATCATGGCCAAACCAAGGACCAGACAGAGAAATTTAAGAATCATCCTGCTCTCCTTTCTGCACTTCACGAAGCTGCTTGACGACCCAAAGGATCATCCCGATCAGGTTTCCACAGAGCAGCCGATCGGGGCTTCCTCCCAGCCACAGATGGAGGGAGCAAACACCGTCTATATAAGAAAACGTGGTCTGACTCTGTCCAGCAAAATACAAGAGAAGAAGTATTATGATATAAGTTCCTGGCAACGAAAGAGGCATACGGAATCGCGTGATCGTATGAAAAAAGCTCAACCAGATCCGTGGTGAAAGGAGTTGTGTACTTCCCCAGCTCAAGGCATATCCAAGTACAACTGCACTGGAAAATAGCACGGTGTCTTCTGTGATTTGAAGATGGAGGAAACAGGATCTACTATTTGGTAGCCAAAAAGCAGCAATGATCAGCAGTATAAGGCCAGCCAAAAACAGCAGGCTACTTAGTAATACTGGTCCGATGATATGACGAGAGCACTTTTTTCGCTTTCTCTGCGTGGGCTTTGCTGAAAGCATGTTCTCATCTTCCTGTTCTTGCCGGCGCAACAAGCGATACAAACTGTGCAGGTCATACTTTGCTTGTTCTGCTGTCTGCTCTTGTATTTTTCGCGGCATGCGGAGAAAACGCTTGGCAAGAATTTCTACACCGTTGGCAGAGAAGGTAACGCCATTCTCGCCGGGATAAAGAAAGCGTGTTTCATAGTAGGAAGTACCGTGGAAATTACTGCGTTCCGCTTTCTGCCAAGCAGCTTTGCTCCAAGTATTTATGGTTCCCAATGGTTCATCAGCAAGAGATTGTACATCAGTGTTAAAGGTTACTGTATCACGAAGCCAATCAGGTAGCGCAGCAATCGCACTTAGAAGTTCCTCTGGCTGACAAAGTGCAAGCAGGTAGGGAGTTCCGCCTTTTGCACCTTGATATTAAGGTAGCAGTTATGGGATGTGCCGTAAACGGCCCGGGAGAAGCAAAGGAAGCAGACCTTGGGATTGCAGGCGGTATCAACGAGGGACTTTTGATTAAAAAGGGTGAGATTATTCGTAAAGTTCCGGAAAATCAACTGCTGGATGCGTTACGGCAGGAATTGGAGAATTGGGAGAAATAAGTACAAAGGAAGTGCGGGATGGAAAAACGGTTTTTTGATGTATTTCCAAAACTGAAACTGGATAAGCAAAGTAATGAGCTGTTTGAACAGGTTACTGTTGAAAAAGTCTCTGCTACAAAAAGCAGAGACTTTGTTCGCGTGAGCATTTCCTGCGATTATCTGATTCCGAAAGAGACGATATATAAGGTCGAAAAGGAAATTAAGAAGCAATTCTTTGATCGGCATCAGGTGACTATAAAATTATATGAACATTTTCATTTGTCAGAGCAGTACACACCGGAAAATCTTATGAAAGAATACGGTGCAAGCATTTTGCAGGAGCTGAAAGAATATAGTCCGGTAGAATACAATATTTTTAAGTCAGCTCAGATTACCTATCCGGAGCAGAATAAGGTATTGCTTACGGTAGAAGACACAGTGCTTGCCAGAAGCAAGGCGCCTGAGCTTATTCGTATTATGGAGAAGGTTCTGGTGGAACGGTGTGGTCTGAAGGTAGAGTGCCTGATGGATTATATCGAAAAGCAGGGCGGAAAATATAAAGAGGAAGATGATATTAAAATTTCCAGACAGATTCGGGAAATTACGGCGCGGGCTTTTGGCGGCGAAAATACCGGAGAACCGCAGGTAGAAGCAGCTGTACAGGAAGAAACACCTGAGAAGAAGAAAGCGGAAGAACCCAGACAGGAAGTCAAAAAGGGAGGAAACCGTAAAGAATTTTCTCATCAGGGAAAAGGTTCGGGCGATTTTCGAAGAGCCATTAAACGTTCTGACAATCCGGATGTGATTTACGGCAGGGATTTTGAAGAGGACTCCATTCCTATTGAAGAAATTATGGGGGATATGGAGGCTGTCATCCGAGGAAAGATTATTCGTGAGGATGCCCGTGAAATTAAAAACGAGAGAACCATTTTGATGTATGATATTACCGATTTTACGGATACGATTACGTTCAAAATGTTTGTACATAATGACCAGGTAGCAGAAGTAAAAGCGGACCTGAAGACGGGCGCTTTTATTAAATTAAAAGGGATTGCAGCAATAGATGCTTATGACAAAGAGCTGGCAATCGGTTCTGTTTCCGGTATTAAGAAAATTCCGGATTTTACAACATCCAGAAGTGATAACAGCGCGAGAAAACGTGTAGAGCTCCACTGTCATACCAAAATGAGTGATATGGATGGCGTGTCAGAAGCAAAAGACATTGTTAAACGCGCGTACAAATGGGGACATCCTGCAATTGCCATTACGGACCATGGTGTTGTGCAGGCATTTCCGGATGCCAATCATGTCTGGGAAGATTTGTGGAAAGCAGAAAAAGCAAGAAGAATAGAAAACGGAGACGAAAACCCGGATAAACAGGATTTCTTTAAAATCATTTATGGTATGGAAGCATATCTGGTCGATGATTTGCAGGAAATTGTTACAAATGAAAAGGGACAGGATTTCAGTGGCACATTCGTGGTATTTGATATCGAAACGACCGGATTTTCCCCGGTCAGCAACCGCATTATCGAAATCGGAGCTGTAAAAGTGGTAAACGGGGAGATAACAGACCGTTTTTCTACATTTGTAAATCCACAGGTACCAATTCCGTTCCGAATTGAAAAACTGACGAGTATTAACGATAGTATGGTAATGGATGCACCGCTTATCGAAACCGTATTGCCGGAATTTCTGGATTTTTGCCAAGATGCCATTCTAGTGGCACATAATGCGTCCTTTGATATGAGCTTTATTAAGGAAAATGTGCAGCGGTTACATCTGAATCGGGAATTTACTTATGTAGATACGTTGGGAATTGCAAGAGTGCTTTTGCCAAACCAGGCAAAGCATACGCTGGATGCTGTATGTAAAACACTCGGAATTTCTCTGGAAAATCATCATCGTGCCGTAGATGATGCAGAGGCAACAGCGCAGATGTTTGTAAAAATGATTCCGATGCTGAAAGAGCAGGGAGCAACAAAATTGGCAGACGTAAATGCGATGGGGGAGGACAGCAAGGAGGTTGTAAAACGCCTTCCGTCTTATCATGCTATCATCCTTGCACAGAACAATGTGGGGCGTGAAAACCTGTACCGTCTTGTTTCTGCGTCGCATCTGGATTATTACAGCAAAAGACCAAGAGTTCCCAAGAGCTTTTTGATGAAGCACCGGGAGGGACTGATTCTGGGAAGCGCCTGTGAAGCAGGAGAACTGTACCGTGCGCTACTGGAAGATAAACCGGAAAGTGAAATCGCCCGACTAGTTGACTTTTATGATTACCTTGAAATCCAGCCACTCGGAAATAATAAATTTATGATTGAATCCGAGAGGGTTCCAAGCATCAACAGTATGGAAGATATTATGAATATCAACCGCAGGATTGTTGCATTGGGCGAGGAATTTCAGAAGCCTGTAGTTGCAACCTGTGATGTGCATTTTCTGGACCCGGAGGATGAAGTTTATCGTAGAATTATCATGGCAGGAAAAGGCTTTGAAGATGCAGATGACCAGGCACCGCTTTACCTGCGTACAACAGAAGAAATGCTTGCAGAATTTGAATATCTTGGAAGTGATAAGGCAGAAGAAATCGTAATTACAAATACGAATAAAATTGCCGACCGTATTGATGTCATGTCACCGGTGCGCCCGGATAAGTGCCCACCGGTAATTCCGGATAGTGATAAGACATTAAAAGATATCTGCTACCGCCGTGCGCATGAATTATATGGTGATGAGCTTCCGCAGATTGTACAGGACCGTCTGGAAAAGGAATTGCATTCCATTATCAGTAATGGATTTGCCGTAATGTATATCATTGCACAGAAGCTTGTTTGGAAATCCGTGGAGGACGGATATCTGGTAGGATCGCGAGGTTCCGTAGGTTCGTCACTTGTCGCGTTTATGGCTGGAATTACGGAGGTAAATTCCCTCGCGGCACATTATCGGTGTCCAAAATGCAGGTACTATGATTTTGATTCACCGGAGATTAAGGAGCACGCCGGAAACGCGGGATGTGACCTTCCGGATAAAACCTGTCCGAGATGTGGCGAACCACTGATTAAAGACGGCTTTGATATTCCGTTTGAAACGTTCCTGGGATTTAAGGGAGATAAGGAACCGGATATTGACTTGAATTTCTCCGGAGAGTATCAGAGTAAGGCACATAAATATACCGAAGTTATTTTTGGAGCAGGACAGACGTATCGTGCGGGAACGATTGCTACGCTGGCGGACAAAACGGCATTTGGATATGTAAAGAACTATTATGAAGAACGTGGAAAACGAAAACGTACTTCGGAGATTAACCGTATCGTTTTAGGCTGTACGGGAGTCCGCAGAAGTACCGGACAGCATCCGGGAGGTATTATTGTACTTCCTGTGGGAGAGGATATTAACTCTTTTACACCGGTGCAGCACCCCGCAAACGATATGACGACCGATATTGTTACAACGCATTTTGATTACCATTCCATTGACCATAATCTGTTAAAGCTTGATATTCTCGGCCATGATGATCCGATTCTAGAAACGTAGTACCCCAGGATTTGGCCATTAAAGCTTTGGATTCTTCACTAATAATTGAATTGGGTTCTAGAAATAATTGTCCAAACTTACATAGATCAATCATAGAAGTGGTAATGCCACCAGCTCCTTGAATAGGGAAGTATTCTTTTGGCTTCTTACCTTCAGAAACTAAAGGATAATCTGAATGGATCATATATGTTGTATTGGTACTTTTTGCGCCAATCTTTTCTGTAATATATTTTCTTAAGACATCTTCATAATTCATATTACGAACTTTTGAAACGACCATTTCCGCTAATGTAAATCCATCATTACAATATGTACTATAAGTTCCTGGATCTGCCTTTAGAGTGCTTTTTGATAAATAGTTTAATACTTCAGAATAATAGTCAAATTTAGAAGTTGTATTCACACTAAAATGTTTCCATTGCGTACCTGGAAGTCCACTTGAATGATCTAGGCACATACGTACTGTAATATCTTTATATCTTTCATCTTTCATTGTAAATTCAGGAAGAATATCGGCAACTTTATCTTCTAATTGAATTAATCCTTCATCTACTAACTGCATGATGCATACAGTACAATAAATTTTAGAAATGGAACATACATTAAATGTACAATCCGTCGTAATAGGCTGATTATTGATTTTATCAATAACACCAATCGCATCGGCACATACAATTTTTCCATTCTGCATAAAGGCATAGCTACAAGCTGTATAGTCTGGTTTTACCATAGCTTTTAATAATTGAGTAACTTGATTTTCCATATAATTTTCTCCTGGTATATTGTAATTGACCCATCTAACTGGTCGACTACAATATACTTCTCCTTTCTTTCAGCCTTCAATAACCGTGGTTGAAGACGGTGTTGTTAATTTGTAAAATTGAATATGTGAATGTGGATTTGTATATTTTTCTCCTGTGGCTTGACTACTTTAAAAAGGTTCTTACCACACCTTATTCCAAAACAGTGATTAGTTAGATGAGTCTTTGAATTCGTATTTTGAACCAGGTTTTGTGGTCTAAGTGTTGTGGATAACCATTTTCACAAATTTTAATCAAGAAAGGATGTTTATTTATGAAATTAGTTGGTATCGATGTTGGAAAGAACAGTCATCATTTTTGTGTCATGGACAAAGAAACCGGTGAATTCAATGTTGCACCTTCTTCTTTTTCTAACAACAAAGAAGGATTTGACTTTCTGATCAACTCTCTTAAACCGTATTCTAAAAAATCAATTCTATTAGGTATGGAAGACACTGGGCATTACCATGTTGCTCTTCTTAAATTTCTTCTTAGCAACGGATATACTGTTGCCTTGATCAACCCTAAAACTACTGATCTTACACGCAAGATGGAAGGTGGCATTACTAAGAATGACAAACTGGATACAATCACTATTTGTGATGTTCTAGATACTCCTGAGCGTAAGAAACAGTATCGTATTACTAAAGTTGACCGTTTTGATTTATACGAACAAAGACAATTGACTCGTCATCACCATAATCTAAAGGAAGAACTCAATGTCTACTGTAATCGACTACAGAAATCGATTGATCTTGTTTTCCCTGAATTCAATACTTTGTTCAGCTCGAAATATGGCATTGTTTACATGAATCTTCTTAAAACGTTTGGCAGCGCTGAAGCAATCGCTTCTACAGATATTCGTACAATTCGTAAATGTTTTGAAATCAAAGGTAGAGGCAATCGTATTTCATTGACTCCGGAAAAATTAAAAGAATGTGCAAAGAATTCTATCGGAATCTCTTCTGAAGTTGAAACTATACAGATCAAACACTTGGTAAGCCAAATCACGCTTATTAAAGAGCAAATCGCTGAAATAGATAAAAAAATAGAAGAGTTCTCAATCACAAACAACTCTCCTATCCTAAGCATTCCAGGGATTTCTCATTTCTCTGGTACTTCTATTTTAGCCGAATTAGGAGATATTGGCAATTATTCCAAGCCATCTCAGATCATTAAATTTGCAGGAGTAGCACCATATCACTATGAATCGAGTCAATACAACGCCCAACATACTGGCATAACCAAGAAGGGATCTAAGTATCTTAGAAAGACTTTGTATCAAATCATACTGACTGTAATTAACAATAATCCTGTATTCAAGAAATACTATCTATTAAAGATTTCTCAAGGTAAAGGACACCGTTGTGCTCAAGGCCACTGCATTAGAAAGTTGCTTAGAATCATTTATCATTTACTAGAAACAGGACAATCATTTGATCCTGCATTATTAAGATAAGACAAATGCATCTAAAGCATCTGAACTTTTAAAAAACCGCATTTTAAAAGTTCTTTTCGTCATGCCTAAATTTAATCCAATATTCACATTTTCAAAGATCAATTTAAAACTAACTAAAAAATCTAGTTATTTTATATTTTCAAACTTTTTCATAAATAATACTTGAATTTTATATAGTTAGCTTTTTAAAAGAAAACGAGAAGATAATAAACCTTCTCGCTAGTCTGCAACGGCATCAATTAGAATGCTGTGATAGGCATTCACAATATCGTCTACCGTTTCTTCAATATTCGCATTGTTGACAGCTACATAAGCAGCGTATTTTTGGTACAATGGGTATCTTTCTTTGTGCATTTGTTGAAGGGCTTGTTTAGAACTTGATAAAGGTCGATTTGGATCGGAACTAATTAATTTATCGATATCACGATCAATGAAGATCGTAATTCCATTTAAACGCAAGAAGTCCATATTGACTTTATGTTTAACGACACCACCACCTGTCGCAATGATTTTATTGTTCATCTTACTAGCCTCAATCGCAACTTCGGTTTCGATGGCTCTAAATCCAGCTTCTCCAGATTCCTGGAAGATTTCTGGAATGCTTTTTCCAGCTTTGGCAATAATCATGTCATCTAAGTCAAAGAATTCTTTTCCTAGTTTTTGTTCAAGCATTTTACCAATTGTAGTTTTACCAGCACTTGGCATACCAATAAATACAATGTTACAACGAGCTTTCAACATTTCCTTTTTGATGTCATCAATGATGGAATCATCAAAAGACATGTTCTCGAAAATTTCAAATGTATATTTGGCTTGCGCAATCAACATTTCCAAACCAATCACACGCTTGATGTCAGCTTCTTGGGCTTCAAAACATAAACGTGTAAGAATTGGGTTGTATACAACATCTAATACACATTCTAGTTTGTGGAACCAGCTTACATCGATTGGCGTATTCGCAATATTTGGATACATTCCTACTGGACTTGTATTCACAACAATATCTGCATCTAAATGCGATGTATACAATTCATCATAGCTAATGGCACCACGATTTGCACTTCTTGAAACAATCACAATGTCTTTTGCGTTTTCGTGTTCACAAACAGCTTTCACAGCAGCACAAGCACCACCATTGCCAATAATTAATACTTTCTTACCTTCCATATGTACGTTGTGGGCTTTCACCATATATAAGAATCCACCAAAGTCTGTGTTGAATCCTTTTAATTTGCCATCTACATTGATGATTGTATTGACAGCACCAATGGCTTTAGCACTCTCATCCATTTCATCTAAGTAAGGAATGACATCTTTTTTATATGGAATAGTCACATTGATTCCTTTGAAATCTTTCTTTTCCATAAATTCTTTGAACTCTTCTTTATTTAATTCTACCAATTGGTAGTCATAATCTTTTACGTTCTCAATCTCTGCAATTCTTGTCTGAATTTGTTTGGAGAAACTATGCCCCAAGTGTTCACCTATCAATCCGTATTTCATATCATTTCCTCTTTTCTAGAACATCCCTTTAAATGTTAAAAAAAGCATTTCGAAGAAGAAATGCTTTTTGAATGCCCTGAAACTTAAAAATAACCATCGTATACATATGGTTTTGTTCAGGGCTATTTAAAGTAAAAGTAATAATG
>OQVT01000613.1_pt1 | contig 20698 bp, 17 predicted proteins | sample 1691561 | NCBI WGS metagenome assembly OQVT01 (sample SAMN03418260, study PRJEB22391) | human gut metagenome | biome: human-gut; feature: organic feature; material: feces | host: Homo sapiens | place: Tanzania | collected 2013-01 | reverse complement strand
TGCGCGAGAGCTCCGATACTCACCGCGCAAATAAACAAGACAATAGCAACAATCCTCTTCATATCACTCCTTTATATAATAATAACCTTCGCCTTGGAGTTATCCACCCCACTCATCGTAACTCCTACCGGCGCATTTACATAGGTAGGGTCACAGATAACATAACGCTTTCCGTCCATCTCCAGATAATCCCCCGGGACATTCGATGAGAACCTGACCGCAGTGGCAAGATGGTTCGGATAATAAACCAGCACCACATCGAGCCCGAACAGCTCCCTAACCAACGAAGAAAAAAGAATGGACCTATCCTCGCAGTCGCTATAAGGATAATAAAGCGTCTCCTCCGCGAAAAAAGCCCTGTCTCCGCCCCAGATTTCATAATCACTGCCATAAGTAAACCCGGTCTGGACCAAATTCAACAACACCTCCACGGCCTCAAGTTCCGTTTTCCCCTCGAATACCAGAGAAAGCGCTGACTGAAAACTCCTTCGCACGCTCTCGTCCAGAGGTTTCCTCGCATAGACCTGCCATTTCGTAATAGGCTCATTTTCCTTTATCGAAGACGGATATCCACTATAGAAATCCATAATGTTTCCATTAACCGTCAACTGCACGCTCGCCTCGGGATAACGTTTCGAACTCACCGTACACGTCCTCTCATTTTTCAAAGGAAGCTGCATATTCTCTCTTATATCCAGCCTCAACGGCTCTTCATTCGGGTATACTCGATTGAATACGTACAACTCATCGAATCCCTTCTCCAAAAGGAAAAACCGGCTTCCATCCAGAACGAAATACGGATAATGATATAGCACCCGATTCGTCGCTATCAGATAATGCAGCCTATCCTTATCGTCCCTGGCCAATCTAATCTTGAATCCCGACTGATTCAGGATATACGCTTCCAGGACCGTGGCCTCATCGACATCGGAATAGATTCTACCGGCCAATGACCTGCAGAGCTCCAAATACGCCCAGTCGCACAGGGCCAATTCCTTCCTGTACCTGAACGCCCCTTCCAAGACAGAGCCATAGCAATCCGCCATCCTCTGCCACATCTCGGCCACCGAATCCTCACTGCATCCGCTCAAATGCGGCCTGTCTCTCACCACATCGAAACTGCACGCCCTATCATAGAATGCCAATTCGAGCCTCTCCACCGGCTTTCGGGCCAATTCAGGCTTCGGCCGCACCGGCACCGGCGCCGCATCTTCTTCCAATATGGGCACGATCTCTTCAAAATCTATGACACGATTTTCATCTCTTCTCCCCTCCATTTCATACTCCTTAGGAGGAAGAGGCTTTTCCTCGCCGCGAGGCACGATCACTCCGACTGCGCGGAACTTCTCCCACGAAGCCTTCATAAACTCCGCATACTCTGATTGTTTCTTTTCGACAAACGAAGAGAATTCCTTTCTACGCTTGGAGAAATAGTCGTCTTGGGCGAAGCCGGTCACGCATAGCAGCAACGCCGCTCCAATGGACACAAATTTTTTCATAAGAACGAAAGAGATTAAAAGTCCCCCGGGCCGAAGATGCCGAAGTTCTCATCCGGCTTAGGCTGCCAGGTGCGAACGTGAATTATCGGCTTCTGCGGATCTCCCAAATCCAATAGAAGGCATAAGTAACCGGTATCGCCGTAGTTTGAGGAGCAATAATCCTGCTTTATCTGAATGCAGAATATATTATCGCCCTTACCCATCTTATAAATGTCAAGATTAGCGAACTTGACATTTATATAATCCTTACTTTCAAAACTTAACTTAACCTTCTTCAAATACTCCCCCTTAGTATAGCGATGATAGATGACTTGTTCGGAACCCAGAATCTGATTCTCCAGGGCTATCGGCTTCACCACCTGCCCCACTATTATCAAGGCATCATCAGAAAAGATGGAGGATATGTAGTCAAGACGCTTGAGGGCAAATGCCGTCTTATAGCTTTCCAGAAAGTTTATCAGCACTGCCTTTCTATAATCGTCCCACTTGCTCTTTTTCAAGATATCATCTATAGTCTGCTGCTCCAGCGCGAAATTCAGCCCGTCTATCTTTCCTTCTCCATTCATAGAGAAAACCACATTCTCTATGAACACTTTCTGATTATTCGCAAAGGAGAATTGCATAGGTACGCTCCTAAAATACACCTCGTCGCCTATGTTGACGCTCTTGAGCACAGGCTCGGAAAGCACTCTGGCCCTACCGTAAGCCACCAATCTGGAGAACTGTTCATAGCCCTCCGGGGTGAAAAGCTCCGAAACGGAAGAGTATTCCCGCTGCCTTATCGCCTCCATAACACGACACAACTCCTCCCTCCGGACAGAGTATTCAGAAGACATCTCGGTATTCACCTCGTCATACGACGGCTTTCGAGAGGCGGCGACAGCTTTCAAAGGGACGTTTTTGAAGGCTTCCTTGAAATTCCTTCCATCCAGAAGGTCGAGCACCTGTTGCACCTCGTTATCTATATGAGCCTCACACTCATAAGTATACTCGATTTTGAAATTGATCTTACTGATTTCGGTATTAGCCCTTAGTTCTATGACCCCCATTCCGTCGTGGGCGGAATTAAGAGCACTCCAAGCCACTCCATCGAAATAGGAGTAGTCCAGCGAAGCTACCGGTTTCCCGAAATAGGTAATGGATAGCCTTCCGTCTATCTTTTCCTCATCGACGAACCCATCGAAAACGACCTTCAAGTCGCGAAGAATCCCCTGAATCCTCAGCGGAAGCCACACTTGAGCCACCTGCTCCACTCCATCGTCGTCGAAGCACTTCAAGGAAGAAGGGTATATCAGACTTTCCGTCAGACAAAGCGCCCAATAGTAATACTTCAAGGCCTGGTCGAGCTTCATCTCGTTTTCGGCCTTCCGTGCGACCTCTATCATCGAGAGAATCTTATTCTCCCTATTCTTAAACACCTTACGAAGTTCCGACGTCTCGATATACCTCAAGACCCTATACTTTTTCGGTCCGTTTTCCAGAATGAGCCTACGGCAATTCGGGAGCGTGGTATTCGAGTAAGTTTGCACTAAAGAATTGAAATTCCTCTCCCTGTCGCTGCGTTCGTTCCTAATGGCGGACGACACGTGGACGATTATCTGCTCCGAAAGACCAGCGAGGGCCAGATTGTCGGCATCGCTCAATGTCCCGCCTTCGGACTCGGAATAGAAATAGAGCTCCGGATGGGACACTATGGAATCATAAGTCTGCGCATTGATAAAGAACGCACAGACCAGCGATGCGAACGACGTGAGCAAAAGTCTTTTCATAGAGAGAAACCGGCTATCTGCGATTCTTATACCTCTCCAATCCTTCAAGCAATTCCTTCTTGAAACGAGCTCTGTCGTAGTCTATTTCCATCTTTTCGTCATCGGAGATAAGCTGCTCTATATAATCGAAATTAAGATTGCTTATGGCAGCCTCCATATCTATCTCCACGCAAACGTGGCTGACATACTCCCCGTTATTCTTTATATACTGGTCACTCTTCACGATTTTAGAGCCCTGAACGGCCGATGAACACATCTGAGTGATAAGATCTTCGTTCTTTCCATCGATATCCCTTACCTGCTTCGACTCTTCCCTGGTAGTATTTCCCTTAGCATACACACTTCTGTACATACTTATTCCGGACTCCACCTGCGTCTTAAGTATTCTAGCCAATTCATCACGAGCCTGTGCGGTAGCCCACCTGCGAGCATAGCCATACTCTATGTCCACGCCCTCGCCGAAAGCACGGAGAACACCCTTCGGCGCATCCTCTGCATACAGCTGGCTTTCGCTGGCATCGAACTTCTGACCGATATTAGCTGTCACCATAGCATTTCCCTCTGCCGTTTTCTTACTTGTGCCACAAGAAGCGAATAGTACAAGGCCTAACGAAGCGGTCAAAAGACCGATAATAACTGAACGTCTCATATGTTACTAGTTTTTAGATAAATTAAATGTCAGGTAAATATAGTCATTTTTTCTTTTGTTTCAAGATTATCGGCCAATTATTGTTATCTTTGAGGTCCATAGAACGACGATGAAAAAGAACACGAAATCCATATATGTCATAGCCCTGGGATTAGGCCTGATAATGGGCTGCTCGGTGGTAAACAGGCACACGACGAAACCTGAAAGAATAGTAGACAACATCTATCTGGAACATAGCTCTCCCTACAGTTTGGGAATGGACGGAGCAGTACTCGCGAAGTGCGATTCCGCCATCTTGAAAGCAATCGAGGACAAGAATGCGCCCGGAGCCGTGCTATGCGTGGTGAAAGGCGACAAGATAGTCTACGAGAATGCCTACGGGAACATACAGCTCATCCCCAAGGCCGAGCCCATGACCGTAGAGACTATTTTCGATCTGGCATCTCTCAGCAAATGCTTCGGCACGACCATAGCCGTCATGCAGCTCGTAGAGCAGAAGAAAATTAAGCTCGACGACCCTGTGGACAAATACCTTCCGGGGTATAAGAATTGGCAGGAAGGAAAGAAGACGGTGAAAATCCGAATCAGGGATCTGATGACGCACACGGCAGGATTGGCCTCCTACATCCCGGTGGACTCCCTGGCGGCGGCTTGGGGCGAATTTCAGAGCGATTCCCTGCGCAGGTACATCATCGAAGAGCTACCCCGAGGCAGCAAGCCCGGCACCAAGCGAAATTACAGCTGTCCGAGCTTCGTATCGCTCCAGTACATCGTCGAGAGCGTGACCGGCCAGAAGCTTTGCGATTATGTCCAGGCCCATGTCTTCGACCCGCTGGAACTCGAGCACACCATCTATCTGCCTCTCGACAGGGACATTCCCGAAGACTTTATGCCAATCCTGGCGCCCACCGAGGTGCTTCTTCCGGGGCGCACTGCGTCTAACCAGATAGGCCCGGACACGAAAAGCGGCGAGCTGCTGAAGGGTCAGGTACACGACCCGCTGGCCCGCAGGTTCAATGCCGGAAATTCCGGAAACGCAGGCATCTTCTCGTGCGCGGACGATTTGGCAGTATTCTGCGCGGCGCTTATGAACGGAGGCGAAATCCACGGCAGACGCATCTTGAAGGCGAAGACCATCAAACAGATGTTCAAGGTGCAGGACCCCAAAATCGGTCGCACGCTCGGTTGGGATTCGACCAGCCCGGCATCGTGGATCGTGGGAGACAGGCTCGCGAAGGACCACTGCATCTGCCACACGGGCTACACAGGCACCTCGGTAGTTATGGACTTGGATGAGAAATTGGCCATAATACTGCTTACGAACAACTCTCACCCTTTCGACAAAGGCAACATAGGGCCTACCAGAAAAGCGGTTTCGGAGATTGTGGGCGAGGCGTGCGGAAAATAGCGGCTTTTTTAGTAGATTTGTAGCGTTATGATAGTGACGTTGATAAACATAGGTTTTCTCAGGATTACTTTTGCGGATGTGCTGGACACCCTGATGGTGGCTGTCGTAATCTACGTCGTCTTCAAATGGATAAAGGGCTCTGCAGCCATTAACATATTCCTCGCCATAATCTCGCTGCTCCTGCTTAGGGTGCTGGTAAACGCTCTGAATATGAAGATGATGTCGGCACTGTTAGGCACCATCATCGATGTGGGTACGATAGCGCTGGTGGTGATTTTTCAGCCGGAAATCAGGCATTTCCTCTTCAATCTGGGGCGCAAGGTATTCAGGGGCAGGGACACGCTTTGGAAAAAGTTCCTCAAACAAGATAAGAAAGAATTGTCTGCGACGTCCATCGACGAGATAGTGCAGGCCTGCTTCGAGATGGGAGAGCAGAAGGTGGGAGCGCTCATAGTCATTCCTAACCAGTCCTCCCCTGAAGACATAGTATCGACCGGAGACAGGATAGACGCATCTATCAGCAAACGATTGATAGAAAATATATTCTTTAAGAATTCACCGCTTCACGACGGGGCTATGATCATTAACGAAGACAGAATCGTGGCCGCCAGATGCACCCTCCCCATAACGGAAAGGACTAACACTCCGGCCCGTTTCGGAATGCGTCATAAGGCAGCCATAGGCGTGAGCGAGCATTATGACGTATCCGTGATAGTGGTGAGCGAGCAGACGGGAGGCGTGTCATTCGTAAGCGACGGACACGTGACCCCGGTAAAGAACATTAATACCCTTAAACTCCTTATAAGTGATGACAAGAGCAAGACTGGAAGCGAAGATAGGGTTTGATAAGATAAGAGAGACGATATCAAACAGGTGTCAGACGGAATATGCCACCAAAAGGGTAGCGGAAGAGGAGTTTTCTTCCGATGAAGACATAATAAGTGAAAGACTTGCCATAACCGACGAAATGAGACTCGTGGTTATGTTCGAAGATAGTTTCCCGACTACAGGGTATATAGACGCGCTTCCTTTTCTCGAGCCTCTGGAAAAGAGCGGGAGCTGCATAGACGTTCCGTCACTGGGGAAATTGAGCACGCTTCTGGAAATCTCCAGAAAGCTGGGCTACTTCTTCTCTTCCATAAAAGACGGAGTCTATCCTCTTCTAAAAAAACGAGTTAACAAGATGGCGTCGTACCCGGAGATACGGCGCAGGATAGAGGCCATACTGGACAAATACGGCGAGATCAAGGACTCGGCATCTCCGGAATTGCTCCACATCCGCACGGAGTTGAAGAATAAGGAAGAGGCGGTGAGCAAAAGGGCTCGCGCCATCCTGAAGAAAGCCCAGGACGACGGCATCGTCGAGGAAGACGCTAACATCAACATCCGCGACGGCAAGTTCCTCATCCCGGTAGGCACTTCTCACAAAAGAAAGATAGCAGGTTACGTCTACGACTGCTCGGCTTCGGGAAAGACCACGTTCATAGAGCCTGCGGAAATCGTCGAGCTGGAGAACGACATCATCGAACTTCACTTTCAGGAGGCCAATGAGATTCGCCGAATCCTCTTCGCGTTTTCGGAATTCCTACGTCCATACATCCCGGAATTGAAGGCTACTGCCGAGGAATTGGGCGAGATGGATTTCCTGTTGGCGAAGGCGCAGACGGCGCTGGACTTCGTGGCCGGTATGCCGGTGATTTCAAAAGATGGCTCGCTGTCTTTGAGAAAGGCTCGACACCCGCTTCTGGAGAAATCCCTAAAGAAAGAGCATAAGGAGATATCTCCGCTCACCATAAACCTCACTTCAGACAAGCGCATTTTGCTCATCTCGGGCCCTAACGCAGGCGGTAAATCGGTATGCCTCAAGACGGTAGGTCTGCTTCAGTATATGTTTCAGTGGGGTATGCTCATCCCGACTTCGGAAAGTTCGGAACTCCCCATATTCGACCGCATAGAGGTATGTATAGGCGATGACCAGTCGCTCGAAAACGACCTGAGTACATATAGCTCCTTCCTTCTGGATATGAAGCAGATGCTGAAGGAAAGCGACAGTCGCACCCTCATCTTGATAGATGAGTTCGGTTCCGGCACGGAACCGTCGGCGGGTGGGGCGATAGCGGAGGCGATATTGGCCGAATTCGACAAAAGGGAAAGCTACGGGGTCATTACGACCCACTACACTAATTTGAAGCTGTATGCTTCGAAGCCGGACACTCACGTAATCAACGGCGCGATGCTCTATGACACGACGAAGATTGCGCCGCTGTTCAAGCTCGAAATAGGATTCCCGGGTAATTCGTTCGCGTTCGAATTGGCCCGAAAGATGGGTCTGCCGGAACAGATAGTGAAAGATGCCGAGGTGCGCGCGGGCGAGGATTTCGTGAATATGGAGAAGACGCTGAGGCGAATCGTGAAGGGTAGAAGGGTGCTCGACGAGAAGATTAAGAAGGTCAAGCACGCGGAGGGGACGCTCGAGGGGCTGACGGAGACCTATCAGATGGAGCTGGAGACCATTCGGGAGCAGAAGCAGCAGATTATCGACAATGCGAAGAAAGAGGCCGAGAGCATAGTGAAGGGGGCGAACAAGCAAGTCGAGAAGACCATTCGCGACATCAAGGAGAGCGGCGCGGACAAGGCGAAGACGAAAGAGGCCAGAGGGGAGCTTCAGGGATTCCTTCAGGCGCTCGAAAATAATAAGCTCAAGCAGCAAAAGACTCACGACGAGTACATTAACCATAAACTGGAGCAGCTTAAGAAGCATAAGAAACCGGCCAATACGGAAGAGAAGATGCGCGAGGAGCAGTTCCGAAATTCGCCGCTTAAGCTCGGCGAGAAGGTTAGGGTGAAGTCTAACGGAATGGTGGGAGAAGTCGTGATGGTGTCGGCGAAGGAGATAAAGGTGGTCATCGGAAGCATAGCGAGCAAGATGACTCCGGACAAGGTGGAGAGAATCTCGTCGAACGAATACAAACAGGCAGTTAAAAAGACTGTCACTCCGACATACGAAAAGGTGGACCCTGCCATAAAGGCACGAAAGCTTAACTTCTCGCCGGAAATCGACATCAGGGGAGAGCGGCTTGCGATGGCGCTGGACATAGTCACGCACTATATCGACGACGCTATGATGCTAGGAATAAGCACCGTACGCATTATCCACGGAAAGGGGTCGGGGGTGCTTCACGAAGAATTGCAAAAGTACCTCAAGACCATACCGGGAGTCTCTTCGGTGAGCGATGAGGACATAAGACAGGGAGGAAGTGGAGTGACAATCGTAAATTTGGAATAGTTTATGAAAGACAATAGGCAGAATACAGGAAAGAAAGGAGAGGAGCAGGCTTGCCTATATTTGAAAAGCGAGGGGCATCGCATTATCGCAAGAAACTGGATGCACTCGCATAAGGAGATTGACATAATAAGCATTAAGGACAACGTGCTGCACATAGTCGAGGTCAAAAGCAAGACTGCGCCTCTGTCGGCATCGCCTGTACTCAATGTTAACAGAACCAAGCAGAGGAATTTGGAAATCGCCACGAAGGCCTTTCTAAATTCAGCTGCGAGAAATAATTTACCACAAGACCTGGAAGTGGTCTTCGACGTGATAAGCATAGTCTTCTACGAGGACAAAACCACGATTGAATACTACCCACAGGCATATATACCTACATATGTGTAATAAAAATAACTACTATTGCGTCATAATGGCGGGAGGATTGGGAACGAGATTTTGGCCCATAAGCCGTAAATCCATGCCCAAACAGTTTTTGAATCTGCCCAGCACGGGCAAATCCATGCTGAGACTTACCTATGACCGAATGGCGCGACTGATACCCAGAGAAAACATACTGGTAAGTACGCTCGTGGACTACCACGACATCGTGAAGAAGGAGCTCCCGGAGATTTCCGAAGAGAACATCCTTCAGGAAGTATATAACAGAAACACTGCACCTTGTCTTTATTTTGCGGCCAATGTCATCGCTAAAAGAAACCCCGATGCAGTGATGGTGGCCTGCCCTGCCGACCACTTGATAGAAGATAACGACGACTTCGAACAAGCTATCGGAAAGGCTCTTGAATATGCCGCAGAAAATGACGAGCTCATCACCTTAGGCATAATGCCTACCAGACCTGACGATAATTTCGGATACATCCAGGTATCGGGTGGAAGCGCTGCGATAGAGGCCGGAGAACCGACTAAGGTAAAGACCTTTACGGAGAAGCCTAGCACGGAGATCGCAGAAGCGTTCATAAAGAGTGGTGAATTCTTGTGGAACTCCGGTATCTTCATCTGGAAATCGGCCCTGATACTGTCCGAGATAAAGAAATACGCGCCTCAAATCGCAGAATTGTGGGAGGAGGCGACGGATTTGAACAAGTTCTATGGGGATTGCACGAGAGTGTCCATAGACTATGCCGTGATGGAGAAGACGGACAAGGCCACGGTCATTCCGGCCAAGTTCAAATGGGCCGACATAGGTAACTGGGAATCCCTTTACGACTACCTTCCTAAGGATGCCAGCGGAAACGCTACTAACATTTCGGGGAAGCACTTGTTCAAGGAAGACGCTAATAATGTCATCTATCTTAACAATCCGTCTAAGCTGATAGCAATTAGGGGATTGGAGGATTATGTAGTGGTCGACACCCCGGATGTCCTTATGATTTGTCCGCGAGACGACAGCAAGATTCAGGGTTTCCTCTCCGAACTGGCTATGCCTGAATTCGAAGAATACAGATAGTTTTTTATGAAAGTTCTAAAATTCGGCGGGACTTCGGTGGCTAATGCCACGGCGATGTCAAGAGTACTCGACATAGTGAGCCAAGCCTCGCGTGAAGACAAAGTTATAATCATATCCTCCGCCATAAGCGGGGCCACGGACCTATTGATAAAGGCCTCCACGGCGTCCGCCAGTCAAAAAGTCGAGATCTTCGACAGCCTGAAACACAGGCATTTCGAGATCATCGACAGACTTTTCACGGGAAAGGAGAACAAAGATACCAAAGCCATCATTTCCCAGGTCGACGAAGACCTGAGGAATGCTCCCGAGGCAGATTATCAGAGCTTCGGCGAGATTTTCTCGACGATGATATTGGCCAGAAAACTGGCAGCGGAAGGCATCAACGCACTGTGGCTCAATTCGACGGACCTGATTCGGGTAGAGGGTGGAGTCGTGAACAAAGCGCTGACCTACCGAAAAATCAAAAGCGCAGTGGAGTCTCATCCGGAGGTAAAGGTATTCGTGGCACCGGGCTTTATCGCAAGCGACGAGACTGGGCACGTGTGCACTCTGGGAAGAGGCGGAAGTGATTACAGCGCAGCACTTTTCGCAGCAGCGCTCGACGCCTGCGGATTGCAGATCTGGACAGATGTGCCGGGCATTATGACCACTAATCCTAAGGACGTGAAGAACGCCCGCACCATCCCGCAGATGAGCTATCGGGCTGCGTTCTGCTTGGCCTCCCACGGGGCGAAGGTTCTATACGCCCCCACCGTGCAGCCTGCCGAGGAGAAAGGCATTAGCATCAGCATCTTGGATTCCGGCGCGACGAATCTTCCGGGCACTCTCATAAAGGACTGCCCTATGAAGGCGATAGGCGAATGGGTGGGTATAGCGAAAATCGTCGACGAGAAGTATGCCTACCTGACCGTGGTCGCTGACGGAAAGCTGCGGGACGAAAGTCTGGAGGAGCTGGTGGAAAGGCTGAGAAGAAGGGACATCACCATATTGGAGATAGACCAAGACGACGATTTCGTGACGATGAAAGTGCCTATAGAGCAGCAGGCTGATGCGCTTTACGCCATTCACTACTACTGTTTCGAAACCGAGGAATATAAAAACATCTATCTGGCGGGAGAGGGTGCCGTAGGTAAAGCTCTTTTGAAAATCATAGAGGAGAGTGATGCGAAAATCGAAGTAAAGGCCATTTCGCGACACGAAGACGAAGACGACGAATTTTTCCGAAAAGTACTCTCGGAGGCGGCGCCGAACAGCATATTCGTAGACTGCACCGACAGCGAGACCATCTGGAAATGGTACGCGAAGCTGCTCGACGCCGGAGTAAACATAGTGTCATCTAACAGAAGGGCTCTCAGCGTGCCTTATAAGCACTATGCCTCGATGAAGCGTAGCGCCAGGCTGTCACACAGATTCCTTCGCTACGAGACCACGGTAGGAACTGCCCTGCCTATGCTGGATTCCATAGCGACCAGCACGGAAAGCGCAGACAAGATACTCGGCATAGAGGCGATAGTGAGCTGCACGCTGAATTTTATTCTAACAAGCGAACTTCCTTTCAGTGAGGCCCTTAAAAAGGCTCAAGAGGTGGGACTTACAGAAAAAGATCCATCTGCCGACCTGTCAGGTGCCGATGCTACGAGAAAATTGCTTATATTAGCAAGAGAAGCGGGAGTCAAACTGGAAAAGGAAGACATCACGATAGAGCCTGTCCGGGAAGAAAACATCCGGGAGAACCAGCGATTCGTGGCTTCCCTCGAAAAGGACGACAGCGCGGCTCTGGGCTACAGGGCTTCGATAAGGCTGAAGGACCTTCCGGAAGGACACCCCGCACTTCGCATCAAGGGCACGGAGAATATGATAATCGTAAGAAGCTCCTATCAGACTTCGCCGGTTATCATCCAAGGTCCCGGAGAAGGCGCGAAGATGGCAGCAGCGAGGATACTAAACGACATTTTAAGATAATATGGAGCGAGAACTGTCCACACTCTTCAAATCCATACTCGAAATCGATTCGACTTCGGGTAAGGAGCAGCGGCTTGCCAATTGGCTTTACGAGACGCTGGAAGCGCCGCATAAGGAGCTTATGGAAGTGGGCGACGGTACTTATAACCTTCTGCTAAGATGGGGCGACACTCCTAAAGTAGTGTTCTGCACCCATATAGATACCGTTCCACCTTACATCCCTCCTACATTTTCCGACGACGGGAAAGTCTACGGCCGCGGCGCGTGCGATGCTAAGGGACAGATTATCTCCCTCTACGGCGCCTGCAAACGGCTGGAAGCTGCCGGCGAGAGCGACTTCGCCCTTCTTCTCGTAAGCGGAGAGGAAACGGGCTCTTTCGGGGCGAAAGCCTTCAGCGGAAAGCTCGGCGCGCCGCTCTTGGTGATAGGCGAGCCTACGGGAAACTTTCCTGTCAGCGCCACCAAAGGCACTTGCTCTTACGATATGCGCTTCATCGGCCAGCCAGTCCACAGCGGATATCCGGAAAAGGGACGAAGCGCCATAGATATGTGGATGGACTTTATGATGGAACTCGAAATAGAAGCCGAGTTCCCGCGCGACAAAGTCTTGGGAGAGACCACTTGGAACGTGGGCCTTCTGCATAGCGACAATCCCCAGAACGTGCTGAGCCCCGAACTCACCTGCAGGCTATACTTCAGGACCACCTTCGCAAGCCACGAATGTGTGAAGAAATGGATGCAGAAAAAGGCAAATGACAGAATTGAAATCACTTACAGAGGCGGAGACGAACCTCGCGAGTACTTTGTCCCGGAAGGGTTCAAAGGCAAGCCGGCGGCATTCGGCAGCGACGCTCCCCACTTGGCCGGATTCGAGAAAAAGATAATATGCGGCCCGGGAAGCATACTGTCAGCGCACACCCCGCAGGAAGAAGTCAGCCTCGACGATATGGAAATAGCAATAACCAATAACACAAAGTTTTTTAAAACTGTTTAACACTTAAATTATTATCGTATGAAAGCAGTAATTAGCGGATATGGCAAAATGGGCCATATGATTGAGGGAGTCCTCATCAAACACGGTATCGAGATCGCGGCCATCACCGAAGACGTGAAGAGCATTGACCCGGAAATCGCGAAGGAGAGTGTCTGCATAGACTTTACCACACCCGACGCTTTTTCGGCCAATTATGAATTCCTCGCGCACAACTTCAAGGCCGTGGTCGTGGGAACTACCGGCTGGGAGAAAATCAAGACTGAGGTGGTAAACTGCTTCTATAGCGCAAATACCCCTATGATTTACTCTGCCAATTTTTCCATCGGCGTAAACGCCGTGTTCGCTGCCGTGGATAAAGTCAGTGAGATACTTCGTGGATATAACTACATCCCTCATATCGAGGAGATTCATCATACACAAAAACTCGACTCGCCGTCAGGCACTGCCAAGGTGCTCGCACACATCATCAAGCACGAGTTGGGAGTAACGCCGGACATCACCTCCATCAGAGAAGGCGACACTGTCGGCAGACATATAGTAAAATTCAAATCAGACGTGGACAAAATCAAGATTTCCCACGAAGCTTTCAGCAGAGAGGCATTCGCAGAAGGGGCGGTAGTAGCTGCCCAGATGACGGAAGACCTTAAGGGAGTCCACGAATTCAAGGAAATGTTAGCGATAAAATAATGAGTGACACTATTTTCAAAGGTTGCGGCACAGCACTGCTGACCCCGTTCAAAGAAGATCTTAGCATAGATTACGACGCCTATGCACGCCTCGTGGAAAGACAGGTGGAAGGCGGCGTGGACTTTCTCGTTCCACTCGGCACCTCGGCAGAGACGCCTACGCTTAGTCGCGAGGAAAAACGAAAGATTCTTTCCACCACTAGGGAACACGCCCACGGACGCGCCCTTTTGGTAGGATGCGGTAGTAACAGCGTAGACGCCACCCTCGAAAATATGGAGCTCTTGGAAGACGCCGATGCCTTCTTGGTCGTGGTGCCGTTCTACAACAAGCCTACCCAAGAAGGTATCTACTTATATTATAAGGCATTGGCCGAGAAAAGCCGAAAGCCTATAATAATGTACAACGTCCCGGGAAGAACAGGGGTAAATATGAGCGCAAGCACTGCCCTTCGAGTAGCGCGCGAAGTCGAAGGAGTCATCGGAGTCAAGGAAGCCTCCGGTAACTTCGAGCAAGTAAAGGAAATTCTCGACGGGGCGCCTGCAGGATTCACGGTTCTCAGCGGCGACGACGATATGACCTTCGACCTTATCGGAGCCGGTGCCGCGGGAGTGATTTCCGTGGCTTCGAACGTCCTGCCTTCTGCCGTAAGCGAAATGGTCCACCTCGCGCTCGACGGCCACACGGAAGAGGCCAAGTCGCTGAACGAGCGGCTATTCCCTCTCTTCAAGGGCTGCTTCGTAGAATCGAACCCCATCCCCGGAAAGGAGGCTTTATGCCAATTAGGCCTCTGCTCTAACCGAATGCGCCTGCCACTCACGGAAGCTAACGAAAACACAAAGCAGGCAATAAGCAAAATTTTAGCGGAATGGAAGTAAGTTTGGAGCTTTTTGAAAAGACGATGGCCGACCTCGAGACGGGCAAAGTCAGAGTAGCGCAAAAGATAGACGGACACTGGCAGGTAAACGCAGAGATTAAGCAAATCATCCTCGCCGGATTCGCGATGGGCCGTATTAAGGATATGTCCGAAGGCCAATTCGCATTTTTCGATAAGGACACCTTCCCCGTAAGGGAGTTCAGTACCGAGAATTCAGTGCGAATCGTACCCGGAGGAAGTAGCATAAGACGCGGAGCGTACTTGGCCCCGGGAGTGATAATTATGCCGCCGGCCTATGTCAATGTCGGCGCATTCGTGGATGAGGGCACTATGGTAGACTCGCACGTCACGATAGGGTCCTGCGCACAAGTGGGAAAACACATACACATATCGGCAGCCACCCAGATAGGCGGCGTGCTTGAACCTGCAGGAGCCCTTCCTACCATCATCGAAGACGGAGCCTTCATAGGAGGCAACTGCGGAATCTACGAAGGAACCATCGTAGGAGAAGGGGCCGTGATAGCGTCGGGAGTCATAATCACCTCGAGCACTCCCCTTTTCGATGCGACTAAAGGCGAATTCGTGCCTAAAAACGAGAATGGGCGAGTGGTAGTGCCTCGCGGAGCCGTAGTAGTAAGCGGCAGCCGGCCCGTAGTCAAAGGGCCATCCGCAGGAAGCGGAATACACCTATACTGCCCTGTGATAGTCAAATACAGAGATGAAAAAACTTCAGGATCGGTTAGTTTGGAAGAATTGTTAAGATAACGATGGATTATTCAAAATTTTATTCTCTCGATGCCTTTAACTTTATGCGTTCTCCCGTGAGGGACATTTTCAAGGCAGTCGATTTAAGTAGCATACACTCTTTCGCAGGAGGATACCCTTCCGCCGACACTTTTCCTCTGGAAAAGATCGAAGAGCTGACTACTACAGTAGTGGAAAAATACGGGGCCAAGGCGCTCCAATACGGCCCTACCCAGGGCATTCCGGAACTTCGAAAAGCGATTTCGGCGCGATATGACGTGCCAGCCGAGAACATCCTCATAAGCACATCGTCCCAGCAGGGAATAGACGTCTGTGCGAGGATTATGCTCGACCCGGACGACATAGTACTCACGGCCAATCCTACCTATCTCGGAGCCATCCAGTCATTCAAAAGCTACCGTGCCCGGATAGTCGGACTTAACCTGGCATCCTCGTTTCAGGCAGCCGCAGAGCGCGAGAAGCAGATAGAAAGCCTCATACGCGAAGGAAAGAAGATCAAGTTCTTCTATATCATCCCCGATTTCCAGAACCCAAGCGGCGAGACCCTGAGTCTTGCGGGGCGCAGCGAGCTGGTGGCATTGGCCAGAAAATATGACTTTATGATCGTGGAAGACAGCCCCTACAGGGAACTGCGATACGAGGGCTCCCCTGTCGCTACCATCTATTCGCTCGCACCGGAAAGGACGATTCACCTGTGCAGTTTCTCGAAAATCTTCGCACCTGGACTCCGTCTGGGCTGGATAGTGGCCGCAGAGGGTATCTTGAATAAGATTAACGAGTGCAAGCAGTCGCTTGACCTGTGTGCACCGATTTTCGACCAATACCTTATGGTCGAATTTATGAATAGCGGAATGCTCGAGGAGAACCTACCTAAGAGCATAGAGCTCTACAGAAAGAAGCGCGACCTTATGCTTTCGCTTCTGGAAAAGTATATGCCAGAGGGAGTTAGCTGGACTCACCCCGAGGGAGGACTATTCCTATTCCTTACCCTTCCCGAAGGCATAGACACAGTGGCCCTTTACGAGAAGGCGCTCAAGGCCGGCGTCGCCTATGTGGCAGGTTCATTCTTCTATATAGATGGAAGCCACCGCAATACGCTTCGTCTCAACTTCTCGTTCATCGAAACTTCCCGTATGGAAGAGGGCATTCAAATCTTGGCTTCATTATTATGAAACTATACCTTTACTCCGGCGCCGGAAACAGTTTCGTGGTGCTCGACGCGCGAAAACCTCTCGAAGTAGACATCCAAGGCCTCTGCAGCCGCTTCGGCACAGACGGGCTTATGATGCTTTTCGACGATGACGAGCTCGATTTCCGAATGGAGTACTATAATTCCGACGGAAGCGGCGGTATGATGTGCGGCAACGGGGGCCGATGCATCGTAGCCTTCGCCGACTTTCTGGGAATTCTCCCGGCCAATCACGCCTTCTACCGCTTTTCGGCACCTGACGGGGTGCACGAGGGGCAGATTCTATCCTCTTGCGGGCAAGCCAAGACAGTCAAGCTGAAGATGTGCGACGTGCACGAGTTCGGACCTTCGATAGAAGGCGGATACTTCCTCAACACCGGCACGCGCCACTTCGTCAAGTTCGTGGAGGATGTGGAAAAAGTAGATGTGGCTCTCGAAGGGAAACGCCTGCGCTGGAATGAAGCCTTCGCTCCCATCGGGGCCAATGTCAACTTCGTCCAGACGCTCGACCCTTCGACCATCAAGGTTCGCACCTTCGAAAAGGGAGTGGAGGCGGAGACCCTCGCCTGCGGAACGGGAGTAACGGCAAGCGCCATAGCTTCCTACATCTGCGGGGCTACAGGAAAGCAAGTGCGCGTATTCACGCGCGAGGATGAATTGGCAGTCTCGTTCACGCCGAACGCCGAAACCTTCACCGATGTCTATCTCACCGGTCCGACGCTGCTGTTAGAGACTGTCGAGGAGCTGCTTTAGCAAAGAGAAAGAGTTTGCCTTAAGGTCTGCCCAGAAGCCTTCGTAGGTTTGCTGGTGGTCGCATTGCGGGGTCACGACGTCGCTAATGGCTCGGAAGGACAGAAATGGCACTCCGTAATGGAGGCAAACCTGTGCTATGGCAGCAGATTCCATATCGCAGGCGAGTGCGTCGGGATATAGCTTTTTGACCTTCATATCTTCTTCGAGGGTGGTAAGGAACTGGTCTCCGGTACAGATAAGCCCCTCGTGAAGTGTCATATTCTCGGTTTTCAGCCCGCGAGCGCACGAAAGAAGAGATGAATCTGCGCAGAAACGCTGAGGCAGTCCCTGCACTTGGCCGCGAAGATTCCCCTCGCCGCACCACACGTCGTGATAGGCCACTTGGCTTCCGAGAACGAAATCTCCTACCTTCAAGCAGTTGTCTATACCACCGGCCACTCCGGAGTTAATGATGCAGTCCGGCCTTTCCGTCAATATCAATTCCGCAGTCGCCCTGGCCGCATTCACCTTTCCGATGCCGGCCTTCACCACATTTTCGACGCCTGCATTAAGGAGAGCTTCGTATTCGCTCTCCATCGCCACTATAACACCTATTTTCATACTATCCTTATTTTAATCCGCTTCTCAGGAATGCGATGTATTCCTCCACATCCAGATTGTACCCACGAACTGGGGCGAGCAGCTCACCCGACGGCGAAAGCAGCGCGTAGTTAGGCTGGGCATTCACCCCGAAGCGCTCCTTCACGATGTAGGAGTTGGCCCGACCGACCTGCTTTAGCACCTTGCCGGACGATGTGGTGACCCACTTGTCTTGCGGAAGCTCTTTCTTATCATCCATATAGAGCACGACCAGCACATAGTCGTCGCGCAAAATCTTCTGTACGCGAGAGTCTGACCACACCTTGGCCTCCATCTCGCGGCAATTCACGCACCCGTGACCGGAGATGTCCACGAATACCGGTTTGCCCGATTGGCTTGCAGCGGCCAATCCCTCATCCAAATTATCGTAGGCCTGTAATCCGTGAGGCAGGGGGGTCAGGGCCGGATTGGCCTGAGGACTGCTCGTCTGCCCTATCACGAACTCCTGACTCTCAAGCGGAGGCAGGTAGCCGGAAATCGCAGAGAGCGGTGCGCCCCACATACCCGGGATGAGGTAGATTACGAAGGCGAAATCGATTATGGCGAGGAAAAGTCTCTTGACGGAGACGTACTCGACCGGCGAATCATTCTTGAATCGGATTTTGCCGAGCAAGTAGAAGCCCAGGAGCGTGAAACATACTATCCAGATGGCCAAATAGAGCTCGCGGTTCAATATACCCCAGTGGTAAACCTGGTCGGCAGTGCTGAGGAATTTCAGGCCAAGTGCGACTTCGATGAAGCCGAGCACGACCTTCACGCTGTTAAGCCAACCGCCACTCTGCGGAAGTTTGTCGAGAAGCGAGGGGAAGAGGGCAAAAATCGTGAACGGCAGGGCAAATGCTATGCTGAATGCGAGCATAGTGACCATAGGGGCCCAGAATTCACCGCTCGTGCTTTCGATTAGGACAGTTCCCACGATAGGGCCTGTGCACGAGAAACTCACCAGAACCAGGGTCAGAGCGAGGAAGAATACACCTCCAAGACCCTTCCCTGCACTCTTCTTATCGGCGCCGTTAACCCATTTGGACGGAAGCACGATTTCGAATGCTCCGAAAAACGAAGCGGCGAACACCATAAACACGATGAAGAACACGATGTTCGGGAGCCAGTGAGTAGAGAGCCAATTGAAGATATCGGCCGTCACGGCATCGCCTCCCAGGAGCCAAGTGAGCCCTATTATCACACAGATAGGAACTGTGTAAAGAAGCACGATGAAAAGTCCGTACATAATGGCGCGGAAACGTCCTTTCTTCGTATCGTCGCCTCCCTTCAGAAAGAAGGAGATGGTCATAGGCACCATAGGGAACACGCACGGAGTCAGGAGCATGGCAAATCCCCATAAGATGGCTTGCAAAATCAATCTCCATAGGGATTTTCCTCCGGTAGAGGCCTTTTCGGGCGTGCCCTCTACCTGAGTGGAGAACTCATATTGCTCCACCGGGCCGCAATTATCTCCATAGCAAGCCTGCCACGATACCGTTCCGCGGATGTCGGCAGTCTTCTTTAATAGCTTGATGTCTTGAGAGAAAGTGTAGTACTTTACCGCTACATCTTCTCCTTTATATTCGGAGTGGGCGTAGTCCACACGTGGTTCTCCCACCAGTTCGAATGTGCCGTTAGATTCGAAAGTTACACTCACCGCATTATAGCCGGACGAGTGCACGAAATATCCATCGGAAATGGCTCCTTCGAGAACTATGGTTTTCTCGTCGCTTTTCGGACTCACCTTCCACACGGCGGAAGACGCCGGTCCCAATCCGACAAGAGCTGAAAGAACTATATTTAAAACTAAACTCATCATATCCTACCTATTTTACTCTAAATTTGTTTAATAATTTATCTTTCACGAAATTAACATCTACTTCACTGAGGGCTTCTTCTCTAAAATAGTAATTATATCCCGACTCGGCACCTATATTGCCAAAGGTTCTACTGACAGTCGCATACGGGATTCTTTCCACTGTCGTTAAACCAGCACAATATGCTGCACATAGCACGATAGCCACTTGCTTCCCTTTATGTCCTTTGATAAATGATTTTAGGCAAGCGATGACCTTCTGTTTATCGTATTGTGGATTTATATAACTATCTATCTTTTTCGCTCGCGGAGTACGTTTCTGTATTTTTGAAAAACCCGCTGCCCTACGATTCTTTTCTTCTGTTACAATTTGACTTTCCAACTCCGCAATAGTATCCCATAAAAGGTTATTATAGTCATATCTGAAGGAGCCTAAAAATTTTCTTACCCCGGACATCGATGAATATAGCATCCTATATGCCTCGAGTATCTTATAAATGGAAAGTTTGAACTCATCCATATCAGGACAAGCATTAATCCCCTTTTTAATATATCTTTTTACACATTTAACTAACTTTTGAGGTTCATCTGTCGGTATGAGCGAATTGCCTTTCTTATATATGGTTTCCACTTTGGATTCATAGACATAATCCTTCAATTCAGGACGATCATATAATTTACTCTTTTCCAAAAGCACTTCGCCTCTTATAAAGTCAAGTACGGCGTTATTAAAAATTATATAATCTGAATTATCCGAAAGCTGTGAGAAGACCTTTCTCACCTCCTTATACCAGTCGCATATTGCACAATACTTTGAAAAACAATCTCTTTTCTTAAATGTATTTTGCAAATTATTATTATAGTTCAAAAAGACATCCCGAAACTTTCCTTTTACATCCTCGATCACCTCCGGATGGTCCGTTTCACCTTCTGAATAATTTTTTTGCGCAATCTTTAAGTACTTTAATAAGTCATC
>OQVT01000609.1_pt1 | contig 20714 bp, 10 predicted proteins | sample 1691561 | NCBI WGS metagenome assembly OQVT01 (sample SAMN03418260, study PRJEB22391) | human gut metagenome | biome: human-gut; feature: organic feature; material: feces | host: Homo sapiens | place: Tanzania | collected 2013-01 | reverse complement strand
AGGAAACTGAGCTTCTTCACGCCTCCGCGACGCGTTCTGCACTTCCGTCAGCCAGAGCCTCCTGTGCAGCAGCCATCATCTGTGCCTCTTCATCCTCCGGGATATCCTTTATCCTGTTCTTACCGATCTTAGTCTTAAAGATGTACCAGAGATTGCCCGTTATAAATACGGATGAATATGTACCTGCTATAAGACCGATGATGATCGGAAGCGAGAACTCCTTGATAGAAGGAACTCCCATAACAAAGAGTACAAATATCGTAATGAACGTTGTAAGTGTCGAATATATACTTCTTGTAAGAGTCTGCGTGATAGAAGTATTTACGATATTTCTGACCGACTGACCCTTCATGACCTTAAGATTCTCTCTTATACGGTCAAATATGACGATAGTCGCATTGATCGAATATCCGAGTATCGTAAGCATTACCGCTATAAACGAGCTTCCGACCGAAAGCCTGAAGAACGCATAGAACGCAACAACAACAAACAGATCATGTAAAAGAGCTATAACTGAGCTTGATGCAAATCTTATATCCCTGAACCTTATCCAGATATATACAAGCATGCATATTACAGCTATTACCGCCGCTCTGAATGCCGCACCTCTCATCTCATTGCTGACTGTTGATGAAATATTCTCTGATTCGATAGTTGTCTTATCTATCGCGGTATATTTCTCTGCAAGCTTGTCAGCAAGTGTTGTTCTTTCTTCAAGGTCAAGATCTCTTGTCTTGATGATTACCTTATCACTCTGATCGACCGTCTGGAACTGTATATTCTGATCTCCTGTAACCTCGGCAACGACAGGCTTAACCTCATTGTCAAGATCCTCAAGTGATAATTCTTCTCCGAAATCGATCGTTGTAGCTGTACCACCGACAAAATCAAGGCTGAAATTCATCGTGCTTCCTGTTGTGGAATTGAAATATGCCATTCCTATAGGAGCAGATACAACAAGGATGATAGCAATCGCAAAGAAAACAACTTTTCTCTTGATGAAATCAAACGGCTTGCGATGCTTTATCGTTCCGTATGCCTTCTCGGATCTTATTCCTATTCCGTAGAATGCATTACTGATAAGTCTTGATATCGCAAGTGCAGAGAACATGGATAAAACGATACCTATTCCAAGAGTTATCGCAAAACCTTTAACCGTTCCCGTTCCGAGTATATAAAGAACTACCGCTGCGATAAGCGTTGTCACGTTTCCGTCAAGTATTGCCGAAAATGCTTTATTAAAGCCTTCCTTTATAGATCCCGAAAGAGATCTTCCGGCCGCATGCTCTTCTCTCATTCTCGCATATATGATAACGTTAGCATCAACCGCCATACCTATCGTAAGGATGACACCGGCTATACCCGGAAGTGTAAGCGTTATATCAAATGCATTTAATGCGATAAGATCAAGGAAAATAAAGATCAAAAGCGCCCAGCCTGAAGCAAGTCCCGAAATACGGTAAGCAAATATCATAAACAGTATAACGATGAGCGTTCCGATAAGACCTGCCAAAAGGCTTGTGCTCAGTGCTTCCTGTCCGAGTGAAGCTCCTACGATATTTGAATAAACCTCTTCAAGCTCAAGTGAAAGTGAACCGATCCTGATATATGAAGCAAGATTCTTTGCTTCATCAAGATCAGCCATTCCGTCTATCTGTGCGGTACCGCCTGTTATTGCCTCCTTAACTCTCGGAGCACTTACGGCTGCACCGTCATAGATGATATAAATCTGTTTACCGACATTATTTGTTGTTGCCTCGGCAAACTTTGCTTTTCCCTCTTCGGTAAATGTAAGCTGAACTATGTATTCCCTTACGCCTGTAGTTGAATTCTGATAGGATACTCCCTGTGCATCGGCAACATCCGAGCCCTCAAGAACAACATTTCCCTCTGAATCCATAAACTGAAGGGATCCCGGTTTACCGAGCTCCTCAAGGATCGCATTTGCATCCGATACGCCCGGTATCTCGATGTTAATACGGTTTGTTCCCTGCTGATAAACAGAAGCCTCTGTGCTGTACTGATCCACACGCTGCTGGAGCTTGTAGATAGTATCACTCATATCCTCTGCTGACGGATTATCCTCGACCGTCTGATATGTTATGCTGACACCGCCCGAAAGATCCAATCCTGTTTTAATGTTGGAAATGCTTCCGGTCTTTGTAGGTCCCCAGCCATTGAATGCGGTATATCCCAAAAAAACAGTCAATACAGCAAGCAGTATCAATACGACGATACTTGTTTTTTTCTTCATTAGTATTAACCCTCTCTTAATTGTCGCTTTCCGCGGCTTTAATCATCAACGCACATTCTACCCTTTTTCGCTGCATTACGCAACCAATTTCATATACCGAGTTGATATTGTGTTTGAAATTATATGAGTTTGCCGCACATCCTCCGCTGCAATAAAATCTTGCAAAGCAGTTGCTGCATTCTTCCTTACTGTATACATTTACATTGCCGAATTCTTTTACGAGATCTGTTTTCACTATGCCGTCATCGACATTTCCGAGACAGAAATCATCCTTTCCGACAAACTGGTGACATGGATACAGGTCTCCCCACGGTGTGACCGCAAGATATTCTGTTCCCGAGCCGCAGCCCGAAAGTCTCTTATATATGCACGGACCGCCTGTCATATCTATCATAAAGTGGAAGAAGTTGAAGCCTCGTCCCTCTTTATTTCTCTTTACCATTTCTTTTGCAAGAATGTCATACTGCTCTAGTATTACAGGAAGGTCCTCTTCCTTGATGGAATAATCATCCTCAGGCATCGCAACAACAGGCTCTATTGATATCTGCTTGAAGCCAAGGTCAGCAAGATGAAGTACGTCCTTTGCAAAATCCAGATTATAGTGAGTGAAAGTTCCCCTCACATAATAATTCATCTGGTCTCTGCTCTCCGCAAATTTCTGAAACCTTGGAACGATAAGGTCATAGCTTCCCGCTCCTTTTCTGAAAGGACGCATCCGGTCATGGACTTCCTTTCTTCCGTCTATACTGAGGACAACGTTACTCATTTCCTTATTGCAGAACTCCATAACCTCATCATTCAGAAGAACTCCGTTTGTAGTGAGCGTAAACCTGAATTTCTTGTTATGAGTCTTTTCCTGCTCTCTTCCGTATTTAACAAGCTGCTTTACCACATCCCAGTTCATGAGCGGTTCCCCGCCGAAGAAATCCACTTCAAGATTTACTCTCTCGCCGGAATTTGCAATAAGGAAATCCAATGCCTTCTTTCCGACCTCAAAAGACATAAGCTCTCTGCGTCCGTGATATTCTCCCTCCTCCGCAAAGCAATACTTACATGCAAGGTTGCAGTCGTGTGCGATGTGAAGGCAGAGTGCCTTGACTACTGTTTTTCTGTCCTTAAATATATCGACAGCATTTTTATAGATATCTTCTGTATAAAGTGCTCCCTCGTTTTTCAGCTCATCGATCTCATCTAACGCTTCTGAGATCTCTTTTGCATCATACTTTGATGTCAGTCTGCTGATAGTTTCATTTTTATCCGCACCGTCCGAAATGCATTCGAGCACATCATAGGTCATGTCATCGACAACATGAACCGATCCGCTGTTTTCGTCAAGTGCTATATTGTAACCGTTGTTTTTAAACTGATGAACCACGGCATCTCCTTTTTCTCTCTCAAATAAAGTGTTCCCGGCATTTAGTTTACCTAATGTCAGGAACACTGTACTTTTGTTTTTATGGGTCTTTCAACTGATCTCTCAGTTCTTTTTAACCTGCTCACAGGTCTGGTTGCCTACTGTGCAAGATGTCTTGCAGGCTGACTGACAGGATGTCTGGCATTCACCGCATCCGCCTTTTTTTAATGTATTCTGAAGATTTCTCGTATTTAATGATTTGATATGTTTCATGGTGCCTTCTCCTTTAACAATAATTATTCACATAATCGTTTATAATATATCATATGCCATTGAGAAATAAAAGGAATTTTTTATCCTCACACCATTTATTTGCACGAATTTCTGAAATCTTCCATTTCCTGCTTTATCTTAAGCATATTTTCTCTTCTTTTCTTGTCCGCTGCAACGAATCTGATAAGCACGGCTGCCGCAAGTGAAAGGCATACGCATACAGCATATACAAGTGCATTATTGCTGTTTCCTGTCTGTACATTTCCGCCCTTTGAAACCGAAGGAGCAACAGGCGTTACTGAGTTGTTATAAACTCTCCCGGAGCCGGTCTGTACGTTTGCAGATGATGAAGGCTTTTTATTTACCGTTGTCGTACCGTGTCCCACAAGGTCTCTGCCCGGGATAGCTCTTAATACGCTTGCCGGCTGTACGCCGTTGTCATCAGCAGTTGCGGTAGCTTCCATATCCTTTACTGCATCAGGCATCTTAGGGCTTGCTTCCAGCGCTGCGGTCATAGTCTCGCTTACTTCTTCAGCAGAATCGTCATTTTCTTTAAGTGCATCCGCATTATCATTTTCCACATCATTTGCATTTGATGCATCAGGATTCGGCAATGCTATAGTATTAATGCTGTCTTTTATCTGCGGAGCCATAAGCATTGCAGGAGGTATTAACGGCTTTGCCGCAGCAATATTTCCTGCCTCTTCGGAAGGAATCTCTGTCGGCTCTGCAGTCGGTTCTTTTCCCGGTGCCACTGTCGGTGTTGCCGCCTGCTCCGTTGCAGGCTCTCCTGTAGGAGTCACTGTCGGTTTTTCCTCAGGCCCGCCTGTAGGTGTCACCGTCGGCTCTGTCGCCGGTTTTCCTGTAGGAGTCACTGTGGGTTTTTCCTCTGGCTCGCCCGTAGGTGTTGCCGCCTGCTCTGTCGCCGGTTTTCCTGTAGGAGTCACTGTGGGTTTTTCCTCAGGTTCGCCCGTAGGTGCTACCGTAGGCTCTGTTGTTGGCGTTACTGTAGGCTCAATTGTCGGTGCTACTGTCGGTGTGACTGTTGGCTCTGCTGTCGGTGTAACTGTCGGTTCTGCCGTAGGTGTCAATGCAGGCTCGAGACTCTTTTTATATTCTTCTATAGTTGTCTTTTCTATCTTTTCTTCTTTGATCAGCTTCTCGGCTTCTTTCGATAATTTACCGTCACCGCAGACAACAAGCTTTTTTATCAGAGACTCATCGAGATCTTCTTCATCGATCTCCTCATTTTCAAGGAGCTCATCAAGCTTATCGTCAAATATCTCAACGACCTTATCTACTGTCTTTACAGCCTTTTCCTCGCTGAGTCCGTCATTTTTATCTTTTCCGTCTTTCTCGTTTAAGAAAACCGTGATCTCATTCTTTTTATCGCTCTCTGCCTGTGCGCTTCCCGATGCAAATACAGGTATGCTCAATGTCATAATGAGCAGCAGCGAGATCATCACTCCTAAAACTCTTTTATTTATCCCCTTCATGATCGTAATATCCCCTCATACCATTAATATTTCTATGTAATCTTTAAGAAATATTTTCGTAACATTTCGCTTTTCATGCGATTATATCACAAACTTTATATTAATTAAACCCCAAAAAATCCGTCATACCGCGGACTTTCAGGCCAAAATCAAAGCCCGACACAACTAATAGTGCCGAGCCTTAAATGCTTATACATAATCTTGTAATATTTTATTTTTCGTATCCCGAAGGATTTTTTCTCTGCCAGTTCCATGAATCCCTGCACATATCATTTATGCCGTACCGTGCCTTAAATCCAAGGATGTCACGCGCCTTAGATGGATCGCAGTAGCAGCAGGCAATGTCTCCTGCCCTCCTTGGCTTTATCTCATAAGGTATCTTTTTACCGCATGCCTTTGAAAAAGCCTCCACGACCTGAAGCACACTGTAACCGTTTCCCGTGCCCAGATTGAAAACCTCTGCGCCCTCCTGCTCATCCATATGTTTAAGAGCAAGCACATGGCCTCTCGCAAGATCGACTACATGGATATAGTCCCTGACTCCTGTTCCGTCGGGAGTATCATAATCATCTCCGAAGACTCCGAGTCTTTTAAGCCGTCCGACCGCAACCTGTGCGATATAAGGAAGAAGATTATTAGGTATGCCCTTTGGATCCTCGCCTATAAGGCCGCTCCTGTGCGCACCTATAGGATTAAAATACCGAAGAAGCGTTACCTTGAAATCCACATCCGCCTTTGCAATATCCGTAAGTATCTGCTCGGTCATCCATTTGGTCCATCCGTATGGATTTGTGCAGATGCCCTTAGGACAGTTTTCGGTTATCGGTATCTCCGCAGGATCTCCGTACACGGTTGCGGATGAGCTGAATATCAGCTTCTTCACACCATGCTTTTTCATTACTTTGCAGACATTAAGAGTAGAATCAAGATTATTTGAATAATACTCCAGCGGCTTCTGCACCGATTCGCCGACCGCTTTAAAACCGGCAAACTGGATGACGGCATCTATCTCATTTTCCGAAAAGATCTTATCGAGCTTATCCTCGTCGCAGACATTTACATTATAAAACTTAAGTTCTCTGCCTGTTATCTCCTTTATCCTGTCGATAGCAAGCTCTGACGAATTCGAAAGATCATCTGCGACGATAATGTCAAAGCCCTCATTTAAAAGCTCTACGCATGTATGGCTTCCGATATATCCCGCACCCCCGGCAACTAAAATCTTCATGATATGCCTCTTTTACCTTTTATATAAGAAATCCGATGCAACCTCATCCGCCTTTTCTTTACCGACAAATATTTTTACGAGCTCAAGTCCGAAATCTGTAGCGGTAGCAGGCCCCTGACTCGTTGTGATATTGCCGTCTGTAATAACGGTAACATCCTGAACATCAGCTCCCTTAAGCTCACCCTCGCAACCCGGATAGCATACTGCTTTTTTGCCCTCAAGTATGCCGTTCTTTCCAAGTACCATAGGTGCTGCACAGATAGCTGCTATATGCTTTCCTGCCTCATTGCTTTCCTTGAGAAGCTTTACAAGTCCTTCATGCTCCCAGAGATTGCTTGTTCCCGGCATTCCACCCGGTAATACAAGTGCCTGTGCATCCTTAAAATCAACATCCTCAAAAAGCTCATTTGCGATTATATCGATACCATGTGTGCCTCTTACGGTCTTGTTTCCGGTAACCGATACAAATTTCACATCAAGTCCGCCCCTCATCATTACATCAGAGCTTGTGATAGCCTCATTTTCCTCAAATCCTTCTGCCAAAAATACATATATCATGTTTACATCCTCCTTGATTTATCCGCTGCCTCTCTGACAGCTTCTATTACAGCTGAGCGGAATGCACAGCCTTCCAATACATTTACTCCTTCGATGGTCGTTCCTCCCGGTGAGCAAACCATGTCCTTAAGCTCTCCCGGATGCTTTCCTGTCTCAAGCATCAGCTTCGCACTGCCCATAACAGTCTGCGCCGCAAACTTATATGCCTGTGCTCTTGGCATTCCTTCCGCTACCGCAGCATCTGCCATTGCCTCTATGAACATAAATACAAACGCAGGCGAGCTTCCGCTTACTCCGACTACGGCATCCATGATATTCTCGGATACGACTTCTGCTTTTCCGAAGCTGTCAAATATCTTCCTGACCACCTTCAGATCCTTCTCTGTTATCTTGTCATTCGGACAAAGTGCGGTCATTCCCTCAGATACCATCGCCGGAGTATTCGGCATGGTCCTTACGAGCTTTATCCTCTTTCCGAACTTTTTCTCAATCCACTCTATCGTCTTTCCCGGTGCAAGTGTTACGACTATCTTTCTGAGGCTGATCTCGCCCTTGATCTCGTTGATGACATCCTCCATGTATACAGGCTTCACAGCAAGGATAACTATATCCGCATTCTTTGCAACGTTTGCATTTTCGCTTTCCGCTGTTATTCCCATCTCGTCACTAATATACGAAAGCGTTTTTTCACTTTTTGCGGAAGCTATTATCTCTTCCTTGGGAAAGCCCTTTTTAAGCATCCCGTTTATCATAGCTCTTGCCATGTTTCCGCATCCGATAAAACCGATCTTCATCTTATGTCCTAACCTCCTGCCATATCATAAACAAAGGACTGTGCGCATTTCACATGCACATCAGTCCCTTATATTTTACTTAATCCGTATCCATTTGTACAGATACTTTATTTTTGTCTTGAAACTTTTGTCCTGAAACTCAGTCTTGAAACTTTTTGCTTCATATTCACTATTAGGCTATCGTTCACAAGGTCTGCTTTTTCTTAATCCTCTTCATCAGGATTTGCACCGTTGTTTTTGGCGGAATCATAGTATTTCTGAAGAACATCATAGGATGTAAGCGTAACATTTATATCCTGCTCAACATACTCTCCCTGATCTGCTCTCATTATCGTGATCGCAATAGTCTGGTCTGCCGCATAATACTGAAGCTGCTCTTTTATGTCTTCATAGGTCGAAACCTTATGTCCGTCTATCTTAGTGATAACATCGCCCTTCTGTATTCCTGCCGCCTCGGCTGCACCGCCGTCAATTACACTTGTAACACATACGCCCTGCGGCATATTGTAGCTGTTTGAGATATCAGATGTTACATCTGCACATGTGACTCCGAGATATCCTGTATTGCCACTGTCAACCTTTTCTCTTGTAGGAAGGTTCATAAGCTCCTGAAGGATAGGAAGAGCCTTTGAGATAGGTATTGCATATCCGATTCCCTCAACCGATGCTCCCGAACTTGAACTTGAAGAGCTCTTTGCTTCGTTTATACCTATAAGCTCGCCGTTCATATTTAAAAGAGCACCGCCGCTGTTTCCTGAGTTGATAGCAGCATCTGTCTGGATGAGTCCTGTAGATGTAAACACGTTTGTTCCGTCAGAAAGACTCAGGTCTCTGTTAAATGCACTTATATAACCGCTGGTAACCGACTGACCGTATCCTAATGCATTTCCTATTGCAACTACCTGCTCTCCCAATGCAAGCTGATCCGAGTCGCCGATCGTAGCGATCTTGATCTTTTCCATTGTTTCTTCAGAGATATCCGAAAGCTTGACCGATACGATAGCAAGGTCATTGTCGCTGTCGTTTCCCTTTACCTGAGCCTCAACCGATGTCTCATCGATAAAACCTACAGAAACAAACTGTGCATTGTTTATAACATGGTTGTTTGTTGCTATAAGGAGCTCCGTGTCATTTTTACCTACAATAACTCCCGTACCTGCACCCTGAACCTCGTATTCCTGATTGCCGCCGAAGAAGCTCTGCATTTCCTGAACCGATAAGGTTGAAATGGTAACAAGTGAAGGCATTGATTCCGAAGCAACATCGGCAACCGTTCCAACCGAATAAGCTGCATCGCTGTCCGCTCCGTCCGCTTCATTTGTGCTTTCGTTAACAGCCGATGTTTTTTCGGATATCCTGTTTCCTGTATCCGTCTGAGCTATGACTGCGGTCTTGCTTGTATCATATATAAATCTGTTTCCTACAAAATTCACTCCGTAGAAAACGGTTCCTGCCACAAGTCCTACAACTGCTGCCATCGCAACGGATAAACCGAACTTTTTACCTGTTCTCATCGGACGTTTTTCTTTTTTATGCTTCTTTTTACCGTTCATTGCTGCAGCATTTTCACTGTTTTGATCCGCCTTATTTTCAAAGGAGTCTACATTATAATATGCATATCCTTCACCGGCCTTCTTTTGTGCCGCATCCTCAGCTGCTTTCGACATGTTCTCGACGCTTTTTTCGAATTGTTCTTCAGCAGTCTTTTCCTGTTGTTCTATATTGTCTTCACTCGGAATATTTCTTTGTTCCTCGTTGTTGTTCTCATACTCTGACATGTAAGATTACCTCTCTTTCGTTTCCGGCAGGATCAAACTCTTATGAATACACTTTTTTTAATATCATGTGCGGAATCGTTTGCTCCAACCCCTGTTTTCTGAAAGAAATCTTATAATCTAATTGTGATTAAAATGTGTTCATCATTTCAAAAAGCTGTGAACATTCTTTAACTCAAATCTCATTCCGTTTTCGTCGGCAAATACCACCCCGTAGCTTCCCGTTCTGATGCTTCCGGGATTAAAAAGGAAAATACCATTTTCATTTAAAAGCTCTGCCCTGTGCGTATGTCCGAAAAAGGCCACATCACACTTTCTTTGCTCCGCCGTAAGGATAAGCTTCTCCGGTCCGTATTTAACACCCTGATCATTTCCGTGCGTAATGAGGATCTTGTGACCCCCTGCGGTAAATGTAAGCAAGGACGGCTCCATACTAAACCTGTCGCAGTTTCCGCGGACCTGATATACCTCCATACTGCCGTCATCGCCGTATGGAGATATATTGCAGTCTGCAAGTGCTTCCTCAAGATCGCGCTCTCCGTCTCCAAGAAATACTATAGCGCCTGCATCTTTATTCCGGCTTATAGCTTCAACAATATATTCACTTGCCCCATGAGAATCCGAAATAACCAATATCTTCATTTTTTTGTCCGTTCTTATAAATAACCAAATTCTTTTATGATTGCTGTTATCTCTGCCTTGTAGTCAAGATCAGCTACGCAGTACATCATCGTATTGTCTACGACAGATACGACATAATACTTATTATTCGAGGCCTGGGTATATATATTATAATTTTCCAAAGAAGCACTGAAATGAGCGGATATATTTCCGGCATCCTCTTCAAAAATGCTTTTGTTATGTAAAAATGCACTTTTTGCCTGTTCTGCAGACGGCAGTACATAAAATTCTATCTGATAGTCTCCGTTTGATGCAAGCGTAACGCTTTCGACCTCGCCCTCTTCAAACTGATAGGCTGCATCTTCCATATAGAATCCGAGCTTGTCCATTGCCTTCTTGAAATTCGCATCGGATATTGCCGTTTTCGGCTTGCCGCAGGATACCAGCATTAAAACAGATAATAATACAGCAGCGATCAATAGAAGTTTCTTTTTCTCCAGCCATGCCCTGTGGTAAAGGGCCTTTATCTTTTCATCATTAGAATCAAAAAATCCCATGAAATCGTCTCCTTCCTTTAATATCCTATGCAGGAGTGCGGTAATTGGTTTCTTAATATTATTTATACATTAAATGCACTGTCTATGCAACTCAAATAAATACCAATCCCTGAATAAAATAAAAGAAGCATATTTCCTCCGGGGACCGCTGCGGATGTCCCTTTCGGAAGTATGCTTCTTTATTTATGATTCGGCGGACAGAATCCGATCGGGCGGCGGACGCTACACGATGATTTTTCGTAAACAAACGATAAAGAATCTTTACTGTAATATGAGCCGAAATACGCCGCTCGGTTTTGTTGGTACAAGGTTACGATTTGTATTTCAGTAAACATAGAATGCACACCCTCCTCCTACGATACCGATATACTAATAGTTCAATCCGAAGCACCACAGCGGAATGATATTGCCGAAGCCTGTTTCTATATCGTCCTTCACGATATAGGCATTATTCAAACCTTCTATCTGCTGTTTGCCCTTCTTGCGTCCACCAATCTCGAAGGTGTACTTGCCAATGACGAAATCGGACTGGCGTGAGGCTGTCACCTCATTGCGCACACGCATCTGATTGTAGAAGAAGGTCTCGCGCAGATTGCCTATATCGGGCGTACCGCCAGCAAGAACCGTCATCAGACTTGGATTGTCAATATATACTTTCTCTATCTTTCCAAGATTGCGTATGCCCGAAGTGTCGTCGCGCAGCAGTCCTATCATACCCGACTTCTCAAGATAAGCCAGATAATCGGGTATGCTGTTCTTGCTTGCGCCTATCTCCGACGCCAGACTGTCTGCTACGGGCTTGTATGGAGCCAGATGCGAGAGAATTGCAAGCAGTTGCTTCAGCTTGCGGGCTGTAGAGGCTTTCATATCGGCATACTGCGGTATGTCCACTTCTATAGTCTGCGTCACCACTTGCTCCATACGCATCGGGAAATCGCCCTGAACGGAGAAGGGATAATAGCCACGGCTCATATAGTCGCGGAAGAGTGGCAGCGGATGTTCTACGGCATTAAGCACTGCTCGGTTGTTGAGGATGTCGTCGAGAGTGTAAACCGGACTCTCTATGCCATGGAAGAAAGACAGATACTCTCTGAACGACAAGCCGTACATGAAATAGAGCAAGGCACGACGACTGAGGTCGGACTCGCCACGATATATGTCGAGCACCGAAGAACCGGTAAAGACGATGTGCAGCGAAGGGTGCATATCGTACATCAGTTTCAGTTCTCTGCTCCAGCCGCTATACTTGTGTACCTCGTCGATATACAGATGCGTTCCGCCCTCCTTCACAAACTTATCGGCAAGGTCGAAGAGCTTATGGTCGGCAAAGTACATATTGTCGGCTGTGATGTAGAGGCTATGGTTTTCGGGCGTATTCTTTATACGCTGCAGTATCATTGTCGACTTGCCGATGCCTCGCGGACCAAGTATTCCCACCAAACGACTATCCCAACTGATATCGTCATACTTATAACGCACGAATGTGGTGGGTGTCTGCTTAAGCAATTCGCGCATGTATTCATAAAGTTTCAATTCTATCATAGCTTATAGACGTTTGATTAATAATGCAAAGATACAAAAAATCCCTCAATGAGGGACGTTTTGGGCTTAAAACGTCCCTCATTGAGGGAAATATTCAGCAGATTCGTCCCTCTTAGAGGGATTTTTCATTGAAAGTAGTGGGAGATGTCGGCATAGCAACATCGAAATGTCAAATGTCAACATCTCAACATCAAATGTCAACACATCAACATCTCAACATCAAATGTCAACATCTCAACATCAAATGTCAACACCTCAACACATCAACATCTCACCACCTCACCACATCAACATCTCAACATCACTTCACCACGAACTTCTTGTTCTTCGTGATATACACGCCGGGTTTCAGTCCGTCGAGCGACTCGCCGCTCGAGCGCACCTTCTTGCCGGTGAGGTCGTAGATGTCGCCGGCGCCGGCAGGCAGGAAGTAGACATTCTCGATGTTTGTCGTACCGCCGCCGAAAGCCAGACTGAGCATCGCATCGTTGTGTACGTCGGAATGGAAGAATCCGCGGTAGCGTGTTGTGGGCACGGGCACGTCGATGTAGTAGAACTTGTTGCCGCTGATGTAGTAGTAGCCATCGTTAGCCGGCAGTTCCACTACGCTGTACGCTCCGATGAACGACACTCCGCTCTCGGTCTCGTACGTCGGTCGGTCCATGCCCTCCGGCAGGTCTTCGAGCGTGCGCATTCCGAGGTCGTAGAGCACCGTTGGCGACGCTACGTTGGCATAAGCCGCGTTGTTCACCGCTGTAGGCTTTATGATGTACGGCGTGTTAGCCTCCATCTTCTCTACGTACTCGAAGGTGAGCGACGTCGGCGTCATGCCTGCGAGCTTTGCCACCTGCGTGCCTGCACCGAATACCTCTTCGGGGTTCTCCACGGCGCACGGCAGACAGATAGTGTTCCATGCTTCCTTGAGGAACGAGCGGTAGAGCTTCACGTTCGTGCCGTTCTCCAGACTCGCTGCGCTCACGTACTCTACGGGGCGCTGATAGTCCTTGCGCTCGTCGAGAATAACGTCTACCGGCGAGAGGTCGTGGAAGACAACCTCCACTTCGGTCTGTCCTTCAACCGTCAGTTCGTACGGATCGGCTGTAGCGGTCTGCACGCCGTTCAGCTTGTAGCCGTCCAGACGGTAGCCCTCGTTGGGCTTTGCGTCGAGTGTGAGCTTCGTGCCGTACTCGTAGACTCCGGATGCCACGTCCATCGTTCCGCCGTCGGCGTCGCACTTCACCGTCACCTTATATGTCTCAGCCTCGAACACAGCCGATATGTCGAGCGTGTTGCGCGCCTCCACATGATATTCGGCGTCCTTGGAGAGCACTTCGCCGGTGGCGTTGTCCTTCCAGCAAACGAACTTGTAGCCCTTGCTCGGCGTGGCCTTGAAGGTCATTCCGCCGCCGTAAGCCAGCTGTCCGCTGTTGGCTTCAGCCTTCTTCATGGCGCGCTTTGCAAAAGCAGCAGGCGTCTCGACAGGAGCGTCCTTCACACACTCCACACGTCCACAAGCAGCAAACGGCAGGATATCCACGTTGTAGTGAACCAGTCCGTCCTTGAAGAGCATCCATCTCACCATCTTGCCCTCAGCGCCCAGATAGTTCTCGGCGTCGGTGATGTTGTCGGTCTTCACCTGCAGCACGTAGTAGCCGTTCTCGCTCAGACCGCTTGTGTTGAGGTTGAACACGCGCTTCGTGGCTTCGTCCTTCGGCGCGATGGCGATGTCGCCGCTGTAGAGCTTGCCCTCGTGGCGCACCACGATGTCCTCGCGTGTGAAGGTCTCGGGCTTGATGTCCTTGTTGAACTCCACGGTAAGCTCCTCTATCGGCTTCTCCGCAATCTGGTCGTCGGCAGGCACCGTCGTGATGCTCTTCACGTCGAGTCGCAGCTCAGGTATCGGTTCAAACTCCACGATGTACTTGTTCGTGCCCTTGCCCGAAACGATGTCGGCTATATGCAGACGATAGTCGAGCTGCGGGTCGATGCCGTCCTTCATCGTGTAGTCGGTTGTCCAGAAGTTAGCCGGGTCGAGCGGTCGGTTGTTCGTCTCGTCGGTTATGCTGAGTATCTTCGCGTACTTGCCAGCCGGGTTAGCCACAGCCGTGTAGAACCAGTTGCGCGGCACGTTCGTCGGCACCGTCACGCGGTAGTGCGTATTGTCTATGCGCTCCATCCGGGTCTCCTCGCTCAGCGTCGCGAGTTCCTCATCGGTGCCGTTGGCGAAGTAGATATGGTCGGGCGCATCCTCGGCGTCGGGCTCGTCGTTCGTGATCCATGCACGATACACCTTGTCGCCGATTGTGGCGTTCAGGCTGTGTATCAGCTCGTGTATGGTGACGCGGTCGAGCAGCGAGAGGTCGGGGTTGCCGTAGTCGGTCACGTGCGTAACGCTCACATCGTACTCGGTGAAGTGGCCCATGAGCGACGCTGTAAGGTCCCATGTGGCGTACGAGGCAGTGCCGGCGGCTATAGTGCCGAACTGCGTAGCGATGTCGTCGTCGAGCGCCATCGTCTTCTCGCCTCCGTTAAGGCTCGAACTGATGATGTCGAAGTCGATGAGCAGTCCCTTCTCGTTCTCCACAATCTCAGGCTTCTTCGTAATCATGCGCACGTTGTTGGCGTCGCCCTTGCCCTTGTTGTGAATGAGCACCGAGAACTCGGCAGGTATCACCGGCTCAACGACGTCGGGCGTGAGCGGGTTGTCGCCGTATACGTCGCGCTGCATGAAGTAGGTGAGGTCGAGCTCCGGCGACGGCTTCACCTGCAGGCTCACCGGATAGAGCGAGCGGTTCTGCGTTGTACTGCCGTCCTTGAAGCTCAGCGTTCCGCCGAAGCTATAGGTGGTGAGATTCTCGGGCGCTGCATACTTGGTAGGAATGAAGAGTATGGTAGCCACGCCCTTCTTGCCTGCGCCGAGTCGCCATGCGCCGTCCTTCTCGCCCTCGAAGCCTTCTATCTTCTCTATGGCTATCTGCATCTCGCGCGATGTAGCCATGAAGCCGGTCTCCATGTTCGTAGCGTTCACGTCAACGAGGATGTCCTCGATGGCGTTGCTCGATCCGTTCTCAATGGTGAGCGTGCCGCGGAACGCCTGACGCGTGAGCACCAGCTTCTGCTTTATCTCGAGCTTCACTTGTGCGCAGGTGTTCTCCGACTGCGTCTCCATATACTGCAGCATGTCCTTGCGTGCACTTCCCATGAGGTCGGTCCATGTAGGTATGCCCAGGTTGACGAGCTTCGTCACACAGTTCTGGCGTGTCTGCAGAATGTCTGCTACAACAGCCTCATCCATGTGGTTGTCGCTGATATAGCCGCGTCCGTCCTCCTTGCTCCATGTGTTGCGCAGACGCTCCACATAGTTGCGCAGCGAGAAGTCGGCTATCACCGCATTCTTGTTCGGCATGAGCGATGTTAGGTACGGACCTACGCCCTGACTCTTGTCGTCCACTGTGGTGTTGTCCGGAATGGTGTTCAGGTCGAACGTCCACAGCGTGCCGTCCACGCGCATCTTCTGCAGCTCAAGGTCGGCTTTGTGTATTGCCGACATCAGCTCTACGCCGAAGTCCTTCATGCTTATCGCTTCTGGCGCCTGGGTGAGCTGTCGGTTGTACTCCATGTATGTGTCGAAGTAGCTGAAGAACAGGAACTGCTTATAGCCCGACGACTCCATCAGAGCCGGTATCGGCTTGTCTTCGGCAGCAGCTGCCTTGCGCATCGGCGCCTTGCTGAACTTATCGGCCATCTCCTTGCCCCATTTTCCGAGACACTCTACCATGTCCGGTCCGTAGTTGGAAGCTACTCCCTTCAGGCAGCTGAACAACGGAATCTTGTCGGCTACCTTTCCGCTGAGATAATCCATAGCGCAGTCGCCTGCAAATTGCAGAGCCGATCCTTCAAGAGCGTTGGTTATGGCTGGTGCCACGCAAGTTGGCAGGTCGGGAAGCGGCACACACTCTATTGCTGTACAGAACAGTTTAAGCAGAGCCTTGGCGTCTGTTCTGCCGCCGCTCGCAGTTGCATAATCGCCGAAATCACCATAAGGTCCACCGCCCAATCCGGGTTGTGTCTGAGGATAGATTACAGCGTGTCCGCCACCTGCTGGTGGTGGGTCAGAACATTCGGCGTTGTCCTGCACGAATCTGATGATAGAACCTATCCATGCGTACTTTGCGTTGTCGCCGCAGGGCCACTCGAACTTGGTGCCCATATCGCCGAAGCACTTCTTCTTGGCTCTGCCCTCTACGCTCTGCACCACCTTGCGCTTCACGTTGCGTGCAAAGTCGTCGCTGTTGAAGTCCTCCTCGTGCATCACGAGCACCGGTATCACGTAGCTCTGCTCCGGTGCGAGCGTGAAGCCCTCATATTCCACCATCGGCATGAACACGAAACCGTCTGCCGTTGGCGGTGTGTACTGCACGTTCTGTGCGGCAATGAGTCCGCGGTTGCGCAGCACTACGTTGAAGAGTGCGCTCTTGCCGCGGTTGATGTCTGCAAGAATGATTGCGTCGGGAGCATTCATCTCCACTACCGGCACAGGCACCTGCGTCTCGTACGTCAACTTGGTGGTGATGTCGTACTCGTCTTCCACCTCTGTCTCCTCCACGGTCCAGTCTACTCTGATAGCCTGGTAGCTGATAGTGGCAAGATGCTCGGTTGTTTCGCCCGGACTCACCAGCACGTACTGGTCGTAAGTGTCGTGACGGTCTGCCGTAACGTGCAGATGGTAGTAGCCTTCGTTCAGATTGTTGAACGTGATGCTGCCGTCCGCGCCCGTCACATCCTGCATCACGAGTGCGCCGGTGTTGTAGTCGGTGAGTCGCACGCTGGCGTTGCTGACGTACGGATGCTCGCCGTCCTTGTTGCCATATATGGTGTTCTCGTCGCGAACGCGGATGCGAAGGTTGCCCTTCTCCTCGCTCACCACCTTCACGTTGAAGCCAATCTGCTTGCCGTTGCCCTCGCTGCAGTTGATGGCGATGCTACCTTTCTGGTAGACATTCACGTCGTAGTTGGCAGCGTTGAACTTGAGCATCACCGTAGCACTGTCGCCCGTTGCCAGCGACGGCATTGTGGCAGGTGTAGCCAGACTGATGAAGTCGGAAAGCGCTGCAGGCAGCGATACGGTTATCTTGCCTGTCTCGGCTATGCCGGTGTTGGTGAGCACGATAGGATATGTGCGCACCTTGCCCTTGGTCACGGTGGTGTTGATGCTGTTGGTAGACACCACAAGATTCGGCGTATGCTTGCGTGTGTAGTTGTAGGTCACTACGCTGAGCGATGCGCCCTCGGCTGTTGTAATGTTGAACGTCAGGCGGTCCCACTCCTTACTCTTTGAGAGCGAAAGCGGCTTGATGGTGTAGCTTATCTCGGCTGTTCCGCCGCCCGCAAGCTCTGTGTCGCCGCCGAACGTAACCTCATACTGTTCGTTCGGTTCGCAGGTTGCTGTCAGACTGTGCTGAGGCAGACTGCTCATGTTCTTCACCTTGATAGTGCCGCGAGCCACATCACCTTCGTACATCTCGTGCTTGATGTATTCGGTTGTGGTGCGTGAGATGCCGTACACGGCGAAAGTGCCCTGCTGAGCGCTGATGTTCTCGCCAGGTGTGCAGACACCGTAGCCATACTCGCCGCCCATACCTGCCTGGATGGTGTACTCTGCAGAGTATTTGCCTTCGGCGTCGGTGGTGGCTTTCAGTGCTATGCGCGAACCGGCATAGATGATGTACGGTTCTACCTCAACGTTGGCTGCCGTAGCGCCGCCGCGTGTCTTCACCTCGCCGCTCAACACCACCTTGTCGCCAATGTTATACGTATTCTTCTCGGCTTTGACGTCGTAAGTGTATGCTGTCGTTACGGTTGTCTCGGTATAGGCGCTGTTGTTGATGGTCTGCAACTCGGTAACGGTGCCGTTCGGGTTGATTTCTGCCGTCACTCTGTACTTTCCGGGCACGCTCGGTGCGTCCAGCTCCACAACAGATGTGTAGGTAGCGCCCACCGCAATGTCGGCATCTGTCTGCGTCATAGTAGAGCTTGTGCCGATGCTTGTGCGGATCTGTGTGCCCTTCGGCATCTTGATGGCACCGATGTTCTTCACCGTTATCGTCACTTTCGCCTTGCTTCCTGCCTCAATCTCTGCGTCGCATGCAGGAGTCTGCATCTCTGCGTCGGGCAGAGTCTGGTCGGAGATGAGCATCCACACCGTACCTGGACTGTAGCCTTCGCTGCTTGCGATGACAGAAATAGTGCGGTTGCCCTCGCTGGTCTCGTTGCTCAACGCCACGAACGACGTCGTAACGCTCTCCTTTCCGGCAGGGATAGTCACGGTCTTTGCAAACTGCAGGTCGTCGCCCTTCGCGCTCAGCGTAACCGTGAGCGGACTGGTCGTTGCGTCGTTGCGACTGATAGTGAGCGTAGCGCCTGTCGCGTCGCCTTCGAGGATAGTTGTCTTGTTCGAAGTGACGCTGAGCGTCGGTCCGTCGTTGTCGAGGATGGTTATGGTGTCGCTCACAACGGTCTGCTTGTCGCCTATCGCAGAGCAGCCGCAATCGGTGATGTATATAGCTGCGCTGAACTTCACCTTGCGTGTGCCGTCCACCTTCTGGTTGTCCTTCACGCCGATGGGGAACGTCACTTCCTCTGTGCCTTCGGGCATAGTGATCGGCGTTGTGTAGTAGAGTTCGCCGTTACTATCGTCGCTCAGCTTCAGCGTAATCTTGCTGTTCTTCGCCTCGGTGCGCTTTATCGTGGCATGAACTGCGTTGTAGCCAGCCGCCTCGCTCACTGTTGTGGGCAAGAGAGTCATGCTGATAGCCGGCACATCGTTGTCCTTCAGCACAAACAGCGCTGTGCCCGCCAGATGATGGTCTGCCGACACGCTGAGCTGCAATGTCTCGTCGTTGGCTGCGATATTATCGTCAATGATCGGAATATCAATCACAGCTTCTTTCGCTCCAGGCTCGAAGGTGTAGCTCTTAGGCAGGCGGAAGCGCTTCGGTTTCTCCACGCTGAAGTAGACCGTGAGCGTATCGTTGCCGATACGGTAAGGCACGCTGACGGTTGCTTTCATCGTTTCGCCCTCGTTATACTCGGTTTTGTCGAGCTTCACGGTGAGAGGCAGCAGTTCGTCGTCCTTTATATTAAAAGATGTAGCGACATCCTGCGGGTATCCGTTGGCTTTGTTCACGGTGATGGTGACTTTAGAGTAGTCGTTCACCACGTTGTTGTCGGGACAAACCACGTCGAACGACGCTGCCGACTGACCTTTAGCGATGGTAACAGTAGCCGGAACCTTGGCGTAATCGGGCAAAGACGAAGTTATGCTGAATGTCTCGTCCGTACTACGGTCGCCACTGCGCTTCAAAGTGAGGCGCATCGACTGACCTTCCTTCACGCTTTTGTCGGGAGCAGTAAGGAACAAGTGCTTCTCAAGCTCAGCAGTTCCGCCGGTTGCGGTGTTGTTGGCACGGTCGGCGTTGTACTCGCCGCAACCGCTGTTGGGCTCAACCACCACTTTCGCCGTCACTTCGCCCTCAAGACCGACGGTCTGCGAGAGGTTGAAGGTGGCGTTGCGTGTGATATAACCGCCTTGAACCAGCGTATTGCTGAAGTAAGTATTGCCTACATGCACCGCTTCTTCGGTCTCGGTGCTCACGAGATAGACACGTTCGGTCCAGCCGCTGCGCGTGTCGGCGTTGCCAACGTTGCTCACTTTCCAAGTTACGGTGACATAGTTGCCTGGCACAAGCGTACTTTCGGTGATGTTAACATCGGTAGTAGCAAGGTCGGGAGCGTTTTCTCTCTGCACCGTGTAGCTGCCGTTCACGTTAGAATCGCCCTGGATGTTGTCGCCCTTGCGGTTTGTAATGATAACATCCGACAAGCTTACGGTGTATTCCGTGCCGGGGTCCAATCCTGTCGGCACAGTCATCGGGAAGTTGATGATTGTGCCAGCGTTGCCCGACAGAGGACGATTGCTCATATTCACGACAACCACTCTATATTTATGGTTGCCGAGATTTCTTACCGACACCGTGTGTTCGTTTATACGCGATTGGCTCAGCGTCGGTGCTGTTCTTGACGATCGGTCGAATGGCAGCTGCAGGTCGAACTGCAGTGCCACCACCTCGTCGGTGTTCTCAAGGCTGATAGGTATCAGCACGTCCTTGCCCTGACCTCCTGTCAGCTTTCCTACCGACAGGTTGTTCTGAGCCATTGCCGTGATGTACATCAGCAAGAACAGCATCATGGTTATGTATCTTC
>OQVT01000608.1_pt1 | contig 20718 bp, 14 predicted proteins | sample 1691561 | NCBI WGS metagenome assembly OQVT01 (sample SAMN03418260, study PRJEB22391) | human gut metagenome | biome: human-gut; feature: organic feature; material: feces | host: Homo sapiens | place: Tanzania | collected 2013-01 | reverse complement strand
ACTCGCTCTACCGCGCCGACTTCATCATGCAGAACATGAAGATGCAGTGCAACGTCATCGACTGTGCCTATCGCTACAAGGTGAAGAAGCTGCTCTTCCTCGGATCTACCTGCATCTATCCGAAGAATGCGCCGCAGCCGATGGGGGAGGACGCGCTGCTCACCTCGCCGCTGGAATATACCAACGAGGAGTATGCCATCGCCAAGATAGCAGGACTGAAGATGTGTGAGAGCTACAACCTGCAGTATGGCACCAACTACATCGCCGTGATGCCGACCAACCTCTATGGCCCCAACGACAACTTCCACCTGGAGAACAGCCACGTGCTTCCGGCCATGATGCGCAAGTTCTATCTGGCCAAATGCCTGCACGAGAACGACTGGGAGGCCGTGCGCCACGACATGGAGAAGCGGCCTATCAACCCGCCCACCACGCTTGCCGAGACGATCGGCGAGGGCAACGTGGGAGGACAGGATTCGGAGGATCGCATCCTCGCCGCCCTCCAGTTTTTCGGCATAGAGGCCAACCGGGTGACGCTCTGGGGCGACGGAACGCCGCTGCGCGAGTTTCTCTGGAGCGAGGACATGGCCGATGCCAGCGTGCATGTGCTGCTGAACGTCAACTTCAGCGACATCATCGGCATCGAGAAATATAGCTCGGTGTTCTACGGAGCGAAGGTCGACGGCGCTGTTGACCGTAACAACTCTGAGGGTCGCGGCGGAGCAATTCCTTCGCTTGGCGAGATCCGCAACTGCCACATCAACGTGGGCACAGGCAAGGAGCTGACCATCCGTGAGCTGTCAGAGCTGGTTGTCAAGACCGTGGGCTTCGAGGGAACGGTTGTCTTTGACGCCGACAAACCCGACGGCACACCCCGCAAGCTCATCGACGTGAGCAAGCTCCACTCGCTGGGATGGACCCACAAGGTGGAGATCGAGGATGGCGTAGAGAAGCTCTATGAGTGGTATCGCCAGAGCTTGGAAGATTAACCGAAAAAAAGCATTGAAGGTCTGGGGCCATCGGCTCAAGACCTTTACTCAAACAATAAGACATGGAAGTTATAAAAACCGCCATTGATGGTGTTGTGATAATAGAACCCCGCATCTTCAAAGATGCACGAGGCTATTTCTTTGAGAGCTTCTCACAGCGCGAGTTTGATGAGAAGGTGGGACACATAGAGTTCTGCCAGGACAACGAGAGCATGTCGTCTTATGGCGTGATGCGTGGCCTTCACTTTCAGCGCCCTCCTTTCACCCAGAGCAAGCTGGTGCGTTGTGTGAAGGGTGCCGTGCTCGACGTCGCTGTCGACATACGCAAAGGTTCTCCCACCTATGGCCAGCATGTGGCTGTGGAGCTGACCGAAGACAACCACCGTCAGTTCTTCATCCCGAAAGGCTTCGCTCATGGCTTTGCCGTGTTGAGCGAGACCGCTGTGTTCCAGTATAAATGCGACAATTTCTATCATCCCGAAGCCGATGGAGGCATCTCAATCCTCGACGAGAGCTTAGGCATTGACTGGCAGATTCCTACCGACAAAGCCATCCTCTCGGAGAAGGACACGAAGCATCCTATGCTGAAAGATTTCGATAGTCCGTTTTAAAAGCCCGTATCCCATGTCAGCCATTGACGTGGGATAGGGCTTTCATTTTTATATCGTTCAGTGCGCCACCTCTCCATAGACGAGTGGGCAAGAGCCGCAACGTCGGCTCAGGAGGTGGAGCTTAAAGTTTCATATTATGAATATCTTAGTGACAGGCGCCAACGGACAGCTCGGACATGAGATGCAACGTGTGGCGAAAAACAGCAATGACACATTCGTGTTTACCGATGTGGCTGATGGTTACGACAAGCTCGACATCACCAACCTTGAGGCTATCCGCCAGATGGTGAAAGAGAAGAGCATCGACATCATCGTCAACTGTGCGGCATACACCAACGTGGATAAGGCAGAGACCGATTTTGATCTCGCCAACCTCCTTAACAACACAGCAGCGGGCAACCTCGCAACAGCCATGAAAGAGGTTGACGGCACGCTCATACATGTCTCTACCGACTATGTGTTCCAGGGCGACCGCAACACACCGTGCCGTGAAGACTGGCCCACCAACCCGCTGGGCGTGTATGGCAAGACCAAGCTGGCCGGCGAGAAGAGCATCGAGGCAACAGGCTGCCGCCACATCATCATACGCACCGCGTGGCTCTACTCACAGTGGGGCAAAAACTTTGTCAAGACCATGCAGGCGCTCACCGCTTCACATGACACCCTGAAGGTGGTGTTTGACCAGGTCGGCACACCGACGTTTGCCGGCGACCTTGCCGACGTTATTGGCCATATCATCGCCACACGTCAGCTCGACAAGACGGGCATATACCATTTCTCCAACGAGGGTGTGTGCTCATGGTTCGACTTTGCAAAGCTCATCTGCGAGCTGAGCGGCAACACTTGCGACATACAGCCTTGCTACAGCGAGGAGTTTCCCAGCCCTGTGAAGCGTCCCCATTTCTCGGTGCTTGACAAGAGCAAGCTCAAGAGCACGTTTGGCATCAAGGTGCCTTATTGGACCGACTCGCTCAAGGTGTGCATCAAGCAATTGGCACAATGAACCGTTTCTACTCAACAAGATTTTTTGCAATAGAAAATAATTATCCTTATTAAAATTACTCTTTATGCGTAACATAATCATCACGGGCGGCGCCGGTTTTATCGGCTCGCATGTTGTGCGCCTGTTTGTCAACAAATATCCTGATTATAAAATCATCAATCTCGACAAACTGACCTATGCAGGTAATCTTGCCAACCTCGACGACATCAAGGACAAGCCCAACTACACCTTTGTGAAGGGCGACATCTGCGACTATGAGCTTATACAGAAGCTCATGAAGGAGCACCGTGTCGACGGCATCATTCACCTCGCGGCAGAGAGCCATGTGGACCGTTCCATCAAGGACCCGTTCACCTTCGCCCACACCAACGTTATGGGCACGCTCACTCTTCTGCAAGCAGCAAAAGAATATTGGGAGAGTCTGCCCGAGGGCTATGAGGGCAAGCGTTTCTACCACATCTCCACCGATGAGGTGTATGGCGCATTGAAGCTCACCAACCCCGAGGGTCTGGAGAGTCCGTTCACGACAAAGGCAAGCTCAGAGCACCATCACGCTTACGGAACCGAGTTCTTCACAGAGGAGACAAAATATAATCCTCATTCGCCCTACTCGGCATCAAAGGCCAGCAGCGACCATTTCGTGCGTGCCTTCCACGACACTTACGGCATGCCGACCATCGTGACCAACTGTTCTAACAACTATGGTCCTTACCAGTTTCCTGAGAAGCTCATACCGTTGTTCATCAACAACATCCGTCATCGCAAGCCGCTGCCCGTTTATGGCGAGGGCCTTAACGTGCGCGACTGGCTCTATGTAGAGGATCACGCCCGTGCCATAGACCTTATCTTCCATGAGGGCAAGACCGCCGACACTTACAACATCGGTGGCTTCAACGAGTGGAAGAACATCGACATCATTCATGTGCTCATCAAGACCGTGGACCGTCTGCTCGGACGCAAGGAGGGCGAGGACCTCGACCTCATAACCCACGTCACCGACCGCAAGGGCCATGACATGCGTTACGCAATCGACTCACGCAAGTTGCAGCGCGAGCTGGGTTGGGAGCCGTCACTCCAGTTTGAGGAGGGCATAGAAAAGACCGTGCGCTGGTATCTCGACAACCAAGAGTGGATGGACAACGTCACCTCTGGCGACTATCAGAGCTATTATGACAACATGTATGGAAACCGCTGACGGTTTCGCACAGCATTTTTCTTAACTCCGTGTATGAACCCTCCCTGTGCCAGAAAACCACCTATGGCACAGGCAGAGGTTCTGAATTTGCTTTAATCAACGGATCATACAACAATTCTTTCTATGGACGACAAAAACAATTTCTCTCAAGGCAGCTCGATGCTCATAAGTGGCGTGTTGGTGGGTGACCTTGTTATCCTCAACGCCTTGCTTTTTGCCATGTGGCATTATTTCGGAAATGTTGCTTACGGTCTTCCTCTCAAGACGTTTGTGACCTCGTCTATCGTCTACCTTATGTGTACAGGCCGCAACGGTGTGGTGCTCTACAAGCGTAAGGTGAGCAACCACAACATCGTGATGCGTGTGTTGCAGAACGTGACCACGTTTGGCGTTGTCAACTACCTGCTGTTATGGCTTGGAGGCTTCACCATGCTGTCTATGTTGGGCATGGGTCTCTATTTGGTTACACTTGTCATAGTTATCTCTCTCTACCGTCTGGCTGTGCGTGCCATGGTCAAGGCTTATCGTGCCAACGACAAGCACACACACAAGGTGGTGCTGGTGGGAAGTACGGACAACAACCAGCAGCTCTACCGCGAGATGTCAGAGACACCTGCCTATGGTTATAAGGTGATGGGCTATTTCGACGACCAGCCAAACCCCAAGTTTGCCAACAAGTGCGACTATCTCGGCAAGCCCGAAACCGTAAAGGAATATCTGTCGATGCATCAGGACATTCATGAGCTCTATTGCTGTCTGCCGTCGAGCCGCCGTGACGTCATTCTCGACATCATTCATTTCTGCAACAACAACCTGGTCCACTTCTTCAGTGTGCCAAACGTCAGCAACTATCTTCACAACCGTATGTATCTCAACATGTTGGGCAACGTCCCTTTTTTGAGTTTGCACAACGACCCACTTATGAGGATAGAAAACCGCGTTATAAAGCGCACGTTTGACGTCGTTGTGTCATTGCTCTTCCTCTGCACCCTGTTCCCCATCATCCTGCTGTTCGTTACCATCATAACGAAGATTACGATGCCTGGCCCCGTGTTCTTCCGTCAGAAGCGAACAGGCATTGACGGCAAAGATTTCTATTGCCTCAAGTTCCGCAGCATGAAGATCAATGCCGATGCTGACCGTGTGCAGGCCACAAAGAACGACCCGCGCAAGACACGTTGGGGAGACATCATGCGTAAGACCAATATCGATGAGTTTCCTCAGTTCTGGAATGTGCTGATGGGTGACATGAGTATCGTGGGCCCGCGTCCGCACATGCTCAAGCACACGGAGGAATATTCGAAGCTGATAGACAAGTATATGATGCGCCATTTTGTAAAGCCTGGCATCACAGGCTGGAGTCAGGTTACGGGCTTCCGTGGCGAGACCAAGGAGCTGTCGCAGATGGAAGGCCGCGTGCAAGGCGATATCTGGTACATTGAGCATTGGAGCTTCTGGCTCGACATATATATAATGTATAAGACGGTTGCCAACGTCATTCAAGGCGATAAGGAGGCCTACTAATGTGACGCTAAAAAATTACGTCACAATGCTGGCTTTTAACAAGCGGTTTCCTGATGACCAATTGGTGCGGGAAACTGCATAAATATACAGAAATAAAGGGAAAGGTGCATAAATACCCAAAATCGCGATTGTAAGTGATTATGCGTCTTTCCCTTTCTGTTTTTAAAAATATGAGGGTTTTAACTTATTATTTTTGTTAATAACTCTTAAAATAGGGGTGGTTTTGTCAAAGGGCCTCTTTGAGGCTGCCAAAGGGCCTTAATGAGCTCGTCAAAGAGCCTCTTTGAGGACGTCAAATGGGCACTTTCAAATCGTAAGTTGGGCTCTTTGAGAACGGCACTAAAAAAGACCCCAAAACTGCATAAATATGCAAAACCGTTTATGGTGAAAAGGACGCGATAATCTGGAGAAAATATCTAACTGATCTTTCGTGAAAATTAATATTTACATCGCGCTTCGCGCTCGTTGATTTTTTAAACATTCTTGCGCTCCGTAGGTGCTCAGGCGCTTCGCGGAGTTATTATCATTAATGACCCATTAATTATCATTAATACGCGCGTAGCGCGAAATATTGATGTTCATTAATGTTCAATTAATGGAAATTAATGTTTAAAATATAGCGCGAAGCGCAAAAAAAATTTCATTGTTCTTTAAACGCATGGTAAGATGCTCTTTTAGAATGTAAATATTCGTTAGAACGCTTGTTAGTTACATGCGAAAGTTCATTATGAAAAAAAAGTCCTCGCAAATGTTGAATGTCAGCAGCTGCTTTCAGCTTGCTTTGTCCAACATTTTCGAGGACGTTTTTTTATGCTTTGCTTACTGTAGACACTCTTCTGCGCCTACGGCTGAGCCATCTTCTTAAACGTATGTCTCAAGAAACTTGATGTTGCCGTCAACCTTAAGTGTCTCTGTTGTGGCAGGTACGAGCACGCTCTCTCCAGCCTGTAGTGTGAACTCGTTGCCTTCGTTGTCGGTGATGGTGGCGTTGCCCTTCAGACCAATGAGAATGACGAAGCTGTCGAGCTCAGAATAGTCGAGCGTCATCGGCTCGTCGAGGTCGTAGACAGCTGTGCAGAAGTAAGGACACTGCACGAGCGACACGCCCTGGTTCTTGACCGGTGTGTAGTCGGTGCGGTAGTTGCTCTCAACGTTATAGTTGATACACTCTGCTGCCTCCTTGGTGTGGAGCTGACGATAGTTGCCGTCCTTGTCCTTACGCTTAAAGTCGTAGATGCGGTAGGTCACGTCGCTTGTCTGCTGAATTTCAGCGAGGAAGCATCCTGTGCCGATGGCGTGAATGCGTCCTGCGGGGAGGAAGAAGCAGTCGCCTTCCTTAACCTCGTAACGGTCGATAGCGTCGACAATGGTGTCGTTCTCCACCATCTGGGCATACTCCTCTGGAGTGATCTTCTTCTTCAGGCCGCAGAGCAGCGTGGCGTCCTTGTCCGAGTCCATGAGGTACCACATCTCTGTCTTGCCACGTTCTTTTCCCTGCTTCTTTGCTATCTCGTCGGTGGGGTGCACCTGGATAGAGAGGTCCTGACGTGCGTCGATAAACTTGATGAGGAGGGGGAACTCATCGCCGAAGCGTTTGTAGTTGTCTTCGCCCACGAGCTTGCCTTTCTGTTCAGCCACAACCTCGTTGAGCTTCTTGCCGGCATAGGGGCCGTCGCTGACGATGGTCTCGTTGTTTTTCACTCCAGAAATCTCCCAGCTCTCGCCGACGTTCTCTTGCTTCACGTCGAGATTCTTGAACGGGATAATCTTCTCGCCGCCCCACAGTGTTGATTTGAGCAGCGCATTAAATTTTAATGGCTTCATGTTGTTTCAAATGTTAAAATTTTAATGTTAAATTGATTGCTTTCGTTTATTGTGATATTTTTTCTGTGTCTGTTTTACGACTCCTTCCAGAACTCGGGCGTGAAGATCACCAGCACGGTGAAAATTTCAAGACGTCCGATGAGCATAAGGATGGTGCATATCCACTTGGCGTAGTCGGGCAGGATGCTCCATGACATGGTTGGTCCAATCTCCAGACCCAGCGTCGGGCCCACGTTGCCAAGGCAGCTCAGCGTGATGGTTATAGAGTTGGTCGAGTCGATGCCTGCCGCAATCATGGTGAAAGAGCAGACCAGGCTCAAGATGAGGTAGACCGTGAGGAAGGAGAGGAGCGTGAGGCGCTTGTCGGTGGGCACGTTCACGCCGTCAATGCGCATGGGCAGCACGGCGTTGGGGTGCAGCATCTTCTTAACCTCGTTCTTTATTGTCTTGAGCAGCATGACGCCACGAATACATTTCAGACCGCCGCTTGTGGAGCCTGAGCAGGCACCGAAGAACATGCAGACAGCCAGCGCCACCCAGGTGACGTGTGGCCATTTGCCTGCATCGTCGTTGATGAGACCTGTTGTGGTGATGAACGACACCACATGGAAGACGGCGCTGCGGATGGCATGCTCCAACGGGTAACTGTTGCGCCACATCAGTTCGAAGGCGATGAACGCCGAGATGCCTGTCACCATCCAGAAATAGAACTTAAACTCGGCGCTGCCAAACAGCATCTTCACGCTGCGGCGCGACACCGAGGCATAGAGCAACGTGAAGTTGATGCCCGACACGAAGCAGAAGAACATTATGACATATTGCACCTCTGGGGTGAAGAGCACCAGCGAACTCTTGGTTGCGAAGCCTCCCGTGGCTGCTGTGACCATGGCATAGTTGACGCTGTCGAACACGTCCATGCCCACGGCGCAGAGGCAGCCGAAGCAGAGAAGCGTGATGACGATATAAACCACCCATATCCATTTTGAGTTGGTAGAGAGACGTGGGTGCAGCTTGGTCTTTATCGGTCCCGTGGCCTCTGCTGCAAACACCTTCACCGATCCGCCAACGAGCGACGGCAGCAGGGCAATGGTGAAGAACACTATTCCCAAACCGCCGATCCATTGTGTGAGCGAGCGCCAGAACAGCAGTCCGTGCGGATAGTTGTCGATGTTGTCGATGATGGATGCTCCTGTGGTTGTGAAGCCCGACATCGTTTCAAAGAACGCGTCGGTGACATCGGGTATGTAGCCGCTTATGAGGAACGGCAGCATGCCGAACAAGCTGAAGATGACCCATGTGAGCGTCACCACCAGGTAGGCATCGCGTCGCGAGAGGGTGTTGTCGCTGTCGTGAGAAAGCAAGCGGAGCAGCAGTCCGCACACGCCCGTCACGCCCACCGACACGGCAAACGCCTCGCGGTCGCTCTCGCCGTAACCTATAGACACGCCAAGACACACCAGCAGCAGCGCCATCTCGATGAAGAGCAGCGAGCCGACAATCTTGTATATGATTTTTAAGTTTATCATCGTTTTCGTGTTTCACATGTTAAAGACATGCGAACGTTTTTTTATATAAACATCTTCTCGACCTTCTTCATGTTGATGTCATGACAGAACACCATCACCGAGTCGCCGGCCTCAATGACCGTGTTACCCGACACCAGCATTCCTGTGCCGTTGCGCACCAGACCGCCGATGGTCATGCCCTTCGGCAGACCGAGGTCGCGCACCGCCTTCTTCGTGATCTTGGACCCCTCTTGCGGTATAAACTCTGCCACGTCGGCGTTGGCGCTCATCAGGAACCTCACGTTCATGACGTTGGCGTCGAGCATCATCTGGTAGATGTGGCTGGCGGCGATGACCTTCTTGTTGATGATGGTGCCGATGTCCAGACTCTCTGCCATGCTCACATAGTCGATGTTCTCCACCGCCGCCACGGTCTTGCGCACACCCATGCGCTTGGCTGTGAGACAAGCCAGGATGTTGGTCTCGGCGTTGCCTGTGAGCGCCACAAACGCCTGGGTGTTCTTTATGCCCTCGTCGACGAGGAGCGGAATGTCGCGTCCGTCGCCGTTGATGACGAGCACGCGCGAGTTGTCTATGATGTCGTTCAGACGGTTGCACCGTGCCTCGTCGGTCTCGATGATCTTCACGTCCATATATTCGGGCATGGTCTTCACCGCTCTCACCGCTGTTGCTCCGCCACCCATGATCATGACGTTCTTGACGTCAACATAATGTTCCTTGCCCACAATCTTGCGGATGTAAGGGATATATTGCTTGGTCGTCATGAAATAGGCGAGGTCATAGAGCTGCAGCGAGTCGTTACCGCCCGGTATGATGGTGTCGGTTCCGCGTTTTATGGCCACCACATGATAGGGGTCGTCGGGTCCGCAGAGGTCCTTAAGTGGCTGGTTCAAGATCTCGCAACCCTCGCGCAGCTTGATGCCGAGCATCACGAGCGCTCCGTTGTGAACGTCCCATCGCTGTCGCACCCACGACATCTTAAGACCGTTGTTTATGTCTTTACCGGCCAGAAGCTCGGGGTAGATGAGCGAACTGATGCCGAGACGTGCGAAAAACTCCTGTTGTTCGGGTTCAATATATTCGGCGTTGTCAATCTTTGCGACCGTCTTCTTTGCTCCCAAAGCCTTGGCCAGCACACAGGCTGTCATGTTGAGGCTCTCATCGGGTGTGACGGCAATGAACAGGTCTGCCGTTGCCGCTCCTGCCTCGCGCAGAGCCTTCACGCTTGTCGGTGAGGCGAGCATGGTGAGCAGGTCAGCATCGGTTCCGATGTTGTTGAGACGTTCCTCATCGGTGTCGATGAGCGTGATGTCTTCATTTGCGCGTGCCAGCAGTTTGGCAAGGTGCGTGCCTATGGCGTATGCGCCAGCAATGACTATCTGCATTTATGATTTTTGAATTTTGAATTTTGAATTGTTGCGCCAGCTGGCGCAATTTTGATTTTTGATTTTTGAATTTTGAATTGTTGCGGCTTTGCCGCAATTTTGATTTTTCGATTTTTGAATTATGAATTTTGATTTTTGAATTATGATTTTTGATTTTTGAATTATGATTTTTGATTTTTCGATTTTCGAATTATGAATAAACCTTTTTTTTAGTTTGATGAGTTTTCCAATTCAAATTGGATAATTCAAAATTGGATAATTCAACATTGCGGCAGAGCCGCAATAATTCAAAACTCAAAATTCAAAACTCAAAACTCCCTTAATGCTCTTCTCGTCCAGCCCCACGATCTCTCTGAGCTGTGCCACGGTGCCGTGTTCAACGAAGTGGTCGGGCAGGCCAAGGCGCTTGATGTCGGGATGGTAGCCGTTGTCGTTCATCCATTCGAGCACAGCGGAGCCGAAGCCGCCGGCCTTGATGCCGTCCTCAATGGTCACGATGTGAGAGAAATGGGTGGCAACCTCGCTGAGCAACAGGTCGTCGAGCGGTTTGGCGAAGCGCATGTCGTAGTGGGCAACGCCCATGGCCTTGCCTTCAGCCTGCAACTCATCGATGTAACGCTCCACGTCGGCACCGATGGGACCAAGGGTGAGCACCGCCAGCTGAGAACCCTCACGCAGTCGGCGGCCGCGACCCACCTCAATGGCTTCGAGCGGACAACGCCAGTCGACCACGCTGCCGCGACCGCGCGGGTAGCGTATGACGAACGGTCCGTTGCCCGGCAGCTGTGCCGTGTACATCATGCGACGGAGCTCTCTCTCGTCCATCGGTGAGGCGATGGTTATGTTGGGCACGGGGCGCAGGGCTGCAATGTCGAACGCTCCATGGTGTGTGGGGCCGTCTTCGCCAACCAGGCCGGCGCGGTCCAGACACAGCACCATGGGGAGGTTGAGCAGGGCGGCATCGTGAATGATGTTGTCGTAGGCCCGCTGTGCGAACGCGCTGTAAATGTTGCAGAAGGGCATCAGACCATCTTTCGCCATGCCGCAAGAGAAGGTCACGGCGTGGCCCTCGGCAATGCCCACGTCGAACACGCGGTCAGGCATGGCCTTCATCATGATGTTCATGGAGCAGCCTGTGGGCATGGCTGGCGTCACGCCCACAATGCGCGGGTTGCTCTGTGCCAGCTCAAGCAGCGTCTCGCCAAACACGTCCTGAAACCTCGGGGGCAGCATTGACGTGTCGGTCTTTATGCGCTCGCCCGTCTCGGGGTCAAACTTGCCCGGTGCGTGCCACACCGTTGCCTCTTCCTCGGCGGGCTTGTAGCCCTTGCCTTTGACGGTGTGCAGGTGCAGCAGCTTGGGGCCGCGCATGTTCTTGAGCTGTCGCAGGATGCGCACAACATCTTTCACGTTGTTGCCGTTGAAGGGGCCGAAATAGCGTATGTTCATGCCCTCAAAGATGTTCTGCTGATGGCTGAGCACCGACTTGAGCGCGTTGTTGAGACGTATCAGCCCCTTGCGGCGGTCGTCGTTGAGATAACCCTTCGAGTGTAGCCACTGTGAGGCCTTGAAGCGTATCTTGTTGTAGGTCTCGTTGGTGTCGAGGTTAAGCAGATACTTCTCCATGCCTCCCACGGCGCGGTCAATGCTCATGTCGTTGTCGTTGAGGATGATGAGCAGGTCGTTGGGCGATGACGACACGTTGTTGATGCCTTCAAACGCCAGTCCGCCGCTCATCGCGCCGTCGCCGATGACAGCCACCACATGGCGGTCGTCATGGCCCGTCTTCTTGGCTGCCACAGCCATGCCGAGGGCTGCCGATACCGAGTTGGAGGCATGTCCACACGCGAACGTGTCATACTCGCTTTCCTCTGGGCTGGGGAACGGCTTTATGCCGTGCAGCTTGCGGTTGGTGCAGAAGTTGTCGCGACGTCCCGTGAGAATCTTGTGGCCATAGGCCTGGTGCCCCACGTCCCACACTATGCGGTCGTAGGGGGTGTTGAAGACATAATGCAAGGCTACGGTCAGCTCCACTACGCCTAACGATGAGGCAAGGTGTCCGGGGTTTTCTGACAGCTCCTCCACGATGTCTTCACGCAACTCATGGCACAGCTCTGGCAGCTGGTCGACAGACAGCTTGCGCAACTCGTCGGGATATTGTATCTTGTTTAACAGTTCTAAATTCTTAGTGTCCATCAATTCTTTTCTGAATCAAACATAACAGATGCCGCAACAGGCGTTAGGCATCAATCATTTCTGCAAAGGTAATAAAATAAAATGTGTATTTGTACAAAAGGCATCAAATTTGTTTTGTATTGTCTTTTAATTGTGCTAACTTTGCACAGCAACGCCCGATTTTTGCCTTTCTTACACCTATATAATAAAGAAAACGGGGTGTTATGAGATGAAACCGTGGCGTTTTAACGATGAAACCGTGGCGTTTTAAGAGATAAACCGTGGCGTTTTAAGAGATAAAACCGTGGCGTTGTGAAAGAATGAATAACCAAAAAAACAGTGAAATAAAACAATGAACAACTACAAGACTCTGGCACTTGCCCTCTGCCTCATGGCCTCGGGTGGTGTCATGGCGCAGAACAGCGCCGGCGGCATCTCACAGGAGATGCTCACACAAATAGAGAAAGCACAAGGCTCAGCCAAGGTGAACAAGGCGCTGTTTAACGCTATCGCGTCAAACAAGATCGATGACCTGGCGAAGAACTTTGCTAACCTCGGACCCATCGACAACCACTTCAGCGTGGAGACACCCAAGCAGAGCATTCACGACCAGAAGAGCTCTGGACGCTGCTGGATGTTCTCGGGCCTTAACGTGCTGCGCTCCAACTTTGCCAAGGAGCATGCCGACACGCTGGCTGTGGAATATTCGCACGACTATCTGTTCTTCTATGACCAGCTTGAGAAAGCCAACCTCATGTTGCAGGGAGTGGTAGATACTGCCAAGAAGCCCATCGACGACGAGCGCGTGCAGTTCTTCTTCAAGAGTCCGCTCAACGACGGCGGTACGTTCTGTGGTGTGAGCGACCTCGCTTACAAGTATGGCCTTGTGCCCAAGAGCGTGCAGCTCGAGACCTATTCGGCAGAGAACACGAGTCGCATGTCGCGCCTGATCTCTTCAAAGCTCCGCGAGTTTGGTCTGGAGCTGCGTAAGATGGTGGCCGACGGCAAGAAGGCTGCTGCCATAAAGGAGCGCAAGACACAGATGCTCGCTACCGTTTACCACATGTTGGCGCTCACCTTGGGAGAGCCCGTGAAGCAGTTTAGCTATGCGTTCCAGAACAAGGACGGCAAGACCGTGGGCGAGGCAAAGACCTACACCCCGAAGGAGTTTTACGATGCTACCGTCGGCCATAAGCTCAACGGCACCTTCATCATGGTCATGAACGACCCGCGCCGTCCCTACCACAAGACCTACGAGGTGGAATATGACCGCCACACCTATGACGGCACCAACTGGAAATATCTGAACCTGCCCATGAACGAGATTGCAAAGCTCGCCATCGCTTCGCTGAAGGACGGACGCAAGATGTACAGCTCCTATGATGTGGGCAAGCAGCTTGACCGTCAGCGTGGTTATCTTGCCCTCGATAACTTCGACTATGAGTCGCTCTTCTCGACAACCTTCGGCATGAACAAGGCTGACCGCATCGCTACCTTCGACAGCGGCTCCACACATGCCATGACGCTCACCGCTGTGGACCTCGACAAGGACGGCAACCCGCTGAAATGGAAGGTGGAGAACAGCTGGGGCGCAAGCAACGGCGTCGGCGGCTGCTTCATCATGACAAACGACTGGTTTAACGAGTATATGTTCCGCCTTGTGGTGAACAACGAGTATGTGCCGGCAGAGCTGCTCAAAGAGTATGAGCAGAAGCCGCTTATGGTCATGCCTGAGGATCCTCTCTTTGGCGAGGACATGTAACACGACACATTGTGCATGACGCTTTTTTAAGACATCAACAACATGGAGGACGGTCTGCCGCATTGGGGTGTGGCCGTCCTCTTTTCGATTAACAGACAACAATGGATAACAAAACGAACATTCCTTACAAGATGATAGCCCTCGACCTCGACGGCACTCTTACAAATCATGAAAAGGTGGTGACGCCAAAGACGCGTGAGGCTCTGCTCAGAGCACAGGAGCGCGGGGCTGTCATTGTGCTGGCATCGGGACGGCCGACCTACGGCATTGAACCCGTGGCAGAATGTCTGGAACTGGAGAGTAGGGGAGGATACATTCTTTCTTATAACGGAGGAAAGATTGTGGACTGCAAGACGCGCGAGGAACTTTACTCGAAGTTTCTTCCTGCCGATGTCATTCCGGTGCTCTATAGCTACGCACGCAGCCACGGCTATGCCCTGCTCGGATATGTGGGCAACGAGATCGTGACGGAGATGCCTTTTGACGAGTATGTGCAGGAGGAATCGCGCATAAACAAGATGCCTGTGCGACGTGTGGAGAACCTGCTCGCTAACCTTGAGGCCCATCCTACCAAACTGCTGATGACGGGTGACCCGGCAAAGATGATTGTGGCTGAGGAGGAGCTGTCGCGTCTTGTGGGCAACCGCATGGATGTGTTTCGCTCAGCACCGTTTTTCATCGAACTGGTTCCGCAGGGCATAGACAAGGCTCAGTCGTTGCTCCGCTTGCTTGGCAAGCTCAACCTCTCGCAACAGGACCTCATGGCCTTCGGCGATGGCTACAACGACCTGTCCATGCTCAAGCTCGCTGCCATGGGTGTGGCGATGGAGAACGCTGCTCCCGAGGTGCGTGCCGAGGCCGACTGGGTGACGCTCTCCAACGAGAACGACGGCGTGGCTCACGCCCTTGAGCAGTGGAACATGCTCTAAGAACAAGAAATCTTAAAGAAATAGGGACAATGCTTAGATAGCGGCTTTAGGCCTCTCATTTAAAGCATTGTCCCTATTGTCTCTATTGTCTTTTAAAACAGCTCAATAGGCTTTCAACCTTTCCATTGTCTTAAAAATCTAATTGTCGTCTTGGTCATCTGCCGGTTGCACAAGGGCTGCAACCTCGTCAATGTCGATGAGCTGCGGCAGCGGGTTCTTGTCGCTCTGCTTGGCTCCGAGCTTTTGGAGCTTGGCACAGGTCTGCAGGATGCTTTGGCCGCTGGGCTGAAGCTTGCGCTCGGCATCGTCGTAGGCTGTTGTGGCTGTCTTTAGCGCCTTGCCTATGGCGGCGTATTTTTTCATGAATTGTCCCACGCGGTCGAGCATCTCGTTTGCCAGACGGTAGACCTGCTCGTGGTTCTCGGCTTGGCGTATCTGGGTCCATGTGAGCGAGATGATGCGCAGGGCAGCGAAGAGCGTCTGCTCATCGGCAATGAACACGTTCTGTTCCATGGCCTTGCGCCACAGGTCGGGTTGGGCGTTGAGGGCTGTCCATAGAGCGCCTGTGTGGGGGACGAACATGATGACGTAGTCCATGCGCACCTTGGGTGGCTGGACGTATGCCGAATAGTCTTTTGTAGAGAGCTCTTTGACGTGCTTCTGCAAGCTGTCGATGTGGGTCTTGAGGAACCGCTGGCGGTCGGCCTCGTTGTCGGCGTTGGCATAGTCGAGGAAGGCGGTGAGCGACACCTTCGAGTCGATGATCACCTCGCGTCGCTGGTCGAGATGCAAGATGACGTCGGGACGCAGCGTTGCGCCATCGTCGGTATGCACCGTGTTGCCCTGCGCGTCGCGTATGACAGCCTGGGTGTCGTAGTGGATGCCGCGCACCAGACCCTGTGAGGTGAGCAACTCGTCGAGCACAGCCTCGCCCCAGTCGCCTTGCACCTTGCTGCCATGTTTCAGGGCGTTGGCAAGCTCCTCGGCACTCTTCTTGGCTGCCATGGCCTGTTGCATGCTTCGCTCAATGTTGTCTTTGAGCACGCTGCTCATCTCCGTCTGTTTGAGCGTGGTGTCGGCCATGGTCTGCTTCATCTTGTCAATGGTCTCGCGCAGAGGGTTGACAATCTGTCCGAGCTGCTGGTTGCTTGAGTCGGCAAACTCTTTTTGGCGGTCTTTCAGCATGTCGGCGGTGGCGTTCTTCATCTGCTCGCTCATGCGGGTCATGGTTTCGTTGAAGCGCTGCTCCTGACCTTTCATGATGTCATTCCACGCCGCGTCTTTCTCGGCGAGGGCCTTTTGCTGTTGGGCCTCGGCTTCGGCCTTTGTCTTGGCAAGCAGGTCGCTTGCTTCTTTCTTTGTGGTCTCAAGCTGTTGCTGCGCTTCTGCCTTGGTCTTGGCAAGCTGCTCGCTTGCCTCCTTTTTTGTGGCTTCAAGCTGTTCGCTTGCCTCCTTCTTCAAGGTCTCAAGCTGCTGCTGCGCCTCTGCCTTGGTGGCGTCAAGGCGTTCGTTTGCTTCTCTCTTTGTGATGTCGAGTTGTTGTTGAGCTTCGGCTTTGGCGTTGTTCATGTTCTGCTGAGCCTCGGCCTTGGCGCTTTCCAGTCGGCGTTCAGCCTCTTCCTTGACAGCAGCCAGCTGTCTTTGCGCCTCGTTTTTTATCTCGTCGGCTTGTTTTGCGAGCATCTCGTTTTGGGTGATGAGAGCTTGTTGACGGCTTTTCTGTGCAAGCCAACCAATGATGCAGCCCACGATGAGGGCCGCGATGCTTATTGCTATTTCCATGAAACGGTTCGTTTGTTTTGTTTAGAATGTGGTTTCCATATGCAGATATGGTTTCTTTATGCAAAAGTAATCATTATTTTCCAACTAATGTGCTTCGACGCTTACATTTTATTCTTTTTGAACGTTCGTTAATGACAAATTGTAAATTTTCTTGATTCTGAAAACATAAAAATGGGCGTGTTATGATTGATTGTCGAGGGAAACGTGTAAATTTGCAATTCAAAAAACGACACAAACGACAATTATTGACAAGCAACACATAAGAGAGATAACAATAAAAGAAAAAACATAACAATTTAATAAAAGAAACAATATGAAGAAAATTAGAGCTGCCGTAGTGGGTTACGGCAACATTGGCCGCTACGCCCTTGAGGCTCTTGAGGCTGCCAACGATTTTGAGGTGGCTGGCATCGTGCGCCGTCACGGTGCTGAGAACAAGCCTGCAGAGCTGGAGCACTATGAGGTGGTGAAGGACATTCGTGAGTTGAAGGATGTTGATGTGGCCATTCTTGCCACACCGTCACGTTCTTGCGAGGAGTATGCAAAGCAGATCCTGCCCCTTGGCATCAACACCGTTGATAGCTTCGATATTCACACCTCTATCGTCGACTATCGCCGCACCTTGCAGCCCATTTGCAAGGAGCACGGAGCAGCGGCTGTCATTGCTGCCGGATGGGATCCGGGATCAGACAGCATCGTGCGCAGCCTGATGCAGAGCCTTGCACCCAAGGGCCTGAGCTACACCAACTTCGGTCCCGGCATGTCGATGGGCCACAGCGTGTGCGTGCGCTCTAAGGAGGGCGTTAAGAACGCTCTGTCAATGACCATTCCCAAGGGCGAGGGCTTGCACCGCCGCATGGTGTATGTGGAGCTTGAGGACGGCGCAAAGCTTGAGGAGGTGACGGCTGCTATAAAGGCCGATCCTTATTTCGCCAACGACGAGACTCATGTGTTTGCTGTGCCTTCTGTTGACGCTGTGCGCGACATGGGCCACGGCGTGAACCTCGTGCGCAAGGGTGTGAGCGGAAAGACACAGAACCAGCGCCTGGAGTTTAACATGAGCATCAACAACCCGGCCCTCACAGGTCAGGTGCTCGTGAACGTGGCTCGCGCTTCAATGAACCAGCAGCCCGGCTGCTACACCATGGTCGAGATCCCTGTTATCGACATGCTCGAAGGCGACCGCGAGGAGCTGATCGCTCATCTGGTGTAAGGAGCGGTCGACTGGCAAGAACAAGACAAGAACAAGATCAATATAAGATCAATATAAGGAAAGGCAACAACCGAAGGAAGCTCTTTTGTAAAGCTACGGTTGTTGCCTTTTTTCGGATACCTACTTTTTTCAGAAATCTTAATCACAAATTTCAGAAATCTTAATCACAAAATTTTGCCGTTTAATCATCTTAGAGCTACAAACAACCACAAAATAATGACGTTTAATCAATTGGACGAAAATGGCTATTTGCACAATTGGCTTTTTTTTCGTAACTTTGAAATCAGATAACAGATATCTAAACCCCACAATAGAACAAAACAATCTAATATGGCAACGGACAACAACATGACAAGCGCACTGCCTGACGGCACATTGCTGCGCAGCGCCACTACAACATACAAGATTGTAAGAACGTTAGGACAAGGCTCCTTCGGAATAACGTATCTTGCAGAGATGAACAATGACGGCACGGCAAACGCGTCAACTGCGGCTGTCTACGTCACGGTGAAAGAGTTTTTTATGAGCAAAATTAACGGACGTAAGGGAACAGCCGTGACAAACAGCGATGCTGAAGGCTTTTTCGATTATTACAAAAAGCGCTTTATCAAGGAGGCACAGAACCTGAAGAGCCTTAACCATGAGCACATCGTGAAGGTGGCGGAAGCGTTTGAGTGTAACGGAACGGCTTATTATGCCATGGAATATATTGACGGCGAAACTCTCAGTGGCCTAATCAGCCGCAAGGGGCGCTTACGGGAACAAGAGGCTATCGACATAACCTTACAGGTGGCTGATGCTCTTTGCTATATGCACAACCGCAAGATGTTGCATCTTGACCTCAAACCGTCGAACATCATGATGCGCAGCGGCGAGGCTGTGCTCATCGACTTTGGACTGTCTAAGCAGTTTAACCAAAGTGGGGAGCCGGAATCGAGCACCACCATTGGGCTCGGCACGCCAGGATATGCTCCTATAGAACAGGCAAACTATCATGAGCACAGCGGACTGCCCGCAACGCTTGACATCTATGCCCTCGGCGCCACGATGATGAAGATGCTGACAGGCGTTGGTGAGATGCCAACGGCTTCAGATATCTTGAACGATGGCTTCCCGTTTGGCTTGTTTGCTCAGGCTGGCATCAGTGAAAAGACAACAGCTGTCGTGAATAAAGCAATGGCGCCGATGAGCAAGGCACGTTACCAAACGGTTGAGGAACTGGCACAGGCTCTATCTGGCAAAACGGGAAAAGACAACGAAGAAACAGAGATAAAAACCAATGAAAAGAAAACAAGCTTCGGACGAATTGTTTCCACGCTGCTGACAATCGTGATATGCATCGTAATAGGAGCGCTCGTCTTGAATTATGCAATCAGTTCATGTCATTAAGATTTCAAATAAGAAAATATTATTAATCATTTAAAAACGTTTTAATTATGGAGAATAACAACAATCCCCTCATTACACTGCTGGTAGGAGCTATTGCAGCAGTAGTTGTCGCCATTATATTGGCAGGTCTTTCAATTTGGTTGGAAAGCGAATATGCCGCAATAATGTCTATAGGCCTGTGCTTGATAGGCGGTGCTGTGAGGATGACGGTTCCCGAGAAATCGGTGCTCGGCGCAATAGTTGCTTTGGTGCTGTGTCCTGCCGCCGTAGCGATTTATAGCATTATGCTTGAGAGTTTCGGATATGAATATTCTGATGGCGACACGACGAAATATGTGTGGCTGATATTTGGCGCTATTGCAGGAGCGTATATCGGTTACAACAAGCCAGAAAAAAGCTGAACTTTCGCAAGTGCATAATAAACACATTTTCAATTGATTATCATCTCTGGAAAGCGTCGCCGTGCTTGACTTTGTCGCTTGCCAGAGCGTCGCCGAAGGCGGCGAATATCCATAACCGCTGGTTGAGCTGCCGAAGGCAGCGAAGCCTGCGGTTCAAAGAATGATGGTAAGATCGTCCTCGAAGAGGGCGAACATATGGAATATTTGCACAGTTTGCTTGTGTTCGCCCTCTTCGAGGACGTTATGTTATCTTGCTGTGAAACCGCAGGTTACGTTCGCTTCGCTCTCTTCACCAGCGGTTATGGATATTCGCCGCCTTCTTGCTCTGGCAAGCGACAAAGTCGAGCGCGGCGACGCTTGCTTGAGATAATTTCCATTTTTTAAATGCGAAAGTTCAATTACTTAATAATCATCCTCGTTATACATTCTTCTTTGAAGATGTCCTGTGCCACCTGTTGTATGTCTGTAGCTGTGACGTCGTCGAGCTGCGAGAAGAGCGAGGTGACATCCTTTTCCAGTCCGTAGTGGAGGAATGTCTTGGCGAAGTCGAGGGCGAAGCTCTCCCTGCTGTCACACGCCACGCCGATCTGTCCCTTGATCTGTCTCTTTGCCGCCTTCAGCTGGGTGTCGGTGAGCGGCTGCTTCATGAAGCGGTCCAGCTCCTTGTGCACGAGACGCAGGCAGCGGGAGGTGTCGTGCGGGTCGCAACCGAAGTAGAGGCCCCATAGTCCTGTGTCGCCATAGCTCGTTATGAAGCTCTCCACGGTGTAGACCAGGGCGTGTCGCTCACGCAGCGACAGGTTGAGGCGTGCGTTCATGCCCGGTCCGCCCAAGATGTTGTTCATGAGGTAGAGGGCAATGCGGCGTTTGTCACCCATGGGGTAGGCGCGGTTTGCCAGCATCACATGCGTCTGGTGCGTGCTCATCTCCTTGACGTTAGACGACGGGGTGTAGGGCGCGAGAGCCGCGGGGTGGGAGGCGACCTCAACGCCTTCACGGGCAAGGAGGAC
>OQVT01000604.1_pt1 | contig 20785 bp, 28 predicted proteins | sample 1691561 | NCBI WGS metagenome assembly OQVT01 (sample SAMN03418260, study PRJEB22391) | human gut metagenome | biome: human-gut; feature: organic feature; material: feces | host: Homo sapiens | place: Tanzania | collected 2013-01 | reverse complement strand
GAATTAAGACATTTAATAAAACTTTCCATATCGTTTGGGGGAGGCATCAGTCTATTATGACTGCTTGCCTCCCCCTTTTCTTTTGTGGGAAATAGATTATCGTACAACTACTTCACCTATCACTTGCAGCTAACTCTCCTATCACTTATAGCTACTTTTCCTATCACTTACAGCTGCCTCTCCTATCACTTGCAGCTAATTCTCCTATCACTTGCAGCTGCCTCTCCTATCACTTGCAGCTGTCTCACCTATCACTTGCAGCTGCTTCTCCTATCACTTATAGCTACTTCTCTATGCTGGCACCAAACTGGTTAACCTCTTTGAAGTAGTATTCGGTGACATTGCCATTCGCATCTTTAATAGTAGCAAGAATAAACTGGTGTCCTTGCACATTAAATAGTTTATTCTTGTCATCGGCAGTAGAGCCATTCTGCAGGTATGTCTGCATCTGCGCGAATGATGTAAAGCGATTGTCAATAGTGGCAGCGCCTAGAATATCATCAGAAAGGTGAAATTCACTATCTTCCATGCTATAGCCAATGTTGCCGATGCTGACATCGCTGGTGTCTTCTTTAGAGACTTCGGATGTGTATTCATCAACGATGTCTTCTATTGGAAGCGGGGTGTCGGTCCACCAGGTCTGGTGGCTGACGAGTGTGCAAGTTTTAGTAATCTCGTCAACCTCGAACACGACACCGAGGAACCTTTCAACTTGTGTCAGAAACTCGTTGACAGTCCAATGGGGCAATGCCTTGGCTATGTCTATTCGGTTGTTGGCGGTCACTATGAAAATGCGCCTGAACAATGTGTTGTCAGTGTATAACCTCTTGAGTCCTTCAAGGTCTATCTCGTAGCCGACAGCGGACAGCACTTTGCGGATTGTGCGGCAGAGCATCGGCATGTATGACGGACACACTTGCGGTGTGCCGTCAGATTGTTTAACTTGATTCTCCCATCCAAGTCGGTATTCTGGGAAATAACGACCATAATTGCCATCTCTGCCATGCATACGCATCACGATTTCGTTGCACAGAAGGCCTTCCTCGCAGTATGAGTTCCATTCGCTGTTAGTGTTGATGACAGGAAATGCTACGCCTCTATTGTCGTAGGCATCATAGCCTTGTGAGTGGTCGTAAGCCCACCATCTATCGCGCCACCATTCAAAGGCGCTTTGAGCTTTGGCTGGGTTTTGACTGTCAGGTTTATTTAGAAATCGAATGTCAACGCATTCCATCCAGTCAAGCACTGCACGGTAGACTGCTGTACCTTTCTCAGCTGGCACAGGTTCCGGCTGATAAGACAACTCATGCATCCAGTCACCAAGGTCAAGCTCATCAATGTAGAGCTCTTCACCTTTGGTGTAGAAGTTCATTTCGCTGTTGCCTCCCAGCAGCTGCACTTTGACTGCATTGTCGGTGACTTGGTTGAAGACAGCCTTGCCGTCAAGAAGCACTTTGTTGTCAACACGCAGCACGGCATGGAATACATGGTATTCAGTAATGGTGTCTATGCGGTTGATGCTTCCGAAGATGTCACGATTCTCTTTCACCAGCAGGGGCAGTTCCACGTCGTAGGTGTAGCTGCCCGACTTCGTGAAATAGACATTTTCGCGCGTCAGCTTGATAGACACATTATCTTTCAGTACGGCTGGCTTTCCATCTATGAACAATTCTATCATCTTTTTCGGAATCTGTAAGCGAGCCAAAGAGCGAGCGCGATCAATGCTGCTCCACCAACGAGCATCAATGCCTTCTGGTGCCAGCGCAGCACATTAACCTCTTTAATCTCGGTCACTGGGTATGGCTTATGTAGTTCGACAGTGATTATTTTAGGGATGCTGTCTGTGACCCTCACAGTGTCATGCAGCATCTTCCATCGGTTGCGATATGCTATTCTCTCGGTGAACACGGTATCACCACGCTCATATATGCGCACGGTGTCAGTCATATAGATGCTATCAATGACCGTGTTGGTGTGGTACACATCATGAGTGACCGGCACCTCGATAGGCACCTCCTTCTGTACTTCCACCGGAACATATATTTTTTTTGAGCAGCTGGCCGCCAGCAGAAGGCACGTCAATATGGTAATGTGTCGTTTCATACAATCTCAATCCAAATTTCTTCGCCATGCAGTCGGGCAGGTGTGAGGAAGTTGTCATACAGATTGTAGAACGCTTTCTGCGAGTCCACCACACAGCCCACGATTCTGTTGTAGCCCACGATGATGCACCCAGCCGAACTGTTTTGGTTCACGCCACAGTGAATCAGAATGCCCTCGAAGTGAGGCACGTTACGCACCCAGGGCATCACACCATTATATTTCTTGGTGTAGGGATACTTGGTGAAGTTAGAGAACTTCGGCGACTTGACAAAGGTGATTTTATAGGTTCCGAAAGGGATGCAGGTCTGCGAATAAACTTTCTTCTCTCCGTTGTCAAACTTGCCGTTGTGGTTCAGGTCGCGGTTCTTATCCTCGATGGTGTCACAGATGTACAAGCGCTTGCCGTCGGTCACGTCATAGAGGTGCCCAATGGTGTACAAGCTTTTGAATGCTGTTCTTTCAAGCCTCAGTTTCATTGCCTATATTTTTATGGATGTAATTAGTAATCTCGCCGAATTTGCCTTTGACATAGGTGGCGATGCCCAGCAGTGCGCCGCCAGTCACAAATGCTTCGCTGACATAGAACAGCACGCCATCTGTTATGCTGTAGTCACCAGTCAGGAAGAAACACAAGAACGCCATGACAATCCCACTGAAAATCATAATGATTGCCATAGTGTACGCTACTTTATCTCGGAAGTCAAGTTCTGACCACCCAACGTGGCCGTCCTTGTCGATGTCGTATGATTTTTTTTCATGTTGTTGCTTTTTGCGACAAAATTACCATCATATATCAACCCCTAAAAAGACAAAAAATGGAAATTAAGAAAATCGCTGCGCATTATCGCCAGTATTTGGCACGCATGATTAAGCAAAGTACACGTGCCGACTACACCAAACGACTTGAGATGCTTGTGTGCTACGCCTCCATGCAGGGCATCACAGCCATTGAGGACATCGACTTCACGCAGTTCCTGGAATGGATGTTCATCTACCGGGGTGTAGCACCTCGCACTCACAACAACTACCGCACATGGTGCCTGTCGTTCTGCAAATGGCTGCGACAGCAGCACTATATCTCCGGCGACCCGCTGCTCGATGTGCCGCCGCTGAAAGAACCGCCAAAGGTGCGCCAGCCTCTACCACACAGCGAGCTCAAACGTGTGCGAGAATACCTCTCCGAGCGTAACAAACACTTCCTCCTCGCCGTGATGATGGAATACTATTGCTTCATTCGTCCTGACGAGCTGTCCAACATCCGCATCGGCGACATCGACGCGAAGGCACACGCTATCTATGTCCGGGCAGAAATATCAAAGAACGGCAAAGCAGAGATGGTGGGTCTCAACAATGCGGTGCTGTCGCTCATGAGAGAGCTGCACGTCCTTCGCTCACCGAAAGACTGGTATCTATTCAGTGTGCGATGCCGACCAGGAGTGACAAAACTGAACAGCCGTATGTTCCGCGAGCGCTGGGCGAGGTTGCGCAAGCGTCTCGATCTGCCAAAGGAATACCAGTTCTATTCGTTGAAAGACTCAGGCATCCGTGACCTCGCCAATTCCGAGGGCATCGTTATCGCTCGTGACCAAGCGAGGCACAGCAGCGTTGCCGTCACCAATAAGTACCTTCAAGGCCGTGACCGCCCTGTTCACAAGGAAACGATACGTTTCAAAGGTGCGTTGTGAGGGGAACGCCCTCTCTGCGGAAATGGGCAAGACTCTCAACGAGCGATTAGAACCTGTTGAGTCTACTTTAGAAATAAATTCAAGCAGCGAAGTTGTCACCGAACGAATACCTTATGCGCAGAACTCAGGGTTTATAAACGACCAAACACCGACTTCAAGCAGCTCATTTCGCTATTCCGACCCAATCTTGTTGAAGGCTGGGGAGTCGCTGAAGATGAAAGCAATCACTCCAACAAATGTTTGGAGACTTTCTTCCTACGACCCAACTACGCAGAAATACTCTAAAATTCTCTCGGGCGAATCAAGCGGTATGAGTTCTGCGTCCAATGCTTACGAGAACACTTACACCGCAACCGAAGACATCTATGTCACAGTATGTTGGAATTGGGGTTATTTCCAGCTGGAATTGACATTGACTCACGAAGTCACAACCACAACATCTAAAATAGATGAGCTTGATATTATCAGCGAAGCCCTTGAGGTTAAAGTGGAGACCTCAACAAAGACGGAAGAAGTGCCTATAGTCGCCCATACGGGTGGAGCTTATGGTTATGGTAGCGTAGGCAATAGAGTTACAATCGCAACCTATAGTCAGTATAGTTATAGTGATGACTTTTTTCTCAAAAAAGGAGAGATTTTGAATATCTCGCTTGCGAATGTGGCATCAACTGTCTGTGTCCTGTGTGTCAAGGATGCAGTAGAAGGCGGCACCGACCATAGAAATCTTGCTGTCGGTAATGGTGAATCAACACAGGCTATACAGTACACTGCGCCTACTGATGGTTATTATGCGGTATCGTGGCTGACAAGCACTGGCATCACTATAACAAAGACCGGGACAAGTACCAAAGGCGACAGCGAGCGTATTGTAGCCATAGAGGAGAGCACCACACAGATACCTGCGCTTGTGAGCAGCGTCGCTGCTTTGAATGGAGCTGTTTTTGATAATGTGAGTGATGACATGACAGAAGGTTATGTTGATGGTTATTTTGTTAATCACTCCGGCTCACTTGCCGGCAACAGTTCGTTTGCCTATAAGGAGTTCGAAGTTCGCGCTGGTGCAGTCATTAATTTCACTGGTGGCATGCACCCAAACCTTGCTGCTATCGCCAAGAAACTTACAAGCAACTCCTTTGAGGAGCTTGTACCTGCTACAGCGCAAAGTGTTCAATCTTTCACTTATACCGCAACGGAAGATATGACAATAGCGGTCTCTTTTAGTAAGGGTTCAGACCGCTCCATCACGATTGTGGCGCAGAATATTGAGGCAAATACACTAAACATCGAGGATATATACAACATCTTAGACTTGCTTAAAAGGCCGGACTATGGCACATTATTCGATAAGGTTGCAGTCATTGGAGATAGTTTGACGGTCGGCACACTTGATGCTGCGACTGGTGATGATGGGCACGTTGCAGGCGGCTCATTCGGTTGCTCTTGGCTAACCTATTTGGCAAAGAAATGGGGCAGTTCAGTAAGGATGCACTATGGCGCGGGCGGTTCAACTTGTTATTCTTGGTTGGGAAACAACAGTTATGGACTTGGGTTGATGCTCAAAGACAGCGTTGTTTATGATGTGTATTTCGTTGCCTATGGTCATAACGATGCTGGGGTGTTCACCATTGGCACCACAAGCGACACTCCAACGGCAGTGACGGTGGATGCTGAGGACAAAGTGACCGTTGACACACCAGCTGCCAACACCACATTCTTGGGTAACTATAAGAAGATAGTCAACGAGATTAGAACGAAAGCACCGAACGCTCTCATCTTCATGGTTTGCACCGATAAGAAAGACAGCACAGCTTCAAGTAGTATTGGGTACATGAACCAATATATCAGACAACTTGCCGAATGGTATTATGGGCAAGGAGACCATAAGGTGTTCTATCTTGATTACATCAGCAAGTATGTAGAAAAAGCCGGTTATCATACTGGCGGCCATTGGTCGACTTTCGGCTATGCTAACATCGGCAGATTAATCAATAATGCCGTGAACGATGTAATTGAAGCATACTTGAACACCAATGCTCTGAAGGTATGGGGCAACTACCTTGAGAGTTACCGCACAACGAAGTATGACCAAACGATGTAAATGGTTACTGCTACCGAGTCAGACACCCAAGCCATGTGGGACTCGGAAACAACATACGCTTACGGCGATGTTGTGAGATACACCAACAACGGCACGACATACAAATGCACATCTTTGCGAGATGGCAACACCAACAACCCTCCTGTGACATCGGATGGCAAGACTGGTGGCGGTGTGGCATGGAAGGATGCCACTTATGATGAGACTGCAAGCATCATAGACGAGTCTGTTCTTGCTGGTACTGGGTATGCTTATAGCGCAGAGGCACGAAACCTCTGCGCTACCCTTTAACTCAGTTATGTCACAACAACCGTTTCACAAACTCACGAACTAAGGGGTAGAGGTACAACTTGTGCGCCTCGTTGGTCGGATGGAGACCATCACCGCTCGCTTCACCTTCCTGCGATGAGTAGTTGGTCTTGTAAATGCTGAAATTGAAGTTGCACTGGCACTCATACCACAAATCAAGCACAGGAAGGCCATAGGTCATCGCGACCTCTTTGATGGCCGTGCAGTATTCACTCAGCACAGCACCAACTGCATTTGGGACCTCCGATTTACCGTTCCATGCGCTTGCACGATGGATGAGTGTAAAGAAACCAATCTTGCAGGCGGGGTTTTGTGCTGTGATGTAATCAACCATCGCAGCTATATTTGACTTGAACGTGTCAATTCTGGTGTTATAGCCGTAATCATTTGTGCCGATAAAAATGGTAACAGCATCATACACACACACATCTTTGTTCTGTAAAGTGGTCAACTGCCCGCCGCTAGTGTTTCCGCTAACAGCCTGGTTTGTTACACTTATCTCATGGTTGCCTTGAGTGGCAAGGAAAAAGGGATAACCTTGTTTTTTGTCAACCGATGCAGCGTTGTCCCATGTGTACACAGATATTGAATCGCCAACAACAAGAATTCTCTTCTTCGCTCTTGTCCTTGCCACACTCTTGCCGATGGTTCTGTAACGTGCAATTGCTCTTGCAGTTTGAATGGAGTTCCCGATTTTTACATAACCATCAATCGGCATCGTAAAGGATTTTATGCTTGTCTGTTGAGACTCATAAGCCGTTTGGTTTAAGTCATACACTTGTACAGCCATCATCTTACCATCACCATTCCCTTCAGGTGGGTTGTCATCGTCACGATTAAGCAGATAGATAGTCTCCCCCTTTTTTAGCCTTATAAAGGGGGAAGTATCTGCAGCCCAATAATCATCCTCATAATCAACAAGGTTTTCAAAATTCTCAATAACCTCAACATGAGGCAATGATGCAGGTGCTGCCGATGATACACCCTTTGTGTATCCTACTTTCCACACGGGATAGGACGCTTCATATTCCAAACGGATAAACGCACTTTCTGTTGGCGAGTATGTGAACGCCTTACCTCCGTAAAGAAATCCGGTGCTCACTTTGTTCTTGCCGCTGTCATAAAGTGTGTAATGTGAAAACCATCCACCGCCTATGGACACGCCGCCATCTGTTATAGCGATGTAGTCGGTTACATGCTTTGTGCCAATTGTCACCTCTCCGCTTGAATTGATGCTTGCATTGTCTACATGCCCCTCTATCGTCGGGCAAAGCCGAAAATAATATACATTGTATTTGTCGGCATTATCAAGGTCAAGCCATGCGCATTCGCTCAACCAATCGACATCGGTATAATACTTGCCCATGTATTTGTATCTTCTTACGCTCGACCCTTCACCTGGCAGCCCGATGACCAGCCCGACCTTGCGGTCATCTGATGGTACCTCGGCGACAGCATCCACAAGAGATGACGATGTAACCATATAGACATCATCGCCTTTGTTTTCAATCTTCTCGTTAAGTACCTTTCCCATTTCCGCAGAGAGGGCGTTCCCCTCACCACCTGTTGTGAGGTCGTTGACGAGAACCACCTGACCGAGGTCAACACCGCTGTCGCCCTTCGGGCCGGGCCCTCCTGGAGCACCGTCGGTACCCTTCAGCTGTACGCTTTGGTATTTGCCGTCAAGCGTATCACCGCCGGTGCCTACCCACACGTAGAGCATCGTGCCGAGCAGATAGCCTTTCATCTGCTGATCCGTGGTTGGCGATGTGGGCAAGTCGCTCGTGGAGCTGATAACCACATAACCTTTAATGGCGTTTGTTGACACGTTGCAAAGCGTGTTCACCGTGTCAAGGAACAGCTGGCCAATACGAGTCGCTGTGTTTTCCCCCTCTTCTGTCGCGTCGCGAACAACAGCCGCTGCGCTTCTTAATTCGTCTATTGTCATAGTTATATCTTTTTTTGTTGCAAATTTATGTATCATACAGAGCCCACAAAAAGACATCTCCGGGCGATGGCTTTGCGTGCGTCTTCGAGCGCTTCACATAGCACGGCGGCTGCTTCTTCGCCCACCATGTGCGCCATGGTCTCTTTCATCCTCATCAGTGAGGCGTAGAGTTTTGGGTTGAACCAGTCGCGCCGTTCACGAGGTTCACCACTGCTTAAATAGCCATAACCTTTTTTACGTGGCTGACCACTGGTAGGTATGTCTCCATCTGGTTTTTTACCACCGGCAAGGCGGGGTTCATTTAAACCGTTCTCCTTGCGGTAGGCCGCACCCAGGAACGGCAGATCGCCGCCGTTGTTGTGGCTGTAGCCGTTGCCCACGCCGTAGGCTTGATAGATGCCGTAGGCAAGGAAGCGCATCACGATGTTCGCGCTCAGCCCGTCGTGTGTCGCGCTTTCGGTGAACGACTTCATCAGCGCACCCGTGTCCTTTATAGCCCAGTACTCCAGCTTGTCTTGCCAGATCTGAACCATCATCTTCGCCCAGTTGTCAATCCACAGTTGCTGCTGGCGTTCTATCTCCTGTCGGTTCAACTCTGCCATTCCGTTGCGTCAAAGGTTAGGTCAATAGGTTCGGCGACCTCTACCATGAAGTAGAGACCGGTGCAGCCATTAAGGAAGTATTGTCCAAGCTCACGGCTCAGCACGCTCTCCGTGCGCAGGTACACCATATCATAGCTCAGCGCATCTTCGTCGATGAGCATGCGCGTCAGCAGCTGGCGGAACAGCGTGCGGCAGGTCTCGAGGGCAGCCGTGTACGTAGACATCGATTTGATGTTGTAGCGGTGCATGAGGAACACCGTCACCGTGCGTTTCTTGAACCAGCCCCCATTGCGACCTCTGAAGGTGGCACCGTCGTTGGTGTCATCCACGCAGAAGAAGGCGTTTGCGGTGCGAAACTGCTGCAGCGGACCCTGCAAGGTCTCGATGCCCGAGCAAGTGCAGAACTTGAAGTTCTCGGCCTGTGCCAGTTTGTTACTTTGCCACAGCGTCTCAAAGTAGCCTATGTAGTCAAAGAGTTGTTTAGCATTCATTTCTTCATCTTCATCTTTTGGTTGAACTCGTCGGCTTCCTTGGCTTTAGCGTCAAGCTCGGTCAAGGCACGCCAAGTGTCGATATTCAGGATTTCTTCTTCTTTGGTCACATCGCCACCCGTCAATGCGCGGATTTGGTTGTTCATCACCTCCATCATGTCGGGCGTGCCTCCAGCCTCTCCGCTAGGCTTGAAGAAATGCGGAAACTGTGTGGCAAACATCGCTTTCAATTGTGCCCACCACTGAATCACCAGCAGCTGCTCCCACACGGCAAGTTTTTCCCGCAGCCCCGGGTAAAGCAGCGTGGCAAGGTGCTGCACGGCTTCTTCTTTCTGACTTTGCAATATGCCTTGGTAGCAGTTCTCGCATTGCAGGTAGTTGGTGAACGGCACGCCATGCAGCCTCACTGGTAGGGCTTCAGTGCCATGCAGGGTGTCAAGTCTTACTGGCACATCCCCTGGATCATCCATCCAGTTCAAGCCATCAAGCAGACCTGGCAGAAGTTCTGGATCGAGAAGAAATCGCTTGGGCTTCTTCTCTCCAATGGGCACCGTGCACACCCAGTTCGTCAGCTCTCTACGCAGCACCTTCAGCCCCGTGAGGTGCTGAAGCACGGCGAATTTAGCCTGGTGCGGTTCTTCTTGCCGGGCCTTACAGCGCATCACCATGGCAAGCTCGCTTTGGCTCAACTCATGCCAGCCTTTCGGCAGGTCAAAGTTGATGGTGTTGCGCTCACCCGAAAAAGTAGCACGGATCATCTTTCTCGTTCTTGTAGGGTTCAAAAGTGTTGGCTGCGTAGGCGGTAGAGTTGGCGTAGGTCGGGAAGGTGCGGATGTTTCCGTCAAGCCACTCCACGAGTTTCTTCACGTGGAAGTGTGCCATCGCTTTGTCATCGGTAACGTCTGCACCAATCGTCATCAGTATCTTGTGGATGGCTGTGTTCTGCTCCGCTGTGGCGGTACGCAGACGCACGGCATCGCATAGTTCATCAAAGAACTCAGGTGAAATGCAGTGCTTCACCTTTTCTTCGGCTGCCGATATTTTCGGACGCAGTTCGTCCAGCGACGATCTGTGTCCGTTAGGCATGGCGAAGTACACCAGCTGCTGCCGTCCGTTCCACGCCAGCGAGCGGAACACGCCTCGAGCCGTGTAGGTGTCCACCCATTTTGCATTACCACGCAGGTAGTCCAGAAGTTCATCGATGGTGTCATCAAGCGAGAACTGCACCTGCTGGCGCAAGCGGTTCACACGCTCTGCGCTTGCTGGAGCCACGTTCTGATTGCTCACCACGCCGAAACCATTATCTGTAAGCACCAGGTCAAGGTGTGGAACCGCCATCTTGTAGGCGACAAGGCACACCATTCGCTTGCACAGGTTAAGCAATGTCAAGTCTTGGTCACGAGCATCGTAAAGGTCACTACCGAGCAGACTCTTAACGTCTCCCTCAGCCTCCTCAAAGTACTCCGCTATGCGCTCAAACAAGTCTTCGGTTGGCATCACCGCACTCGGCACATAGTATTCAAAATTTTCACGCGTCATTGTCATTAACGTTATCTTGGTTCAACGAAATCTCTTTGGCATCAGTCTTCTGGTCGAGAGTGGTGAGCATGATGAGCGGCACATCAGGGACAACCTTGTCTTGCCAGCCGTTGTAGAAGATAACCACCTGGTGAATCTTCATCATGATATCATGCCACGACTTCTCGAGCGACTGCTTCAAGGTGAACAGCTCACGCTTATCGCTGCCGCTGTTGTTGCTTTGACTCTTGCCTGGTGTCGCGCCCACGAGGTTCGGGTGGATGTTGTCGCCATAGCAAGTCATGTTGGCGGCTTCTTGGATATCTTCGCTCCAGTCGCCACCTTCCTTGCTCGCGTCTATCACGTTGATGCGCACCATGCGGTTTTCTTTGCCGTTGGGGTCGATATAGTACCCCGTAATCCACACCTTGCCGCTGTTCTCGATGCCAGCCACGAAGTTCTTGATATTCTCCTTCTCCTTCTTGATTCGCTCGGCTTGCTTCAGCGGGTCGGTGATGTTCTCCTCGTCGCAGATGTTATACCAGTAGTCGCGGTGTACTTCCACCTGGTACTTCACCGAGGCGTGGTTGCGCAGCTTCGCTTTCTTGCCGGTACCGATTAGTTTCTTGATGTCGAACCAATCGCCACGGAAGATGGCGGTGTAGTACGGCACAGGGTAGTACTGCAGCCCAGGTGTCGGGAAGCGCATCAGCACGGCAAACTTGCGGTTCTTGGTGCGCTCCTTGGTTATGCCATCCCAACCAGGGGCACGACCCATCAGCACCTCGAGGTGCCCGAGAGGGTCTTTCTCGTCGAGAAGCTGAATCACCTCGATGTCTTTAGCCGCAATCCCACGCTGCCCTCGCCAGTTGGCATAGAACACATGGTTGATGCGGCCACGGCTGTCTGCCTTTTCAAAGCGGCAGTAGCACGCCTCTTTGTGTCGCACCTGCACAATCTTCTTGCCGTCGCGGCTCATGATAATCACTGCCACGGCAAAGAAGAAATACTTCATGTCGGTGGCTTGCTCCAGGAAAAACTCCGGCAGCGAGTTTTGGAACATCCATCGGCTAATTTCCGCGTCGGTGGTCGGTGCGCCAGTCTTTGTGTCGTTATAGCGCAAGCCGTTGCCGTAGCATGTGAGGACATTGAACAGTTTGTTCTGTGACATGATTTCGTCCTCACCAATCAGCCGGATCATCTCAAACGGCAGCTGGTCATCCAAGCCAAACGGCACGTACTGGTATTTGCCGCCGTATCCTGGCACGTTACTCACTGAGGGCAGCCCGTCCTCATCAAAGATGTCGGCACTGCTGTCCACCTCGCTCATCAGCGCGGCCACCTTGCTCTTCCCGACCTCGAATATCTCGCCCTTTGGCAAAGTAAAATCATCTTTTCTCATCGGTATATCGTCATGTTGTTAATCTCAAATAGTGTCACGTCGCGGAACTCACGCACCAGTTGGCTCTCCGGGAGGCGTATGCGGTGCGTGCCTTTCCGCCAGTGGCCACCGATGCAGGTCACGCCCTTGTATTCAAGGATGTCGCCTGTGCTCAGTTTCCACACGCGCAGGTCACAAGGATAGCCAGCTTCAAGCAGCACAATGGCATCCTTGATATGTATCACGCCTTTAGTTGTAGGTTTCATCGAATGTCTCGTCAAATAGTTTAGGCGGGCGAACGGTCTTGAGCATCACGCTCCACATTGCCGAGCGTCGCCATGTGAATGTAAAGTCGGCAATCTCGTTGTCGGCACTGGTATGCTTCACCTCAACATTCGAGATGACCACAACGTCGGCTGCCATGCCACGCTCCAACAGGCAAACGGTAGTGATGCATCGGGCAAGGTCTCGGGCGAGAGCCACGCCACTAGGGCGCAGAGGACCTGTCCACGACTTGAACGATGCAGTCTCCTCGAGGTTGTAGAGTTTCAATGCGCCATTTACCATTGATGTTTCACGGGTGTATTCGGCATCCTCCTCGGTCATGCCAGCGAAGTATATAGGCTCCCATGCGCCAAAGGTGTTGCGGAAGAGCATCGCATATTCAGCCGTCGGTAGCGAGGTCACGCGGAAGCGCATTGTGCGCTCACCGGCAACGATGCTGTACGCTACGAGCGTGCCAATGGTCGTATCAACAAACTGCGCTGCGCTCACATCAATCTCAAATGGTGTGTTGGCTGTCATGCCAGTGGTTGTGACAGGTTTGTTGGCGGTCACCACAGCATCGCCATCCCAGTAGCTGCACACCGCTTGCACGGTAGGCAGTGACTGCTCAATGGGGAGCAGCGTCAGGAGTTCCTTGCGCTCCAGCGACGTGTCGCGCTCGGTCATCACCGCACTGAGGAAGAAGCTCGGTAGGAAAGTTGCGGCGCTCTCGCTCACCGTCACGCCACTCTGCACCACATGCACTGTCTTGCTTGTGCTGCCGGCGGTGAAGGTAAACACGGCAGTCACGCCGTCGATCAACGGGCGCAACAAGCGTGCCAGGTGATAGATGCGCACCGTGCCGGTCACCGGAGTGTAGGTGCCATTGAGAATAGTGCCACCGCTGTCGGCGATGGTGAATGACACATCGCTAGCCGACGTGACCTCTATCACGTCAAGCTCAGTCACGAAGTGCCAGTTGCCTATGTCTGCGAAATTAATCATAGCGCAAAGTTATGGGGTTGCTCGTTATGATAAAAAGACGGATTAATACCCGTCCTCGTAGTAGTGAATGCTGTCTTCGAGGGTCTTTAATTGAGCCTCACGTTGTTGCTCGATCAGCGCACGTTTCACGCTGCGCAGCGAGTCGACGTTGTGCAGTTCAGTCTCATACCGTTGTTGAGCATGGTCTATAGCCATACACATCAACAACACTCCAGCGACTGAAATCATTAGACACACGAACCCGATTAGACAAATATTTCTCTCTTTCATGCTAGTTGTTATTTTTGATATAGTTACCTATAGCCGACTTATCACGAAGTTCGGCGATGAATCGTTTCACACTGGGGCAGTGAATAGGGTGCTGCCGTCGGCTGTCACGCTTGCCGCATGCCATGCAATGGCGGCACAGCACGCGAGCGAGCACGCTGGGTGCAACCGCTAACCATGTCTCATCTCTTTTCCCTGGCATCGCTGTACATTTTATAGTCATCACTGAGACACTTGCGCCAACGTCGCTCATGCGACAGCACAGCAACAAACACGGATGTGGCGATAACGACCGCAACAAGGACGAGAAGCAGCACCAGCCCAATCAATATCTTCAATATTATGCACATAATAAAGGGATTTTATGATTACAAAGATACAATATATTAACGATACCAAAAGTATTTTATTGGTTAAAATTGGCCATAAAGGGTGCCAAGTGTCACCACGAGGCACCCAGTGAATGGTCAGATTTGATTATTGATCGTCATCTTCGTCTCCGATGGGTTGCATGAGCCACTCGGGGTAGGTCTGATTGCTACCGCCCAGGGAGTAGCCGTTGAGCACCATCAGGCGCGAGATGTCGTTAAGGCTCACGTCCACGATGTCGCACAGAGCTGCACGGATGGTTGCAGATGACTTGTTGAATGCGCCGTTGTCATCATCGCCCGGCATAAAGTTGCGCAGCCACATGGCCACTGGGATGATGTTGTCGCCAAAGCCCACAGCTTCGGGTTCGTGGATAAAGCCTTCCAGATTTTCGAGATATTCTTTGCTGCTCATAGTTCACCTCCTTTCGCTATTTCGAGGGTCATCCACACCGATAGATGAATGCCCCACGTCGCCACGGCAGCCACCATCACGGCGGCATACTCGCCAGTGTCGAACCAAGGCAGGGCGCAGGCCATCGCCACAATGCCCAGGGCAATGTTGAAGCCCATCGAGGTCACACACTCAAGCGCTTTTCTGGCAAGCGCATTTGCCAGCCCCACATCAGGGGCAACTCGTGTCGTCGGGGTCAATGAAATTGTGTTCATTGTTTCTTTGAGTTTGACATATATAGGCAGAAAAACGGCTGCCATTATCCCGTCGTCAAACTCAAAGAAGATACCCCGAAGAGCATAAATCTTTATGGATAAGGCAGCCGTATGTTTCCGAGGCTGTTATTGGGCATAAAAAAAGCCCACCGCGATGTAATTTGTGAGCAGTATCCGATGCCCAACGGGAAGATCAATATCTTCATTGAGTTTGACAATGGCGAAATTACATCAAAATTTCCACACCACCAAAAAAAATCCGCATTTTTTTCAAAAAAATGCTTTATTACACAAAATCCACATAAGATATAATTTCCCTTGAGCTTTATGCTTATCATGTTATAAAACACTACAGAAGCAAAATAACATGGCAAAAACCATAAATGAGTTGATGTTATATCTGTAAGCGATTGAATCGCACCAAAGCTAACAAAACAAACATTTTTTACAGACAATGGATTTCCCAATATAAATGCCAGAAGAAAATATGGAATCAATATTCTATATATCAGTTTTTTACCCCCCCCATACAACCAACATCTAATAGTTTCATTTTCACGAATTCTATGCACATAACCATAAAGTACGAAAAACAATGGGACATGAAAAGAAAACAGAAAATGAGCTATATGTGAAGACATGCTACAATGTGAAATAATCACAAAATATATGGCTAAAAACTTAGCTGTATCAATGTATGTTAATCTACCCATAATTACAGATTAGAGAATTTACTAATTTCTTCTACACAAAGCTGATATACATCTTCAGCTTGATAACGCTTGTACCAATCTGCAACTAACTCCATGCATTGCTGCATGTTCATTCGTGGTTTCCACCCTAACTTTGTTTTTGCCTTGGTGATATCCAACATCAAAAGTTTTGCCTCGTGCACAGCATTAGGGTCAGAAGAGTCTTTCAGTTCCCCCTTACCATAATTCTTTATCAACTCTGTGGCAACCTCCCATACGGTACTTACAGATTCGGACTCTGGACCGAAGTTCCATCCTTCACAAAACTCAGTTGGATACTCCCATTGCTTTTTAGCAAGCAACATATATCCACTCAAAGGTTCCAATACATGCTCCCAAGGACGAATCGCTTTAGGAGAACGGATATCAATTACCTTGTCCTGTTCCAAAGCCTTGATACAATCAGGAATGATACGGTCTAAAGCCCAATCACCGCCACCTATCACATTGCCAGCTCTAACACTAGCGAGACTCACATGATGCTTCTTGCCATAATCTTCCGGATTGAAGAAACTTCTTCTCCAAGATTGAATAGCTATTTCACACGCACCCTTTGAGGAAGAGTAAGGATCATAACCTCCAAAAGGGTCATCTTCCTTATAACCTCGCATCTGCTCCTTGTTATCATAACACTTATCAGTTGTAATCATTACACCGACTTTTACAGAATTGGTTGAACGAATAGCCTCCATTACATGGATTGTACCCATTACATTTGCCTCGTATGTTTCCACTGGTTGCTCATAGCTATATCTTACCAAAGGCTGAGCAGCAAGATGGAAAACAATTTCTGGTTGATACTTTTGAAATATTTCCTTCATTTTTTGCCCATTGCAAATATTAGCACGAAGATCTGCCATAATCTTATTTCCAATACCAGACAAGACAAAGTTGTCTCGATTAGTAAAAGGTTCTTGTGAAACTCCAATAACCTCTGCCCCTAATTCATGCAACCAAATGGAAAGCCAACTTCCTTTAAAACCGGTATGCCCCGTGACAAGTACACGCTTTCCCCTAAAAAAATTATCGAATAAATCTATCATTGTATTTATTTAATTGTATATGCTATAGTATCTTTTGGATCATACAACTTATCTGTATAAGCCAATAAAATAAAATCACTATCACTGTTATTAACAACTACATGTGCTACATTATTGGGAATGAATACCGTAATCGCTTTTTCCAAAGACATTTCTATATCTCTACGTTCATGAGTTTCCATATCCTCTAATTTCAAAACAGCACTTCCTTGAATAATGGTAAACCATTCCACTGCCTCAGGATGAAAATGCCCACCCTTAGCTTGACCAGGTTTGCCCATAGTGAGATAAACTTCACCTGTATGGTCAGGAATTCCATCTTCTGTACCTGTGATGGCTTTCAAAAACCAACCACGATCGTCTGCAATAAGGCGACGATTAATAATCTGTACTTTATCTATCTGTGACATAATTATTCTCCCTTTGTCATTCTGTTCTTATATTCAAGATTAGGTATAGAACGCTCCCAACGTTTCCACGGAGCCTTTCCTTCTGCCAAAAGTTTCTCCAACATATTCTTTTCTCGAATATTATCCATACACTGCCAGAAACCCTCGTGAATATAAGACATCAACTGACCTTTCTCAGCTAACTTGGTAAGAGCAACCTTTTCAAACACACAAGTATCATCGGTAAGGTAATCAAATATCTGTGGTTCAAGTACCATATAACCAGCGTTGATAGGCGCACCATCGGAAGCATTTTTTTCACGGAATGCTTTAACAGCTCCATCCTGAATATCAAGCACACCCTTATCCTGTGCCATTTTAACGGCTGTTAGTGTTGCCAATTTACCATGGCTTTTATGGAACTCTATGAGCTTGTCTATTTCAACATCACAAACACCATCTCCGTATGTCATCAAGAAAGGTTCGTTACCAACATATTTCTGAATACGCTTGATACGACCACCTGTCATTGTATTATAACCAGTATCCACAACTGTTACCTTCCAAGGTTCCATATTAGTCTGGTGTACTGTCATCTCATTTTTACCATAACGATAATCAAAAGTCACATCAGAATTATGTAGGAAATAGTTACCAAACCACTCCTTGATGTACTCTTGCTTATATCCAGCACAGATTATAAACTCAGTATGACCATAATAAGCATACTCCTTCATAATATGCCACAAAATTGGCATACCACCGATTTCTATCATCGGTTTCGGTTTAAACTGAGATTCCTCAGAAATGCGGGAGCCAAAGCCTCCTGCTAAAAGTACTACTTTCATTGTTTTATCTCCTCATTAACTTTGCTGCGAATTCCAAGAAATCCGCAATATTTTTAAAATTATCAAATTGCTGACAATACATACTGGCGTAAGGTTCAGGGAAGCTTTGGCGGATATCTGACATTATCATATTATTGCTCTAAAATCATCCCGTCCTTCTTTACCATTAAAGAAGTCATCTTTTCGAATCCCTCCGTCTCCCTTTAGCCAAAGGGAGTTCCACCTTTCTCACCAAGCCTCTCTTCAATGGTCTTTACACCCCCTTCGGTTCCCCCGTTAGCGGGGGACAGAAACCTCAGGAACGAGAGGATGTAACCGCCCTCCGGTGCTCAGAACCGCTACGCTATAAGGTTGTCGGACCATCAAAGGTCTACGCCAGATTATGCGGGCTGGGACCGCCTTATCATAAATCATTCTTTGTCCTCCTTATTATTCTTCATAAAATTCTCAACCCTCTTCCTTACAAATGAAGTCTGCTTTCTATAAGCAAATAAGAAAAGAACCAAAAGAGATACTATCAACACCAATGGTTCATCTTTCTTGAACAGAAACCAATCGAAAGATATATTTTTGTATATATATCCCATAACAGCTATAAACATTACAGAGATATAGGAACGGTAAACATTATTCTCTTGACTAAGAACTGTTAACTTTGGATCTTTTTTTTCTGCTTTTAAAAACTCGGGATATGGTGCAAACTTAATCCAACAAATTTTCTTCAATATTGGCTCTATAATAAGAGAGCCAAAACGACTATTAACCATTCCCACGAAATAAAAAACAATACCCGCTTGATAATAATCCGTAGGTATCAAATTATAACCAACTAGATTTTTCAAGATGATACACAAGACAGTACCTGGTAGTATATTTGTAAGAAAGTTATATTGCGATAGCTTATCAAATATAAGTTTTATAATATCCATTTTACACAACTAATGTTCCTGTATAATAATAAATAACGTTTCCGTCTGCATCTTCAATATTTTCCTTGCCATTTTTAGGATAAAGACAAATGGGTTTATTGCTTATCTTATTTGTTGTATAAATATGAACCTCATTTCCTTCATTTACAAAAACAATATCTCCTGCAGTATTTTGTGTTATGGTCATTTGTGAATCACCATAGTCTATATGTTCGGAAGGAGCATTGCCAATAATTATCAGCTTGGGTGATAATGTCTTTAGTAAATCAGCAGACAATGCTCCTGACTTTCTTCCATGATGTGGTTGAAACAAGATATCTATTTGCTGGATTTCATCCTTACACGTATCATAGTATTCTTGTTGCATATCAGTCTCAAGGTCTCCCATCCACATAAACTTTGCACCATTTTCAACTTTATAAGTCAAAATGCAACATATGTTATTAGGACTTTCTCCTTTGGTTACATTTTGTAGCTCGCCTTTGAACTTTTCATTTGTGACTATCGGCCAAAGAAATTCTAAACCAGAGCTTCCATTTTCATCATTAGTTTGATTCAGCCAAGCTCTTTTTATACCCTTATTAATTGGGAAGTTTTTTGTTTTCTTTAGTTCTATATATTTTGAAAGACTTGGATCATTCTTATCTGCTGGAATATTATTTTCCACAGCATAAAAATTTGTGATGGCCCATTTCTTGTCTAACTCTTCTATACCTAAAATATGATCGTTGTCAGGATGAGTTGATATAAATCTACAAATTCTGTCACTTGATTTTTCAACGATTTCATTAATTATCTCTTCTTTTCTACAGCTTGCATCATTACCATCTTTAAGATAGCAATCAATGACCGTAAAATTGTTAGAATTGTGTTGAATATAAAACGTATCTCCACGTAATTCACCACAAGGAAATGAAAATGATTTAACTATAGACATAAGCAATATTATTGAAAAATACATTAAATCTATTGATTAACTATCATAGGTAGTCAAAAATATAAAAGACTTGTATCAGCCTACTTTTAGTTCTTTGACAACAAAGCATTAAAGTTCTTTGCCACTGAAGGTATGTGCCATTCCTAGTTTTTCCTATCCCTGTTGGTCCATCTCGGAACGAATGGTTCATCAAGGTCAATTAACCAACATTGAATCTCGTCGCAGATATCCATCGCCATTACCTTTGTTTCATCATAATCACGGAATAGACATCGTAAAGAGTACTTTCTCGAGACAACATTCTCTTTTTCTGATGAGAATTCAAAAATCTCCATATCGACACCATCCTTTGAATAGATGATGAAAGCACCAAGCAACGTATCGTGTACACATCCAGTAAGCTGGCTGAGAGAACCTGGGGTTACCAAAGACTTCAAACGTTTTATATCATTATCAATAGCTTCTTTTGTAGCACCTTTCTTTTTTAACCCGCATTGCAGCCACTCGTTATGTAACTCCCTGATTTCCAATATCCGGATTTTTTGAAGTCTGATTTGGGTGTAGCATGGATTTTCTTTTCCCGAGCGGCTTGGGGTTAATGTAGAGCAAATCATAGATGGCGGAGAGTTTACTCTCTGCCTCTGTGCTCTGTCTTATACTAATGACCTGTCCATCTACCGTCTCAACTTTTGCTGTAACCACAACCTGTGTGCTGGCAATGCGCATGATTTCATCCCATCTCACATTCTCATGCTTCTTCAATTTCAGGCGATACTTGGTGACGCTGACCACCCAATATGCCAGTATGGCAAGATTGAGATGAGACTTGATTCCATTGTCGGTCTTATGATAGACAGGACGGATATCCAAGTCTGTCTTCAACACATGAAAAGTCTCCTCTACGGTTCTGATTACATTATAAAATTTCCAGATGTTCAATTCCTGGCTTTCATCAAGGCTCGTCAGCAAGACATATTTTCCATGGAACTTTCTTCTCTGAGCAGCCTTGTTCTCTCTGCATTCCCAGGTCATGGAAGTAGCAACCTCGTTCTTTCCTGTACCCTCATAGGTAAAGGTAACGTTGTATGACAGGCGAATGGCTCCATATTGCTTGTCCAATTTGCCCAATCGCTTGTTCACGGCGTCACGTTTCTTGGTTCCGCCCTTGGTAAGAATACC
>OQVT01000603.1_pt1 | contig 20790 bp, 24 predicted proteins | sample 1691561 | NCBI WGS metagenome assembly OQVT01 (sample SAMN03418260, study PRJEB22391) | human gut metagenome | biome: human-gut; feature: organic feature; material: feces | host: Homo sapiens | place: Tanzania | collected 2013-01 | reverse complement strand
GATTTGGCATCATTTGCCGGACAATGAAGTGGGATACCATGCGGGAGACAGCAGTTGGAAGGAAGGCGGCAACCGAAATGGCATCGGCATAGAGCTGTGCGTCAATCAAGGCGGAAACTTTGAACAGACCATGCGCAATGCGGCACAACTGACCGCATATTTGCTCCTTCAATATCACTTGACGATAGACGATGTCAAAAAACATCAGGACTTTTCCGGAAAAATCTGCCCGTCGACAATCATTGAAACCAATCGCTGGCAGGATTTTCTAAACATGGTGCAGGAAGATTACACGGCGCAACAAGCACAGAGACAGCAAGCCGGTGCATAAAATACACCGGACAGGGAATGCTAGTACCGAATCAACAAAGAGGAGGACATGGTCATGGAAAAATGTCATGCAAACAAGAGCATTCATTGCAGCGTCACGCAGTGCGCCAATCATTGCAGCACCTCGGATTACTGCTCTCTGGATCGGGTGCAGATTGGCACACACGAGATGAATCCGACGGAGACAAAGTGCACGGACTGCAATTCGTTCAAGTTGGGCTGAGTGCTCTCTGAATAGAACATGACGCAAAACATCCCCCGTTTCAATTGGTTGAAACGGGGGATGCGTATGTTTATGATGTTATCGTGCAGTCATGATTCTCTGCACAATGGCGGCGAAAAATACCACAATCGGAGCCAATTCCGTGCGAATGACGGACTGGAACGAGCCGCCCATCTGGGTGATGAGATAGACGTTGCTGCCGATGTAGCAGGCAAAGAAAATGACGGCGATGAGCAGGGCAAGACCGGCTGCCATGTGGCCGAAGCCGCGCGCCTGCGGGCGCAGGATAAACAGTGCGACCACGTGCAGAGCCTCCAGCGCTACGACGATGTAGCCGACAATGGACAGCACAAACAGCGCAATGCGGATAATCATCGCGACGATAGCCGGATCGCTTTGCGGCACCAGCCAGCTGACCAGAGAGTTTAAATCAGAGGACAGCGCGGACATGCTGGTTAAGCTGAACGTGCCGCTCGCGGAGGCAACATCCAGTCCCAGCCAATTCTGAAACAGGAAAAAGCAGATGAGCGCGGCGCAAATCAGTGAGATGACAATTTGTATCAAGCCCAAATCGCTTTTTCCAAAGATGGAAGAACCGGTTGGAAGGGAAAAGGACTTTCCGGAGGAAAACGGTCTGCTGTTGGAAGAAGAACCGCCGGAAGGAAGTTTCAGCTTGCCGCGAAGCAGGAAATACGTGATAATCAGCGCGGCAATGCCAAAGGTTGCGCGCATCTCGCCGCTGGAACGAACCAGTGTGGCGACACCGAGCGCACAAGCTGCGTAAAACAAAGGGAATTTGCCGGTTTTGCGCAGCAAGAAATAACAGACAGCCGAACCAAGACTGAGCAAAACGGAGATGAGCGCGGTATGCATCAATGCCTGTACGCCAAACAGCGCGTGGACTATGGTGCAAATCAGCAGCCAAATGGACGCGATGCCGCCGTATGCCGCGGAAGACGATGCGCCGGACTTGTCTTTTTTGATAGAAATTTTAATCTTTTTCTTTTTCTGCTTGCTGTCGCTTTCGTCTTTCTGTTCGGAACGGCTTTGCTTTTTTGCCTGTTCCTCTTTTTTTATTTCTTCTTCGGGAAAATTGGTCTCTGCGCCGCAATAGGGACAAAATTTAACCCATTGATCGACCTTTTTTCCGCATTCTCTGCAATACATAAAATAAAACACCTTCTATTCCATATCTGTTATTAGCAACCTATTGTAGCACCCGTGCATGTAAAAATCTATGGTGCATATTCACAAGTTTTTTCAAAAAAAGAGACCGAAGCTGAAACCTCTGTGCTTCAGCTTCGGTTTGTATCTTACTTGTCTTTTCTTTGCTTTTTGAGTGTCTCGAACAGCGTATCCCAGTACTCGCGCGGATGCTTTTGCACATTGGGGCGGAAGCCCTTGATGCGGGACAACGCGCGGCGATGCGCCGGATTGATCGAGCGCGTCATGCGCTCAAAATTCTGTCGGGCAAAGCGGCGCTTTTCCTCAGCGACGCGCTGGCTGAATCCCAACTGGCGTTCTGTGAGATTGGAGACAAACAGCTCCATGTGCTGATTGACGCTTTCCTCTGCCGCTTTCATCAGGGCATCCAAACGCGTCAGTGCGGATAACGTCAGCGTAAAATCGGCGGCAAATACCGCCATCAGCCCCAAGGAAATGCCCTCTATGGCAAGCGGCGGAATGCTGGTTGTGTGCGAGCTGATCAGCGGATACAGCTTGAATACAATAAATACACCGGCGCAGCCGAACAGGAGCGAGGCCGGCAGACAGATGCGGCCGTTGATATTGAGCGGCAGGTTGCTGTAGTCCCACCAATAGGCATGAAACCATTTTTCCAGCACCCAAGAGGTCAAATACTCCATGATGGCGCTGCCGACCATGGAAATGAGAAATACCTGCCAGACCTTTAAATCCGGCGCGTGGCGGAAGTCCAATAGCTCAATGATGATGGAAATGGAAACGGCACCGCAGCCGTAAATGGGACAGATAGGACCGTATAAAAAGCCTCGGTTTGCCCATTGCCGCTGCGTCGCGGTACAGTATACGGTCTCAAAGCACCAGCCCAAAAAGCTGTATACCATGAACCATACAAAATATCGGCTGATAATCATGCGTGTGTACACTCCTTTCGTCTGCGGAGAAAGAGCGTTTCATACAGAGAACAGGTTTTGTCTGCGATGCACACGAGAATGGCTGCGCGGGAGACGGGAATCTGCGTGAGTGTCAAGGGCCACATGTGACAGCGAATGACATCCTGCGTCTGCTTTTCGACGTGAAAATAGCGCCGCGCATTTTGGCGGGCAACTTCCGGATGACGAAATCCGTGCAGCGGATGTTCGTGGTTCTCATCCGTGTGCCAATCATAGAGATAAAAGTCGTGCAGCAGCGCACCGACGACCAGCGCGCGGGGATTGGCGCCGATGTGCAGGCGGTGATTGAGCCAGCAGCTCATTTCTGCGACATATTTGCAGTGCTGCAGCGTGGATACCGAGCCGTGCTGTATGTACGTGTTCATTTGCTGCACTTTTTCGTTTTTTAGGTAAGGGCGGAGCATTTGATATAGCTCGCGGCGTTCCTGCCAAGTCAAAGTCAATGGCATATGTTAGCTCCTTTCTGCCGAATTTTCTAATTCTATCATACCATAGATTTGACGGCAAGATGGCATCTTTGCAGAAAATTCAAGAATTTTTTATAAAATGTACCGTTTTGCTTTTGAGAATGGTATACTACATATATGGCATCGTGCTTTGCAGCAAAGACAGAGGAGGTTTTTGACATGTGGCAATTGGAAGATACAACGTATCGGGATTTGCGGGAAAATTCTCTCGACCAGTGGTTGGAGGAGATGGCGGCACATGAAGACTTGCAGGTGCGCGGCGGTGTGCGTCTGGCACGCGACTACATTGCGTACTTGAAAAAAGAAAACCAGCGATTGCAGGAGCAGAACCAGCTGACCCAGCAATATCTCAAGAAAGCGATACAGGAAAAACGGGCAAGATAAGGAGCAACTATGAAATTCTTTCAGTACTATGATGAAAATCATGCGGTGCGTCTGGGTTTCTGCCGCGGGGAACTGCTGGCGGACGCACAGGCAAGCGTACAGAAAAGCGGCGCAGAGCTGCCGACAACACTGACTGATGTGCTGCATCATGCGGATCAGAAAATGGTTTTGGAAGCGTATCAAACCATCGAGCCGGTTGCTGTTTCCGGTGAGATTTCCTTTGCACCGGCAGTCTCCGCGCCGGAAAAGATTATCTGCATTGGCTTAAACTATAAGGCGCATATGGATGAAATCGGCTTTGCACGGGATCGGGAGTTCCCGCCGGTATTCCCGAAATATCCGTCCTCTCTGACAGGACATGAACAGCTGATTCATCTGCCAAAAAACGGAGAACAGTTTGACTATGAGGCGGAATTGGTCATTGTCATCGGCAAAGAGGCGCATGAAGTGACGACAGAACAGGCGCAGGACTGTATTTTTGGCTATACTGCGGGAAATGACTTCAGTGCCCGCGATTTGCAGTTCAAAACCGGTCAGTGGCTGCTCGGCAAGGCGTGTGATGATTTTGCACCGGCAGGCCCGTTTCTGGTGTCGGCAGATGCGCTTGACGCGGATCATTTACCTATTAGCTGCCGTGTCAACGGAGAACTGCGGCAGGATTCCAACACGAGCAATATGATTTTTTCCTGCGCGGAGATTGTCAGCTATCTGTCGCAGTACATGACGCTGAAACCGGGAGATATGATTTACTCCGGCACGCCGGACGGCGTCATTCTCGGCATGCCGGATGACCGAAAAAAATGGCTGACACACGGCGACACAATAGAAGTGACCATTGAAGGCATTGGCACGCTGAAAAATACCATCGCATAACCGGATTTTATATCAGAAATTTTGCGCAAAATACCAGACAAACGGTAGATATACACGAGATATTCCCTCTTATACTAATAGGTGAAAAAATCACAGGAAAAGAGGGGATTTGTGTGTTCTCGGAACTGCTGAGAGAAATAACAGATCTGACACAATGTAAGGAAAGTATTGACGCATATATATCCAATCTTTCCATCAATTCGGTCATTGTCACCGTCATGATGATTTTTATGATTCTCGGTGCAATAGATAAAGCACAGGGCAATAAGCGCGGCTATGGCGCCGCGTTTGACGAAGGGTTTCAGGCGATGGGACCGCTCGCCATTGCGATGGTTGGCGTCATCGCGGCGGCACCGGTGCTCAGTATGGTGCTGCGCCCGATTGTCGGCCCGATTTATCAGATGCTTGGCTCGTCACCGTCTATTTTTGCAACGACATTGCTGCTGGCGGACGCCGGCGGCTATCCGCTTGCTGTCGAGCTGGCGGGAGAAAACATCGTGATGGGACAGTTTGCGGGCATTATCGTTGGATGCACCATGGGCTGTATTTTGCTGTTTGATATTCCGGTTGCCTTGACACTGATTCAAAAGAAAGATCGTCCGCTGCTGGCGTGCGGAATTCTGGTTGGCGTCATCACGGCACCTGTTGGCTGCTTTGTCGGCGGCATCGTCATGAATGCCATGACAGACTATTCGATGCCTCTCGGAACCATGCTGCTCAGCCTGCTGCCGGTCATTCTGGTGGCGGCTGTGCTGGCGACGGGACTGTGGTTCAAGCCCATTGCACTCATGAACGGCTTTGCGAAATTCGGCGCGTTTGTCACAGGATTGATTGCAATTTTTGTTGCCATTGCTGTTTTTCAGTATGAAACCGGCATCCGGCTTCCGCTGTTTCATCTGATGGTAGAAGCGGGTGCAGACGGCGTTTCGCCTTTGGCAAACAGCATAGAGATTTTGGGAGATATCGCTTTTGTTCTGCTCGGTGCGTTCCCTATGGTGGAATTTATAAAGCGGCACTTCGGCGGCGCGCTGGCGAAAGTCGGCAGCAAGCTGGGCATGAACGAAACGGCATCGGCGGGCATCGTGGCAACACTGGCCAACAACATCCCGACCTTTCAGATGATGAAGGATATGAACCCCAAGGGAAAGCTCATGAATGTTGCGTTTGCTTCCTGTGCGGCGTTTATGTTCGGAGACCATTTGGGCTTTGTCGCCGGTGTCAACGCCGATATGATTGTTCCAATGATTTTTGCCAAGCTGGCATGCGGCCTCAGTGCATTGCTTTTGGCAAATCTGCTCGCACCACAGCTGCTGTCCAAAGCAGCAAAGGCGGCAGAAAATGATTGATGTGTGACACGAAAAAAGGGCAGCCGAGCGGCTGCTCTTTTGCTGTATGGAGAATACCCTATGATACAAGATATATTACGAGAAATAAAACGGCAATCGCTGCATGTATATCAAGTGGCGGTACACACGGAACAAGGGCTGGAGACTGCACAGGTGCAGGATGCCGGCAGCTGCCAGCCGATTTATTCGATAACCAAAGTGTTTGTAAACACCTGCATTGGCATGCTCGCCGATGCGAAAAGCATCCGATTGGATGACAACCTGCTGCCGTATTTGCAGCCGTATATCCGGCAGGATTATCCGGATGTATGGAATGCCGTGACCATTCGGCAGGCGCTTGCACACCGCATGGGACTGGACGACGGTATTTTTGATATAGACCGAGATGATCCGCGTGCGTACCCGACACAGGATTATTTGGCGTATATTTTACAGTATCCGCCGAAATTTCAGCCGGGAACACATCGAAAGTACACAGATTGCGCGCATTACTTGCTCTCGCTGCTGCTGGAAACGGTGACGGGAAAACCGGCGGATGAGTATATCTGCAAAAATCTGCTGCTGCCGCTGCAATGCCAGCCGACTGCATGGACGAGATGCCCCGACAATCATACCATTGGCGCAACAGGCGCTTACATGCGGGCGGAGGACGTCGCAAAGCTGGGCTGGCTGTATGTCAATCAGGGAAGATACGCGGGGCGGCAGCTACTCTCTCCGGCTTGGGTACAGCAAATGGAACGCGAGCGATTTGATGTTTACCCAATCAAGCATACCAGCTTTTTTGTCAAAAATGGCATCTATGGGCAGAGCCTGCTGTATAGCAGGGAAAAACGCATTGCGATTGCTTGGACAGGACACGAATCCGATGAAAAAATCCAGGCATTCCAACGCCTTTGCGCTTGCATATGAGAGAATCTATGGTATACTAATATGTGTATTTTTTAACAAATGCCGTCGAAAAGAGGAGTTTGGACGGCGATAGAAGGGAAAACAACAATGGACAAAAGAGAAAATTTCGGTACGAGACTGGGCTTTATTCTGGTTTCTGCCGGCTGTGCAGTCGGACTCGGCAATGTATGGAAATTTCCATATATCTGCGGACAGAACGGCGGCGCGGCATTTATTGTGCTGTATTTGATTTGTCTGGCACTGCTCGGCTGGCCGATTCTCATCTGTGAATACGCAGTGGGTCGTGCAAGCCGTCACAGTACAGCCAAGGCATTTCATGTGCTGGAGCCGAAGGGCACGCGATGGCATCGGTATCGCTGGTTCAGCGTGGCGGGCAATTATCTGCTCATGATGTTTTACACCATGGTCTGCGGCTGGATGATTAACTATGCGCTGCGCATGCTGATCGGCAATCTGAAGGGCAAGAATCCGGATGAGATTGCCAATGCATTTTCCAATATGCTGGCATCTCCGGTACAGATGACGATTTTTATGGTTATTTCTGTGCTGATTGCCTTTGGCATCTGTGCGCTGGGCTTGAAAAATGGTGTCGAGCGCATCACGAAAGTGATGATGCTGCTGTTGATGTGCCTGATGATTGTGCTGGCCGTACATTCACTGGTTCTGCCGAATATGCGTGAGGGTCTGGCGTTCTATCTGGTGCCGGATTTGGGTAAAATCGCAGAGATTGGTTTCGGCAATGTCTTGTTTGCGGCGATGTCGCATGCATTCTTTACCTTGAGCCTTGGCATTGGCGCTATGGAAATCTTTGGCAGCTACTTGGATAAAACCAATCGTCTGGCTGGCGAGGCTGTCAGTGTCACGCTGCTCGATACCTTTGTGGCGCTGACCGCCGGCATTATCATCATTCCGGCGTGCTTTGCTTACGGCGTACAGCCGGATTCCGGCCCGTCTCTGCTGTTTATCACGCTGCCGAACGTATTCAATCACATGGCAGGCGGCGATATTTGGGGCGCGGCGTTCTTTGTCTTTATGACGTTTGCGGCGCTGTCCACGGTCATCGCGGTATTTGAAAACATCCTGTCTATGACAATGGAAATTTTCGATTGGGACAGAAAGACCGCCGTTCGCCGCAACATCGTGCTGATTATCCTGCTGTCGATGCCGGCAATTCTCGGCTTCAATGTGCTGTCCGGCATTCAGCCGATTGGCGCAGGCTCTACGCTGATGGATTTGGAGGACTTTATTGTCTCCTACAATTTGCTTCCGCTGGGCAGTCTGCTGTTTGTGCTGTTCTGCGCAAAGAAGAACGGCTGGGGCTGGGATAACTTTATCCGTGAGGTGGATACCGGCAAGGGTCTGCGCTATCCGGTGTTCATCAAGCCGTATGTGCGCTTTGTTCTTCCGCTGCTCATCATTGTCATCTATATCAAGGGATATTACGACATGTTTTCCAAGTACGGCACGACATCGCTGATTTTCTGGATGTGCGTTGCCGCCGTATTCCTTGCGCTGATTTACAGCTTTGCATCGGGAAAGCCAAAAGAGTAATCATAGCGAATTAGAACTGATTTCGGTCAGTTCTAATTTTTTCCAAGTTCTTTTTTGCTTTAAAGTGTTCCAATGTTTTAAAACCTGTGTTATACTGTAAAAATACCACGAAAGGATAAAAACGAGATGGAAAAAAGAGAAAATTTCGGCACAAGACTGGGATTTATTCTGGTTTCTGCCGGCTGTGCCGTGGGATTGGGAAATGTATGGAAATTCCCGTATATCTGCGGACAAAACGGCGGTGCCGCATTTATTGTACTGTATTTGATTTGTCTGGCGATTCTGGGCTGGCCGATTTTGATTTGCGAGTATGCAATTGGCCGCGCCAGCCGTCACAGTGAAGCGCTGGCGTTTCATGATTTGGAGCCGAAAAACACGCATTGGCATCGATTCCGTTGGTTCAGCGTCATCGGAAACTATTTGCTCATGATGTTTTACACCATGGTTGCGGGCTGGATGATAAACTATGCGCTGCGTATGCTGACCGGCAATCTGCACGGATTGGAGCCGGAGCAAATTGCCGATAAATTCAGCACCATGCTGCTCTCTCCGGTACAGATGACGATTTTTATGGTTGTTGCTGTCCTGCTGGCATTTGGCGTGTGCGTGCTGGGTCTGCAAAATGGTGTGGAGCGCATCACAAAGGTCATGATGATTTTGCTGATTTGCCTGATGGTCGTGCTGGCAGTGCACTCGCTGCTGCTGCCGAACATGCAGGAGGGTCTGGCGTTTTATCTCATTCCGGACATCAGCAAGTTTGCGGAGATTGGCTACGGCAACGTTCTGTTTGCAGCCATGTCACATGCGTTCTTTACATTGAGTGTCGGCATTGGCTCGATGGAGATTTTCGGCAGCTATCTGGACAAATCCAGACGCCTGACCGGAGAAGCACTCAGCGTAATGGGATTGGATACGTTTGTCGCGCTGATGGCGGGCATTATCATCATTCCGGCGTGCTTTGCATACGGCGTGCAGCCGGATTCCGGCCCGTCCCTGCTGTTTATCACGCTGCCGAATGTCTTTAACCACATGGCAGGCGGACGCATTTGGGGCACTGCATTCTTTATTTTTATGACGTTTGCAGCGCTGTCTACAGTGATTGCGGTGTTTGAAAATATTCTGTCTATGACGATGGAGATTTTCGGCTGGGATCGAAAAAAAGCAGTCAAGCGCAACATTGTTCTGGTTATTCTGCTGTCTATGCCGGCTGTGCTGGGATATAATGTCCTGTCCGGTATGCAGCCGATTGGCGCAGGCTCCACAATTATGGATTTGGAAGACTTTCTGGTTTCGTATAATCTGCTTCCGCTGGGCAGCCTGCTCGCTGTGCTGTTCTGCACCAAGAAAAACGGTTGGGGCTGGAAAAACTTCCTGGAGGAAGTGGACGCCGGAGAAGGTATCCGCTACCCGAAGGTTGTCTATCCCTATGTTCGCTTTGGCGTCCCGCTGCTGATTATCATTATTTACATCAAGGGCTACTACGATATGTTCGCGCCGTTTGGAACCAAGACGCTGGTTTTCTGGATGTGTGTCGCCGCAGCATTCCTTGCGCTGATTTTCAGCTTTACAACATTTAATCGAAAAAAACAGTAAAAATCAAGCCCATCGGTTTCATACCGATGGGCTTTGCTGTTATTTCTCGTGCGCGTGGTCATATAGCTGCTGGATGTCTTTGGGCAGATGATCCGGCAGCATTTTTTGGATGCGTTCTTCGCTTCCGTCCTGCATGGCCTGTTCGTAATACCAGCATTTGAAGCGAAGCATATCCAGTGTTTTTTCCAGCTGCTGCATTTCCGCCTCGACGGCTGCTTTTTGCCGGAGAAACAGTTCATGACGCTGCGGATATGTGCTGCTGCCTTGGGCACACAGCTCCATAAATTTCTTGATTTCTCGAATTTCCAGACCGGATTTCTTTAAGCATTCAATGATGTGCAGCGCTTCAATTTCATTGTCGCTGAACTTTCGGATGCCGGAACAACGCACCAAATGCGGAAACAACCCTTCGTTGTCATAGTATCGCAGCGTAGAGACCGGCATATTGACTTGTCTGGCAACCTGACCGATGGTGTACATGGTTATCACGCTCCCCATGATAAAAAATTCAAAAATAGCCTTGACATAAAGTCGGGTTTAGGTGCTACAATGACCATATCATAGAAGCAATGGAAAGTCAATAACAATAAGCATATACAGGGAGGTTGTTAATTATGGTAAAGCAGACCGCGGGCAGAGATGCTCTGAATGACTTTGCGCCGAAGTTCGCGCAGCTCAACGATGATGTTTTGTTTGGTGAGGTTTGGTCTCGAGAGGACAAGCTGTCTCTCAAAACTCGTTCAATTGTAACCATGACATCGCTTATCAGCAAGGGAATTGTGGATAATTCCCTAAAATATCATCTGATGACCGCGCGCAAAAATGGCGTGACAAAAACCGAGATGGCAGAGATTTTGACGCATGTTGCGTTTTATGCAGGCTGGCCGAATGCGTGGGTTGCCTTTCACATGGCAAAGGAAGTGTATGCAGACGACTGCGGTACGGAGGAGCACGGCGGATTTTTTGGTCAGGGCGAACCGAACACGGCATATGCAAAGTACTTTGTCGGCAACAGCTATTTGAAGCCGCTGACAGACCCAAACACGGCTTCGGTATTTATTGCGAATGTTACCTTTGAGCCGGGCTGCCGCAACAATTGGCACATTCATCATGCGGCGTCCGGCGGCGGACAGATTTTGATTTGTGTCGATGGCGAAGGCTGGTATCAGGAAGAAGGCAAACCGGCGCGCAGCCTGAAGCCGGGCGATGTGGTTACCATTCCGGCGGAGGTCAAGCACTGGCACGGCGCAAAGGCGGACAGCTGGTTCAGCCATCTGGCAGTGGAATGCCCCGGAGAAAACACGTCCAATGAATGGCTGGAGACAGTCGCAGACGAGATGTATACTCAGCTGGAAGCATAACTTGTTTTGTGTTGGCAGGTTCTTCATTTTGTGCTATACTGCGTATGACATCACAGAAATGAGGAATGCATCATGAAACAAGGCGCAATTTTTGATATGGACGGCTTGCTGTTGGATACAGAGCGCATGTATCGGGACAGCTGGAAGCAATCTGCGCAGCAGTTTGGCTTGGTACACAATCCAGATTTTCCGCGGGCAGTGTGCGGCTCCAACGGCGCGCACATGCGAGAGATTATTTCACAATATTATCCGCAGGTAGACGCAAAGGCATTTGCGGATGATTGTATTCTGCGCGTGGAACGCGAGCTTGAGACGCACGTACCGGAAAAGGCGGGCGTTCGGGAGATTTTGCAGTATTTCAAGCAGTGCGGTGTAAAAATCGCCGTTGCAAGCAGCTCCAAGCGGGAAACGGTAAAAAGCAATCTGGAGAAAGTAGGCATTCTTTCCTATTTTGATGCCGTTGTCAGCGGAGATCAAGTGACGCATGGCAAACCGGCGCCGGATATTTTTCTGCTCGCCGCGCAGCGGATTGGATGCGAACCGGAAAATTGCTATGTTTTTGAGGACGGCACAAACGGCATTCGGGCGGGCGCAGCTGCCGGATGCACGACCATTATGATTCCGGATTTGACACCGCCGAATGCACAGCTGGAACAGCTGTGCGCCGGCATTTATCCGAGCCTCATAGACAGCATGCATGCGATTGCGGACAACAAGATATAAGCCATCACGAGCAAGGGCATCGGTTTACAAACCGGTGCCCTTTTTTGTGCAAAAAATTGGCTTTCGCAGGATGTAAGAGAAATCACACATTTTTTTTCGTGCCGTGCAGCGGAAATACAAAGCAAGAATACACAAAAATATAAATGCTTGACGGGAAAATGGAGAAAAAGAAAGCAAGGATCTATAAAAAATTGGTTGGATTTGTCCGAAATGTGAAAAAACAAGAAGTTGAAAGAATAATTTTGGACAAAATGATAGACTAAAACCAACAAAACAGGAACATCAAAATTAAGGAAATACGATGAAATAAGGAGAGATCAAGCATGGATTGGAGAACGTATTATAAAGAACATACGATGAAACCGGAAGATGCTGTATCCGTAATCAAGGACGGTGACCGCGTTGTATTTGGTCACGCAGTCGGAGAACCGATTATCTTTCAGCGTACCATGGCGCAGATGGCAGAGCAGTTTCACAATGTCGAGGTAGCGCACATGGTATATCTTGGTTCCGGTGAATATTTACAGCCGGGCATGGAGAAGCATTTCCGGCACAATGCGCTGTTTGTAGGCGGCCCTGCCCGCAAGGCAATCGCAGAAAACCGCGCAGATTATACACCGGCATTCTTTTCCGATGTGCCGCACATGTTCCGCAACGGCGAACTGCCGGTAGATGTGTTCGCATTTACCTGCTCGCCTCCGGATGAGCGCGGATATGTTTCCATCGGTCTGTCGTGTGACTACGGCTGGCAGGCTGCAAAATCCGCAAAAACGGTCATTGCAGAGGTCAACCCGAACATGCCGCGCACATTTGGCGAGAGCTTTATCCATGTCACAGACATTGACGGATTTTTGCTGTCCTGGGAGCCGCTGCCGGAGGCAAAGCCGCCGCGCATCACGGAAGAGGATAAGAAAATCGGCAAGTACATCGCAGATTTGGTGCACGATGGCGATTGTCTCCAGCTGGGCATTGGCGCCGTGCCGGATGCTGTTTGCTCCTTCCTCGGCGACAAGAAGAATCTGGGTCTGCATTCCGAGATGTTCTCGGACGGCGTCCTGCCGCTGTTTGAAAAAGGCGTCATCAACGGTTCGTGCAAGCAGCGTGATGTTGGACGCGCCTGCGTGACCTTCCTGATGGGCAGCCGCAAGCTGTATGATTTTGTCAATAACAATCCAATGATTCAGATGATGCCGGTTGACGTCTGCAACAATCCAGCGATTATTTCGCAGAATGACAACGTGGTTTCCATCAACTCCTGTGTACAGGTCGACCTGCAGGGTCAGGTTTGTGCAGAGGCAATCGGTTTGAAGCAGATTTCCGGTATTGGCGGCCAGATGGACTTTGTGCGCGGTGCAAACCTGTCAAAGGGCGGCCGTTCCATTATCGCGCTGCACTCCACAACAAAGGACGAATCGGAATCCAAGATTGTCACGACGATTACGACAGGCGGTCCGGTTACAACCAGCCGCTGTGACGTCAATTACATCGTGACGGAATACGGCGTTGCACAGCTGCGCGGACAGACACTGCGTGAACGCGCAAAGCGTCTGATTGCCATTGCACATCCGAAATTCCGTGCAGAGCTGGCAGAAGAGTATGCAAAGCGCTTCGGCGAAACGCTGGAAGTGTAAAACATAAAAAAAGTAGTAAAGAGCAGAAAGAAGGAATCTATTATGATGACCAAAGAACAGTACATCGAATCTCTGCGCAAGCTGCATCTGAAGCTGTATCGCTTCGGCAAGCGAGTAGAAAACGTGGTAGACGATCCGATTGTTCGTCCGTCCCTGAATTCGTTCGCAGCAACCTATGAGCTGGCAGAGGATCCGCAGTATGAAGATTTGATGACTGCAACCTCCAACCTGACCGGCAACAAGGTAAACCGTTTTACCCATCTGCATCAGTCCACCGATGACCTGATTAAGAAGGTAAAGATGCAGCGTCTGCTTGGTCAGAAGACCGCAGCTTGTTTCCAGCGCTGTGTCGGCATGGACGCAGCAAATGCTGTGTACTCCACCACCTATGAAACCGATGAAGCATGCGGCACCAAGTATCATGAGAACTTCAAGAAGTTCTGGACGATGGTGCAGAACGAGGACTTGGCGGTTGACGGCGCAATGACCGACGTCAAGGGCGACCGCGGTTTGTCTCCGTCCAAGCAGGCAGATCCGGATCTGTTCCTGCACGTGGTAGAGCGCACGGCAGATGGTGTATATGTCACCGGTGCAAAGGCACATCAGACCGGTTACCTGAACAGCCATTATGTTCTGGTTATGCCGACCATTTCCATGCGCGAAGGCGATGAGGACTATGCCATTTCCTTTGCGTGCCCGACCGATGCAGAAGGCATTACGCTGATTCTGGGCCGTCAGTCCTGCGACACCCGCAAGACCGAGGAATACAATGACATTGACGTTGGCAACAAGAAGTACGGCGGACACGAAGTTCTGGTTATTTTCGACCGCGTATTTATCCCGAACGACATGATCTTCCTGAATGGCGAGACCGCATTTGCTGGCATGATGGTAGAGCGTTTTGCTGGTTATCATCGTCAGTCTTACGGCGGCTGCAAGGTTGGCGTAGGCGACGTTTTGATTGGCGCTACGCAGCTGGCAGTTGAGATGGCAGGCTGTGCAAAGGCTTCTCACGTCAAGGATAAAATCATCGAGATGACGCACCTGAACGAAACCCTGTATGCCTGCGGCATTGCATGTTCCTCTCAGGGCGCACCGACCAAGTCCGGCAACTATCTGATTGATCTGCTGCTGGCGAACGTCTGCAAACAGAACGTCACCCGTTTCCCGTATGATATTGCGCGTCTGGCACAGGATCTGGCAGGCGGACTGATGGTAACCCAGCCGTCCGAGGCAGATTACCGCAATCCGGAGACACATGACTACATTGAGAAGTACCTGAAGGGTGTTGCTTCTGTTCCAACGGAAGACCGTATGCGCGTTTTGCGTCTGATTGAGAACATGACCATGGGTACGGCTGCTGTCGGCTATCTGCCGGAGTCCATGCACGGTGCAGGCTCCCCGCAGGCACAGCGCATCATGATCGCTCGTCAGGGCAATATTGAGATGAAGAAGAAGCTGGCAAAGGCGATCGCTCGCATCGACTAAGGAGAATAGTATGAAAAAGGTTCGCGTTGGTTTGGTCGGTCTTGGACCGCTGGGGAAGGTTCATGCAGAAAATTTGATGTACCGGATTCCGAATGCGCAGCTGACAGCTGTTTGCACGCGCACACAGTCCAAGCTGGACGAAGTGCGGCGCGATTGGGAAACACCGGAAACCTATACGGATTTTGCAGAAATGCTGGACAAAGCACAGTTGGATGCAGTGGCGATTATTTCGCCAACCAATGTACATGTAGAGCATGTTCGCATGGCGGTCGAGAAGGGTCTGCACGTATTTATTGAAAAGCCGACGGGAATGAACACGGCGGAATGTGCAGAGATTGAGCGCTTGGCAGCGCAGCATGACAAGATATTTGCAGTTGGATTTATGCGGCGATTCGATGCATCGTATGCAGATGCGAAGCGTCGGATTGAAGCAGGAGAGATTGGCGCACCGATCTTTTTCCGTGGTTACAGCTTAGACCCAATCTGGCAGGGTGAAGCACAAGTGGCGCGGGCAGAGGCCAACGGCAAGTGGTTTGTCGATATGGGCGTGCATGATTACGATTTGGCGCGCTGGCTGCTCGGTGCAGAACCCAAACAGGCATTTGCCTGCGGCGGCGCTTATGTCTTTAATGGCTTTGCGAAAAATCATGATGTAGACAATGGATTTTCCCTCGTCAAGTTCGACAACAACGCGGCAGCCTTTTTCTATTGCGGACGCACGGCACCGCATGGATCTCATGTAGAGAGCGAAATTATCGGCACAAAGGGTACGCTTCGCATCTGTGAATCGCCTCGCAGAGCACGGGTGACACAGTTTACCGGTCAGGGAGAGGTGCATGAATGCATCGATCATTATCTTGACCGTTGGGGTGAGGCATACTATCAGGAATTGCAGCAGTTTGTCAACGAAGTACAGGCGGGCGAACAGACCCAAAGTGCGACGGCGGCAGACTGCACCGGTGCCGTGAAGCTGGCAGAGATGATTCTCGAAGCTTATGAGGAACAGCTGGACAAATAATTCAAGACAAAGACAGGAGAACACTATGAACAAGCAAAAATTGCATGATCTGCGTGTGTTTGCAGCGGAAATTCGTTTGGAGACACTGAAGATCATTGGTTCGCGCGGTTTTGGTCATGTCGGCGGCTCGATGTCTATGGCAGATGCCATGGCTGTGCTGTACGGCGATGTCATGAACATTGACCCGAAGAACCCGCGTTGGGAAGATCGTGACTGGTTTGTATTGTCCAAGGGACATGGCGGTCCGGTTATGTATGCGACCCTCGGCCTCAAGGGATACTATCCGATGGAATCTGCGTATACGCTGAACCAGCCGGGCACAGATTTCCCGTCCCATACCGACCGCCGCAAGACGGTTGGCGTAGATCTGACCACCGGTTCTCTTGGTCAGGGCATGAGTGAAGCTGTCGGCGCAGCGCTGGGCAGCAAGGTAAAGGGACGCACCAACCATGTATTCGTAGCTGTCGGCGACGGCGAGTGTGATGAAGGCGAAGTTTGGGAGGCAGCACAGTTTGCTGCGCACTACAAGCTCGACAATCTGGTGTGCCTCGTAGACAACAACAAGCGCCAGCTGGACGGCGCAGTGGCAGATGTCATGAGCCATGGCAAGGGCATCGGAGCAAAATTCGATGCATTCGGCTGGCATGTCATTGACGTCAAGGACGGCAACGATGTAGAGCAGATTTCCGCTGCCATTGCAGAAGCATACACGGTAAAGAATCAGCCGACGTGCTTGATTCTCAACACCGTCAAGGGCAAGGGCGCAACGTTTGCAGAGCCGTCCGGTGCACATTCTTCCCAGCCGACCAAGGAACAGTGGGATGAAGCGATTGCCGCATCGGAAGCGCAGCTTGCTGCCATTCGGGCAGAACAGTAAGGAGGAACCGTACCAATGAGCTATACTTTGATTGGAAAGCATGAGAAGGACAGCCGCGCAAACCGCGATGGTTATGTTTCCGCCATGCTGGAAATGATGGAAAAAAATAAGGATCTCATCCATGTTGACTGCGACCTGATGGGCTGCATCGACACCGGAAAGCTGCTCAAAGCCTTTTCGGGTCAGACCTTCAATGCAGGCATTGCTGAGCAGAACGCCATGGGCGTAGCCGCAGGCATGGCTGCAACCGGTCTGGATGTGTTTATCCATTCGTTCGGCTGCTTTGCAGCACGCCGTATGTTTGACCAGGCATTCCTGGCAGCTGGTTATTCCAAGCTGCCGGTACATGTCATCGGTTCCGACCCTGGTGTGTGCGCGGCATTCAACGGCGCAACGCATATGCCGTTTGAGGACTGTGCCCTGTACATGTCTGTACCGGAATCCGTTGTCATTGATTCCTGCGACTACGCGCAGACCTATGCACTGACCAAGAAGCTGGCACAGGAGCCGGGACTCAGCTACATGCGTCTGATTCGCAAGGGCTTCACCACAGTATATGCGGACGGCTCGGATTTTGAAATCGGCAAGGGCGTTACGCTGAGAGATGGCACCGATGTGACCATCATTGCGTCCGGCATTCTGGTGGACGAGGCATTGAAGGCAGAGGAGCAGCTGGCTGCAAAGGGAATTTCTGCCCGCGTGATTGATATGCATACATGGAAGCCGCTGGATGCAGAGCTCATCCTCAAGGCTGCAAAGGAAACCGGTGCGATTGTAACGGCTGAAAATCATCAGGTTTCCTGCGGTCTGGGTTCCGCTGTATCCAATGTACTGACCGATCAGTGCTTGGTTCCGCTGGAGCGAATCGGCATTCAGGAACAGTTCGGTCAGGTAGGCCCGCAGGATTACCTGATGGAGCAGTATCATCTGCTGGCAGCTGACATCGTTGCAGCAGCAGAAAAGGTAATCGCGCGCAAAGAGAAGTAAACCCATTCTCTAATCAAGCGTCTCTCTGAATATTTCCTATACATTCTTAATCGGTTTACAGGCAGTGTCCATGCGGACACTGCCTGTACGCTTTTTCTGTAAAACCGGAGACAAAACAAATCGCTGTCCTCTCTTTGGAGAAGGCAGCGATTGCATTATTCCTGCATATTTTTGCGCGATTGCCGATATTTTCCGGGCGGCATACCAACGTATTTGTTGAACATGGTGTTGAGGTGGCAAATGCTGCTGAATCCCAAGTGATCCGCGATATCTCCGATGGAAGCGGTGCTGTCAGCCAGCAGACCCTGCGCTTCGCCGATGCGGCGTTTCATGACATACTGCATGGGCGGTACGCCCTACGAGCAGCCGGTATTGGAAAACCCGGTATTGGAAAATCCAACATCGGCTGACCCGGTGTTGGAAAATCCGACATCGGATAATCCGTCGTCGGGAAATCCAACGCAATTAAATAAAGATATACAAACAACTTACTTACCAAAGACAGAAAAAATAAATACAGATGGACAAAGTACCGATTCCATTCCTTTCCCATCCCTGCCCCTGTGGAGGACGAGGCGGCGGCTGCACCGCCGGAACGGAAAGGAACAGGAAAGGATGCGGCAGTACAGATTTATCGGGAAATCATTTTGGAGAACATCGAGTATGACTATCTCATTCAGGATTCTCAAATTGACCGGGAGCAGCTTGACGAGATCGTAGACCTGATGCTGGAAACCGTCTGCACCTCTCGCAAGACGATCCGTGTTGCCGGGGACGACTACCCCGCCGAGCTGGTAAAGTCAAAGTACATGAAGCTCAACGGCGAACATGTCCGCTTTGTGCTGGATGGCCTGCGGGAGAACACAACCCGCGTCCGCAACATCAAGCAGTACCTACGGGCTATGCTGTTTAACGCCCCCAGCACTATTTCCAACTACTACACGGCCCTTGTCGCGCACGACATGGCGCAGCCGGATTGGGGCAAGCCGAAAGCCGGCCTGCCGGACGGTTCCTGCGGCGGGGACGAAAGCCTGTAACGAGAAAAGGAGGACGACCCTATGAAGCAGGGCGCATTGATTTTTGACGAGCAGACAGACCGCTACGACATCCGCTTTGATCTGGCCGACTACTACGGCGGCCTCCATTGCGGGGAGTGCTTCGACGTGATGATTGGCGGCAAATGGCGGCCCACCCGCATTGAAATGGCCGATAGCTGGTATCTTGTCGGTATCCGGGCCGACGACCTTTCCGGCCTGCGGGTACGGATTTGACCCACATTTATCTGCGGCGTCTGGTGGTTTCACCTTAGACGCCGCTTCTGACTTTCAGACAAGGAGGGATACTATTGCAGGAAGAAGTCACCCAAAAGACCATTGCCCTGTCTATGAAAACGGGCAAGCTCACGGCCCAAGTGCTGCAAGCGGCGCTGAAAAAGTACCTGCAACACCGGGCCAAGAGCAAGAACACGCTGCATCACGGCCAGCAGAGCCTAAAGCAGTTAAAAAAGCATGGGGTCGCCCTCTCCAACATCGAGATTACCGAGGCCAACATTGGAGCGTTCAAGCCCTGTGCAAAAAAATACGGCGTGGATTTTACCTTGCGAAAGGATAAGACCACCCAACCGCCCCACTATGTTGTGATTTTCAAATCCAAGGACGCGGACAATCTGGAACAGGCGTTTCGGGAGTTTACGGCCAAGACGCTTTCCAAGGAGCCCCGGCCATCTATCCGCAAGCAGCTTGCCGACAGCAAACAGGCCACCAGCCCGAAAAAGGCGGCGGCCAGAACCAAGAAAAATGAATTGGAGGTATGAGGAATGATGCACTTTACCGTGGAAGAAGAAAATTTGATCTGTATGTACCACAACGCAGACCGACGCAGGACGATAGGCAAGATCACCGCAGCCATGCCGGGTATGGACGGGGATATGTGGACGCTGGCCCAGCAGACCCTTTCCAAGCCGAAACGTATGACGGATTCTGACTATGACAGCCAGAAATTCTATTTCACAGACGAGAACGAATAAATAACAGCAGACGCCGGGCGCGGCGGCCATGTGGCCGCTTGCGTCCGGCGTCTTTTCTTTTTGCCTGTTCCTACGCATTTAGAACCCAGTATTGACGGGGATAGGATAAAGTATTCGCCCACCTCTGCAAACGTGCGGGAGAAGCCTTGAAACTGGCGGTTATCAGCCCCGAAAGGCGTAGGTTACAGTCATTATTAGCCCCCGAAACAGGTACAGACGCGCAGCGGGTGTATCTGTTTCGGGGGTGTGCAGGTGATAGCCGCAAAGCGGCGTAAGAGGGTGCAGCCCTCTTGATCGTTATTCTTGTTCCAGCGGGAAGCTCGGCAACGCTTCCAGCAGCTTTAAGGAAATGTGCTGCCGCATATCCTCGTCAATGACTTTTTTCACTTTGCCGCCCGGCTGCCTGATCTCCACCGTGGAAAGCTCGTCGATGTAGTCCGCATAGTGGGCCAGCACCTTTTCTGTGGCCCACTTCTCACCGGCAACGGCGGCTTTGATTGTTTCATAGTCCAGCAGCTTTTCTTGTCCGTCCATCCTGATACCCCCGTCAGATTGATTTTTTCCATGATACCATATCTGGGAGTATGGAGCCAGAGAAACCGGCGATTTTCTGCTGGTAAATTCTACGCATTTAGAGCGGCACTATGGCGGGGATAGGATAAAACACTCACATACCCCGCCGACTATGCGGGAAAAACCTTGAAATATAGGGCTTTTTAAGGCCCTAAATGCGTAGGTTGGTGCTTTGTTGCGATATGCTCCACGGTTACGGTGTATTGTTCATATTCTGTTTTCGGGAATCTTTATGAAATCTTCAAAATTGCCCGGTATGCTATCCGTAAAATCAAAG
>OQVT01000594.1_pt1 | contig 20863 bp, 19 predicted proteins | sample 1691561 | NCBI WGS metagenome assembly OQVT01 (sample SAMN03418260, study PRJEB22391) | human gut metagenome | biome: human-gut; feature: organic feature; material: feces | host: Homo sapiens | place: Tanzania | collected 2013-01 | reverse complement strand
CTATGATTAAATATATCAAACATTTCAGGGAAAAGAGTTAGAATACTAATCTTCATCCATCCATTCTCCTACTGGTCTTATAATTATTTTTCTTTCATCTATATTAATATCTAAAACTATATCTTTTAATACAGGTATTAATAATTCTTTAGGTTTTCTAATCCAATAAACATCATTATTTTTTGTTTGGATAACATCATATATTCTACCTAATTCTTTTCCATTTTCATTTACTACACATGGTAATACGAATTCATCTGATTTATTGTCATGGTAAGATGCTTCTAAAGCTTCCACAGCGCTAGTTGCTTTTTCACCTTTTCCTAGAACCATAGCATTATATGCAAGTTCAACTCTTTCCCATCTATTATCTCTATCCATAGCATAGTATCTTCCAGATAAAGTAGCTATTTGTCCTACACCTATTTCAGCCATACAGCTTCTCCAAGCTATGGTCAAATCCAACGCTAAGCTCCTGAACCTGTCGGAAACTCAAGTAAAGATGTTAACTACGTCTATGGAGTCTGACGATAACACCACGCGAAACCTGGCTGTTAAAATGTCAAAAGAAGCTATTGCTAAAGAGATGTCTGAAAATAAAGATAAATACTTTAAGAATGGCTATTATGACTATACGCCATTAGGAATGGGTAAGCTTTATTTAACAGAAGAAAATCTCGGTTCTGTACTGGAAGAGCAATTTAGAGATAATCGCGGTCAGTTTATCCAAAAACTTATGCACTACGATGCTATCGTTCTTGGTCATGGCGATTACTCAAATGAAGCCAGAGATAGAGAGCTTAAAGAATTTTATGAATGGGCAGACAAGCAGGGAGATAAGCTTGTAGAAATGTACCGAAAATCGATCGAAGTAACCGACGAGTATTATAGCAAATTGAGTAAATATCACGCTTTAAGAGATGATCGTGAGAAGAAACTCGGCCAAGAAATGACGACCCCGTTTGCCGCCAGACGCGCTGTGATTAAGTCTATTAACCACAAACTCAAAAAAGATCAGAAGCTAATTGCCAAGGCTGAATCGCAGATTAAGAAGGATGTAAAAGCCGGAAAAATAACCGAAGATGAGGCTCGGAAGCGCTATGCTGAATTAGAAAAGAAGGCTGCATCGGTTGCAAGCATAGCTGAAAAACAGGTAAAAAGAATCGAAAATGACGATTCGTTCTCTTTCAAGAACATGGTCGATACGTACAGAAACGCAGCAGGTTCTGGAGCTGGCGTGAGCGATGATGCGATCAAAAAGAAGCTGAAAGATGCACACCAGAGCTACGATAATGAGATAGATGATTATCGTAAAAAGCTTAATAGAACAATAGCCGAATTCCAGATTGCGGATGCTGATAGTCAGGATGTAAGTAGAAAATGGACTATTCAGCCTATCAAGACCGAGACTGGCACATACACAGATGTTAACGAGCTTGTTCGCGCATTATATAAGGCTGGTCACAGAAAGATCTTCATGATGCAGTGCAATCCGGGCGGTGTTCCTCTTGCGCCGGATATTCGGAAACATGATGATCTTCATATTGTTATGAGTAAAACTGTTACTCTAGCAGAATCTGTAGAGGGCCCTGAAGATCTGGATGAATTTCTGGCTGAGTCCGATAATGTAGGAATTTTCACCGAGGCGTACGATATGCTCGTAGACGCCGATTACGATCTAATCAATATGTGCGAAGCTGTCGGTATCGATTACTTTGATGATGAGTATCTCGACGAATGCTATCGAGACACTACTCGGCCGGATTTCTTTGACAGCTATTCACTGAACGAAGGTCTCGGTAATGTTTGGAATAAAATCGTAGAAATCGTTAAGAAGGTTATCGGTGCTATTGTAGGCTTGTTTAAAAAGATGATCGGCATGGTAGTACGGTTTATCAAATGGGTTGCCGGCAAGTTCAAGAAGGCAGGCGGGAAGCTTACCAGCAAAATTAAGATCAAGATGGCTCTCATTGAGAATGCTAAAACGATCGAGAAGGAAGCGACAACACCGGCCGATATTGCAGCTATTGCAACTGAGGCTTCCAACAAAATCGCAAAGAAAATCAAAGAAGCTGAGAAGCAGCAGACCGCTAATATGGAGCTGTATCATAAGTACGCTACTAAGAAGGCGTCTTCTACTGGTAATGATACCGGAAGCAAAAACGAGTCGATTATAACCCTTCAAGATATGCTGAATATGTGATTTCCAAATTCGGTACTATAGTTAACTATATATTATAGTATTGAAAGGAGAGATCAATATGATCGGTATGACTAAAATATTAAACAGCTGCCCAAGCGTCCATGTCAATGACGACGGTACCGCAACAATTAAAGGCTACGGTATCATGAGTTCTGAAACCGTAAAACGTATTTACGAGCAGAACTCTAACTTGACGAGGTTGGATAGTATAGACCTCGGCGGTTACGCTTGCGGCCCTGAACAAATGGTAGTGTTCACCGACCGGACTCGCTGGAAGATATTACACATATCTTTCGACAAAGATAACCGTGAAGCGGCAGAGGCCGAAATACGAAACATAGCTCTGCTGATTCAAGAAGAGCTAAACAAGGAACAGAGAGGGGCTTAATTGCCCCTCTCATTTTTTTTGTAATTGCGTATGTCATGATCCATATATTATAGTAGTAGAAGAGCACAATAGGGTGTTCTTACTTACGTATTTGCTACGGTGTGGTAAATAAAAGAGTCGTAGCACGACAATCATCTAGGAGGATGAAGTTATGATCACTAGCATCAAAAAGTTTGTTGATAATTTTATCAACAGCGTAATTCCAGTAAAGCTGGATGAAAATGCAATTAAGCAGTACGCTGATTGCAGGTTCGATACAATCAAACATCTTGTAGCAGATGTCACTAACACCGACGTTAGTGACATACCGCTGGAGTTTTCGGAGATGATTCCCAACAACGCGTATACTGTACAAGCAGTAGCAGCATATATGTTTGTGATGCTGGATCCTCGCGTAGTAGGGTCACAGCATCTGTTAAAAGCAGATCCGAAAGAGCGGGTTACAATGCGCACAGACCTGCTGGCTGATATAGCACTGCCGCGTAAAATGTGGCCAATGTTTATTGACAGCATTTTGGCGCATGAGCTGTTCCATGCGTCTGACGCGCGGCGGGATAGCTCTGTTTTCACCAAATATATTCCTGGTGAAAATTACAATTCTATTCGAGAACAGTATACCGAATGGAGAGCCGAGAAGGCAGTATGTACTACGTTCTATCCTGGACGCAGCAATTATGCGTTCATCACAACATGGCGGAATATCGTATCCACCAACAACTCCAGAAAGTTCAAGCTTCTGGAGAGCAGGTGGACAGCAACGTTAGAAGAATTAGAAAAATTGTAAATGATTACTAGGAGGATAATTAAAATGGACACTAAGACTATTAGCGAAATCATAAAATGTGATATAATTGCGGTTGCGATGAAGAAATTTACCGCAAACCCGGAGATTATAAATCCGAGTTTGTGGACCAATGGCACAGCCGATTGTAGAACCGTATGTCATGAAAACGACTTTATCGGCGTTTTGACGTCGAGCGGTGCGAGCGAAACAGTGGCGCTTTGCCATTGGGCAGTGTTCTATAATTGGGCTAAAACCACTCGTCCGCTCGTCGACAGCATATCCATCGATACTGATACTTGCAGCATCACGCTGTCCAGAGTAAAGGTTAGGGCCATCGGCTCAAACCATCTAGCTGTTGTCATGCAATGCAAAGTAACAACAAAGTTAAAAGAAAAGGAAGCTTAACCGCTTCCTTTTTTGTACTCTCGGGACATTTTAATAACTTAGAATAGGAGGATGATTACTTTGTCTGACAATTACTCTCCCAGAGAAGCTGGTATAGAAGTTAACAGCTTCATGCACCGTTATTATAAAGAATTAGCAAAAACCGACGAATATAAAGATGCTGCAACATACGATGTTCACCTCGAATCGATAGATCCTAAAACTAAACTATATCCAGTGTACGTGCAATTATTTGCAACAAAACTCCCGATCGATAAACTTATCAGAATCGCATCAAATGCTGACTATTCTCATGCTACAATCGCACTTGATCCGAGCATGAACAATATGTACAGCTTCGCATCTTTGCCTTATACAAAGGGAATTCTAGGCGGTGACGTTAGCATTGGTCGGGAATCTATCTGGAGCCCGTGGTATCAGTGCTGCAGATTCTTCACCGTATTGGTAACGTTTGTTGATAAGAAGGGTCGAGATGCTATCCAGAACAAGATCGATTACTTCATCGAGCATCACGAAGAGTTCGATTATAACACAATCGGTTGTGTAGAATATTTCTTCGGTCAGAAGAATTTCAACAACGATGAACGTGCTAAAACAAAGTGGTTCTGCAGTGAATTCGTTGCGGCTTGTTTGGATACTGGCGGTGTAGAAGGCCATAAGAATATCTACATGTCTCCGGGAGATCTTGCTAAGACTCCGAACATGATCGAGATCGGAACCTATACGCTTGACAGTTTCGATGAAAAGGACGTCATCAAGAAGACCAAAATCGCAGAGAAGCAGTTCCGTCGAGACATGACACTGAACGAAGCGTTCACTGATTACCCCGATAGTAAGGAACTGAGCGAAGCTGCATTCGATTTCTTCAAGAAGATCCCCAGAACCAGTGCGCAGAAAGAAGCTATTCATAAGTCTAGAATTACAGCTTTCATCGACTGGAAGAAGCTTGCCGATGAGTTCTCTAAACTGTTTCCAAAGACAAAACCAGAACTCAGGTTTAATCTGATTGAACTGATTGTAAATAAGAAGGTCCGGGCCGCAGATGTTGCAGAAAAGGATGCTACAAATGTAATCATCAAAGAAATGCAGAATATTCGGAATAAGATCAGACACGGGTTTATTCGTCTCATCGATTCCGTCAGATCGCTGATTACATTTCGAGATGATACGGAGGATATTAACGTTCAGTATCCGGATCTTAACGTAGTACAAGACCAAAGCTCTGATCAAGGACTAGTATTCGAATCTACATTAAACGAATATATTCATACTACTCAGATCGAAGATCCGGATGAGCGTAAAGCAATGATGAAGAAATATGGTCTTCGTCCAGCTGGCTATGGTCAGGATACTCGCAAGGAAGACGAAGAGCGGATGAAGAAGTCCCACGAATGGGAGAAGAAGATTCCACTTCGTCAAAGAAAGAAGATCTATCGTGAAGACGGAGAAGGTCTTGTTCCTGGTCATGAAGAAGTCGGAGATCCTGATGATGTTCTTCCGCTTGAAGAATCCTACGTGCTCAATAAAAAGCTCCTCACCATAAACGAAGATAAGTGGGGTAAGGGAGCTCACAACATTCTCTTCATTACTGGACTTTCGGGTTCTGGTAAAAGTACACTATCGGTAGAATTTGAACAAGCAGGAAAAGCTGAAATGTTCGATATCGATGGAATCGAGCAGGGTTATGACACAACTGAGAAAACAAAAATTCTCACAGAATATAGCAAGCAAAACAAAGATTTTGCTGAATTCTATGATCTGGTATCCAACCCGAACAAATACAGCGACAAAAGTGTTGATAAGTTTCGCAAAGAAGTATTTACGAAATACCACACTAAGTACGAGGGTTGGCTTCGTGATATAATCAAATTGCTTCACAAGCACCGTGATACGTTGTATACCGTAAATGGTGTTCAGTTGTTTGAGGTTATGAACCCGGAAGACTTTAAGGGCGAACCGGTTGCTATAGTTGGAACTTCTGTTGTGAATTCAATGCTCCGCAGAATGCGACGCAATAGTATTGACGCTGGGCATGGTGGGAAGATCCAGTGGAAGAAGGAGTTCGAAAATGAATTCTTCCAAATGCTTGCTTGGTATTTTGACGACGAAAAACAACTCAGAAAGTTCAAAAAGGGTCTAAAAGAAACAGCAGTATCCGATGATACTAAGGGAACTGATCAGGACTTCCATAACGTTGGTAAGGCTGCTGGTTGGTACAAGGGTTGGACTGCGGATGGCTGTCAGTTTGATCTTGAAGGGGTAGCCCAGGATAACGATGCTCCTGATTCTGGTGCAGACGGAGCATACCGTGTAGAAGCTCCTGTAGATTCTCAAGATGAACCATGGCTCGGAACCGTTCACAATCTTAATAATCCGGATAAATCGGTAAACGAATCCATGATTAAACGCGATGATTACATCGAATTTAACTTTGAAAAATGGAGCGATAACTCCGATCACAATGCAATCTACATCACCGGCCTTTCGGGTTCTGGTAAGACGACGCTTGGTAACAAACTTGCTAAGGAGTATAATGCTACCTATGTAAACCTGGACCACTTTATGAGCGTATGTCGTAAGGGAAAAGAGCATCTGTCGAAAAAGATTTCTGAAAACACTTGGACTGACATTTCAATCTATAAGAAATATTTCACTGAAAATCCTGATGGATATATTCCTCGCGGAGATAGGGTGAAAACACCGGCCGATATCAGTCGAGATGAGGTTGGTATTTATTATCTGAGATTCAGCAAATGGTTCAAGAAACTTCTTAAGACGCCAGAGTATCGCGGAAATCGATACGTGGTAGAGGGCGTTCATATTTACGAGTTCGAATCATACGAATTATATCGTGATGAACCTGTAGTTGTTATGAATGCTGGCTTATTGAAGGCATTGTTTAGACGAGAACGTAGAGGTCTCGGTGTCGCAAAAGAAAAGTTTCCAGGAATCGGCCCGATAGGACTCGTCATTGGCACGATCAAAGATAGTGTAACGTTCGCCATTCCGATGTATATCAATCAAGAACCGGTTATCAATAAATTCCGTTCTGGTATGATTGCAGCTAATAAGGATATGAACGAATCAGTTCTCGATAAGTTTAGAAAGACTATTCCGGCGAAGGACGCAGAAAAGATTACAAATACCGTTGTCAACAAACTTAAAGTACTCATTAAGCCGTATCGCGATGCACGACTTCAACCGTCGTACTATGGTATGACTGATCGTAATAAGTGTATCATGATCGAAATGCTGGATCTGGATCTCGGTCAGTATGAGCGTGAAGGCTATAGCGATACACTGAAGGATCTGTGTAAGAAGTTGGAGAACGATCGCGACATCAAACGAATTACCGAGATCAAGGGTTTCAGTAATGGAGATGGTGATGAAGGTTGTATCTACGTCAATCTGAAGTATCCGGTTGATGATGCTATCCATGAGACTACGAGTGATCTTCCCGATAAGGTTCTCGCAGATCCTACTAACCCGACTATGGTTGACAAGTATCGTAAGCTTGGCTACGAGTTTGATCCGAGTCGTGGAACCATTCGTGGTCGTGCTCAGTATATGTACTACGGTGTTAAGATCAACGAACCCGCAGAAGAACCGAAGTTTACAATCGATATCGATCAGTCTGGTAAGGGTGTTTGCACTGACATAGTAATCAAGAAACTCAAGACCTTCATTGAGTCGAGACTTAATCAGGTTAGCACTGATAACCCGGAAGACAATGCTAATGTCGCAAAAGAACTTCTGTATGCAGTGGATCTTATCGAAACATATCTGATCAATAACGTAGATAAACGTTCGGTGTACTATTGTGAGTTAATCAATCTGAGAACTCTCGCTATTGACTTTGTAGCCAAGGTGACAGAAACGGACGCTTCTGTTGTACAAGACTACGAACGTGTAAAACCCGGCTGGCATACTATTTCTGATGGTAAACTTACCACGTTGTTGTAAAAGATAACATCAATAACATTTCAATAGCACGCAGAGTCGCTGGCTGTGTGCTATCTGGTACATTCCTATTCGTTTTCTCATTGCATTTGCTGAGTAGTCTCCACGGGCTACTCAGCATTATTTTTTCTCGAATCAGGATCGTCTATATATTATATAAGCGAGGAAACTCAAATTATATCTTTAGGAGGAATATAAAAATGAAGTTTAAAGAATTGGTACAGCCGGAAAAGTTACTGTACAAGTTTGAGCCGGGATCTGGAGATGCATTCAACAGATCTCTGACGGTTCGAATCCATGAGCTTGTTGCACAGCTCACCGGAAAGAATGCAACGAATGATCTGGGATTCCTCGGATGCTGCGCTGTAGCAAATACATCTGATATGAATCCGGAGATCTGGGTGGACTTTCTGTTTAAGAAGGCTACTACAGCGGTTCATGATAAGTTCTCTGGTAAGGCTGAATATCATCCGAAGGATGAGCTGAAGAAGCTGGAGAACTATCTGTATGCCGGACCGTTGAATAAGAACGTGAAGGTAATCATGCGCGATATCCCGGAGGTTAATGCTCGTGGCGAAGTGACTAACGTTAAGAAGAACGTTGGTGTGCTTCGCATCTATGCAAGCCTCCCGATCTGCTGTGCACTGATTACGAACACCAATATCCTGGAGCCGAGCTTCCTGGTTCGATTCCAGCTTGCTGAGAGTAGCAATTCTCTGATGAATGAGTATGTAGCACCGGAGCTGGTAGATTCCTATCTTCCGATCAATATCAGTGTTACTACTCTTCATGGCGCAGATGAGTTTGATCCGGATAACGTGTTAACTGCAATTAAGGAAATGAATAAGAACCTGATTGCAATTCCGTATGCCGGTAAGAAGAAGCAGCCTGCTCAGAAGCGTGATCGCAGAGAAGATAAGCGTGATGATCGTCGTAAGGATGATAAGAAATCTTCTAAGCATGAGGAGCATGAGTCTAAGCCGGTACAGAAGAAGCGTAAAGGACGTGGAGGTCTCTAATGGCTAAGAATAACAAAGACTCCGTAACTGGAGAGGTCAAGGAAGTATTTGGCGTGCTGTCTGATAATGGGACAGCACGCAAGATATTTGGTATGGTGGCATGGAATGATAGACCCGCAAAGGCTGAAATCCGAACCATCGTGAAGAAGCAGGATGGTAGCGAGATGATCGGTAAGGGTATCGCTCTTTCTGATGAAGAGCTCGAAGCTCTCGTAACCGCCTATAAGAAAAAGAAGAAGCATGACGATGCTAACAAGCCAGTCGACTTTAACGATATCTTTGGAGCTGCTCCGGATATCGTTAACAAACGTGAGCATGGTCAAGTAACCAAAGATGGCTTCGTAGTTCTGCAGGAAACTGGGGAACTTGCCGAGAAGGCTAAGAAGTACAAGAAGTAAACGAGCGGAGGGAATGTACCGTGGAAGACAAGAAGCATATTGAAGATGAATATTCTGAGTTCGAGGATTTTCTCTGTAAGAGAAATGAGAAGATTGACAGTCTGGCATATGAACTGCTCTGTGAGCTTGCTGGTAAGAAGCTTGAGTGGAACATGCAGCAGATTGCTGAAGTATGGCAAGCTGCCGAGGTCGTTCTGAAAGAAGCGGCGATCCCCTATTGTCACCCGTACTGGTTATCTAATGACGTCACCGATAGGGTTCCGTGCACCATTGACCCCAGTTGTATTAACCCCAATTGTAAGGGTAAAAAGTGCGTAGAATAAGAAACCGATAGTGCTGATATCTATGGCTATATATTATAGTAGTAGAGAATCAGAACGGTATAAAGATTCTCAAATAAAAATAACAAGGGGTTATAAAAAATGAACGGATTTGCTAATTGGTATTTGAGCATGGACCAAGAGTGTCAGGGTGTGGTAACCCTGACATTAGTTATGGTATCGATCGCAGTGATCGGCACTGTGATGAAGCTTATCCAGGCGTACCCTGGATATCGCAAGCATGTCGCTGAGGTCAAGAGGGCTGAAGCGATCGAGAGACAGCAGCGTGATGCTGCTGTCAAGAAAGCAGCTGAACTGAAGGCTGCCTTCGCGGCATATGCAGAAGCATCTGCAAAAGAAGCCCGAATGTCTGACATTGTCCGTCAGACATCGAATCTTTAAAAAAAAGAAGAGCGGGCTGTGGTGGGCCCGCTCTCTTTTTTCTTCGAACTTAGTTTTTCGTTGACAATCAAATAGAGGTGATCATTATGTCTAACTTGTCTATGGTACCATTATTAATTAATTCTGCACGAATCAAGTATGCAGTATTGGATAATTTATTTAGTAAAGTCAATATTCCAAATTCAGAAATAAACTTCTATATGGACGGATATTATATCTTCCATAAACTTTACAAGTCTGATTACTTGGTTGATGTATACAAGACTGATATCGACCAGTTCATCAAGGATGCTGTAGTTGCAGTACTAAATACTGTTGCGCATTACAGAAGATATTTTGCAACCAGAATGCATAAGTCGAATCGAATATTCATCGTATTCAACCGGAAGAAACCTTCGTATCAATCTATTTTGATGAAGGACTATGGTCGTCAGTATTACGAGAAGCTTTATCCAACACACTTCCAGTATGGTGCAATCAATATGATCATTGAACAAGCACTTGGTTTATTGGAGAATATTTGCCAGTATATCGACGACGTGTTCATTGTGGATAACCGTAAAGTGGAGGATCATGTTGCAGTAGCTTTCTTGGAGAAACAGTATGTAACCGGCTTCAATATCTACTATACGAGAAATGAATTGATGTCGGTGAATCTGGATAATAAGTCAATGATTCTGTATCCGAAGCGGGATGAAAGCTATCTTCTTACAGTAGAAAACTACTTCCAAAACTTTTTTGGTAAAGTGAAATATAAACCAACGTTTATGACTGCTGAATATGCAGCATATTATTTTGCTTTATCGGGGGTAAAATCAAAATCAATTCCAGGAACCTGTGTAAATGGGGCAGTTAAGGGAGCTAAGATCATAGATTCCATGATTGAGGATGATACTATTGATATTCATACGTCAGTTAATGGATTTGTGTATATGCTGCCAAAATATCTTGGTCGTGAGTTGACAAAAGAAGAGACGAAAAACGTAACGTCACTATACAAAGCAATCGGCATCAGAGCAAATCTAGCTGCTATGTCTAGCGCTAGTAAAACACGCATGCTGAACAGTCTGGTTAATCTATACGACCAAACTGGACTGGAAGAATTGAACAACATGCTAGACAGCGATGATGTTTTAAACCTTACCGATTTGAATATGAATAAGGTTAAGATTCCTAAGTCATATTGGAATTGGGATGACATGGACTGGGGGTAGTATTAACTTATGGTTTCTGTATTAGTTATTAGACCGGACGATTCTGTTGATTATGATAGAACTATGGTCAATGAAAAGATTGATAAAATTATTGCTTCATATAAACCGGACGAAGCAAAAGAGATTAGGTGTCTGGATTACAATTCTCTAAAATCGTATGGAACGAACCATCGGGAGGTTTTATCTTCGATGTGGAGACAACTTCTCAGCAACGAAGATAATCTAATCTGTGTTGTTAGAACGCAGAAAACTTATGACACATTTAGTATGGTTGCCGATCTTGGAGAATTGGAGCACCTTAATGCGTTTGCAAGTAACTTTGTAGTTCGCGAGGTTGTGGATTATGAACACTAATACTGTAACTCCAACTGTAATTTATCGGCATCGATATGTTATTACAGATGTAACGATGACAGCCGGTAAAGCATATACAATAGATCCTGATCATATTGGTTCAATCCAGTTCCAATATGATTATCTAAACCGCAGACTCCCGGTAATCAAACTTAGTGTGTCACTCACAGAAGCTGAAGCAAAAGCTTTATATGATAATTTGGATACCGCAAAGATCTCTATTGAAATCCTCGATAAGTATTTGGATTCTAACGACGATGTGATCAATTCCAAAATATTTGTGCATGATACATTTGATATCATCCCTGCAACAGGCGCTGACGAATACACTGGAGATGCAGCAAGTGAATTTGATACAACTGACCCGTTATACAACATCATGTCGCTGTATCTTGTAAAGAATGAACGTATCCAATGGCTTGACAAGGAGATTGCTACAATCTTTAGTAAGACCGATAAGGCCGGTGCGTTGGTGTCGTTGTTCAGCATGCGAGGCATCCCATCTAAAACTTGTATTATCACTCCGCCGAAAACGAATAGTTCGATCGATCGACTTGTACTTCCATTGGGCAATCTTGTGGAGAATGTAGATACAATCAATAAGCAATATGGCTTGTGGTCTTCTTCTGCGATAATCTTCGATGATTACACATATATCTATTGTATCGATAGAAACAATCCGAATATTATACTTCCGAGGGCTACTGACTACGACACTGTCATGTTTATGGTACCTAGTAGCGACAATGAGAATCTTGTTGCAACAGGAAGCAGTGATGATAATAAAAATCGTTGTCACTATGTAAACCTTCCGATATCGCCAAGCATCGAAGATAATTCGAATACTACATCCAAAACTGAATTCGGTACGATTGCTAGTATCGATTCTAATGGTACGGTAACGAAGACCACAGTGGATCAGAATAGTCCTAAAATGAAATTCGTTAGATCTCGAAATGATCTAACCGTTTCACAGTATCTGAATGATCAGATTAGCAGTCCGATTACGGTAAACTTAACTGTAACAGATGAATCGGCTAGCATCTTTAAACCGTATAAAATTTATCGTTTCAAAGTGGAGGAAACGAACTCCATGTACGAAACGTTAAACGGTAAAGTGTTTAGACTAGCGTTTGTATCCACAACGTTAAAAAAGAAATCGGATTATTTTGAACCGTACACTGTCGCTAATCTATCCGTAGTTGATAGTTAAGCCAGAAATATATTATAGTCATGAGACCGAAAAATACACGGTCTTGGAATTACCTACGGATCAGTGGTGCAGGCCCGTATGGAGGGAATAAAGATAATCTCAGTGGTGGAGATTCGGATGTTTAAATTAACAGGAGACTGTTATAAATAATACTTCTCGATCAAATCCAAAACACATTATCGAGCCTCTTTACGGGAAAGCAATCACTGGGTTTGTGGGTAGCCCCGAAAGGGGCATTCGCTCCTTTCTTGTCCACGATAGCAAAAATAGGCCCCGGGAAATGAATCCCGGGGCTCTTTTACTTCAAACCAGTTCTGTCCATAGCAGAATACTTTACAGGATCTGCAACCTGACTTCCACCAAACGTTGCCGATAGTTTCAGAAGCTCTGCAATAACCTGAGAATCATTTTGGATCTTCTCTCTGCAGCAATCGATCTTCTCAGTAAATGCAACCTTATAGATCTGAATATAAGAATTAAGCAATCTATTCTTCTGAAGAGCAATCTTAGTATCAGTAATCGGTTCTTCATGGATCGTTACAGAAGCGTCTCTGAAATTCGGATTACCAGGATTTCTTTTAGAAGGCTTAGTAGCATAGATCTCATCAATCTCATGCTTCAGCATCTTATAGTAGTTTGTAATCTGGGCTTTCAGCTGTCTTGCTTTTTTGTATTCTTTGACAGTATTCTCCATGTCTTTATAGAACTCATTCAGATTACCAGCAGATAAAGTTTTGGTAGTCTTACCGCCGCATACTGCCATATGGGTTTTATTACGAACAGAATACTCAAGATCATCCGGATCAATCTTATCACCAATTACGGCTTTACCAAATTCAACAATCTTCTTGTCTACGTATTCAGCAAGTGTAATAGAACCAGGTTGCTCCTGCGCTTTTACGTTCTTCATGATCTTTACGATCTCGTTCGTATCAAATACAGACTGACGTACATCCTTAGGATATTCATATAGACCTTCATAAGAATAAGTCTCATAATGAATCGGGATACTTCTCGATTTCATCTTACTAATAATGATATCCTTGTACTTACCTGCAATACGAACATCATTTACGATAAAAGCATGAAACGATTTCAGAAACACCGCTACAGCCTTGTTGAGAGCATCATATACAAATTGTAATACTGAAGTAAGAAGAGACTTCGTATACTTCTGCGCAGTATCATAAACAATCGGATCAGAAGCACCTTCATTCATTGCAAAAAAGCATTCCTGAATAACTTCTGCATCGTACATCATTTTATCAGTTGGATCGTCACAAGTAATATTTATAAAAGCCACCATAGCTTATTCACCTCCATAAACTAGGGAAACCCCTTATATTCACATGTTCCGGAACAAAAAAGGAGGGCACTAGGCCCTCCCTCTTTTTATGCAGCGAGGTTTGCGAAGTCAATAATGGTTCGCATATATTCGCCGCATCGATTGGTTACACACTTTACATGTGCAGACTGAACGGTATTGTACATACCATTCTTATGGTTCAGAATATTGGATACTTCTGTTACATAGCGATGAGCTCTTGCCGAATCGGTCGGTGCAGAAAGCTTGAGCACCTGCAGGTGCTTTTCAGCTTCTGTGTATTCGCCAACAATTCGACGATACTTAATCGCAATGTTCTCCAACAGAGCCGGAGTGGTTTCAATCATTCGAAGCATGTCTTCGATCAGTCGAACCGATACCGGAATATTCTGTTTGGTGTCACCGCCTGCGCGATGAACAATATCACGCTCATTCGGCTTCGTTCCAGATACCTGGAAGATTCTAGAATACTGAGACGCTACGTGATTATCGTAGTTCTTCTCAATATCAAGATCGAAGTTACCAGAATCAATACCGCTCTGAACGGTATCGATCAGGTTTCTCGGGGTGATCGGAACTTCAGTGCCGTTTACACAGAGCTGAAGAGAATCGATCATCTCAAGTTTATTGGGAAGAGACTCGAGGTACATATCGTCCCACTTGTTCATGTAAAGAGTCTCGTCATACTGTGCACGTGCAGCCTTCGCTTTTGCTGCAGTAATTACACGAGTATCCATCTTACCAACCATATAGTCGTTGGTAACCTTGGAGGGACGATTAGCGGCTTGTACAAAGAAGTTCTTTACAGAACGACCTACAGTAACGCAAAGGTTCTTGACACCATTGTAAATCTTTACAACGATATTCTTGATTGCAGTGACAGTTTTCTTAACGACGCTCACTACTGCATCGGTGAATGCATTCTCATCCAGCGTTACACCCTCAAGGCATTCATTGGGGATAGCTGCAATATTGCTCTCTACCAGAGCTTTAACCTTACTGATCGTGATCATAAAGTGACCACTCCTTTATATATAAAAGTACAGAGCTATTTCTAACTCCGTCTACTTCTATAATATATAGACGGTTTTATTTCTCGTGCAGAGAGTAGATAACCCCTCTCCGTAATGGAGAGGGGTATCCATTTATGTTTAGGAGGTTATGGTAAATCCGGAATTAGTCCTTCTTGTCCTTATCCTTCCATACGCCGGTTACAGAAACCATGCTGTTCAGAGCGCTCATGCACTCCTTAGAGGCCTTCTTGGTGATCTGCTGAACCAGGGAAGCGTACTTGGTGAATGCCTTCTGAGCAACGTTCCAGCACTGCATGGTAAGCTTAGCAGTCTTGGCCAGGTTAGCGTTAGCATCATCGTCCTTCTCAGACTTCTTGTTAAAGTCCTTAGCAGAAGACGACCAAGACTTAGACTCAACCTTAGCCTTATCAGCAGCGGTCTTTGCTGCCTTAGCCAGATCCTTACCAAGATCTGCAGCCTTCTCGATAACGGCCAGGAAGTCGCCCTTATGCTCGATAATCTTGATCTCAGTCGGCTTATCGGACATACCGATTGACTTGGTAATCCACTCCTTCATCTTACCTACAGACTCAAGGTCAGACGAGAAGTTCTTCAGAACTTCCTTCTCGATGGAATCCTTCTCACCGGAGTAGCCAGCGCCAGAGCCAGCTTCGCCGTAGATTCCCTTCAGTCGATCAAAGCCTTCAGTCTTGAAAGCGGAATTGTTCAGCTTGTCAAGCATGCTCATAGACCACGGCTGCATCTTACGCTTAGCCTCAGAAGAAGTAATCTTGTTGATTCGCTCCTTGTTCAGCTTCAGCCACTTCTTGGACATGTTGAAGAATGCCAGGAAGTAAGACGAGATCTTAACAGCCAGAGTCTTGAAGAACTTTGCCAGCTTCTCAAAGAAGTTAACAACGCGCTGCTTAACACCAGCCATGGATGCCTCGGAGAGAACCTCCAGACGCTGGCGGTCGCCAGCCGGATTCAGTGCGGACTCAATGATCATTGCCGATGCACCTGCGGTGAACTCATGGAGATCAACTACACACTCGTCCAGCTCTTCGCTGATAGAGGTGCACATATCTTCGGAGAATGCGCCTTCCAGAACAGCGCCTTCATACTCTTCGTAACAGCCGGAGAACGAACCCATGCCGATACCGGACTCAACGAGAGACTTTACATGTTCAATATTAACCATCTATGTTTCACTCCTTTCTTACAGATCGAAATCGAAATCGCTCAGGTCAGTAGACTCTTCCAGCTCTTCGCGCTGACGCTGATACTCCGCGTACTTATCGTCGTCATCGCGATCTTCGATGCTGTCACTATCGTCAGAAGCCTTATTGACTTCGTCAGTGATATCCTTACCAACGATAACGGCACGCATGATCTTCTTATATTCCATGATGCGCTTCTTATACACCTTTACGCAAGTAGAGAACAGCTTATTCAGCTCACTCGATACGGCATTATACAGAGCGGAGTATGCCTTTGCGTAAGCCGCAATATACGTGTCATCCTTCTCGCTTGCGGAAGCCTGAGCCATGCTCATCTTCTTATTAGCCTCGGCGATTACAGTGCTATATGCAGACTTAAGAGCTGCGATGTCAGAACTCTCTACCAGATGCTGGCGAATTTCGTTCTTATTAACCTTAGAATACTTTACAGTATCTTCATCGCCAATAAGATATTTCTCAAGCTTGTCTTCAGTGCTGATGCCGACAACTTCGTATACGGCAGAACGAACCTTAGAACGATCAATCTTAAGTTCCGGTGCAAGCTTCTTAGCCTCTTCCGCAGTAACCTGATTGATATCCTTGATATTCGGGACAAGCTTAGACATCACATTGTCAATGTTAGCTGCAGCGTTGGCGCTCTTAATCGTCTTATCGAGCTGGTTAAACTTATGAACCTTAACTTCTACGATGTTCTTAGAATCGTTAAACTTCTTAATGTAAGAATCGTAGAACGATTTGCCATCCTTAATGTGCATCGCGATCCAAGAAGTGAACTTGGCCAGCAGGGAGGTAAAGAACTCCTTGATCTTTCTGAATACACCCTTGATGCGCTCCCATACAGTAGCCTTGGAGCCAGAATCATCGGACTCATTAATATTAGCCATAGTGCTCTCCAGAATGGAGGAGTCGCCATACTGCATGGACATTACAGCAGCCTCAAACAGCTGCTCATCGCAAGCCTCTTCGCGCTCATAGTCAGCGATTGCCTGCTCAGACAGATAGTCATTGAATGCGTTTGCGCATTCAGAAAAGCTCATGCCAGGCATGGTATCGACAGCCGAACCACCGGCAAAGCCAATATTACCAGAGCTGAGCTCTGCGAGTTTCGAAAAAGAAACCATAATTAGCCTCCTTATTTATTTTAGATTTACTACATATTTAGAGGTAGTGCTTAAGATTATCGAGATCTTATTTAGATGTTACTGCGCTAAATACGTTATTCGCCAGCATATTCAGGTTCCGGCGGAACTTCAGCCTGTGCCGGAGCAGCAGGAGCTGCACCAACAGCCGGCATCTGCCTCTCATCAGCAGTACCGATAGCGATAATATTCCGAACGTATTCTCTTCTATACATCATATTGATGACTTCGCTAGCCATAGCATAAGAAGACATCCAAAATGCATTGAACAAATTCACAACGGTATATGCCATCTGAGCCAGTCTAACGTAAGTAGACTGCTGGATATCACCAGTCTCATAGATCTCATCGAGATTCTGACTAGCCGCTACTGCAATAGTCTTGTACGGGCCATAGATAACATCATCGCTACCCATTCTATCGCGTACACAATCAACCGGATATCTGACAGTGCTGTTAATGACGTCAGACGCCGGAGCTTCTCCTACACAGCTAGTAGTGATAAACGGAAGCTTCGGATTCTGCAGCTCTCCGAAAGTATCAGCAAACATATTGCTGAACGAGTCATACTGAGCAAGGGAACTTGCTACATCATAGTCCCTAAAAGACTTCAGGTTTCTCGGCTCGATAATCTGCGAAGACAGACCTGCATTCATTGCATTCTGGATAACTTCAGCAACTCGGGCCGCCTGATACGAATAGCCAAAGTTCTTCAGCTGGCACATCGTCTGAGATACACCAGCATTACGAATCTTATTATCCAGAACTGCAGCGTTTGCAGACAGCTTCAGGAAATACGGCTGAACCATATTTCTTACATTACCAAGAAGATACTCACGAGTCGGATTCATCAGATGTGCATCATATGCACTAATCTCTGCGATCTTCTTAGCGATATCAACAATGGTAGAGTTGAGCACTTCAAAGTCCTGAAGATTATCAGGTCTCATATCGGTATTGAACTGCAGGTTATATACTAGCTCACCGAGAGCGCGAATACGGTTACCCCAATCGCGCTCAAACTCAACGGTGTTATCTACACAGCAAACACCTTCACTGAGAAGTTCCTGATTAACTTCACTGGTGTGCTCATTTACAAGGTATCCATCTCGGGATACCGAAAAATCAAAAATAGACAATTAGCATCCCTCCTTAGATCATAAGACCCATCTGCTCAGTTCCAGCCAGTTCAGATTCACGATCAATATGGAGTGTTCTATTCTCCTCATTGATCTTTCTGGAAGTAAGCGACTTTGCATCATCGGTCTTTACGGCTACGACGTTCTGAAGCTTCTGGAGCTTCTTTACAATATTACGCTGCTTTGCAATGATTTTCTTATTACCTCTGCCAGACTGCTCGAGAGATTCAATATTGGTGTTAACCAGGCTAATCTGAACATCGAGAGCCTGTGCAATATTTACTCGAGAATAGTAAATAGCATAGATAATCTCACGGATCATCGGAATGATTCGCGGAAGAATCAGAATTGCAGCGCCAAGCGCAATTGCACCAGGGCCAAGACCCGAAGCAGTAATGGAAGCAAGAGTAATAGACTCGTTCGCAACCTTATTACGGCGATTATTGTAAGCGGTGTCAATATACTGGCCAATGCTCTTGAGAGAATTTGCAGCAGTAGAAATATTCTTAATGTGAATATTCTTCGCAGCGTTATTCATCTCATCATACACAACGGATACTTCGGTATCGTCTTCCAGCGTAATAAAGCGAATCGTCTGTGCAACGAGCGTAGACACACCGTAGATCAGAGACGATGTCAAGCTGGTATAGATAAGCTGAGTAATGCCGTCCTTATTCTTGTACAGATAGGAGATCTTCTCTCTATTCATCTTAAGGAACTCGACAACCTGCTGCATATTGTTAAGAGTTACAATGAACTTCTGTGCACCAGGCTCAGAAGAAGACAGGTACACATTACGAAGCGTTTCGATATTGGTATCAATCAGATCCGCATACTTAAAACGCTTGTAATCGCCGGCAGACTTCTCAATCTCAGAGAAGTCAATGGAGTTGTACTTATCCGTAATGAACTTGAACATGTCAACCATTACGTTGTCAGTAATCTTAACCTTAGTAGCTTCGTCAAGGAATGCATAGTAGCCATGATCAACGGTCACACCAGCTTCCTCAAGATACTGAATTTCGGTTTTTGTATTTCGCAAAGAATTCACCTCCTTTAACGATTCATCAGACGGAACATTTCCTTCATTGCACGATCGGAATTCTGCTGTTCACGCTCAAGTGCAGCATACGAATACTGCTGGAACGAACCACCATTGATGCCATCGTACATAACATGTGCAATCTCGTTGGTCTGGTCCAGAACAACAAAACCGAGAAGGAAGTTAGCATCCATAAGCATTCTGCAATGATCGGAGCGCATGATATCAACGCCATACTCAGACTTGATATAATCAACCTCGTTCATGGTGATAACAATCGTGCCATTCGGGAGATAATTATTCATCAGGAACGGAATCGACATCTTAGACATGCGCTTACGATTCTTAAAAGCTGCAGACCATCTGGTACCGGAGTTGGTAGTCTTAAGAGCGTCGCCCTTAAGCTCTCTAACGCCGAACAGGAGATCAGCAAGAGAACGTTCCTCACCAGAGATGAACTTAACAAACTTCAGGAACTTGCGCTTGTTCATAATCGCATTGTAGATTTCACTAGTAAGATCACTAGTCTTAACACGATGAACGTAAGTCTTGATACCAACGAGAAGATCGCGGTTTACAACTTCCTCGGTCTCATCTACAATGAAACCAATGGTAGCCTTAGTAAAGGTCGGGACCATCTCATTGCACTTCTGCATATCCATCTTAGTGAATACTTCACGATCAAAAGTTCTCTGGTTATAGTCGTCAGAAGAGGTGATACCTTTATTTCTGCGGCGTGCCATATTCAGATCGTTTCTACCAGCATTACGAGCGCGAAGCTTTTCATCTGCCTGATACTTGTTGAGCTGAGAATTTGCCTTATCAAGCTGACCCTGCGTCATATCGATCTGGTTCTGCATATTGCCTCTCTCGATATCAGCATTGCGCTCAGCATCCTTCACATCGCTTCGAGCATTACGGAGTCTAGTTTCATAATCAGACTTGATCTTACCGATTTCTTTCTGATGCTCTGCGTCCTTCGAATTAAGCTGACGTTTAAGCGATGCATTATACTGAGAACTGCGCTGCAGTTTGTCTGCCAGCTTATCAGCTTTATAGTTTGCGACAGCTTCTCTCGATTTAGCGTTTCTTGCAACGCCAGCAAGCTTATGTGCACGGTCTTCCCAGTTTACGCCTCTTGCCTCAGTAAGAACAAAGATCTCACTATCAGAAGCATTCAGGTCAGAATCGATAGACTCGATCAGCATATCAAGCGCATTCTCATCGAGAGATGTAAGATCGGTCAGAGGATCTTCCTCAACCGACTCCTGCATAGACTTAGGCATGTAATCATGAAGAGCATTC
>OQVT01000593.1_pt1 | contig 20864 bp, 18 predicted proteins | sample 1691561 | NCBI WGS metagenome assembly OQVT01 (sample SAMN03418260, study PRJEB22391) | human gut metagenome | biome: human-gut; feature: organic feature; material: feces | host: Homo sapiens | place: Tanzania | collected 2013-01 | reverse complement strand
ATGACGTATTGACATAGGAGAATAAAAGGATGAAAACCGCTTCTATTTTAGGCGTGCAGTTCCACGCAGTTACAAAACAGCAGGCCGTTGAACTGGCGATGAGCAAGCTCCGCGCGCGACAGAAGGGTTATGTTGTAACGCCTAACCCGGAAATCGTTGATCTCTGCCGCCGTGACCCTGAGTTCATGGGCATCGTAAACCACGCCGCCCTTGTCCTGCCGGACGGCATCGGCATCATCTATGCTGCGAAGATCCTCGGTGAAAAGCTGCACGGTAAGGTAGCCGGCATTGAATTTGCCGAGAGCCTTGTTGCCGCGATGGCCAAGGAGAACATGCGTCTCTTTCTGCTCGGTGCCAAACCGGGTATCGCAGAAAAGGCCGGCGCAAACCTGTGTGCGAAATTTCCGGGACTCGTGCTTGCCGGCACGCATGACGGCTACTTCAAGGACACGCAGCAGGTCGTAGATGCGATCAATGCCGCAGGCGGCGCAGATGCCGTTTTTGTATGCCTCGGTGCCCCCAAGCAGGAAAAGTTCATCGCCGCGAACATCGACGATATTCACGGCACACTGTTCTGCGGTCTCGGCGGCTCGCTCGATGTATTCGCAGGCGTGTCCAGACGAGCACCCGATATCTTTATCAAGCTGGGACTGGAATGGTTCTACCGTCTGCTCAAGCAGCCGAGCCGTATCGGCCGCATGATGAAGCTGCCGAAATTCCTGCTCGTTGTCATCGGTGAGCGTCTGTTCGGCAAGAAAGGATAAAAATTTATGAAAGTCAAACTGCTGGCTCATACTCCCGAGCCGGAAAAGCTGATCGCGGCAGCAGCAAAAAACTGCTACTCTTCAAGCAATATTGACAACGTACTCGAGGGATTGACAGAGGAAAAGACAGAGAATTTTGTCAATATGCTCTCCGAGATCGGTCACGAAAGTCCTATCGAGCATGTTTCCTTCACCTTCGCCATCGAGGGCGTTTCGCGCTCGCTGCTGGCGCAGATCACCCGTCACCGCATGGCATCCTTTTCGGTGCAGAGCCAGCGCTATGTACGCGAGAAGGGCTTTGAGTATGTTCTTCCGCCCGAGATTGATAAAATCCCGGCCGCACGGGAAAAATTCATTCAGGCGATGGAGGACGATCAGCGCACCTACGAGGAACTGACCGCCGCACTGATGGAAGGGTATCTGAAGGAACTGCTTGAACAGGGTATCCCTGAAAAGGCAGCTCGCAGCAGGGCCGAAAAGCACGCAATCGAGGACGCACGTTATGTGCTGCCGAACGCCTGCGCGACCCGTATCATGATGACTGCCAACGCCCGCAGTCTCAAGAACTTTTTCCGTCTGCGTTGCTGCAGCCGCGCACAGTGGGAAATCCGCGAATTGGCAGAGGAGATGTACAAGCAGGTTTGCGCGGTTGCACCGACGCTGTTCCGCAAGGCAGGCCCTGCCTGCACCTGCGGAGCCTGTTCGGAAGGCAAGATGACCTGCGGAAAAGCTGCGGAAGTCCGCGCCAAGTACGAAAAAATTCGTCAGGAGTGTGCAAAATGAGCGGAAAACTGCTGGTTTTAGAGGGAACGGACGCCTCGGGCAAATCGACTCAGTTTGAGCGGCTGTGTCAGGCGCTGGACGCGCGCGGCATAGCGTACCGCCGTCTGGTGTTCCCGCGCTACAAAGAAGAATCTTCTGCACTCATTCGCATGTATCTGGGCGGGCAGTTCGGTACACATCCGGACGATGTCAGCGCGTACACGGCATCGACGTTCTTTGCTGTGGACAGATATGCATCCTATCAGACAGAGTGGAAAGACTATTATGAAAACGGCGGTCTCATTTTGGCGGATCGCTATACAACTTCTAACGCCGTGCATCAGGCCTCGAAGCTGGAAGGTGACGAACAAAAGGCTTTTCTCGACTGGCTGTTCGACTTTGAATACCGCATCATGGGCATTCCGGCACCGGATCATGTGTTCTTTTTGGATATGCCCACGGAGGCTGTCAAAAATCTGTTGGAGCACCGGCAGGGAAAAACACAGGACATTCACGAAAAAGATCTCGGCTACTTGAAGCAGTGCTATCAAACGGCTTCTAAACTCGCCGAGCAGTTCGGCTGGCACCGCATTCGGTGCACAGACGGCGAAACCATTCGCACAATTGAAGATATTTCGTCACAGCTGGTAGACGAAGTACTTCACACGATTCTCTAAAGGAGATCTCTCTTTTTATGTTAGCATTTCACCCCATTCGATTAGAAGACAAAACAGAAGCAGAGGCTTGCCTGTCCAAGCAGAACTATCGCTTGTGCGAGCACTGCTTCACGGATTTATTTATTTGGAAAGATCACTACAACACGCAGATTTGCGTGCACGAAGGATATTTGCTCATCAAGATGGAAACATTTCCGGATAAAACCCCGATGTATCTCGCCCCGATTGGCTCCGGTGATCTGAAAAAGGTCATGCTGGACTTGGAGGCAGATGCAGAGGAACGCGGCATACCATTCACCCTCTGCTGCATTCCGGAAGATATGATCGCGGAATTTGAGGCGGTTTTGCCGGGATATTATATGATTTCCGACTATATTGACGGCGCAGATTATATCTATGATGTCAGCAAAATGGCGACATTGTCCGGCAAAAAGCTGCAGTCCAAGCGCAATTTTGTCAACCGCTTTAAAAAGACCTACGAGGGCCGCTGGTCATATGAGCCAATCACCGATGAAAACAAGCAGGAGGCGTATGACTTCCACATTCACTGGGCACAGGACGGCGACAATTGTCCGAACGGCCTGATGTACTCCGGTGAAACCTGCGCGGTGTCACTGGCGCTCAACCATCGAGAAGCACTCGGCATGCAAGGCGGCATATTGCGTCTGGATGGCAAGGTCATTGCGTTCACGATGGGATGTCCGGTTAGCCACGACACGTTTGTCGTGCAGCTGGAAAAGGCGGAGGCATCGATTCCCGGCGCGTATCCGATGATTAACCAGCAGTTTGTGCAGCACGTCATGGACGGGTATACCTACGTCAACCGAGAGGACGATTTGGGTCTGGAAGGACTGCGCAAGGCAAAGCTGTCCTATCATCCGGTCATGATGGGCAAGAAGTACATGGCGGTGAAGGCATGATTCGATGGGCAGAACAGGCGGATTTACAAGCGGTTGTATCCCTGTGGACGCGCTGTTTTCCGGGTGACGAGGCATTTCGAGAGTGGTTCTTTGCGAACATCTATCGTTCGGATGTGACACTCGTTGATGAAGAGGACGGCACGCTGTGTGCCATGGTTCAGATGCTGCCGTATCAGCTGCGCGACAGCCGCGGCGTGCGTCCGGTGACCTATATTTACGGCGCCTGCACAGCACCGGAATACCGCAGACAGCACCGCATGGATCGGTTGCTGCAGGCTTCATTTGAACTGGATGTCAAACAAGGCAGAGCGGCATCTATCCTGATTCCGCAGGAGGAATGGCTGTACGGGTTTTATGAGCAGTTTGGCTATCAGACTGCATTTTATGTATCCGACCGCATCGTTACGTGTGCGGATGATACACAGAATCCCGCGGGCACGCTGCGCCGCCTAACCGGCGCAGATATTCCGGCGGTAAACCGCTTGTATATGCAGGCACAGGATGTGCGTCTGCTGCGTTCGCAATCGGATTGGGAGCAGCAGATTGCGCTGTTCGATGCGCTCGGTGCGGGTGTCTATGGTCTGGAGCAAGATGAGACATTGACCGCGTATGCGTTCGTCTGGAACGACGGCGCCGACAAACTGTGGGCGCAGGAAATTTGCGGTGCGCAGCAGGATGAGCTGGCACAGGCGATTCTGCACCAGCTGCATTGCCGGACTTTGCGTCTGACAGGTGCGGGCACAGAGCAAACATTGGGCTGCATCCGGTATCACGATGACACGCCGGTGCAGAATGGATATTTTAATCTGTTATTGAATTGATAAGAGGAGGCAGACAGGCATGGTATATGTTTTTCATGTAGACGGCTATGAGGACACCGAGCTGATTGCACCGCTGGATATGCTGTCCCGTGCGGGCATTCCGTTTACGCGTGTCGGCGTGACCGGCAAGACCATCACGAGCAAGCTCGGTTTTACGATTGAAGCAGACATTACGCCGGAGCAGCTGGATTTGTCCGACTGTGAGATGATTTTTTTGCCGGGTGGTCCCGGAACCAAAAATTATTTCGACAAGCCGGTTATTGACAGCGCGATTGCGTATTGCATGGAGCACGACTGCTACATGACCGCCATTTGTGCGGCACCGTCCGTTCTCGCCGCCAAAGGCGTGCTGGACGGAAAACAGGCTGTCTGCCATTTCAGCGTAGACGAGAAGATGGGCAAGGCGCAGGTGCGCAAGGACTGCATGGTATGCGTGGACGGCAAGGTCATCACCGCATGCGGTGCGGCGGCATCCATCGAATTGGGACTCAAGATGGTTGAAGTTCTGCGCGGTGCTGAGGCAGTGGAGAAGGTTCGCCATGGAATCGAAAGTCGCTGAGCAAAAGAAGCAGCTGCGCGGTGAGCTGCTGCGGCTGCGCAGAGAGACACCGAGACAGCAAAAACAGGCAATTGACCGTCAAATCTGTCAGCACGTGATAAACAGTCCGGAGTATCGGCAGGCGCAGACGATTTTTGCGTACTGGTCGACAGACGAGGAAATTGACACCCATGCGATTCTCGCCGATGCGCAGCAGCGCGGCAAGCGCGTCTGTGTGCCCAAATGCATGAAAGGACATCGCATGATTGCCCGTCAAATCTGCTCGGAAGCGGATTTGACCGAGCAGACGTTTGGCATTCCGGAGCCGGGAGCACAGTGTCCGGAGATTGCGCCGGAAGAAATTGACCTGTGCTTGGTGCCTGCGCTCGCCTGCGATACGTCCGGTATCCGATTGGGATACGGCGGCGGATTTTATGACCGATTTCTCCCGCAGACAGCTGCCTGCCGCATGGTGCTGTGTGCGCAGGAACGATTTTTACAGCAGGTTCCCGCAGAACAGCACGACATGCACTGCGACTGCGTGGTGACAGAAAACGAGGTGATGCGCATTTATGAAAAATAAAGCAACAATTTTGCCGGGTCTGATGCTGTTCGCCAGCTTTGTCATCCTGATGGTGTGCGGCATGGGATTTGACTTTGTTTTTTCCCGTTTTCCATCCCTCGGCATTGTTCTGATTGAACTTTTGGCGTTTGTTCCGCCGACGTATTGCTTGTATAAATCCCAAGATCAAAATTTCCGGCTGAATTTTCGATGGGAAAAGCAGCCGGACAAGCTGCCTGTGTACTTTGGATTTACGGTAAAATTCGCCCTTGCGGTTTCTTTTTTGTCGTTTCTCAGTAATTTGGTCGCTTATGTTGTGTGCGGTGCGAACGACATCGACATCAGCGCGATGATTACCACAAGCGGCGCGGGAAATCATTACGGTTTCCTGAGTTTTTTGGGCATTGTTGTATTCTCTCCCATTGTGGAAGAATTGTTTGTGCGCGGCGCCTTGTTTTCCTCTTTTGAGTGCAGGGCGGGAACGATTGTCAGCATTGTGCTGAGCGGTGTCTGCTTCGCCATGCTGCACGGCTCTTTGCTCAATTTTGTTGGCCCGCTGATTGCCGGCTGTGCCTATGCCTACTTGGTTTACATGTTTGATTCCATTTGGCCTGCAATCCTTGCGCACATCATCAACAACTGTTATTATTACATTATCAATTATCTGATTCATTTGTACAGTTCCTTTGGCATTTGGAAATACTTCACGTTTATCAACGTGATTTTGTTCCTGCTGACGCTGTATTTGACGCTGCGTTCGCTGGAGACCCAGATTCAACACGGAAATTTACGCAAGATGAAGCCAAATCCATCGACAAAATGGGATGCCGTGCGAGATTGTGTCGTCAACCCGGGATTTTTCATCTTTATTTCCAGCTTTGTCATTCGAATTGTCCTAAAATAACATCAGAAAGGATAGAGATATGAAATCAAACAAAAAAAAGAAAAAGCGTATCGGCGGCACCATCAAGTATCTGGTGATGATTCTGGTTATTTCCGCCGTGCTGGCAGGAAGCGGTATTTTGCTGAGCAATGATGTCTTTGCCCTTGCAAAGCCGGACAAAGACATCACGGTTACCATTCCGGAGGATGCCACGGTGGGCGAGGTATCCAAGCTGCTGGACAAGAGCGGCGTGATTCATTACGGCTCGTTGTTCCACCTGTTTACCAGCACAGTTTATAAAGACGTTGAGTTCCGTCCGGGTATGTGGACGCTCAATTCCAACATGGACTACCGCGCCATTGTCAATCAGATTCGCCTGACCAGCAAGAGCACGGTGACTGTCACCATTCCGGAAGGCTATACCGTCGACGAAATTGTTGATACATTGGTTAAAAACGGACTCAGCTCCAAGCAGGAGCTTCAGTCTGCACTGCAGAACGATACGTTTAACTATGATTTCCTGCCGGACGATCTGGGCAATCAGACCAATCGGCTGGAGGGATACCTGTTCCCGGATACATATGAATTTTATCTCAGCGATTCTGCGAATACGATCATCAGCAAGATGCTCGGCAATTTTGAAAACAAGCTCAATGATGCATCCAACGGCAAGAGCCTGTCGCAGATTTGCAAGGAAAAGGATTTGTCCGTCTCTGACATGGTAATTATCGCGTCGATCACGCAGAAGGAATCCGTCAATTCCGAGGACATGTACAACGTATCCAGCGTCATCCACAATCGATTGAACAACGCATCCGAATACCCGTATCTGAACATGGATACGACGGTTGTATACGCGGTCGGACACAAAAATCTGACCAAAGCAGATTTGAAATCGGACAGCCCGTATAACACGTATACATCCAAGGGACTGCCGCCGGGACCGATCTGCAATCCGGGTATGGATGCACTCAAGGCAGCGGCGAATCCGAACCAGACCGATTATTACTACTTCGTGGCGGACGATGCCGGAACCAAGCATTTGTATGCAAAGACACTGGCAGACCACAACAAAAACATTGCTCAGCTCGAAGCAGAAGCGAAATCTAATTAAAACGTAAGAATGGAATGGATAAATATGAACAAACCTGAAGTTTTGGCGCCGGCAGGAGATATGGAGCGCCTGAAGTACGCCATTGCGTACGGTGCAGATGCAGTATATCTCGCCGGAAAACACTTTGGCATGCGCGCGGCATCCGGCAATTTTTCGGATGAGGAGCTGCGCGACGGCATCGCCTATGCGCACGAGCGCGGTGTCAAAATCTATGTAACGGTCAATATTTCTCCCAGATCTCCGGAATTTCCGGAGCTGGAGGAATATCTGAAAAAGCTGTATCTCTATCATGCCGATGCGATTATCGTGTCGGATTTGGGTGTCATTCGCGTGGCAAAGCGTATTGTGCCGAATTTGCCGCTGCACATCAGCACGCAGGCCAGCATCCTCAACTATGAGGCGGCGCAGTTCTGGGTAGACATGGGCGCTGAGCGCATTGTGCTGGCACGTGAGCTGACACTGAAAGAAATCAAAACCATCCGCGAACACATCCCGCCGGAAGTGGAAATTGAGTGCTTTGTGCACGGAGCGATGTGCATTTCGTACTCCGGCCGCTGTCTGATTTCCAACTATACAACCGGCAGAGATGCGAACCACGGCGCCTGTGCACAGTCGTGCCGTTGGAAATACGCGCTGATGGAAGAAAAACGCCCGGGACAGTATTTTCCGGTCGATGAGGACGAGCGCGGCACGTATCTGTACAATTCCAAAGATATGTGCATGATTGACCACATTCCGGAGCTGATTGAAGCGGGCATCACCTCGTTCAAAATCGAAGGCCGCGCCAAGACGGCGTATTACACCGCAGGTATTACCGCGTCGTATCGCCGCGCCATTGATGCATATTTTGAAAATCCGACATCGGATTTCAAGGTTCCGGAAGACATTCGAGAAGAAATCGGAAAAATCAGCCACCGCGAGTATTTTACCGGCTTCTACTTTGGCAGAGATCCGAAGGGTCAGTACTATCCGGATGTCATGTACATTCGAGACTGGGAAATCTCCGGTCTGTTTGACAGCTGCGATGAGGATGGCAACGCGGTTTTTGTTCTGAAAAACCGATTCTTCAGCGGCGACACGCTGGAACTGATGCAGCCGGGTAAGCCGGTTTATTCGTTCACGGTCGAGAACATGACCAACGATGACGGCGAAGTGCTGGATGCAGCGCGTTCGGCAATGATGCGCATTCACCTCAAGTTCCCGTTCCAGGTTTCGGAGTTCTCGATTCTGCGCAAGGAAAAAGCGGCAAATCCGATTAAAAAAGCATAACACCCTTGACATCTCATGGAAAAACTGTATAATAAAATTTGTTATACAACCAAAATGGCGATGACGAAATGAGACAGTGGATAAGCCTACTAGAGAGCAGGGGACGGTGGAAGCCTTGCAGAGCGGAACACGGTCAGCTGCTTCTGAGCTATTCGGGATAAACCGAGTCGTCTGCCCGCGTTAAGGGCTCACTGAGATGCCGCACAGCGGCAAATTAGGGTGGTACCGCGTAGAGCTATAGCCTTCGCCCCTATTGTTGGGGCGAGGGCTTTTTTGTTTGTATGACGCATATCGGTTGTTTAAAATTTATTTTAATATCATATGGAGGCAAATGTATGCATTACATGGGTTTGAATGAGATTCGTGAAAAGTTTCTCGAATTCTTTGAATCAAAAGGCCATCTGCGTCTGCCGAGCTTTTCGTTGATCCCGCAGGGCGATAAGTCCCTGCTGCTGATTAACTCCGGCATGGCACCGCTGAAGCCGTACTTTACCGGTGAGCAGGAGCCGCCGCGCCGCCGCGTGACGACCTGCCAGAAATGTATCCGTACCGGCGACATCGAGAACGTAGGCAAGACCGCTCGTCACGGCACCTTCTTCGAGATGCTGGGCAACTTCTCTTTTGGCGATTATTTCAAGGAAGAAGCCATCACTTGGAGCTGGGAATTCCTGACCAAGGTGATGGAGATTCCGGAAGATCGTCTGTACCCGTCTATCTATGAAAACGATGACGAGGCATTTGAGATTTGGAACAAGAAGATCGGTGTGCCGGCAGACCGCATTTTCCGTTTTGGCAAGGAAGATAACTTCTGGGAGCATGGCTCCGGTCCGTGTGGCCCGTGCTCGGAGATTTACTTTGACCGCGGCGAAAAGTATGGTTGCGGCAAGCCGGGTTGTACCGTAGGCTGTGACTGCGATCGTTACATGGAGGTATGGAACAACGTATTCTCCCAGTTCAACAACGATGGCCACGGCAACTACACCGACCTGATTCAGAAGAATATCGATACCGGCATGGGCTTGGAGCGTCTGGCTGTCGTTATGCAGGACGTAGACTCCCTGTTTGATGTAGATACCGTTAAGAATATCACGGATCACGTGTCTAAGATTTCCGGCAAGACGTACGGTGAATCGTACAAGACCGATGTATCTCTGCGCGTTATCACCGACCATATCCGTTCCACGGTTATGATGATTTGTGACGGCGTTATCCCGTCCAACGAAGGCCGCGGCTATGTACTGCGCCGTCTGCTGCGCCGCGCTGCCCGTCATGGCAAGCTGCTCGGCATCAACGAGCCGTTTCTGTACAAGGTATGTGACACGGTTATTCACGAGAGCGGCGGTGCATATCCGGCTCTGATTGAGAAGCAGGAGTACATTCGCAAGGTTATTCAGGTGGAGGAAGAGCGCTTCGACGCAACGGTTGACGCTGGTTTGTCCATTCTGCACGATATGATTGAGAAGGCAAAGAATGCAGGCTCGAAGGAGCTTCCGGCTGCTGATGCATTCAAGCTGCATGACACCTACGGTTTCCCGATTGATCTGACAATCGAAATTTTGGAAGAGCAGGGCATGAGCACCGATCGCGACGGCTTTGATGCTCTGATTCAGGAGCAGAAGGAGCGTTCCCGTGAGGACCGCAAGCGCATGGGCGATGTCGGCTGGGCTTCCGAAGATCTGGGTCTGGACAAGTCTCTCAAGACCGAATTCTGCGGATACACGCAGCTGGAGGCAGAGGGCAATGTACTCGCTCTGGTTTCTGAAGGCGAGAGCACGGATGCTGTTCGCGCCGGCTCCAAGGTAACCGTTGTTCTGGACAAGACCCCGTTCTACGCTGAGATGGGCGGTCAGGTACCGGATTACGGCACCATGTCCCACGGTGACTGCGAGATTGAAATTACCAATGTACAGAAAAACGGCGACGGCCGCATTTATCTGCACTCCGGTGTTGTAAAGAGCGGTGTTGTCAGCCGCGGCGACACGCTGGTATGCAAGGTTGACAAGGAGCGCCGTCAGGCAATCTGCCGTTCTCACACCGCAACCCATCTGCTGCAGGAAGCTCTGCGTCAGGTACTGGGCAGCCATGTAGAACAGGCCGGTTCGTACACCGATGCTGACCATGTTCGTTTTGACTTCACACACTTTGCCGCTATGACGCCGGAAGAGATTGCAAAGGTCGAGAGCATCGTCAACAATATCATTCTGGAAGGTCTGGAAGTTCGCACTGATGAGATGCCGATTGAAGAGGCAAAGAAGCTCGGCGCAATGGCTCTGTTCGGAGAAAAGTACGGCGACATCGTTCGCGTTGTTCGCGCCGGTGATGTATCCATCGAATTCTGCGGCGGCACCCATTTGGACAACACGGCAAAGGCCGGCATGTTCAAGATTGTCAGCGAAGCTTCTGTTGCCGCTGGCGTGCGCCGTATCGAGGCACTGACCGGCCGCAAGTTCTTGGAGCTGTTTGAGGAGCGTCAGAAGACCCTCAACGACACGGCAGCAGCACTCAAGACCACCCCGACCGATCTGGTTCAGCGTGCCGATCAGGTTGTTGAAGAAATTCGCGGTCTGACGCGCAATGTAGACAGCCTGAACAGCAAGATTGCAGAGATGAAGCTGTCTGAACTGCTGAACGCTGCAGAAGACGTCAACGGCGTTTCTGTTATCGCAGCTAAGCTGGATGATACGCCGGAGGTTATGCGTTCGATTGGCGATATTCTCAAGGAGCGCAATGCAAATGGCGTTGCTGTTCTGGCAACGGTTACCGGTGAGAGCAAGATTCAGCTGCTGTGTGTAGCTGGCAAGGATGCTGTCAAGGCCGGTGCACACGCTGGCAAAATCATCAAGGAAGTTGCAAAGCTGTGCGGCGGTGGCGGCGGCGGCCGTCCGGATTCTGCATCCGCAGGCGGCAAGAAGCCGGAGAAGCTGGACGAGGCACTGCAGGCAGTTTGTTCTGTAGTTGCCGGTATTGTTAAGTAATCATAAGAATTTTATATTCTTTTTCCTTCAATAAAGGAGGTTTGTGGTAATGACTGATTGTTTGTTTTGCAAGATCATTTCCGGCGAAATTCCGTCCGTAAAGGTCTACGAAGACGAATACTGCTATGCATTCAATGATATTGCTCCGGCGGCACCTTCTCATTTTTTGGTGATTCCCAAGCAGCATATCCCATCTGCTGCCGCAGTAACACCGGAAAACAGCATGATTGTCGCAAAGTGCTTTGAAGCAATTGCAAAAATCACAAAGGAAAAGGGCATCGAAAGCTTTCGCATTGTCTCCAACATTGGAGAACAGGCACAGCAGAGTGTATTCCATCTGCATTTTCATGTTCTGTCCGGCCGTGATATGACATGGCCTCCAGGCTAATGCGCATAGTTTGTTGATACAACTGAGGTGGTGTTCCGGAAAAGGAACACCACCTCGCTTTCTATCTAAAAGGGGGAGAGGCAAACCGATGAAACGTCCATTGATTTGGTTTTCCGCGGCATTTGCCGCCGGTGTGGCTCTGGCGCTGCGTTCTTTTTCGCTGCCGTGGGTATTGGCGCTGACATTGCTCGCAGGATGTTTCCTGTTTGGATGGAAATGGTCTGCTTTCCGTCCGGCTTGCGTGTTGTTTGCAGGCGTCTTGTCTGGACTCTGCTATACACAGGCATATCATGCAGTGATTCAAGCGCCCTGCGCTGCACTTGACGGCACCAGCAAGTCCATGATTGTCGAAGTGACAGATTTCCCAAAACAGTATGATACCGGTCAGCGCGTGGAAATTCGTGTCATTGGCTCCCGCATCGGCTGCCCGCTCAATTTTCGGACGCTGGCATATCTGCCCAAGACGGAACAGGACATCAAGCCCGGAGATGAACTGACTGCTGCGTTTGACTTTTATATTCCCAATCAAACGCAGGGATTTGACCGTGCTTCGTATTATCGCTCACAGGGCTACGCGATTCTGGCGCACGTCAACGAAGAATTTGGCATGGTTGTGACGGCACCGAGCCACCGGCCGCTGCGCTATTATCCCAAGGCATTTGCGCAAACATTGCGCGCTGTTTATATGCAGCACGGAACCGAGCGGCAGGCTGCCTTTTGGCGTGCCCTGACAACCGGCGACCGCACCGCCCTGACGACGACAGATACCGATCACCTGCGGCGTGCGGGTTTATCGCATGTCATTGCACTGTCTGGTCTGCATGTAGGATTTTTGATTTCGATGCTGCTGTTGCTGCTTGGAAGAAAAATCGGCACGTATCTCGGCATTCCTGTGCTGCTTGCGTTTTATCTCATGGTCGGCTGGTCACCGTCAGTCGTTCGTGCCTGTGTGATGTATGGGCTGATTTTATTGGCGTTTGCCCTGCGAAAAGAATATGACAGTGTCAACGCGCTATTTTTCGCGCTCTTGCTTATTTTACTGGTTCTGCCGGATGCGCTGTTGTCCGTCAGCTTGCAGCTGTCGTTTACCTCGACACTGGGAATTTTATGCTTTGCTTGGAAATATCAGCATATATTTTCGGTTCCCAAACGAATGCCGCGCAGATTGAAAAACGTATATCGCGGCGTGATGGGAAGTCTTGGCTGTTCGGTTTCTTCCGCCGCATTGACGACGCCATTTTTGCTGTATCATTTTGGATATTTGTCTGTTTTTTCGATTTTTTCCAATTTGTTGGCACTTTGGGCTATTTCTTTGCTGTTTCCGCTGCTGTTTCTCGGCGGTATCCTTGGTATCGTTTCTGCGTCATTGGCAGGCATCGTTCTGACGCCGGCGGCATGGCTGACAAATTACGTGTATCAAATCAGTGATTTCTTTGCAGCAATCCCGTTCGGTGTGTTATACTGTGAGAATACCGTAGATTTTCTTTTGTCGGTTCTCGTCAGTATCCTGATGATTTTGATGCTGTGGCTGGCGAATAAGCGCGTGCTCGCAATATGCACGCCAATGATAACGGCCGTATTGATCGGCGTCAGCCTGTCACGCAGCAATGCCGCATGGGACGATTGGACGGTTACTGTTTTATCCGAGGAAAACGGTCAAGCTATTTTGGTGTCTTGCGGCGATGAACTGGCGCTGATTGACTGCAGTGCAACCGGATACCATGACGCCGTGGAGGACATCAAACAATATATGGATTGGAACAATCAGCAAAATATTGATTTGTTCATACTGACTTCCGTAGACAAATCCGCCGCCCGAAACGCCAGTGAGCTTTTGCAGGAAGTTCCGGTGGATATGGTGATTTTGCCGGAGGAAAACCGCGAAAAGAATGCAGTGTACCCAAAATTTATGAAAACATTGCGCGAGCAAAACATCCCGTATGATAAAACCGCGCCGCAGAACGAATTACAGGTGGGAGATCCGGTACTGGGATTGTCTGTTTTGGGGCGCACCGAGCGCAAATTGGTTGTGCGCATGCAATCGGAACAGCAAAACATTGTGACGGTTCGCGCGCTGACACAGAAAATGCTGCTGGAGCTGACGGAACAATATCCGCTGTCCTGTGATACCTTGCTGGTAGCTGGCAGTTTTACGGAAGATGCGGACAAGATGCACGAGATTTTACAGCGCATTTGTCCCAATCAGCTTGTGATAGAAAACGGCTGGAACAGCAAAGAGAGCTATGACGGGATTCCGGCGAGCAATCCTTATGTTTCCGGAACAATTATTTGGAAAACCGTGCGAGAAGAGGAGTGAAAACGATGCCGCCCAAAACAAAAAAGTCCAGTAAGACAGATGGAACACAATTACTCAAACAGGATTTAAAAAATCATACGGTCGGTTCGTTGTATGTCATCGGCGGAGAGGAAGCCTACTTAAAACAGCATTATTTGGCAGCGCTGGACAAAGAGGTCGTTGATGAAACCTTCCGTGATTTCAATTACACAGTATTTGAAGGCGCTTCGCTGACCGCAGAAGATTTGCGCGATACGGTGGACAGTTTTCCGATGATGGCGGAACGCCGCATGATTGTCGTGAAGGATTTGGACATCTTTAAGCCGACTGCTGCACTCAAAGACGAACTGCCCGCCATTTTAAGCGATTTGCCGGAGTTCGTCTGCTTGGTTTTTTACTATGACACGATAGAACTCAAACCGGACAAGCGCACCAAATTGTATGCTTCCATTACAAAAATGGGATGTATTGCAAATTTTTCCCAGTTAGAACGGCATGACTTAATTCCATGGGTCAAACGGCATGTGCGCGCGGCAGGCAAGCAGATAGACAACGATACGTGTGATTATTTGCTGTTTATCTGCGGTACGTCTATGACCAATCTGTTGTCGGAGATTGAAAAGGCCTGTGCACACAGCGCAACGGATTCCGTCAAAAAAAGTGATATTGACGCGGTGTGTACCAAAGTACTGGATGCTGTAACGTTCGATTTAACTGACGCAATTACGGCACAGCGATTTGACCGCGCATTGGGATTGGTGCAAGAATTGATTGCACAAAAAAACGAACCGATTGTATTGCTTGCCGCTGTGGCACGCCACATGCAGAGATTATACGCAGCGCGGCTTGCGCTTGAGGCACACAGCAGCGAAGCGCAGCTTATGGAGTTGCTCGGCAGCAAGTCCCCGTATTATGCGCGAAAAATGCAGCAGTCTGCTGCACAGCTTTCTGTGAAGTGGCTGCGGCGCGCGGTATTGCTGTGCGGAGAGAGCGACGTTGCGATGAAGTCCGCCGGTTCCGATCGACAGAAGGTATTGGAACTGCTGTTGCTGCAATTGGCGGAAAACTTGGAAGAAAGGAAATCAAACAGACGATGATACACATCAAAGAGGCAATCATTGTAGAAGGCCGGTATGATGTCAACAAAATCAAACAGCTGGTAGATACTGTTGTCATTGAAACCGGCGGTTTTGCCATCTTTAACAACAAGGAAAAATTAAAGTTGATTCGCCGCATTGCGGCGGAACGCGGTATTTTAGTGCTGACGGACAGCGATGGCGCGGGCTTTGTCATTCGCAATTATTTGCGCGGCGCGATTCCGAGCGATCAGATTCGCCACGCCTATATTCCGCAAATTGCCGGAAAAGAAAAACGCAAGACAAAAGGCTCAAAAGAAGGAACGCTGGGCGTAGAGGGCGTTCCAAATCAAGTGATTATACAGGCACTCCAAAAAGCCGGTGTTGATTGTCTGGACAGCAAACCCAATCGTCCGCAAATTACCAAGGCAGACTTTTATGAGTGGGGATTAACCGGCATGCCGGGCAGTCAGGAAAAGCGCAAACAATTGCTTCAAGCGCTGGATTTGCCTTCTCATATGACAGCCAATGCTTTGCTGGAATTTATCAATGCCGTGGCGGATTACGACACGGTCAAACAAAAAATCGAGCAATTATAAGACGAACGATTGCAGGGTGGCGCGGGACGATACCGGTGCCACCCTGTTGTTCATCGACTTGATATTTTATACTTGCAATGATACAATAAATTAGATTTGTTAGGAAAGCACGGAAATAAAGGAGACGCTCATGGAGCAATCAAGATTTGACATACAATACGCTGCAATGCGTGCAGCAATTATTGAACGAGAATTTCAGCATTTAAATGAAAAACAGCGCGAGGCTGTTTTTCACACCGAAGGCCCGCTGCTCGTGCTGGCAGGTGCCGGAAGCGGCAAGACAACGGTTTTAATCAATCGCATCATCAATATTTTGCGATTTGGTGAGGGATATTCCTATGCATATGCGCCAGAGGACGCCACAGAAGATGATTTGCTGTTTTTGAGAGAATACCTGCGCAATCCGACGGAAGAACATCGCATGCGCGCAGAGACCTTGTGCCGCGTCAATCCCGCCCGCCCATGGCAAATTCTGGCGATTACATTTACCAATAAAGCCGCAAAGGAAATTCAAAGCCGCCTGCAGCGCGCACTGGGAGAAGAATTTGCCAAAGATATTTGGGCAAGTACGTTTCACTCTATGTGTGTGCGCATTTTGCGCCGAGAATGTGACGCCATTGGTTATGACCGCTCATTTACAATTTACGATACCGACGACCAAAAGCGGGTTTTGACGGCGATTATTAAAAATAACAAGCTGGACGACAAAGTATTTGATGTGCGCGGTGTCGCCAGTGCAATCGGCAGAGCAAAAGATAATTTACAGACGCCGCGCATGTACGCCGTAGAAAATACAGAGGATTATTACAAGTCTACTGTAGCAGAAATTTACAAACAATATGCAAAGCAGCTCAAAGAATCCAATGCCATGGACTTTGATGATATTATTATGAAAACTGTGCAGCTGCTGCAGGGCAATCCGGACATTTTGGAGCGCTATCAAAGACAGTTCCATTATGTTATGGCGGACGAGTATCAGGATACCAACCATGCACAGTATGTACTGACCAGCCTGCTGGCAGGCGGATATGAGAACATCTGTGTTGTCGGTGATGACGATCAGAGCATTTACAAGTTCCGCGGCGCAACCATCACAAATATTTTGGAATTTGAGGGACAATATAAAAACGCAACGACCATTCGATTGGAACAGAATTATCGCTCTACGCAAAATATTTTGAGTGCGGCGAATGAGCTGATTCGCAACAACGCGCGCCGCAAGGGCAAAGAGCTTTGGACAGACAACGGTGACGGCGCAAAAATTCGATTCCACCGTTCGGATACGCAGGAAGGCGAAGCGGAATATGTCGCTCATATGATTACCGAAGGTGTCGCTGACGGAAAACACTTCAGCGATTATGCAATTTTATATCGAAATCATGTGCTGTCCAATAGCATTGAGAGCGCATTCAAGAGAAACGGTGTGCCATATCGCATTGTCAGCGGTCTGCGATTCTTTGACCGCGCAGAAGTAAAAGACATGCTGGCATATTTGTGGGTCATTGCCAATCCGACAGATAATTTGCGCCTGCGCCGCATCATCAATGTACCGGCACGCAAAATTGGCAACAAAACGATTGAAACCGTTGCTACGTTGGCTGAAATCAATCAGACTACCATGTTTGACATTGTTTCTCATGCGACAGAGTATCCGGAGCTTGGACGCGCAACAAATGCGCTGACAAAGTTCGCAGAACTCATTACCAATCTGCAAAAAATGAAAGAACATATGCCGCTGGATGAGTTCTATGAACAGGTCATGGTTCAGACCGGTTATTTGGAGGCACTGAAAGCAAAAGAGACGCAGGAAGCACAGGGCAGAATGGAAAACACCATGGAGTTAAAATCCAACATTGCCGATTTTATGTCTCGGCAGGAACAGCCGACCTTGGAAGGATTTTTGGAAGAAGTCTCGCTGTTTACGGATATTGACCGCATGGACGAAAGTTCTGACGCCGTTGTTATGATGACCATGCATTCGGCGAAGGGCTTGGAATTTCCTCAGGTATTTCTTGTCGGTATGGAAGAAGGTATTTTCCCAGGTTTCCGTGCGATGGAAAAAGAAGAAGATTTGGAGGAGGAGCGGCGTTTGTGCTACGTTGCTGTGACGCGTGCAAAGCAGCAGCTCTATCTGACTTGTGCAGAACGTCGTATGATGTATGGCAGAACGCAATATTCCAAACCGTCTCAATTTTTAAAAGAAATTCCAAAACAGTTCGTTGACTCAAATATTTCAGAGACGCGGCAGGAAATGCAGGAAAAACTGGATTTACAGCCAAACCCGAAATACCAATCCAGCCGTGCCTATGACATTTCCGGAGCACATAAAAAGCAGCCTGTGATTGCCAAGAAAAAAACAGTCCAAACAGTCGCTGCACCGGCATTGAAACCGGGCGATCAAGTCGATCACAAGGCATTTGGTCACGGCATGATTACCTCATGCAAGCCGATGGGCGGCGATATTTTGCTGGAAATCACGTTTGATAAGGTTGGAACCAAGCGATTGATGGCGAAATCGGCAATGAATTTTATGACGAAGAAATAATAGCAACACGGATTTCCCGTCTGCTGATGCAGACGGGAAAAATATTTCGTAAATCCTGCTAATTTTTTGTAAAGACGGCGAGAAATTTACGAAACAGCATTGATAAGAAGGGGACACCATGGTATAATTGGTACACATACCAAAGAGTGCATGAGAAAGAAGGCGATCTTATCGCAATCACAAAGGCGAGCCTTGCGGCAAAAAAACGTATTTTATCCGCCTGCGTGCGCTTGTTCTTAGAAAAGGGTTATAGAGGAACAACCGTTGCGGAAATTGTGCGGGAGGCGCATGTTTCCGTCAGCACGTTTCAAAATATCTTTCACGCAAAAGACGGCGTTCTTATCGAACTGGTACAGTTTATGTTCAGCAATCAGTTTGGTGTTGCACGAAAGATCGCCGGAGAGGCGGCTGCGCCGGTTTATATCTATGCCGTGGAGACAAGCATTCAGCTTACACTGACAGAGCGGAATGAAATTTTGCGGGATATTTATGTAGAAGCATATATGCAGAAAGAAGCTGCGGAGTACATCAATCGGAACACGGCGAAAGAGCTGTATCGGATTTTTGGTTCGTATCAGCCGCAGCTCAGCGAAAGTGATTTTTACGAGATGGAAATCGGCTCTGCAGGTATTATGCAAGCGTATATGGCACATAAATGTGATATATATTTTACATTGGATAAAAAACTGGAACGGTTTTTGACGATGAGTCTGCGGGCTTTTTGCGTGCCGGAGGCAGAGATAAAAAACGTCATAGCATTTATTCAAAAGCTAGACATGTGTCATTTGGCAGATCAAGTCATGCAGCATCTGTTTCAAGCGCTGGCTATGCATTTTGATTTTTCGCTTAGCGAATAAAGCAATCATAACTTTTGGATGGCATTCACTTCTGGGGAGATGAATGGAACGGAAAGAGCGTTCTCGAAGCACGTTCTCTGTTTGAAAATGGGATGATACAAACGGAGATACAACGAAAACGAGAAGGTGATTTCCAATACAGCAATCGCAAGATTGCGAACAACGAGCCACCGGCACTTCTGCGAGAAACGCAGTGGTGCTGGTGGCTTTTTTATTTATGTGGTCCTATGTCAAGATTTCGTACAAATTAAAATGAGACAATTCTCCGTGTTTAACCTGCCAGGAGTTCTGCTCATGGCATTGTGGATGAGTGCGGGTCTTTGAGCAGAAAGGGACTCAAGCTGTAACTTGAGTCCCTTTCTATTCATGATGCTTTCTTTCTTGCAAATTTCTAAATAATCATCAACAGCACCGTGAAAATCATCCTGAAGTTCTTTGGCATACATTAACAGTAGCCAATTCAACATGATTCCTTTGATGTAAAGTGACGAGATTTCAAATACATGAAATTTGAAAATATCTTGTGCACATTTTGCAAATATCAAGGAAAAGATGTTAGTTTATTGTCAAAACACACAAAAAAATAAGTTGGGAATTTAAGGGAGTCTACAAATAATCTGTTAATTGCAACGGATATTACTTTCTAGTTAATTCTACATAATGTATAATTAAAAGCAACAAATAACGATAGAACAACACAAAAAGACAAATATTAAATTCAAATAGATGATGATAACTGTTTTTTGTACAATGCTTATCAGAGAAAAAATCTGTTTTTGAATCGGTTACTTTTTCTTACGAATCTTTTCGATGGATAAATGATACTCTTCCTGTCGAATGCGTCGATATTGCGTTGGCGTCATTCCTGTCATCTTTTTAAAAGCACGAGAGAATACGAGGGAATCTTGGTATCCACAAATTTCGGCAATTTTTCCAATAGAGAAATTCGAAATTGCCAGTTGTTCGTGAGCTCGCGTTAAACGAAAGTGTGTTATATATTCACTGGGAGACATTTGTAGATTGTCTTGAAAAAGCGTAGTTAGATGACTTCGACAAATGCCAACATAATCGGCAATGTCTTGTACATGTATATTTTGCGCATAGTACTTTTCGACAAATTCTTCTGCCATTCGAATATAGTAATTTTGCTGTCCAGAATGAAGTTTGTTTGATTTCGCGGATAGGACTTGAGACAGATGATAGAAAAAAACATATAACTGTGTTTGCAAATACAAATGATATGAAATGCCATCTGCATCGCATTCTAACATACGATTGATTACTTCTAGCAATTTATCACCACAATTAGCTGAAAAAGTTAAAGTGCGTGAAGACAATCCAATTTGTGATAACAGTTCTTTTGCATAACTTCCGTCAAAACCAATCCAAAGATATTTCCAAGGTGTTGTATGGTCAGCTTTGTATGATGACATAATGTTCGGTTTCATTAGAAAGCCTTGTCCAGCACTCAAAGAATATATATGATTGTTGATTCGGTATTCGCCTTTTCCTTCCAATATGTAGTGCAGTACATAATTTGGATGCGCTGCAGGACCGATACTATGATCCGGTTGACAAATTGATCTGCCGCAAAAACATAAATATAGATCTTGAAAAGGCGGTTTTTTGTCTTGCAAAGTCAAAACATGAGAATCTTCCAGAGTAAATCATTCCTTCACATTTTATTAGTAATTTATTATCTGTATTATAACACATCAGATAAACGATAGGAAAGAAAAAAACGAGGTGAAATTATGGTGATGTTAGAACAGGCAGAATTATCTCTGCATACAGGAAAAGCAGATGAAAGACTCTGCG
>OQVT01000592.1_pt1 | contig 20873 bp, 17 predicted proteins | sample 1691561 | NCBI WGS metagenome assembly OQVT01 (sample SAMN03418260, study PRJEB22391) | human gut metagenome | biome: human-gut; feature: organic feature; material: feces | host: Homo sapiens | place: Tanzania | collected 2013-01 | reverse complement strand
AATGCCGGGAAACTCGGCTTTTGCCGCTGCAATGCCCGCTTTCACATGGGCAAGCAGTGCGTCCATATCCCAAACGAGATGGTCGGCCTGCTCCTGTACGCCGTTGGGGAAGCGGTAGACCTCTTTTGTTCTCAATTCGCCGTCCTCCCGCCAGCCCACAATGTGCCGTCCGGAGGATGCGCCGATGTCGATGGCAAGAAAGTATTTCATATGTTATCCTCGCAGTAAGGCATTCTGGTGGTCTCGCAGATGGTTTCTCCAGTCTTTCGGTTCAACTGTACGACCCGAATTTGCTCCGGTACAATGCCGTGTTCGACCCAATCCATCATTGCTTTCATTCCGTCCGATTCAGAGATGCCGGGGCCGTTGCCGATGCAGTTGCCATGATTATCACCAGGGCCGATATACAGCCTGCAAAAGTCCTGAACTGCCTTATCTCCCATAACCTGACGCATTCTTCTGTAGTAATCCAGCGTTCCATCCACGGGGATCAGCGGGTCGTCCAGCCCATGGTCGATCATGAGCTTACCGCCGTGAGCAGCAAACGGACGCAAATCCGGATCATCCGCACCGGCCTTTGGAAAGGCGGCAATGCTTTTATCGAACAGCTCTTCAAATTCCACTTTTGTAATGCTGTGGAATTCTGCCTTGGGGTCGTTTAAGACCCAGCGCGCATAGGTGCTGCACAGAGCAAAGGGCTTTGCCCGCAGGAACGGGAGAATGAAGGATATTGAAAAAATCGGCAGCCCAATGCACCAATGCACCGAGCCGGGACGAAAGCCGTACCAAAGCCGTTCTCCGCTGCTGCGGCAAGGCCCGTCCCACATATCCTTCACCACTGCGGCGTCCTCTTCTGTGATGACGCCCTGTTTGGTTTTTTGTCCAACCAGTGTAAAAGGATCGATTTCTACCCGCCGGCTTAATTTGTAATAGGCATCTCTTCCGCCGACGCTGTCCTGCACCGCCTTGGCAAACGCATTCAGCTTGTGATATTTCAGCGGTGCATGACGGTCATTGGCCGAGGCCATGGGCCAGAAGCCCGTGATCAAAAACTTCGTCCAGTTGATAGCCGGACAGCTTGCCCAGATGCCGTCGTAATCCTCCGGGAACTCCTGTGCCTCCACCATACTCTGCCGTCCGCCGCCGGAACCTCCATTCATGTAGGAATACCGAATGGGGCGCCCATGAAGGATCTCCGCAACAGCCTTTCCGAAGACCGTCATGTTATGGGTGGCATTTGCACGCCAGTTCTCTATTCGTTCCATAACCACTTTTCCGGATTTGTCTACGGCCCAGTTCGAGCCATATTTTTCGTTCCCCGCATCGCAGGTTGCTGCTGTGAAGCCGTTTATAACGGCGAAGGGCAGAGTCCAACCCCGCTGCCCGTTGTTTGGCTGGGTGATTTGGTTGACACCGCCGGTGCATGTCCCTCCTCCGGCTGTGCCGGCAAAGCGGTCATTCCACGCAAGAGGTGACCAGACGATGATGTTTTCCCATTCCGTTCCGGTGCAATGCTCGATCACCACCTCACAGTAGGGCGGCAGACCTGTTACTTTGCCGTTGTTCCACAGAAGCTTCACCAGCCAGTTGAGCTTTGCGGCATAGCTGCCGGTTTCATTGATGCTTACGGAAGTGACCTTAAAGACCTCGTTTGGAAATTTTTCCTGAAGCGCATCCCGCACATAGTCCGCCCGGCAGCGCTGCCGGATTCCGGGCGTTTCCACCAGTGCGGAGGTGTCATAAAATCGGATATTATCCCGTTCTTTCATTTTGATCTCCTCCTCTATGAGGTTCTGTGAATGTATATTCGCCGCTGCCGACCTCGTGCGACGCGCCCTGCCATCGAATGACTGCCCGAACGCCGCACGGAATGGAAACGCGGAGGGTCTGCCGATCCCAGAAAACCAGAAGGTCTCCGTATTCGCACCGAAAACTGCGGCGGCAGTATTCCAGCGGCAATCCATCCGGGTCAGGTGCAATTTCCACCCTCCGAAAACCGGGCTCCAGCGCCCTGATCCCGGCGATATTTTCAAAAATCCAGGCATCTACGCAGCCAAAGGCATAGTGATTATAGCTGGTGATCCTCGGCTCCGAGCCGGGTGTAATGGCATCCCAGGATTCCCAAACAGAGGTTGCTCCCTGCTCCACCTCATACAGCCAGGAGGGCATTCGGGTTTGCCAAAGCAGCTTTATCGCCAAATCCCGCCGTCCGATCTTCACGAAGGCATCCAGCAGGAAAGGGGTTGCCAGAAATCCTGTGTCCAAACAGCCCTGATGGCTGTCAAGCAGTGAAATCAGCTTTTGCGCAAAATGCTCCTTGCAATGCTCCGGAACCAAGTCAAAAGCGATCATCAGCACATAGGCTCCCATGTTTTGGCTGCGCAGCTCTCCGTCACAAATCAGCGCGGTCTGAATGGCCGCCTTCATTTGGCCGGCGGTGCGGCTGTAGTACGCCTTCTCCGGCTTTTGCAGGACCTCTGCAATTTCAGCCATGCATTTCACGGAGAGATATCCGAAAATCGGTGCGGTGTAAAAAGCCGAGCGCTGGCAGGCTTCCTTCTGCGTAATGCCTTTCTCCTCACTTGGGATCAACCATTCTCCGAAATGAAAACCGGTATTCCACAGCACCGAATCCACCTCATGGGGCAATCCGAAATCTCCACGCCGTCCTTCAGCCGTTCGGATGATGTAGCCGCACCAATGGGTCATGCTTTCGTATTGCTCCTCCAGAATCCTCCGATTTCCGGTCAACCGGTACATCGTATAGGGAACGAGCACCGCCGCATCGGACCAACCGGCCACGCCGACCGGAGGTTCATCGCCGAATTCCCGGGCATTGGCTGCCATCAGTCTGCGGTAGGGAGCGGTTTCCGGTACGGTGATCGGTACGGCACCGTTTTCCGCTTGCGCCGCCTTCAGATTCTTGAGCCAGCCGGTCAAAAACGGGGTCATTTCCTCGTTCAGCATGGCCGTCTTGGCATAGATTTGAATATCCCCGGTAAAACCGCCCTTTTCCCGGCTGGGGCAGTCGGTAGGAATGGACAGCATATTGCTGCGCTGTGACCACCGGATGTTTTGATACAGCCGGTTCAGGCGAGAATCCGAGCACTCGAACGCTCCGAGGTTTTCCTTTTCCGTGGACAGCGCTACCGCTGTGAAATCCTCTTTGTGAACGGAATCCGCTCCGCTGACGCGAAGATATCGAAATCCGTGGAATGTAAATGCCGCTTCATACTGGCACGGGCTTCCGTTAGAGATATAGACATCCCTTTGAGGCGCGATCATCGTATTGCAGTAGTTTCCTGCCCTGTCGGTCACCTCAAAATATTCAAAGGTCAATTCCGCGCCCTTTGGCGCATCCACACGGATGCGCACTCTGCCGCAAAGCATCTGGCCGAAGTCAACGATCCACTCACCCTTGGGAGAACGATAAACCGTCCTTGCGGGAATCTGAGCCACCGGGCGCACCGGCTCCATGGGCTGGGCGCACAAATTTTTCACGGAGAAATCAGTCAACGCAACAAGGTGCTTTTCTCCCTCGGAGCGGGTATCGTCCCGCCTTTCTCCTAAAAACAGATCCGCGTACTCTACTGTGCCGAAAAAGCATTGTTCACTGCCATCCGAGCAAACCTGCTGCACCCTGCCATCCTGATAGGTAATCTCCAACTGGAACAGAACGGCGGGGTTTTCGGAGGTATCGGACAGCTCCTGCCGGGTTTGCGGGCAGAAATACCAGCCGTCCGCCACATAAAATCGAAGCGTGTTTTGCCCTTGACGCAGGAGGCTCTCTACCGGGTAGGTCTGATAATACAGGACTTTTTCATATACCGTATGCTCCGGCGCGAACTCTCGGTCATCCGGACGCATGTCATTGACATAAGCCCGGTAGATACCGTGTGCGGCAGCGTAAAATCTGGCAGACGCGATTTTTCCATTTAATCGGAAGGTTTTTTCAAACTGCACCGGTGGCTTCAGCGTCCAAAAGGGCGGACACGGAATCTCCGGCCGAAGAAGCGTGTTCTTGATCCAGCGGGCCTGCCATTCCTCCGGATGGAGGATGCCGGTTTCAAAGTGCCCTTCGCCGCAGGCGGCGTTGCCAGCCTGATCCCAAACGGTCACTTGCCATGTATATTTCGTTTTGCTTTGCAGCGGCAGTCCCTCATAAGGAAGGAAGGACTGCTGCGGAGAGTGAATAATGCCGCTGTCCCATACGGTGTGAAAAGGGGCGCGCACGATCAGACAATAGGCGCTTTGCACCACATTGTTTTCGGAGCTTGACAGCATCCAGGAAAACTCCGGAGTGCCGTCGATCCCGATGGGTTCGGCACGGTGCAGCGTTCTCAAATGCCCAACCTGCAATACCTGCGATTCCGGAAGATACTGCTTTACGATTGCCGCATCAAAATAGTCCGGCGTGTCCTCGTTGCCCCAATGGAGATTCCGCATGGCACCGATTCCGGGCAGGTCAATGGTTTCCGTTGCTTTCGGAAGCTCCTGCCGGATACAGCTAATGATCGTTTTCAGGTATGTCTTGGGCAGGCCGCAGCGATCATGAGCGGTATAGATGCGGTCAAAGGGCAGTGCAGAGAGTTTTTCCAGCCTTTTGCAGTGCTCCTCCAGCGGAACGGTGGGCGTCAGGCCGTAAAGAAGCCGCCTGGCGCAGGTGTCGCCGGTGAATAGTGTGCCGGTTTGCCTGTCCAGGAAGAGGACGCTGCCCATAGTATGACCGGGCAGATGAAGCACCTCCAGCCTGCGGCCTCCCAGATCGATTTGCTGCCCGTTCATAAGCGGGTGCAGCGAAACACCCGTGACAGGCGGACAGATACCGGGAATACCCTTTTTTACAAGGTCATGGTCCGCAGGATGCAGCCACGCCTCGGCTGCCGTTTCCAGATAATATACATGATCCGGGTGTCCATGGGTCAGCAGCACCGTGACAGGCTTATTGGCAAGGCGGCAGGCAAAGGAATACAGCTCCGGCGTATCCACCGCCATGTCGATCAGGGCCGCCCGCTCCTCTCCCAGTATCAAATAGGAATTCTGGGTAGCCTGACCCGGCGCATCGGAAAAGCCATCGGAATTCGGCCCGTGCAGGCTGTCAGAAATACGGTAAATGCCTTTTGCCAGTTCTGCGAAAAACAGCTTACATTCCAATGCTTACACCTCCATTGCGTGAATTATTCCAATTTCCCGAATGGCATTGTCAAATTGCTCCGTGGGCATACGGAACAGGGCAGCCCGGAACTTGGAGTCGTTCAGGCATTTGCTCATGGCCTCCGGGTCGTTCCGGTCCGTACCGGATACGATCTCCGGCACATACCGGTTGAGAACGCCGACTGCGCGCTCATCTGCCAGCAGCCGTTCATAGGGGGTGAAGGCTGAATACAGCGCAAGGTAGTCACGCTTTGGCCGAATATGGAAATCATAGCTTCCTGCGTGCAGAAGCTTGGGCTTCTGTTCGGGAAGAAGCACCTCCGCCTCGCAGTCAAAGGGGATCTCTATATGAAAGCAAAGGCTGCCGTCGGGCTCAATTTTCCAATTCGACACATAAGTTCCGCTGGCGCTGTCAAACCGGCACTCCATGCTTCCCAGCCGGATCTCCGGAAGCGGTGCGATTTTTGCCTTCCGGAAGCCGGGGGCAGTTGGGGATATCCCGGCTGCATAACGGTACAAAAACTCCACCACGCTGCCATAGGAATAGTGGTTCAGGCTGTTCATGCCGGTGCCGCTGACGGTTCCGTCCGGAAGAATGCTGTTCCACCGCTCCCAAATGGTCGTCGCACCCAGATTGACGGCATACAGCCATCCGGGAAAGCCCTCATAAAGCAGCAAATCATAGGCTTTGTCCGCCATGCCGTTCTCCGCAAGCACACAGTTCATCATTGTCGCGCCTACGAAGCCGCCCTTTAGGCGGTTCAGGTCCTTCTTGAAGCGTTCCTTGAAGCCGGTCAGGATTCGCTCTTTGTCCATATAGACACCAAACTTCAAGGCTGCCAGATAGCCGGTCTGGGTGTCCACAGCAAGCCGCCCGGTGGGGGTAAAATACTCATTCAGGATGGCTTTGCGGATACTCTCTGCCCGATAGCGGTATTCGTCCGCCTCCGGCTTCCGTAAGATTTCCGCTGCCTGGGCAACATAGCGGGTAGAAGCATAATAGTACAGGGAGCAAATATACCCGCTGTCCGTTCTGCCGAAGGTGGATTGCTCCGTGGAGCCGTCCAGTGCCAGCCAATCGCCAAACTGGAATCCAAAATCATAGAGGTTTCTGCGTCCTCTGGCGCAGTCCGCCCGAAAAACATAGTCCACCCAATCCTTCATCAGCGGGTAGTTCTCCTCCAGTTGGGTCTTGCTGCCATAGTAATCATACAGCATTTTGGGAATGAAGGTGGCCGCATCGCTCCAGATCCCGGCGCACAGTCCAGGAAACGCATTGGGCAGGTAAATTGCGGCGGCTCCGTTGTTTCGCCGCTGGTCGCTGCGCAGATCCCGCAGGAACTTGCGGTAAAAAGCCCGGGTATCCATGTGAAACCCGGCGGTGGTGCTAAACACCTGCGCATCTCCGGTCCAGCCCAGCCGCTCATCCCGCTGGGGACAATCGGTAGGAATGTCCAGGAAGTTGGATTTCAGCCCCCAAAGGGAATTGGAGAACAGGCGGTTGATTTTTTCATTTCCGGTTCGGATAAATCCCGTCCGATCCATTTCCGAATAGATCGCCCGTCCCTCAAAGCAGGCGGCATCCACGCGTTCCAATCCGCTGACCTTCACATAGCGGAAGCCGAAGAAGGTGAAGCGAGGGCGGATCTCTCTTGAGATTCCATCAGAAACATAAGTGAATTTCGATTCCGCATGGCGATAGTTATCGTGATAGAAATTTCCGTTTTGCAAAACCTCTCCAAATTCCAGTATCATGGTCGTTCCCTTGGGGAGGGGCTGGGTACAGACCACATGTCCTGCAAAATTCTGACCAAAATCCAGCACCGTTTCTCCGGCAGGCGTATGAATCACTTCCTTCACGGGAATCGACTCCATGTAGTGCAATGGGCTTGAATAGCGGTCGCACAGCCTGCCGGGGGCGGGAATCAAAACCGGCTGCTTCCAGTCGCCGGGGGCCTTTGTGTAGTCCTGCGTCTCGCCGTTATAAATATCGGAAAGGGTGGTAAAGCTGCTGCGATACTGCCAGCCGGAATCTGAGCAAAGAGTTTCCGTATGACCGTCGGCAAATTCCATACGCAGCTCCGCAATCAGCGCCAGAGGCCGCTCATAGTGGGTGGGCTCGCCCAGCCCGAAATGGCCCCGATACCAGCCGTCTCCCAGCAGGACGGAGAGGGTGTTATCCTCCGCAAGCAGACTTGTCACGTCATAGGTGCAGTATTGGAAATGCTCGGTGTAATCATTGAGGAACGGCGCGAGAAGATCATTCCCCGCTTTTTCCCCGTTGAGATATGCCTCGAAAAGCCCCAAGCCGCAGATATACAAGCGGGCAGAGCGGGGCTTCTCCGGCAGAGAAAAAGTCTTTTGAAACTCCGGATGGGTATCCCCGTCCTCTACGCCAAGCCATTGACCCTTCCAAGGATCGTCCAGTTTCCCTGTTTCAAAAAAGCAGGTCTGCGACAGGGCTTCCTCGCCCTGATCGCTGCGGACAGCGATGGTGTACCAGTAACGGGTATAGGGCTTCAAGGGGAAATCCAAGGCTTCTCCCAAGGAATTCAGGTGCCCCTCCTTTTGAAAGACGACCTTTTGCAGCGTTTCATCCAGTCCCACCGAGATCCGGGCCGTCTCCTGCCGGGAGCCGGTGCTTCCGCGAACCTTCCAGGAGCACTGGGGAACGCCGTAGTCAAAGCCCATGGGATTCTCCCAGCCATTGATTTTGATTGCGTACAATTCCATAGAACTATCCTTTCCTGCCGGAGGTGCATTTTACCAGCAGTTCAATCAGCCGTTTCCCGCAGTCCTGAAGGGCTGCCACCGGCAGACTGCCGTCCCGGATGGCGGCAAATAATGTATCTTCATCAAAGCTTGTTCCCGGCATGATCAGATCATTGCCGGCCAAAATGCAGCCGATCGGCGTGGACGGGCCGTATTTTCGAGCTTCGCCCACACTGACAAATTGGCCGGTGGTTCCCCAATCCGTCATGACGATCCCGTCAAAGCCCCATTCATCCCGCAGGGCATGGGTCAAAAGGTCCTGGTCATTGGCCGTATGTACCCCATTCAGAAGGTTCATGGAGGTCATGGCTGAGAATGGCCGGGAATCCTTTACGCATATCTCAAATCCCCGCAGGTAGATCTCCCGCAGCGCCCGTTCCGAAACATGGGAATTGGAGGTGGAGCGGCAGGTCTCCTGATTGTTGGCCGCCAGGTGCTTGATGCAGGTTCCCTTGCCGGGGTGCTTCTGCACGCCTCTGGTAACGGCAGCGGCAAAAACGCCGGAGAGATAGGGGTCCTCCGAGTAGTATTCAAAGTTTCTGCCGCACAGGGGATTGCGCTGGATGTTCAGGCCCGGCGCCAGCCAGAGGTCGATCCCCAGCTCCTCCATTTCGGCTCCGGCAATATCCCCGGCCAGCTCGGCAAGCTTTGGATTCCAGCTCTGGGCCAGCTGCACCGCCACAGGCAGCGCCGTGCAATACTGATATTTGATCTCCGTACCGCTTAAATCCACCTTCCGCAGCTCCGGGGGCAGCACTTTCCCCAGAATGGGGTCTTCCTCCACATTGTTGATGTAGGTGTCGCCCCGCTGATAAACCTTTGGGTTGACACGAATCCCGGCAGGGCCGTCTGCCATGGCGCATTGGGGGATTCCGTAGCCCTCCAATCGGTCCGTCGTATCTCCCGCCGCACCGGGTATGGATTTGGAGGCGTTGCCGATCACCGAGAAATCCGTAAAGCTAACCCGGGCAGCGCCGATACACAGAAGCGCCAATTCCTCCGGCGTCAGCTGTCCTGCCAATTCCGAAGCCGTTGCTTTCCCAGATGTAACATCGGAAAAGCTAACCCTGCGTGTTGGGGCAGAGAGAGCGGTCGGCGTTCCGGTGTAAGTGTGGGTGACGGACGGTATGGACTCCGAATCAATAAGAATTGTGGGGCAGAAATAGGATACGCCTGCACTGTGCTTTGGGAAAAGCTGATCTGCTTTCTCTCCCCGGAACAGAGGACGGCACTGCTCCGTAACAACCGTTCTCTCCAGCACCAGCGCTGCCTCCGGCTGCAATTCCCGGCTGCTTTTTCCCACATAGATTCCGTATTCTCCCCGCTCCAGCACCCATGCGCTTTTCTTCTCGTCATAGGATGCAAGCGATGTGCACGGAAAGGAAACCGTAACGGTCTCCTGCTCTCCCGGATGCAAAAGCCCGGTTTTCGCAAATCCCACCAGCAATTTATCCGCCTTTGGAAGCTCGGTCCGGGGCTGTGCTGCATAGATTTGAACCACATCCTTGCCCGGATGATTTCCGGTATTTCGGACGGTAACCGAGACGAAAACCCGTGCAGCTTTTGCGTGAACCTGTATATCGCTCCATGCAAACTCCGTATAAGACAGCCCATAGCCAAAGGGATAGCGGGGTTCCGTACCAAAGCTGTCAAACCAGCGATAGCCTACGAAAATTCCTTCTTTATACCATACATCCTCCGGCTGCACGCAAAACTCGTCTGCACAGGGGTAGTCCGAATATCGCTTTGCCCAGGTGGCGGTCAGTCTGCCGCTGGGGGATTCCGCACCGGTCAGAATTTCAGCAACGGCAGTGCCGAAACCGCTGCCGCCCTGGCTGACAAGGACAATTGCTCCGGGAAGCTCCCGCACGGCTTCCAAATCCAGGACACCGCCTACATTGAGCAGCAGCACGAAGCGTTCATAACACTTTGCCAGCAGGGCAATATCCTGCTTTTCCGTTTCCGTCAAAAGGTAGTCGCCGGGGGCGTTCTTTCGGTCCGCACCCTCTCCGGAATTTCTGGACAGAACATAAATTGCCGCGTCTGCCGGACGGAGGTCCTGTTCATTTAACGCCCGGAGCTCCGGCTCACGGAAGGGCTTTCCCATCATGGTCAGAAGCGCCACACTGATTCCCTGATGGGACAGCTCCTGAATATGGGCATCGTATTGCGCCTTCGCCGTCCGGATCACCGCATCCTGCTCGGTAAGCCAATCCTCTGTGACGATCCTGTAGCCGGCGTCTTTCAGTCCCTGCTCTATGGTCACAAAGCTTCGTACATTCACATCTCCGGAGCCTGTGCCGCCCTTGACGGTTCGCCTTGCGCCGCTTCCGAACAGCGCGATGGAATGCACCTGCGCAGGAAAGGGCAGCACGCCCTTATTTTCCAGCAGAACCATTCCCTCCGCCGCAATCTGCGCGGATAAGGCTGCATGGCATTTTTCCCGTTCCGTAACGGTCATGCTTGCGGTTGCCATTTTATTTCGCATATCTGTTTTCCTCCACAAAATCCAGCGCGCGGCTGATCCAGCCGTTGGCGGCGGTAGCAGTTCCCAGCCCAAAGCCGTGGCCGCCGGAGGGGACACGCTCGATACGGTGGGGGATCTCCGCCTTGGCCAGCGCTGTCTCCATGTCCGCTGCATCCTGCTTGGGAACCGTGTGATCGTCTTCTGCCCGAACCAGATAGACCGGCGGATAGCCGCTGCCAACCTGACGACTTGCAGTATATTCCGCTATTTTTTCCTCTCCGCTGTGAATGCCCAGCAATCCGGAGCGTAAGAGCTGCGCTGCGGGCCCGCTGAGGTTTTCCAATCCGATCAGCGGATAGGCAAGGAGCAGCGCTCGGGGATTGGGAATGCCAAAGTGCCTTGCACCGTGATTTTCGGCTCCCCACATGGCTGCCAGATGCCCGCCGGCGGAAAAGCCGCCCACAATGTAGTTCTCTGCGTCAAGCTGAAATGCAGCTTCGCTGCCTTTGATATACCTCCATGCCAGAGCAAGATCCTCCAGGGGCTTTGGCATGAGTCCCTCCGTAAAGCTGCTTTGCGTTGCAGTACGGTAATTCAGGCAGAAGCAGTCCATCCCCAGCTCGTTCAGCTTTGCCGCTGCCGGCAAGGCTTCCACCATCGTACAGACCGCCCCGTAGGCACCGCCGGCATTCAGAATCGCATATGCTTCATACCTCCGGTTTTCTGCCGGAAGATGGATCAGACAAGCGCCTTCGCCCACCGGGTAAACATACCGGCCTCCGCCAAGGGCAATTTTCTGCAAACGGTTCAAGCCATACGCCACATCCTCCCAATACCATGTGGGATTCTGCTGCTGAAGCTCTGCCAGCGACAACTCACCCTTACCGTGAAACCAGTCGCTGGCGCTGCTTGCAATAAATTGACCAAGCATCGGCTGAAAGCAGGGCAGGTTCAGAATGTCTTTTAACCGTGTGTTTTTTGTGAATTCCATAGCGGCCTCCAAATCATAAAATATTGCGCCGAATGCCCTCTTGAATTTGCTGCGGCCTACCGATATAATAATAGCAGGACACACGCGTAAAGGACGGTGATTTTCTTTGTTTGACGGTATTTCTTTTCTTCATTCCGAAACAGATCACCCTGTTAGCTCAAGGCAGGTTTCGGATGCAGCTCTAAAAAGCGGGAAGTACGACCCTGAAAACTTGGTGAATTCCGACTTCTATATTGTCGGAAGTGCGGATGCCTTTCGCCCGGTTCCCATTACAGCCTACGCCAGGGAAAACCTGTTTTACATGCAGGCGTTTACCATATTCGGCTACCGAAAAGGCTCCTTTACCCGGCGGCAGAATTTTCATTCCTTCCTGATACTCTATACCCTGGCAGGAACAGGGCGCGTGGAATACGGCGGACAGACAGCCGAGCTTCATGTTGGCGACGGTGTTTTGATCGACTGCCGGAAGCCGCACTATTATGAGGCAGCAGAGGATTGGAAGGTCGCTGTCTTTCATTTTCAGGGTCCCCTTACGGAGCACTATGCGGAAGAATATGAAAAAATGGGGCAGCCTGTTTTCCATGAGGAAACCACCGGCAGATTTGCACGGTATCTGGAGAAAATCCTTGAAATTTATGATTCTCCCCAGCTCTACCGGGATCTGCGGGCCTCCCATGCCATTGATGGGATGCTTCTGTACCTTGTGGTACAGGCATCCAGGGTCGCCATACAAAAGCAGGATGTGCCCCGTTTTGTCCAGCAGGCCATGAAGCATATGGAGGAAAACTTCGCACAGCCGATCTCTTTGGATTCTCTGGCAGAGCTGACGCAAACAAATAAGTTCCATCTGGCCAAGGAATTCAAGCATTACATTGGCTTTTCACCCAACGACTACTTGATTTGGATACGGATCAATCAGGCCAAGCTCCTGCTGAAAACCACAACGCTCCCTGCCGTCAAGATTGCGCACTCGGTGGGCATTCACGACATCAACAACTTTCATTATCTCTTCAAAAAGCGGGTAGGCACAACGCCGATCCGGTATCGCAACAATGGAGATTATATTCTATGAGAAAGCTGACGCAGGCAGAAAATGCCCGCGTCAGCTCTTTGTCACGGGTTTCCCCAGATGCCGAAAACCAGTTCCTCTACTTTTCGGCTGATATAGGAGCCGGAGCCGCCCAGATCCTTCCTGTGGGTGGCAAAGACCGCCTCCAGCTTGTCTGCCGGGGACACAAAGAAGTGCGTACCCAGCGCACCGCTCCATCCGTAGGTGCCCGGGGTGCAGAATGGATCCTGCTGGCGGATGCGGACGCCCAGTCCCCACACTTGTCCGGGTTCCGGTTCCAAATGCTTCTCCTGCGCCTCGGTGTGCATGAGGCGCACAGTCTCGGGCTTCAGATACCCGTCGCCCTCCCGGCACAGCATTCTCCCCAGCTTTTCATAGTCCTTTACCGTGCAGTACAGCCCGCCGCTGCCCGCCACATAGTCAGAGTCCTTTTTAATGCGGATGATTCCCTCCAGATCCTTACCGGTTCCGGTGATGTCCGTCAGCTTCCCGTTCTTTCTCGTATAAGTTCGGGCAAGGTGTTCCCGCTGTTCACCGGAGAGCCTGAATGTGGCGCTTTTCATATCCAGCGGCTCAAACACAAGCTCCCGGTATGCCTCTGCCGGACTTTTACCCGTCAGAGCGCCCATCAGGTAGCCGAGAATATCAAAGGCGGCGCAGGGCGAATAGCTGGTAGCCGTACCCGGCTGAAAGTCCAGCGCATAACGACCATAGGCATGAATCCGTTCTTCCAGAGTATCGTTTTTGTTTTCTTTCATCATGGCCATCATGCCGGCCACACCCTGCTGTAAGCCGGAAGCGTGGCTCAGGAGATCCCGAATGGTGATCTCCCTGTCCGCCGGAACGGTTTTTACCTTGTCCATCCGGAAAAACAGCAGCTTCGGCAGGAGCGATACCATGCTCATACCGGGATGAAATTCATACCGCTTGTCGGCACACACCCGCATATGGGAAAACTCCGGCAGGTATTTGGAAAGCGGGTCATCCAGACTCAATACGCCGTTTTCCATCAGCTTCAGGATACCGACAGCCGTCACGATCTTGGTCATGGAGGCTATGCGAAAAATCGTATCATCTGTCACCGGAGTCCGGGCAGCCAGGTCGGCAAAGCCCCATTTCCCGTCATAAACGATTTCATCATCCTTGCGGACGAGCAAGGCACCGCCGGCCATTTCCCGGTTTTGTAAATACCCTTCCATAACCCGGTCGATTTCTCGGACATCCATATCGGCACCTTCCTCAATACTTTTTGCTCAACTGAGCCTCGCATTCCTCCCGGGTGATCTCACCGGCGTTGCATCGGGCCATCAATGCCACATCCTGATCCTTGAGCTTATAGAAGCCCATGACCAGAACGCCCAAAAGGGTACCGATCAGCGGGATCAGTGCATATATCAGCCACATTACATCCATGGCCTCCTTTGGCTGCGTGACACCGGCTCTCTGCAAGTCCTCAAAGCTCTCCGCCGCTACGGGAATGTAGTTGGACAGGCCGAGGATGAACAGGCCAAGGGAAGACGAAACGCTGGTGGTCAGCTTTGTTACGAAGGAGGACAGCGCATTGCAGATACCGGAACAGTCCTTTCCGGTTTTATATCGGGTATACTCAATGGTATCCGGCAGGAAAAAGCTCTTTGCTACATTGCTGACATTTCCAAAGGGCGCCTGAAGCACCAGCAGCGTGCAGCAGATCACGAAAATCGGACCGACAAAATAGATGCTCATCTGAATCAGTGCGCCGATCACGCCACAGACCATAAATACCTTCAGCTTGCCGAACCGGTTGACCAGCTTTCTCGTCTGCATCTGTGCAAGAATGACCGGAATCAGGGAAATCAGGATGGGAATGGCCATGACCAGGCTGCTGCCGAAATGATAGTAGGAAACCAGCAGGCCTACTGCGCCTCCGGTTTGCAGGCAGGAGGTGATGACCGTGCTGAGCAGCAGAAGCATCAAATACTTGTTGGTTTTAATGCAGGTCCACATGTCCTTTAGAGAATATTTCTCGGTTTCCTTGGGATCCACATTGGCCAGCGTGGTGTTGTGCTCCTTTACGCCTCTGCCCAGAGGAAGCATCATGAAGAAAAAGGCAACGGAGGAAACCAGTGCAACCTCGCGGATGCCGATGCCGACATGCTCGCTGATCGCCACAGTCCAGAGCATTCCGGCTCCGATGGTGGCAATGGAGTTGATGATCGTCTTGGTCTGCAAAATGGAGTTGCGCTCGTCGGTATTGTCGGTCAGCGTAACGATCATGGACTGCATGGGGACTTCCACCAATGTATAGCTCAGATCATACAGCAGATAGAAAATAAAGAACCACGCGAGCTTTCCGCCTGCGCCCCAGCCTCTCGGCATACAGAAAAACAGCGCTGTAAAAATGGGAAACAGGAAAAAGGTCAGCCGGTACCACGGCAGATATTTTCCTTCGCCGGTCACCTTCTTAAAGGCCTTCCACTCCGTAATATGAATGCGGTCCACCAAATAGCCGAAGATCACATCGTCAAAGGCATCAATGATCTTAACGATCAGCATGGCTCCGGCAATGGCAGCCATATTGATCCCCTGGAAGATCATGAAGGTGCTCATCATTGCGGTAACGATGTAGCCCTCCAGCGTCCGGCCAAGATCTCCGATGATGTAGCTGCGGCGTTCTTTCTTTGTGGTTCTCCAGCCCTCCTGGCTGATCTTCTGCTTTGCTTTTCCCATGGCGGCTCCTCCTTTTGACAGTATGCCAAAATATTTACGCGTTTATTGTAGCGCAGATTGTTCATTCTGCCATCGGAAGATGTTGGGGGAATATCATAAAATCTTGGCATATGGTACAATAAACCTTACTTCTCTTCACGAAGAAACCCGAGAAGCCGGTCGAAGTCTCCGTGCCGGTATTGGGCTATATCCTTTCCCTCTCGGTTGATCAGACAATCTGTCAGCAAAAACACCTCCATGCCTGCAGATTTCGCAGCCATGTCCTCCGTCACATCGTTGCCAACCATCAGGCACTCTTCGGGAGCCACATTCAGGCGGCTCGTGATCTCAAGATAGTAGGACGGATTTGGCTTGCAGAAGCCGATATTCTCATATGTAGTGTATAGCTCAAAGTCCGCCGGTGTCAGGCCCGCCCAGCGGATACGGCTTTCCGTAGCAACCGCAGGAAAGATTGGATTGGTTGCCAACACAACTCGGAAGCCGATTTCCTTCGCAAGGCGGACAGCCTCCGCCGCCTTGGGATTATAGCCGCACAATTCTTGTGCCTTTTGAAATTCATTGCTGTAAAAAGCGTCAAACAGCGGCTTGTCCGCAAGGGCTTTTTCTCCGTAAAGCGCGGAGAACCTTTTCCAGAAAGCGTACTCGTTGCTCTGGGTTCCGTCGTTTTTTACCATGGCAGCCGTTCCGGCCCAGATGGCGTCCACAAGCTGCTTCGGCTCATACCCGTGGGGAGCCAGCTTCGCCGCAAGCAATTTGAAGTAGCCTTTTGTAAATTCGTCATTATCCATGGGGAGCAGTGTCCCATCCAAATCAAACAGTACCGTTGTCAGCTTCATTCTCATTCTCCTCTTTAATTTTGCGGACAAATGCCGTGATTTCCTGTGTTGCCTGCCGAATCTGCGATGGCTTGCGGAAGATATGTTTTCCGCCGGGGATAACAACAAAACGAACATCCGCCCCTGCCGCCCGATAGACAGACTCGGCTTTCTCGGCGTAAGAAATATCTACAATCGCATCTCTGTCACCGTGCAGGAGCAGTACCTTGCCGGAATACCCTGCAATCTGCCGAAAAGCATCCATATTCATCACATCCGCCGCATACCGTCTGCCCAGCGGCATGGGGCCTGCGTGCATTTTCTCCGGAATATGGGACGGATCGAATTTCAGCCAAAGCATCTCACCTCCCCGCGCAGCATCCGGAATACACAGTGCGGGGTAGAGCAGAACAAGTCCGTTTACCGTCTCCGGCATCTGAGCCGCCGTCAATGCTGCTACCAGCCCACCTTGACTGCATCCTACAAGAAGCAGCTCGCTTTCGTCCGTATTGCTTAACGATTGGGCAAAGCGAATGACTGCCTTTATGTCCGAGATTTCCGTCAGAACAGACATATCCCGGCGGCTGCCCCGGCTTGTACTGACCAGCCCTCCGCCGCAGAAGTCAAAGCAGAAAGCGGCAAATCCGATCCCCGCCAAGGCTTTTGCGTAGGGAAAGGAAAACAACTGATTTGCCATAAATTCATGGCAGACAATTGCGATCGGCAGCTTCTCATTTTTGCGCGTTTTGGGTAAGAACAGAGTGCCGTTGATTTTTAAGTCATCCCGATAACAGGAAAATTTTTGTCTTTCAATGCCCTTGGATTTGAATTTCAACTTAACCCTCACCTTTTACCTATAATCGGAATACAGCTCTCGGCTGCTTCGCGCAGATGCAGCCCGAGAAAATAGCGTCAGCCTTTCCGAGTTATCTGTGATTTTCGCTTCATTCACCCCATGTACTTCTCTAAATACGCCTCTACGGTTTTCATATAGGCGGCGTAAACCTTATTGTCATTCTGCAAGCCGTGGCCGGAGTGTTCCATCACAAAATACTGATAGTCCGCGCCGCTCTCCCGTAGAGCTGTTTCCAGCCGCTTGGAGGCAAGAAAAGGCTGCACCTTGTCGCTGGCTCCATAGGCCACTACGGTTGGCACGGGATTCTCCGCCACATAATCCGCAGCAGAGATGGCGTGAACCTTTGACAGATAGGAACCGTCTGCCATTTCCTCCGGCGTGATCTCCTGTCCGCTCATCACGCTGAACAGCACTGCACCGGCAGTTCTGGATTCTTCGCTGTCCAGTCCCACACCGAAAATTCCCCAGTCCTCCGCCACAAAGCTGGACGGACCGACTGCACCAAAGGTGAACACCACCGGTACAGGCGCGTCCTTCCCGTCACGGTAGGCATAGATCATCGCAAGTGCGTGACCTGCGGAGCCACCGGCAACGGTCATTTTATCAATGGGATAGCCTTCCTTTGCAGCGGCTTCTATTACCTTGGGGATGGCTGCTTTGATTTCCTCAGACTGGCTCAGGACGCTGGCGGTATTCGTGTCTGTGCGGAGCGTGTAGTTGATGCCTGCCGCCACATAACCCTTGGAGCAGAGCCATGCCAGCATCTCCCGGTCGCCGGATTTGTCCCCGGAGGTAAAGCCGCCTGCGTGGAGGTAGACAGCCAGTCCGTAATGGGATTTGCCGCTGTCCTTCGGCAGATACAGGTCAAACTTGTTGGCGTCCCCATCGCCGTAAGGCAGATCCTCTTTCAGCGTGCCGAGCTCATCGCTCCATTTTACGCTGTATTCCTTTGCCCAGCCGGGCTGAATGGCGAACTTGCTGACAACGCCTGCGCCAAAGGCCAGCAGGAACGCCAAAATACCAACTCCCACCGACACAGCCCGCACCTTCCTTCCGCTTCTCGTCTTATTCACAGAATATTCCCTCCAAACAGCGTGCCGCCCAGCAGCAGGTTCATCAGTGCCCGCACTGCCAATCGTCCCAGAACGAAGCCGATCAGGACAATTGCTGAAAGGATCAAAGTTCGTTTTGTTGTGAGTGTCATAAAGTATCTCCTTGACTTTTTGACGAGACAAGTGTATCGTATAATTATTGATGAGTCAATCGTCTCGGCAAAAATGAGACAAAGTACAAGGAGATGTATCAGCCCATGAACAATCAGGAGAAGAACACCTATGTCCGCAGCCGGATTCTTGCGGCGCTATTGAAAATGATGCAGAAGCAGCCCTTTGCCGATATTTCCATCAGCGCCCTGGTGAGCACGGCACAGGTAGGCAGAGCCTCCTTCTATCGCAATTTTACGGATAAAGAAGATGTGCTGCGGCAGGAGAATGACCGGCTGACGGCGCAGTGGAAGCAGAGCTATGACGCCGTGGAGCACACCGCTCCCAATGAACTGCTTATTTCGTTGTTGGATTTTTACAAGGAGCATTCCGACTTTTGCCTGGCGCTGTATCAAGCCGGACTTTCGGATATCGTGCTGCAAACGCTGCTGAAGCAGTCGGAGATCACCCCGGAGATGCCCAATGCCATTGCTTACCTCAAATCCTCTATCGCCTATATGCTCTACGGATGGATCGTGGAGTGGATGAAGCGAGGAATGCAGGAGAGCGGTACGGAGCTGGCGAAGATGTTTGAGGAAGCGCAGGGAACCGGGATCAATCAATAAGGGGATACAGTATGCAGAAAAAAGATATTCTGATTTTGTTGGCGGTCATAGCGGTGGCCGTTTTACTGGGGGCAGTCTGCGGGAAACTGCTGCTGGATAATCTGATATGAAGAAAAGAACCAAAATTTTCATTTACTGTGCCGCATTTGCCGTGGCATTTCTTGTCAGCGCAATCGTCCGAATTGCGATGCTGGGCAGCGCCCCTGAGCGGCTGATTCAGGTGGAGTGGAACGATTCTGTGGGAACCGTTTATAAGGACCTGCCGTATGAGAATGGCAGCGGTCACGGATATGATTTATATATCCCTGCCGATTTGCGTTCGACGGAGGATCAAAATCTGATCTTGTTCATCCATGGTGGGAGCTTCAATTCTGGCGCAAAAGAGGACGGCGATGCGTGGTGTAGATTCTATGCGACGAAGGGATATATCACCGCAACCGTAGACTTCTTACACATATTCTTTACCAGCCTTTCAAGTTGTGTTTTGTGGTTTTCTCTCAACCACTGACATCACTATAACGCTGTGATTTTCCGGTGTCTGCTGACGAAATAGCCGGAGATTATCAAATGTACTTAGTGAGAATGTCGCTCTCCTTTTGTTCTATTCGGTGGGGCACAGATTCAGCATCAGGCGGAACCATTCAACTTTTATGATAGGCTGAAATGCTGGCTAAATTGTCATTTCAGGCCCCGGAAATAAACCCTTTTCACCATCCCCATTTCTCCACTTTTTCATTTTCCCATCCTTCTCCATCTCAAAATTTCCCGGAAAATCCCCCTGAAATCCACTTGAAAAACACCCATATCATAAAATTCATGGATGATGCCCACGCCTATGAACTCATCCGCTGTGTGCGCCTTTTCCCCGGCGACGCCCAGGGCGAGGATGTTCTGGCGGCGGATTACCGGCGCAGCGGCTTGACGAAAAAGAATGCTGCTTTGAAAAATGCGCTGAACGTTTGCTTAGAAACCCTGCATCCCCGCTTTTTGTTGGAGCCGGGGCGTCTGGTTCCCGTTCCTCGAAGCAGAAAGCTGCGGGAAGAACTGCTGCGTCGCGGCGTTGTGCCTGACTTTGGCACTGACGCCCACTGCGCTGGCGGCAGACTTTGAACCCGCGGTACCGGACGTCAAGGTCTGCTATCCCACCGCCATCGTCCGAAACGACGATGGCACAGAACTGAAGAAAATCTATGATCTGAGTCCGGAAGACGATCCCGCAGGCATTCCCCGCTCGGACTTTCGGCAGGATGGCTTTCAGTACACCCTGACGGACCTTCTGAAGCAGGAGCTTCCGGAAAACGAGAGCCGCCAGCATACGGAGCATGTTTCTATCGAGAGCGCCAAAAAGGATATGGAATCCGTGCTGGCGCTGCTGCCGCAGGAGCGTGAGTTCATCACGGACGACGGGCTCATGGGAACCCTGACACTCCGACTTGACACCGTGCAGGTCGAGCCGTCCGGCTATGGCAGTTCTACAAAGCAGCTTTCCGTCAAACGCAGCTATCCCAATCTTGCCGAGCAGGATACACAGTACATCCCCAAGAGCATTGAGGACGGCGGCAGGACCCTGACGCTCACGGACATTCAGTGGCAGACCGACAATACCGCCAACATGGACGGTTATGCCGTGGCGGACCGCTATACCGCCGTCGCCACCTACACCGGCAGCGCCACCAGCAGCTACGTCAAGGGCTACACCGTCACGGCGGATTATACCGGAACCGTCAGCCGGATCGCCCTGAACCGTGTCCGTTATGTTGCCATCTTTGAGGGAACACCCATCCAGCCCGCGGAGCCTGTGAATGTGTCTTCCGCGGCATCCGCTTTCCGCTGGCCCTATGTGCTGATTCCCCTCGGAATTGTGGCTGCGGCAGGAGCCGGTGTCGGCGGTGCGCTGCTGGTGAAGCACAGAAAAGAAAACGCAGATGAGGAGGAAACGGCAGAATGAAAAAAATCATTACCCTTTGCTTGAGCCTTTGCATGACAGCGGCTTTGGCGGCTCCGGCGTATGCGCTGGAATACAGTATCGACGCGCCGGACGATTACGATTTCGGTAAGGACACCTCCATCGAGGTCATCCACACGTCGGACGGCGGCGCTATGAAAAATACCGACGTCAGCAAGAGCGCCGCGCTCATTCCGCCCGTCTTTGGCTCGGAGAGCATGAATGCGCTGCATACCGGCGAATACCTGACGCCGAATCTTGCGCCGC
>OQVT01000591.1_pt1 | contig 20888 bp, 23 predicted proteins | sample 1691561 | NCBI WGS metagenome assembly OQVT01 (sample SAMN03418260, study PRJEB22391) | human gut metagenome | biome: human-gut; feature: organic feature; material: feces | host: Homo sapiens | place: Tanzania | collected 2013-01 | reverse complement strand
CAGAAGATGGTAAATCAGGAAATTGCGGAATATTTGATTAAGCTAAAAAATGCTGATAAAACAAATAAGTATGGGTGCTATGGATTCTTGCCAGAAAACAATGAACAGTATTTGGGTCAGTATGATGATAGTTCAATTATAGATGCTGTGCAAAATAAAAGTGATTTGAAAGATTTTGTGGGAATATGGGTATTGGATAGTGTTGCAACAAATAAGAATAATGATCGTTCTCTTAGTTTTATGTATGGAAGTGGATTAACACAGTATGGTGCTGATTTAGAAATTGATGAAAATGGCGATTTTTCGTTCTATATTGGAATAGGACTTGGTGGAAAGGGAGTATGTAGCATTGAAGATTGCAGTAGACATCTCACATAATTGTTTAGAAGTATAGCTTAACGCTTCAGTGACACTCATTCTTCGAGTCACCTGCATGAAGCCTAGTACATAACGTCCCTGTTCTTCATTATAAGGTGTTACAGTCTTGATAACGATACTGTCTTTACCTCGTCTTACAGTAATATCCAATGTCGCATTCTTAGATTCTATCTTTAATGCCTTCTTAGTCATATCATTATGAAGATCTTCATAACTTGCTACTGCATAAGAAACACCTGTCTGCTTACATTCAATATTAGTAATAACATCACCTTTTTTTAAACCATATTTAGTTGCAGATCCATTTTCTACAAGAGTACCAACTTCACAGCGATTGACATTGATCTGTCCGCCTGTAAGGTTTGCAGATAACATAATAACAAGCGCAAGCATGAAATTCATGAAGACACCTGCAAGCATAATAATAATCTTCTGATAAGTCTTCTTGCCTTTTAGTGTACGATTTAATGGAACATCCTTAAATTCTTCATTATCTTCCTGATCCGCTTCTCCTGCCATAGAAACAAATCCTCCTACTGGCAAAGCACGAATCTGAAATTCTGTTTCTTTTCCTTTTTTACCAAAAATTTTAGGACCCATACCAATACTAAAAGCCCCACAATAAACCTTAAAGAACTTAGCCGCAATAAAGTGTCCCAATTCATGTATGACAATAATTCCTGTAAGAATAAGCAGGAATACAAGTATATTCATTAAAGTCTGCATCTTATAAACCTACTCTCTTTCTTACAAAAGCTCTTGCGTCTTTATCTATCTTGATTAATTCATCAAGAGATGGATTTTTTACAACAGTATGCGCATTCATTGCTTCTTCAATGAGGTCAACAATTTCTAGGAATTTAATCTTTCCATCACGGAATAACTGATTTGCTTCTTCATTGGCACCATTGAATACACAAGGCATACTGCCCCTCTCTCTTCCAGCACGATAAGCAAGAGGTAATGCTTTAAATCTTTCTGTATCAGGTTTATAGAAGTGAAGTGTTCCAATATCCGATAAAGAAAGTCTCTTACTATTAATTAAAGGAATTCTATGAGGATAAGTCAAAGCGTACTGAATAGGCAAGCGCATATCTGGTGTACCTAGTTGACCAATCACAGCTGTATCAGTGCATTCAATCATAGAATGAACAACACTTTCAGGATGAATTAAAACTTCAATATCATCATAATCTACATCAAAAAGCCATTTGGCTTCCATGACTTCTAATCCTTTATTCACTAAAGTAGCACTATCAATGGTAATTTTAGCCCCCATACTCCAATTAGGATGATTTAAGGCCTGTTCAATCGTTGCATCCTTGAGTTCATCTAAAGATTTGTCTCTAAAGCTGCCACCACTGCATGTTAAAAGAATCTTAGAAATCTCTCTTGGATATTCTCCATGCATTGACTGGAAAATAGCACTATGTTCACTATCCACTGGTAATAATTGAATATTATATTCTTTTGCAAGAGGAATAATAATATGTCCTGCAACGACTAAAGTTTCTTTATTCGCAAGCGCAATATCCTTACCTGCTTTAATTGCCTCAATCGTTGGTAATAATCCAGCAAATCCAACAATCGCATTAAGAACAATTTCAGTTTCTTCTAATGTACTGATTTGAATAAGACCTTCCTGTCCTAGATAGAAATGACGATCTGGATATTTTTCAGTTAAATAATCATAGTCTGCCTGTTCTAATACACAGATATGTGCAACAGGTAGCTGACTCATGATTTCTTCTAATTTCTTGATATTATGACCCGCTGACATGGCAACAATTTCAAATTCATCTGGGTGTCCTAATACAACATCGATTGTCTGTGTTCCAATAGATCCAGTGACACCAAGTACTGTAATTTTTTTCATAAAATGCCTCCTTAATTAGAGTAATGTAAGTAAGAATCCTAAAATCATGGAATTAAAGATAATTGAATCAAAACGATCCAATACCCCACCATGACCAGGGAATATCTGAGAATAATCCTTTACTTCAAAAGTTCTCTTAATAGAACTGAATGTTAAATCACCAATTTGTCCAGTTGTTGCAAGTACAAAGCTCATTAAAGCAAGATGAGTTAATGGGTTAGGAATATGTACAAAATAAGCATAAGCAAGAGCTAATAAGCCGCCACATACAATACCACCAATAGAACCTTCAATCGTTTTCTTAGGTGAAAGACGTGGATTTAACTTATGTTTACCAATCGCACGACCTACAAAATAAGCAAATGTATCTGCACCAAGAGTTGCAAGTGCTAAGAAGATAACATATCTTAAATCAAGAACTGTTCTAAAATAATAAACAGCATGAAGACCAAGTGCAACTAAAGTTGCACTTGTAAAATAATAGGAAATTCTTAAAAAAGGCATACCTGCATCAAAAATCCCACAAGTTAATAGTACAACCATATAAATTACAATAAACATATTAGAAACAAGTAAACCTTTTGAGAAGAATAGTGACCCTAATATATAAGCACCTAATACAATATATAAATAGAAATGTGGTTTAGGTTCTTTTGTAATAGAAAGCAATTCATAAGTAGCCATTACTCCAATAAAAGCCATAAGAATTTTAAAAGGTATACCACTTACAATAACGCATGGTAAAAAGAGTGCAACTAATACAATCGCTGTTATGATTCTTTGTTTCATTTTTTTACGCCTCCATAACGACGGTCTCTATTCTGATACTTCCAGATACATTCATGTAATTTTTCTGCATTAAAATCAGGCCAGTATGCATCATCAAAAATAAATTCAGCGTAGCTAAGCTGCCATAACAAGAAGTTAGATAAACGACATTCACCACTTGAACGAATCATCAGATCAACAGGTGGTAATTCTTTAGTCATTAGATGGGATTCAAAATAATCTTCTGTAATATTATCTAAGCTCACTTTTCCTTCTTTATATTCTTCACAAATTGCTTTAGTGGCTTCAACAATTTCATCACGACCACCATAGATGAATGCAAAGACAAGCTTTAATCCTGTATTATCTTTTGTCTTTGTAATTGCATCATTAATAATATCCTGTGTTTCCTTTGGAGCGAGTTCTAAATGACCAATTGTCATAATACGAACATTATTATCCATTAATTCCTGAAAATAAAGTGAGAAGAACTCTTTAGGTAATTTAAAGATATAATCTACTTCACTCTGTTCTCTCTTAAAGTTTTCAGTAGAAAAAGCATAAACTGTCATTGCTTTTACACCTAAGTTATTTGCTTCTAAAGCAAGATTTCTTATTGTTTTAGTTCCTTCATGATGGCCATATGTTCTAGGCATTTTTCTTTTTTTAGCCCATCTTCCATTTCCATCCATAATAAATGCGATATGTGCTGGGATGCGATCCATATCTAATGTATATTTTTCTTTTCTTTTAAAAAGCATTATAATCACCTCATAAACCGTATTATAGCATAGTGCACTACATTTTCAAACAATCAAAAAAGGAGGACTCAATGAATCCTCCCAATAATGACATTAAACTGTCATTAAATCCTTTTCCTTTTCTTTAGCAATCTGGTCAATCTTCTTAACAAATTCATTTGTTAAATCCTGAACATCTTCCTTACCTGCTTTTACTTCATCTTCAGTTTCGCCAGTCTTTTCAACATCAGCATTCGCATTTCTTCTGATATTTCTTAAAGCAACCTTAGCTTCTTCAGCAAGTTTATTTACCTGCTTAACCATTTCTCTTCTTCTTTCTTCAGTTAGAGGTGGAATCACAATACGGATTACAGTTCCATCATTCTGAGGAGTTAATCCTAAATCAGCCTGATAAATACCATGTTCGATATCTTTCATAGAATTCTTATCATAAGGCTTGATTACTAACTGACGGCCTTCTACAACTGAGATACCTGCTACCTGATTCAAAGGAGTTGGTGAACCATAATATTCAACCATAACTCTATCAAGCATGCTTGGATTAGCACGTCCAGTTCTAATATTAACTAATTCATTAGAGAAAGCTTCTACAGATTTCTCCATCTTTTCTTTTGCTTCTTCAAGTACTAATTCTACCATTATTATTCTCCCTTTGAAATGATTGTGCCAGCTACTTCCTGTTTACAAGCAAGCGCAATATTTCCTTCTTTCTGCATATTAAATACACTTAAATCAATGTTGTTATCTTTACATAAAGTAATAGCTGTCTGATCCATGATCTTTAAATCTTTATTAAGAACATCTAAGTAAGTTAACTTATCAAACTTAACAGCGTTAGGATCTAACTTAGGGTCAGCTGAATAAACACCATCTACACCATTCTTAGCCATTAAGATAACATCTGCATGAATTTCAGCAGCTCTTAATGCAGCAGTTGTATCAGTTGTGAAATATGGGCTACCAGTTCCAGCTGAGAAAATAACAATACGACCTTTTTCAAGATGACGTACAGCTCTTCTTCTGATATATGGTTCAGCTACTTCCTTCATATCAATTGCAGTCATAACACGTGTTTCAAGACCAATTGATTCTAAGGCATTCTGTAATGCAAGACCGTTCATAACAGTTGCAAGCATACCCATGTAATCAGCACTTGCTCTTTCCATACCCATATCAGCACCAGTCTTACCTCTCCAGATATTACCGCCGCCACAAACAATCGCAATTTCTACACCAAGATCTTTTGCATCCTTGATTTGTTCTGCAATGTCTTTAACTACAATAGGATTAATGCCAAAGCCCTGATCACCAGCCAAAGCTTCACCACTTATTTTTAATAAAACTCTTTTATAATTCATATGGATCTCCTTCTGTAAAATCTACAAATTAATTATAAATAGAATTAAGTTTATAGTCAACAGTGAACTCATGAGACAAAAAATACTCTTTAAGAAAAAACTTCCTGTTCATTTGATCAGGAAGTAATAGTTAACTATGAATTACTATTTTTTGGTAAGATTAAGTTTAATACAATTGCAGTGATAGTTGCAAGTACAACTGGAGATTTACCAAAGATAGTTGTAACCCAAGATGGGAATGTAGCAAGTGCTGCATTTGCCTGAGTAACACCCATACCAAGTGCAACAGCTAAACCAACAACTGTAGTATTTCTGAAATCCATTGGATGAGATGCAATTAACTTAATACCAGTCATCGCAATAGAAGCGAATACTGATACAGTCGCACCACCAAGTACGCAATATGGAATTGTAGTAAGAAGTGATGAGAACTTTGGAATAAGACCAGCAACTAAGATAATACCTGCAGCAAGTCCAAATACTTTCTTAGAAACAACTTTTGTAGAACCTACGATACCAACATTCTGGCTATAAGTAGCAGTTGGTAAACCGCCAAAGAAAGCACAGAAGATATTAGTTAAACCATAAGCAACAATACCACCATTTAATTCTTCATCAGTAGGCATACGGTCCATACCACCAGTAGTAGTTGCAGAGAAATCTCCGATTGCCTGAATAGAGTTAATAGCAAATAATACGCCTATAGCCACACATGCAGCTGGGTTAAATTTAACACCAAAGTGCATAAATTGTGGTAAAGCGAACCAAGATGCATTTGCAACTGCTGAGAAATCAACCATGCCAAAGCATAAAGCTACAATATAACCTACAATAATACCAATTAAAATAGAAGCAAGCTTGAAAATTCCCTTACCATAATGGTTCAAATAAGTAACAACAGCTAATGTAATAAATGCAATAAGCCAGTTTTGCCAAGAACCATAAGATTTAGAAGCCGCACCACCAGCCATATAATTAATAGCTGTAGGATATAATGATAAACCAATTGAGAATACCACTGTACCAGTAATAAGTGGTGGGAAGAATTTTCTAATCTTCTTAACAAATATACCTACAATAACTGCCACAATACCACCAGCAATCTGCGCACCTAAAATAGTTGCAATATCAAATTCACCAGCAATTGCCTGCATAGTAGGCAAATAAGCAAAACTAATACCCATGATGACAGGTAATCCTGCACCAATCGCAAGTTTTTTCCCTCTTAATAATGGAAAAACCTGAAATAATGTAGAGATAGCAGACATTGTTAATGCAGCCTGAATCAGAATAACTGAATCACTCGCTGAAAGTCCAGCAACTCCTGAAATAATAATAGCAGGTGCAACACATCCGACAACCATTGCCACAACGTGCTGAAGTGCTAAAGGTAAAGCTTGTGATGTAGAAGGCTTTCCATCAACTTTGAAAAGTTCTTCTGACATACTAGTTTGATCTTTACTCATATTTCCTCCTCGTTTGTATACAAAAAATACAATTCAGATAATAACACGTAATTCTGTAATATGCAATGTATTTATCATTATAAGAAAATAGCAAAAAAGAAGTACATATCGTACTTCTTCTAAAAATCATAATTATTTGTTAGCAGCAGCCATCTGAGCAGCTACTTCAGCAGCGAAGTCTTCTTCTTTATGTTCCATACCTTCACCAACCATGAATCTAGCCATTTCAACTACTTTACCGTTACCTAAGAACTGAGCAACTGTTAAATCAGGGTTCTTAACGAATTCCTGGTCAACTAAGCAGATACCCTTTAATTCTTTGTTTAAACGTCCAGCAATCATCTTTTCTACGATGTTTTCTGGTTTTGGTTTAGCAGACTTAGCATTTTCTTCTAAAGCCTGTTTCTTTAATACTTCAGTTTCCTTAGCGATATGTTCTGCTGGGATAGCTGATCTATCAATGAACTGAGGAGCGCTTGCAGCTACGTGCATAGCAACATCTCTAGCCTTTTCTTCATCACTATCAGCAATCTTAACTAAAGCAGTGATCTTACCACCCATATGAGAGTAAGCACCAAATACTTCGTTATCAGCCTTAGTCATAACAGCGAATCTTCTTAAAGATAATTTTTCACCAATCTTACCTGATTTTTCAGCGATTGCAGTAGCAAGATCTTTACCATCTAATTCGATCTTTAAAGCTGCTTCTAAATCAGCTGGTTCATTAGCAACGATAGTCTTTGCAACATTGTTTACTAATTCCTGGAATTCAGCATTCTTAGCTACGAAGTCAGTTTCTGAGTTAACTTCTACTAAAGCTGCCTTATTACCATCAACTACAAATGTAGATAAACCTTCAGCTGCAATTCTGTCAGCCTTCTTAGCTGCTTTTGCGATACCTTTTTCTCTTAACCAGTCAAAAGCTTCTTCGATGTTACCGTTAGTAGCATCTAAAGCCTTTTTACAGTCCATCATACCTGCACCAGTTTTTTCACGTAATTCTTTTACTAATTTTGCACTAATTGCCATTTGTTTTTCCTCCGTATTTTTATTAAAAAGGAGAAAGCATAATGCTTTCTCCTTTTGATTATGCTTCAGTCTTGTCAGTTCTTGGAGCTTTATTTCTTCTAGGACCGTTCTTATATCTTGGTCCTCTGTTGTTTTTATTTTCTTCAACGCTTGCAACAGCATCGTTCATTGTAACTTCTTTTTCTTCTTCGTCTTTTACGAATGCTACAGTAGTAGGTTCACCCTTAGCTTCGCAGATAGCATCAGCCATAGCAGCAACGATTAACTTAACAGCTCTGATTGCATCATCGTTTGCAGGGATAACATGATCTACTTCATCAGGATCACAGTTAGTATCAACGATACCGAATACTGGGATACCTAAGATCTTAGCTTCAGCAACAGCATTGTGTTCAACCTTTGGATCAACTACGAATAAAGCGTTTGGTAGCTTCTTCATTTCTTTGATACCACCAAGGTTTCTTTCTAACTTAGCTTTTTCCTTCATAAGAAGAACAGCTTCTTTCTTAGTATACTGTTCTAAGCTTCCGTCTTCTTCCATCTTTTCAAGTTCGATAAGTCTCTTGATTCTCTTCTGGATAGTCTTGAAGTTTGTTAAAGTTCCACCTAACCATCTAGAGTTTACGAAATAAGAACCAGATCTTTCAGCTTCAGTCTGAACAGCTTCCTGAGCCTGCTTCTTAGTACCAACGAATAAAACCTTACCGCCCTTTTCAGCGATTTCTTTCATTGCCTGGTAAGCTTCATCTAATTTGTCTGAAGACTTCTTTAAGTCAATGATATAGATTCCATTTCTTGATGTAAAGATGTATGGAGCCATTTTTGGGTTCCATCTCTTTGTCTGATGTCCGAAATGAACACCAACTTCTAATAATTTTTTCATTGAAATTACTGGCATGTGTAATTTCCTCCTTTTTGTTTTTTCCTCCACTATTTCTAACACAGCTCACCTATTAGGCACTCGAACTATGAATCCATAGTGTGTGTATTTCAAACACCATGCCATATTATCATAAAATTTGATGAATTACAATAAAAAAAGAGAAGAAATTGAATTCTTCTCTTAAATATCTTTCAAATCAAAATCATTTGGTTCAATATGGATATCGAATTTTTTATAAATAAGATATACAATTGGCGCAAATACCAAATTCATGACTAAAGTAGGAACAAATCTCATCGTTGTAAACTGAATAATACCAATATAAGTTGAACGTGAAATAAGCATCAACCAATATACGACAAATTCCTTAAACGCAATAATGAGAGCAGCATATACTACTGATTCAAAACATGTTATGTTATCATTTCTATAGATATATGTTCTTACGAATGTAATCGCACAATAAATAAGAATATAGACCATTAATGAATTAGAGTAGCAGACACTATAATAAAGACCGCATGCTGCGCCAAAGAAAAATCTTTCAGATTTATCGTGAATTGTAACAGTTAATAATGAAAACATCAACAATCCGATGCAAGGAACAAATGTGAGACCTGAACGATTGATATTAGTTGGAATAAAGAAATTTATCACACTATCAATCAAATAACACACAAACATAATCAGGAAGTTCTTGATGATCTGATTATTCTTCATATTAGTTAACCCTCTGCACAACTGCTACATAGTTTAATGTATCATAATTAACAGATGGCTTTACAGTAACATATTTTCCACTTGCATCATTGCCAGCATTAAATCCTACAACCTTGCCTACTAAAATACCTTTAGGAGACTTTCCTTTTCCTCCTAAACCACTGGTAGTTACATTCAATCCCTTTTGAATCTTATCAACAGTAGATAATAATGAAACCTTATAAGTTCCAGACTTTGCATTATAGCTATTTAATAAGCCATAATATGTATTTTCACCATCCACAATCATTACTGGAAGCTGGACGCTGTTATTTTCTGAACAAAGCAATGTCACAGTAGAAGAAATAGTACCTACTTTAGTAACAGTCCCAATCATTCCTTTAGAAGTAATAACGGCCATGCCTTTCTTGATTTGAGAATTACTTCCCATATCAATCTTCACCTGGTTACTCCATGATTCAGCATCTCTTTCAATAATTGTTGTATATTTCACTTTATAGTCAGTAGGTAAAGATTCAATATTTGTGATTTTCTTCATTTCTGACAATTCATTTGATAATACTTCATTCATTGCAAGCTCACTTGCATAATTATCAAGTGAACGCTTTAATTTCTTATTTTCACGATAAACAAGCTTTAGATCATGATACTCAGTAAAAACATTTTTTACATACTTTACTGGTGCCTTAACAATATAATATTCGGCATTCGCAACCGTATCCTGAAATACGCTTGAAAATGGTAATTCAGTAATACCTGAAACAAGAGCATAAACAGATGTAATAATCAATACTATAGTAATGATGATCATTCTTCTTGTATGCTTGTTTTTCTTCTTTTTATACAATGACATCACCTCGGTGAATACATTATAATATCTCTTTTTGAAAAATGCAATCATAAGGAAAAACAGTTACAAGATTGAAGAATAGACCTTCTCTGCCTTAAAGCTATAGTATTGATTTCTACCTATAATAATATGGTCTACAATATCCACATTCATCATCTTTCCTAACTCTATCAGCTTATTTGTCATACTAATATCCTCACCTGATGGATGAGCATCACCTGAAGGATGATTATGAACACAAATGATACTCACCCCATTAAAAGCAAGGGCTTCTCTAAAGATTTCTCTTGCCGATACTATGGACATATTGACACTACCTATAAATAATGTTTTTTCTGCAATCAAACGATTATGATTGTCTAAGATCATTATCAGAAAATGTTCCTGTGACAAGTGAGACATCTTAGTTTCTAAATGATAAAAGACTTTTGCTGGGTTATCATACACTTCATTTATATTTGTATGAACATTGATTCTCTTAGAAAATTCCAAGGCTGCCATAATACCTATTGCCTTGGCTTTATTCACTCCTTTAAAGGATAATAACTTTGCGAAAGTAATTGAATGAAAGCCTCTCATTCCATGTATTTCTCTTAATATTGTAGAAGATAAATCCAAAACCGACTGCTCTTTATTTCCTGTTCTAAGTAATAAGGCAAGTAGTTCTTCATCTGTCAAAGATTCAATTCCGTTTAAGAGTGCTTTTTCTCTTGGCTGTGAAGACTGTTCAAGTCCCTTAATCATAAATCCTCCTCCCTTATTGATTGAGATTTCTTTATGTTAAAGCATTCAACTGATTAATATATCATATAAGCAATGAATATGAATTTCTTTCATGTAATATCAGCATAATTCCATAGACTCTACATTTTACCTTTAGTTTCTTTTTGAATTCCACATTCTTTCTAGATACAGTCGTATTATTAGATATCTTCAATTCCTCTACCACAACACATGTTGGACAGCTTTTCACTATTTCCCATATACACTTATTAATATAATCAGAGTAGATATTATCAATCTTATTTCGTATTTTATCGATCTTTTTTTGACTCTTTTTACTGTTATTTGAATTCTTTTTCTTTCTTGAAAGACTCTTTTTTTTCTCTAATCAAACGTCTTTCTAGATGCTTGATTCTATCTATTTTATCTGTTCTTTGCGTGCTTGTTTCATTTACCACAAATTCAAATTTATTTAAATCTAGTTTAACCCTTAGTTCATTATAACAAGACTGTATTGGATTCTCTTCTCTGATACGTGTATCCAGCATTTTTTACCCTCCTCATAAATAAGGGTGCGATACGCACCCTTCTCTTCCTAATTTCCCCATTCCACTGTAATAAGACGACCTACTCTGAGACGACCTTTAGCTGATCTAAGCAATCGTAAACCTGCAATACCTAAGAGTGCATATACAATATATGTCAATGCACTTCCACCACTGATCTGCTGTTGTCTTTCTACGGATAACTCGTACATATTAACTCCTTTCTGCTCCCTCACTCTATCTATACGCAACCTATCAACCATTTTCTCAACATTTTTTCTATTTCATCATTATAATGCGTCCAATTCCAAGATGTTCTCGATATGCTCTTAATAACTTCACTCCTGCAAAACCTAAAAGTGCATATATAATTCTATTTAATGCACTTCCGCCATTGATCTGCTGTTGTGTTTCTACAGATAATTCGTACATCTTTACTCCTTTCTGCTCCCTCTACTCTATCTATACGTCCAAAAAAGAGAAATTACTAAAAAAATCCCCAAATAAATGGGGATTTTGATTAATTCATCTTTGCTAGTTTTTCTTTTGCTGCAGCATACTTAGAACGATAATCTTCTAATTTAGCTTTTTCTGCTTCTACCTTTGCAGCTGGTGCTTTAGATGTGAAATTAGGGTTAGATAACATACCTTCACCACGCTTGATTTCACCTTCAAGCTTCTTGATTTCTTTTTCAACCTTTGCTTTTTCAGCTTCCATATCAATATACTGACCTAAGTCAATATTAAGTGTATTACCACCCTTGATAACTTCAGTCGCATTATTCTTGCTTGCTGGTACATTATATCCAACACAAGTTGCATTAACTAATTTGCTGACATAAGGTGCAATTTCCTTTAATAATGCTTCAAGATCATCCTGCTTAGTAGTAATAGTGTAGTCTACTTCGATGCTGTTCTTGATAACATAAGTATGTCTGATTTCTCTTACACCCTTGATAATATCAATCAAGTAAGCAAACTGATCATTGATTGTATCATTATCATATTCTGGGTTAACTTCTGGCCATTTAGAAATAACGATAGATTCTTCGTTATGTGGAATAGCCTGATAGATTTCTTCAGATACGAATGGCATGATTGGGTGTAATAATCTAACAATAGTATTCAATACATAAACGAGTGTATTTAATGCAGATTTCTTAGCCACTTCATCATCACCTGTTAAATGAAGCTTAGATAATTCGATATACCATGAGCAGAAATCATCCCAGATGAAACGATACAATTCAGTTCCAACGTTAATGAATTCAAACTTATCCATGTTTTCATCAACACTTCTGATTACTTCATTTAATCTATTTAAGATCCACTTATCTGCTAAGTTAAGTGCTGCATAATCTAATTCTTCTAACTTCTGATCTTCATCAATGTTCATTAATACATAACGTGCACTGTTCCAGATCTTATTAATGAAGTTCCATGTAGATTTTAACTTAGCTGGTACATAACGCATATCAGCTCCTGGTGAAGAGTTATTTAATAAGAACCATCTTAATGAGTCAGCTCCATATTCATCAATAACATCCATTGGGTCAACACCATTACCTAGAGACTTAGACATCTTACGACCCTGTTCATCTCTGATTAATCCATGAATTAAAACATTCTTGAATGGTCTTCTTCCAGTAAATTCAATTGACTGGAACATCATACGGCTTACCCAGAAGAAGATGATATCATAGCCTGTTACTAATGTATCAGTTGGGAAATATCTCTTAAACATTGGGTCTTCTGTATTAGGCCAGCCCATAGTTGAGAATGGCCATAAAGCACTTGAGAACCATGTATCAAGAACGTCTTCATCCTGAGTCCAGTTTTCTTCATCTTTAGGTGCTTCTCTACCTACATATAATTCACCTGTTTCTTTGTGATACCATGCAGGAATACGATGTCCCCACCATACCTGACGTGAAATACACCAGTCTTCAATATTGTTCATCCAGTTAGAGAATGTCTTTTCAAATCTTTCTGGTACGAAATCTACTCTATCATCAGTTTCCTGATTCTTTAATGCATTTTCAGCTAATGGCTTCATCTTTACAAACCACTGCTTAGATAAGTAAGGTTCTACAATTGCATGAGAACGTTCTGAATGACCTACTGAATGGACAATAGTTTCAATATGGTCTACAACACCTGCTGCTTCAAAATCCTTTAATAAAGCTTCACGGCATTCAAAACGGTCCATACCTTTATATTTACCCGCTAAATCATTCATAGTACCATCTTCATTCATACACTTAGGCATTGGAAGATTATACTTCTTGGCAAGCTGGAAGTCATTTGGGTCATGTGCAGGTGTACATTTCATAACAGCAGTACCAAAATCTAGATCAATATAGCTATCAGCCATGATTGGTAATTCATCACCATTTGCAGGGTTAATAGCCTTCATACCAACATATTTCTTATATCTTTCATCATCAGGATGAACAAAGATTGCCTGGTCCGCAAACATTGTTTCTGGACGTGTAGTTGCAATTACTAAAATATCATCTGAACCAACGATATGATAATTGAAGTAATACATATGACCTTCAATATCTTCATGATATACTTCGATATTTGATAATGCAGTTCTCTGTACTGGGTCCCAGTTGATGATTTTTTCGCCCTGGTAGATTAATCCCTTTTCATATAATCTAACAAATACTTCCTTAACAGCATCTGATAAGCCTTCATCAAAAGTAAATCTTTCTTTTGAATAATCAAGTGATAAACCTAATTTAGCCCACTGAGCACGAATAATTTCTGCATATTCTTCTTTCCATTCCCAGATCTTATCAACAAGCTTTTCTCTTCCTAAATCATAACGAGAAATACCCTGCTCTCTCAGTCTTGCTTCTACCTTAGCCTGAGTTGCAAGTCCAGCATGGTCCATACCTGGTAACCATAATGCATCATACCCCTGCATTCTCTTATAACGTATAATCATATCCTGCATAGTTGTATCCCATGCATGTCCTAAATGTAATTTACCAGTAACGTTTGGTGGTGGAATAACAATACTATAAGGCTTCTTTGTTAGATCGCCTGCTTTAAAATATTCCTTGTCTAACCACTGCTGATATTTACCTTTTTCTACAGCTAAATGGTCATATTTAGTCGGTAACTCTTTCTTCATTCGTTTCGTCCCCCTCAATAAATGATTCTTTATGTTCTCTAATATACTTAGTTAACTTTGGCATGAAATCAGTTCCTGCAATCATAGTGATATATTCATGAGTGAAGTCTGAGAAATTATATGAAGAATAATCACCCATATCTTCATCTTCTTCACCATTTTCCATGATTTCATTCAATCTTCTAGCACTCTTTACTAATTCAGCAATCTGTGGTTCACGCACATTATTGAAATAACTTTCTAATTCATCCGCATAGACTGAATAAGCAGGTGTTTCAAAGAAAGAACGAATTGTTTTAGTTGAACTAACACATTCATTTAACTGACTGATACCATAGACAGTTCTTTCTTCCATATTTAACTTATCTAGGAAATTTTCATCTTCATCTTCTAAATCTCCAATACGTGCAACAATTAGGTTCACTAAATCCTGATCGCTGCAGGCATCAAACTTTTCTGATGTAAAATGCTTATTTTCTTCCTTAAAATCTGCAAAACGTAATGCTTCTTCCATCTGTTTGGCTTTAATTTCTTTTCTCTTTTTATAATAGAAAAAAGCAAATGTAATTAAAACTAAAGCAAAAGCCACTAATATCGGTGTTCTGTATTCCATAGTTCCTCCTTAGAAATAAAAAAGAGCATGTGCATAAGGACGACTGTATCGTGGTACCACCTTATTTCACATACTCTGTATGTCTCTTTACTTTAACGCAGTATTACGTATCTGACTACTTCATTCACCAAATATGCTCCAAGGCTACCTTCCAGTCTTCACTCTCCTCTTTCACACCACCCAAGAGGTCTCTTTAAGAAGAATAACTGTACTCCTCCTCTTCAACGCTTGCTATTATTTTACCAAAGGCATAGTCCAAAGTCAATGAACTTATTTACCTAGATATTCTAACGCCTGTTCAAGTACTGAATCACCATTCATCATACCATAGTCCTTCATACCAATCATATGAACTGGAATAGAACCAACAGTTTCCTGAATTTCATCCTTTGCATAGCGCACCTGTGGGCCTAGAAATATAATATCAGCCTCTACATTCTTTAAATCAGTATTTTCAGCATTCACTGCCCAGATTTCGGCTTCAACACTCTGTTTAGCTGCTGCTCTTTTCATCTTTTCTACAAGTAAACTTGTACTCATCCCTGATGCACAGCATAATAAAATCTTAATCATCAAAAAACTCCCTTCTTGCGACACATTATATACTAAAATAAGACATTTGTGAAGAAAGAAAAAAAGAGAGATTTATGATCTCTCTTCGCATAGTTCTAAGATACAATCCCAGACTTCTCTGACACCTTTCTTCTTTAAACTAGAAAAACGGACAAAGTGGTCATTTGGATCAAAATCCAATGTTTCTTTAATAAGCTTCTCATTCTTGACAAGTTCATTACGCTTAAGCTTATCTTCTTTTGTCGCAACAACAATGACTGGAATACCAAAATGTTTTGCATAGTCATACATTGTCACATCATCATCTTTAGGTTTATGACGATAATCGACAATAAGAATCATTGCTTTAAGATTCTTTCTATTACGTAAGTAATTGTCAATCATTTCTGAGAACTGCTCTAACATCTTCTTAGGTACTTTCGCATAGCCATAGCCTGGTACATCGACAAGTCTTAATTCATCATTAATATTGAAGAAATTAAGCGTACGAGTTTTACCGGGAGTAGAACTGACTTTCGCAAGTCCCTGTACATTGGTTACTGTATTGATAAAACTTGACTTTCCTACATTTGAACGTCCAGCCATGACTACTTCGGGTAATGATTCATCTGGCCACTGACTTGGCCAGGCTGCACATAACATGAATTCGGCTTTTTTAATCGTATACATATTACTTTACCAACGCATTTTCTAAAACAGTATCAATATGATCTGCTGTGATGATAGTGAGGTCTTTTCTTACTGATTCTGGGATATCATCAATATCTTTCGCATTATCCTTAGGAATAATGATTGTATGAATACCAGAACGATGTGCAGAAATTGATTTTTCTTTTAAGCCACCAATCGGTAATACGTTACCAGTTAATGTTACTTCACCTGTCATTGCGACATCATCACGTACAGGCTTTTGTGTAAAAGCAGAATAAATAGCTGTTGTCAAAGTAACACCAGCACTTGGTCCATCCTTCTTCACTGCACCTTCAGGTACATGAATATGAATATCCTGCTTATCAAAATCAATATCCTTCAAGCTATACTTATCAGCATGTGCTTTAAGATAGTCTAAAGCGATTGATGCAGATTCTTTCATGACATCACCAAGCTGACCTGTAAGTTTGAATTCGCCTTTTCCCGGCATCACATTCACCTCGATCTGAAGGGTATCTCCACCCACACTGGTCCAGGCCAGCCACCACGACATGCAGCGAAAATTAGTTGTTCAATACTAAGATTTGATGAACATCCTTCATCCAATGTTTCTTTGCCGTCAAACAAATCCATTATAGATACAGTTCCATTAGACTCTCCAGATTCATACAAACTCATCGGATACATCTTTAATTTAGATATTCTTCCAGTTCCCGTATGAGATGTGCTTACTTTTTTTGAAGTAGAACCGGTTAAAATAAAATGTCCACGCCCCTTGTTTTCATCACAATAAGAACGTACCGCATCCCACAAATTAGGAGCATCTTGCCATTCATCTATCAATCTAGGTTTTTCGCCACGTAAAAGCGCAATAGGATTTATTTCTGCAGTTTTGATAAGAGCTTCTTTATTTGGATCACGTTGTAACTTAATAGCGCTCTTAGCATATTGTTCTGCTGTTGTAGTCTTACCACACCATTTAGGCCCAACAATATGTGTTGCACCAAAAGCTCTTAACTTTAACTCTAGTTGCTTATCCACAATTCTAGATAAATAATTATCATTTTTCATTCAAGAAACCTCCTTGAGATTAACCTGATTATAACCTTTCGTTTTGCCTAAATCAATAATCATTTCGTGTTTTTGTGGTAAATCATTTCCGTTTTTTGTGGTATTTTACTTCGTGTTTTTGTGGCATTTCATTTCCGTTTTTTGTGGCAAATCATTCCGTATTTTTGTGATAGAAGTTTTTCTTGTTAATAAATATGAAGTTTCCTCAAATTTTCAACCAATTCTCTTTTATTCTATTACTCACATGGCCAACAAAAATTACGACGAAAAAATGTGGTATCAATCACTACACTTTTTACAACGAACTTTTGTAGTACACCACACTTTTTACAACGAACCTTTTATTTCTTAAACAACTCAGGGAAATTCTTAACACACAAACTAAAGAACTCCTTAACAATATCCTTCACAAAATTCTTAGTTTGTTCATCAGTATTAGATATAACCTTCAAGGCATTAGGAATAGTAGTTTGCCAATTCTTGAAGATTTCATCAGTCTTATCAATATCATCATCAATCAAACTAAATAAGATATCTACAAGCCTTTCTCTTTCCTCATTAGTTAAGCTTGCTACCCACTCATTTAATGTATGATTAAAATACTTTGCATCATTAGTCAAATCATCGATATATTCAAAATCATTGCCCTTAATAGTCCAAGAGAAAGGATTATGTTGCCAAACACTGAAACTATTACTAGACACCACACGATAATTTTCGTGTTGTTGAAGGAACATGCCAATCATTGAAGACTTAGGGACCGTCTTATCAATCTTATTACTAATAGATTGGAAGCCATCGCTCTTAAGTACTTCCTCTAAGAAACCTGGACCATCATGAGAATAAGCTTTGATAATTCTTTTTTGAATAAATTCATCCGCATTAGCCAAAGCATATACAGCTAAGTTACCGCCCTTAGAATGACCACCAACCATCAAATCACCATTTGTTCTTAAGGCAATCTTCTTTAAATAATCATAAGCATCCTCTTGTGCCCTAATAGGATACCTAAAGGCCATATTGAAGTCCTCTTTCCAACCTACAATCGTAGAATCAGTACCCCTATAGGCTACATAATGAAAATGATCATTTATCTTAAAAGTAATAGCTGAAAACTGTTCCTGCTTAGACTTATCAGACTTACAAGTATAAGCCTTTAGGACAATATTCCTAAAACGAGGACTACAAGCTAAATAGGTAAACAATTCCCTACTGCTTTCAGGATCATAAGTATCACTAAACATCTCATCAAAATATTCAACACAATACAAATCCTTAAGCTTAGCACCACTAAAAGTACTTACCTTAGTAATCTTTGGATATCTAAAATAAGCCAACCAAGAAAGAATCAAACTATCTACATTAGAGAAAGGAAGTTGTTCAAAAGTTTTAGTTACTTCCCTTGCATAAGAAACTATATTATTCATACAACTTTATATACTTATTCTTTAAATAATCAACATAATATCTAGGATTGAAAGCTTCTTTTGTTGCCCTATTTAAAATATATTCATAATTATGTAAAGCACCATCAAATTGAATATGATCTCTTAAATAAGCAATCAATTCATCAAACTTACCATTTTCTAATAAATTATCTAAATCCAATTCTTTTTCAATAGTAGCCAAGAATTGAGCACCAAAAGCACTACCCAAAGCATAAGTAGGGAAATAACCAAATGAGGCATCAGACCAATGAACATCCTGTAAAATACCATCTCTATCATTCTCTACATTAACACCTAAATAATCCTTATACTTTTGATTCCAAGTCTTATTAAGTTCATCACAACTGATACTGCCATCACATAAACCCTTTTCAATCTCATATCTAATTAAAATATGAACAGGATAAGTTAACTCATCAGCCTCAGTTCTAATCAAAGAACACTTAGACGCATTAATAGCTTTTATAAAAGTATCCAAATCAACATCACCCAAATTCTCAGGAAATAGTTCTTGTAAATAAGGGTATAAAGGAACCCAGAAAGACTTTCTTCTGCCAATATAATTCTCTAAGAAACGAGATTGTGACTCATGCATACCACTAGAAATATACTTCTTAATATTAGTACCATCATACTTATCCAAAATATTATGTTCATAATGAGCATGGCCAACTTCATGAATAACACTAAAAATATTAGAAGCGATATTATATTCATCATAATTAGTGGTAATACGAACATCATTCTTACTCAAACCATTAGTAAAAGGATGCTCACTTTGACCCATATAACCCCATGACTTATCAAAACAAATATATTCCTTTAATCTCTCATTAAATAAAGCTTGTTTATCCTTTGGATAATATTTATACAAGAAAGAATCATCAATAAAATCTTTCTTACTATCAACTTTTTTAATAAGAGGCAACAACTCTTCCTTAATAAGCTTGAAGAATTCTTCATACTTATCAATAGTCATACCCTCTTCATAATCATCCAACATCACATTGTAAGCTAATTCATTAGGATTACGTCTTACTGCCTTCTTCTTCGCAATTTCAATAACCTTAATCAAATGCTTTTCAAACAAGCTATAATCACCCTTTTCCTTAGCTACTAACCACGCATCAAAAGATTCACTAAAGGCATTATTAAACTCCATAACTTCTTCCTTAGTAAACTTAGAAACACTCTCAAGTGATTTCTTAGTCAAGAAAACATCCCTATTCAAATCATCACCCAAGTCCATTTCACTTAATTCATCAACTAGCTTAATGATTTCAGGATCAGTCTCAATCACATAAGCCTCGCCCACAATAACATTAAGCATCTGATTACGATACTTATTACCCATTACAGGCGCAATCGTATTCTTATCAAAATACACTGTATTAATCATCAGTTCATAAGCATTTAAACGTTCTCTATAGTCTTCATACTTCTTAATCATTTCTTCAATATTGCTAGAAATAGCAGCACTAGCAGAAGAAGTAGGATTTTCATATCTAGGTCTTACATTAAGAAATTCTTTAGTATAAGAATCAGAGCAGAGAACTGCATCTCTCTTAATATCTAGAGCAGCTTGCAGTTTAGGCATATATTTGCAAATAAGATCAAACTCATTATCCAGTTCAGTAATCCACTTGGTCTTTGCATAAGTATCCATTAGAGATGCTTGAACACCGGAATTATTGAACAGAACAGAGATATCTTCATCTATACCTTTACCAAAAGATTTATTAAGTTTAGCAGAAGCCGTATTATTTTCAGGCTTCATAAGCTTCATAATAATCTTAGAAGTATTAGATAGATTCTGAATATCTCCATCCTCTTGAGTAGACTTTTTGATAGCATCATCTAGCTTATCAGATAGCTGAGACTTAAGTTCTTCTGAAGTATTTGTAGTAGAATATGTTGTTCTATATAGATCATTGACCTGACGATCAAGCAAATCAAGAGAATTATTAATCTTTCTCTGATTGGCATTTTTATCATAAGTTTATCAAGTTCGGATATATCCAAAATATCTA
>OQVT01000584.1_pt1 | contig 20919 bp, 19 predicted proteins | sample 1691561 | NCBI WGS metagenome assembly OQVT01 (sample SAMN03418260, study PRJEB22391) | human gut metagenome | biome: human-gut; feature: organic feature; material: feces | host: Homo sapiens | place: Tanzania | collected 2013-01 | reverse complement strand
TTTCATTAATCGTTACGCACCTTAAAGGGCTGCATCAAAACAATCGCTTTGACACAGCCCCGTCATCGTTTTAAGGTCAACCGTTTGTTGATTGGCTATTAATAAATCACTTTGGCTCCCATGAAAAAGCTCCTTGGGAGTGATGGCCCATAAATATAATTTGAGTCACGGTTCCATCCCTTGTCAAAATCCTTTTGATAAGCATTGGTGATATTTTGTATTCCGCTATTGACTTGCAACGTAAGGCTTTTATAGATTGGGATATCGTATGCGACCTTCAAGTTCATGGCGAAAAAGTCAGGAGTGTTTACCGCGACAGGTTTTTCCACACCCGAACCCGCATTGTGCCCGATGAGCATGCTTCCTGTATAATTCCCTGTCAATGAAGTGGTGAAACGCTTCAGAGGTGTGAAGGTTGCTGTGAAATATCCATAGGTGTCCGGAGTGCGCATCATCTTGCGGTACTTCTGTTGCGGCACTTCATCATTCCATCCGATGGCTTCATCGTATTTGCTTTGCTGGAGAGTCACACCAGCCTGGAGGGAAAACCATTTCGTGAACATCGCTTTGCCTTCAATGTTAACTCCCAACACTTTTGCTCCGTAAGCATTGTAACGCTCCTGTACAATGTTGCCCTGTAAATCCGGCTGGTCAAGTTGCTTGAGTGCGAACACATCGTTCAAATCGGTATAAAAACCTTCTACGAGCAGGTTCGTCTGCACATTGCCGAACTTATGGTAGAAGTCTGCAGAGAGGCTTAAGCTATTTGAACGTTCTTCTTTCAAATTATCAGCAAGTTTAGTGACCAAACGTTCACCTCCGGCAAGCCCGATGTGCAAATCTTCGTCAAAGGCTTGCGGGGCACGGAAACCTCCGGCATAACTTATTCGCAGGTTGATGTCTTCTGTCGGATTAAAGCGCAAGTTTAAGCGGGGGCTGAATATGACATGGCTTACCAGGTTGTGTTTGTCAAGCCTTCCGCCGGCAAGAAAACTCCAACGCTTGTTTTTCCATTCATTTTGGAAGAAAACGCTTCCTATGCGTACTTTCTGACGGAAATTGCGGTCGTAGCCAACAATGATATCTTTCAGCCCGTCATAATTGTATTCAGCACCCAATGTCAAGTCAGACGGCATGAACAGCAGCTTCTCGAACGAGTGGATATATTGTGCTCCCAAGACATGCGTAAAATCGTGTGTCGTGCCGTATGCTTTTTGGGCTGCCTCCCTGTCTTCAGGCGAACCTTCGCCAATTCCTCCGTAATAGCTCTTACGTGCCGTCGTTTGGAATGAGAAGTAAGTATTGAGGCGGTTTTTCTCGTTTGGCGAGATATAATCGAAGCTCACGCCTCCGCCTTGGATATTGTGCTCGACTTGTTCGGCTATGTTTGCTTCGTGTGCCACACGGTCAAGCATATTGCCGCCGCGTCTGAACTCTTGAATGCCGTGGTATTGGGCTGTCAGTTTTGAGTAAGGACTTAATCTCAAGAAAGAGTTTACACCGAACGTTTGGTTATGGATTACCGGCAATTCGCTATATCCATCCCCGTCATAGTCAAATGCTTGCCTGTATCTGTTTTGCCCGTATGCATAGAATCCGGCTTTGTTGTCGTCTGTCACCAATGAAACATTTGCCGAAGTCGCATTGTCGAATGAGTTTTTCCCTCCGATGGACATGAAAGAGTGCCCGACTTCTGCCGAATTGCGTGTGGGCTCTTTGGTGATGATGTTGATTGTTCCTCCAATGGCTGAAGCTCCGAACAGGGCAGAACCTCCGCCACGCACCACTTCCACGCGGTCTATCATGTTGACCGGAATCTGTTCAAGTCCATAGACCCCGTTCAATGCCGAAAACACAGGTCGGGAGTTTATTAATATTTGCGAATAGTGGCCGTCCAATCCATTGATGCGCACTTGGGTGAAACCGCAATTTTGACAATTGTCCTCCGTCCTGACTCCCGGTTGGAAGTTCAACCCTTGGGCAAGGCAGACGGACTGCGTGGTCTCGAATAATTTTGAGTTGATGACATTGACCAAATTGGGAGCGAGCTTCCGCTGGGTTTCATTACGGTTGGCGGATACGACCACTTCATCGAGTGCCACGTCGTCATGCTCCAACTCGAAATTCAATTCATGCGTGGAGTTTGCTTTTACTTCTATCTCTTTTTGGACAGTCCGGTATCCTATTGACTTTACTTCAATCGAAAGTGTGCCAATTGGTAAGTTCTTCAAGAAATAGTGCCCCGATGCGTCAGTCGTAGTGCCGATCATTGTTCCTTTTACAAATATGGAAATGTAGGGGAGATGCTCTCCATTTTGTTTGTCTATCACGTGCCCGTAAATGTTGGCATCTGTTCTTGCTTGTTGGATAACGTTGGCTTGTGCCAGGAAAGGCAAAAGCATTACATAAAGCACGAGAAGTGCAAATTTTGTTTTTGTCTTCATACTGTTTTTTTGTTTAATATTGTTGTTTTATAAGAAACTGTTTTAGATTTAGTCAACCTCTCTATCTCATGCAAACAACCTAAAAGCCAAGTTCCTTAAGCAAATAGTGGTGAAGGATGAAAAGAAAAAGCGCAAAAGCGGCAATCTTTTTCATCTTATTATTGAATGAGAATGTCGAAAAGTTGTCTCAAAACAGTTGTTTTGATGCATTCATTCGAAGGTGTGTCGGAGCAGGCAAACAGTTGGATGCAGAGAATGAGACCGTCAGGATTTTACGGATGTAAAAGTTTGGTGTCAAATTCCGAAAGCACCGCAGCAATTTGCAAACGTGACACGCCGCCAGGGAATTTAGGAAAGTGAGAGTGAGGGAGGAGCCCGCAAGGTTGCCGACAACAAAGATGTCTTTTTCTTCCCGGGACAAGGTTGCGCAATAAAGACAAAGATAAGTTGTGCGGAATAGAAAAAATGGAATGATTGGGATTCGATGAAAGGCGATAAAAGGAAATGGCAAATAGGGCAGGAGTCGTAGTCGTTCCCGCTGTTTTTTTGCCCTGGATCCGTCGATTGAGAAGATGCAACCTCTTCAATATCGTGATGGTGCGTCGCCTTCACGATACTTATCGGCATCAAGGTCATCAACAGAACCCATGCGATGATAATTCTATTTTTCCGTTTTCTTTTCATCATTATATCCTGCTGCAAAAATAATCATATCTCGATAATATGAAACAATGTTGCATATTATTTCCTGTTAAATTTTCATATAAAATAATTTTGAACTACATTTGCTATTCGATTCTAATAGATAAAAGATGGATGCTGTAGACATATTGAAAAAGAAGAATTTGAAGAAAAGCATTCAGCGCATCGCTATCATTGATGCACTGCAAAAGAGGATGAGACCCCTCACGGAAGAGGAAATCAAGGAGGAAATGGGATAGGTACTTCGGCAACGAGGGCCGAGATATTGAAAAAGCTCGTAAATATCTCATATCTGGATCTGAATAAAAAAACACAGATTATAACGCCTACTCATCTCGGAGAGATGATATTTGACGTTGTAAATCTTTCGATAAGATCTCTTTTAAATCCGGAGCTTACCGCAAGCTGGGAAAAGGGGCTTACATATGTTGCCGAAGGAACGGTGACATCGGATGAGTATATGGACAAGCTTGAGGCCTTTATAACCAGAAATACAGAAACGGTAAAAGCCTCGAATAATCAGAATACATTAAAAAGATGCTTTAATGCATCACAGCAGTTTTACAAAAAAACATCTTCTTCTGCAGGAAAGAAGAAACAGGAGAAAAAATGAAGTACGTTACTATTAAAGAATTATTTATTGAGATGAATACGATCGCTGCCGAGCTTTTCGAAGGAAAGGAGTATCCGTGGGAGGTACTTCCCGAGATAGGTGATTTTATACTTAGAAAAGGTCAGACATTGCCAAAGGACGAGTATGATAATCCAAAAGAGGGCATATGGATCGCTAAGGATGCAAAGGTTGCCGAGACGGCATTTATAGCCGCTCCATGTATAATAGATCACGAAGCCGAGGTAAGGCACTGTGCATTTATAAGGGGCAATGCCATAGTCGGAAAGAATGCGGTCGTAGGCAATTCTACAGAGCTTAAGAATGTTATCCTTTTTGACAGAGTACAGGTTCCTCATTACAATTATGTAGGAGATTCGATACTCGGATACCGTTCACATATGGGAGCAGGCTCAATAACTTCAAATGTCAAATCCGATAAGCTCCTTGTAAAGATAAAATATCAGGGCGAGGAGATAGAGACCGGAAGAAAAAAGGTCGGTGCTATGCTCGGAGACTGCGTAGAGGTCGGATGCGGAAGCATCCTGAACCCTGGTTCCGTTATAGGCGCCAATACGAATATATATCCTCTCTCAAGCGTAAGGGGGGTTGTGCCTCCTTCAAGCATCTATAAAAAGGCAGGCGAGATAGCCGAGAAAAAAGGTGACATAAAATGAAAACATCCGGACAGTTAAAGGGATCGCTCCTTGCAATAATGGGAGGAACCTGCTGGGGTGTATCTGGTTGTGTAGGTCAGTATCTTTTTACGGTACAGCATATGGATTCAGAATGGCTTGTACCTATAAGGCTGTTTACGGCGGGACTTATAATTTCGATATATTACCTTATTAAGGATCCGGTAATGTTCGTAAGTCCGTGGAAGGAAAAAAGGACGGCTGCGGAGCTTCTGGTATACGGCATACTGGGCGTAGGCTGCTGCCAATTCACCTATTTCCTGACTATACAGCTTTCATCGGCCGGAATGGCTACGATACTTCAGGATATATCACCGGTCATGATATTGGGTGTTGTATGTATTGCTTCCAAAAGAAAGCCGAAGCTTTTTGAGATAATATCACTTATACTGGCGCTTATCGGGGTATTTCTCATAACAACACACGGAAGCTTTAACAGGCTTGTAATTTCACCCGCAGCACTTATCACGGGAATTATCAGTGCGGTTTGTGTCGCCATATACACACTTACACCTGTGACGCTTCAGAAAAAGCACCCTACATCGCTGATGCAGGCATGGGCATTCCTTATGAGCGGTGTCCTGTTCGGATTGATATTTCAGTCGTGGAAGATAGATTATGTACCGAACATCATAGGTATATTCGGGATAATCGTTGTCGTTATCGTGGGAAATATACTGGCATTTACCACATATATGACAGGAGTTAAGATAATAGGACCTCAAAAGGCCAGCTTATACAGCTTCGCAGAGCCTGTAGCCGCAGCTATAATAAGTACAACGCTTCTTAAGGGAGTATTTACGATATGGGATGCTCTGGGCTTCGGATGCATTTTTGCTATGATGGCATTGCTTGGCAGGAAAAAATAGAGTTTTGAATTTTTAAAAGGAGACAGAGATATGACTTTTATATATCCGGCAATTTTCAAACAGCAGGAAGACGGTTCTTATTTCGGTTATTTTCCGGATCTTGAGTGTTGTCAGGCAAGAGGTGACGATCTTGAGGATTGTATAGATGCGGCAAACGATGCGTGCCGTGACTGGATAGAGCTTGAACTCAGTGAGGATGACTGCAGGCTTCCGTCCGTAAGCGGTGAGGATGATCTTGAGTTGAAGCCGGGAGAGTTTGTAAGAAATATTTCAGTCAACATAAAATTTTATGTTGGGTGGGACGAGTGATATTAGTAAAAGCCGAAAGAATACTTGATGCTGCAGGATACCCCTCAGTTAGTATTTCTTTCGGCTATTTAATAATATGCATCACTTTTCTTTTGCTATCAGAGCAAGGATCTCGGCACTTCTTTCGATTCCGACAACGGAGCTGTCTATGCAGAGGTGATAATTCCTTGTATCGCCCCATTTCTGTTCTGTGAAATATTCATAATTAAGCTTACGGCGTCGGTCTTTTTCTTTCAGACGTTTTTCCGGAGCTTCTTCATTTTCGCCATACAGGCGTACTATTCGTTCAGCCTTAAATTCGACGGGAGCATGAACAAATACGTTAAGGCAGTCATCTCTGCCTCTTAGAATATAATCAGCACAGCGTCCTACGATAACGCACGAACCCTTTTCTGCAAGATCTTTTATTATATTCTGCTGTGCTATCCACATATGATCGTTTACGGACATTCCGGTTATGTCACGTCCGAGAAAGGCATATGAAAATATACTCTTGTTAGGGGCATATTCACCCTGTTCGGAAATGAATTCCTCCGACAGACCTGATTCCTTTGCGATCTTTTCTATAAGATCTTTATCATAGCATGGTATGCCGAGTGCCTTTGCGGTAAGCTTTCCTATAGTCCTGCCGCCGCTTCCGAATTCCCTGCTTATAGTTATTATTCTCTTCGACATATGCAGCCCTCCTTTTTACATACAAGCAAGCTTTTCTTTTTTGATCTTTCTCATAAACAGTGCTGCCGCAATAAAGCCCAAAGCCTCCGAAATCGGGAAGGCGAGCCATACGGTGTTTTCTGCGTTTGCAAACAGCGTAAATAAATAGGCAAGCGGAAGTGCGGCTATTATCATACGTATAAGAGATATGATGAGCGAGTGCACACCGTATCCGAGCGATTGAAATACACCCTGATATACAACGTTTGCCCCGGCAAAGAGGTAGCTCAGAGTGATTATCCTTATCGCGGTCACGCAAAGCGCCTTCGTGGAATCGGATAATGAAAAGATATCGGTTATCTGATATGCACCAAGCTGTAAAAGGATCATTCCGATACCCATTATTATTAGCGTGTATAACATGCCGTATCTTATGCCGTCGTTTATCCTTTTTTTGTCACGCATTCCGTAGTTGAATCCTACTATAGGTATTATAGCATTATTCATTCCAAAAGCGGCAAATAAAATGAATTGCTGTATCTTAAAATAAACGCCGTATGCGGTAACGACCGACGAGGAGATCGTACCGAAGATGATATTTATTCCGTATGTCATAAACGAAGTCAGAGACTGCATTATGATGGCAGGTATTCCTATGGAATAGATCTCTTTCATGGCTTTGAGATTAGGACGTATATATGAAAGTGATGTATTGAGATCTCTTTTATTGTAATGCGTATGGAGCACAAAGCCGACTACAAGTGCGATGCCCTGTCCTATAACGGTTGCGTATGCAGCACCCTTGATGCCTAATGCAGGGAAGCCTAAAAGACCGTATATCATTATCGGGTCGAGTATTATATTTGAAAGAGCACCTGCTATCTGGGCTACCGTAGATTGGATAGATCTTCCCGTAGATTGAAGGAGCTTTTCGTATATCAGATAGACTATGGTTCCGAAAGACCATATGCAGCATATGCTAAGATAATCTTTTCCCATCTGAAGGACAACAGGGTCTGAGGTCTGAGTAGCCATAAAGGCATCTACACCGACAAGTCCGAATATAAGGAAAACGATATAGGTGCATATGCCGAGGAAAACAGCATTGCCTGCTATAAGGCTTGCCTTTTCACGATTACCCTGACCGAGATTCTTGGATAAGAGTGCATTTACGCCTACGCCTGTTCCTACGCCTATGGATACCATCAGCATCTGTATAGGAAATGCGAGCGTGAGGGCGTTCACACCGTATTCCCCTACATGTGTAAGCGTTGCAGTATCAGGCATACCGCTTACAAAAAGACTGTCGACTATATTATAAAAAGCCTGAAGCATCATGGATATGATCATGGGAATACCCATTGACAGCAGAAGCTTATTGATAGGTTTGACGCCCATTTTGTTTATTTTTTGTGTTGATTCCATTTCTCCTCCTGTGTATTCGGCCAAGTTCTGACAAAGTAAACAGCGTAAACCCGATCTGGATTTACGCTGTTTTCGCTACACGATACCATGATATTCTAACGATGAAGTATTTATATGTCAAGATAATTATCCGATGTGTCGCAAATCCCTAATTATCCAATGTATAGCAAACCCCCGTTTTAGCTGTGGAGAGTATCAATATGACAAATTTAAAAAGCATCCTTTTTCGTGTGAATAGATGACCCCGACGGCCTGAAGATATGAATAGATTATTACCGTACCGACAAATTTCATCCCGCGTTTTTTGAGGTCGTTTGATATCCTGTCGGAAAGCGGAGAGCTGACTACACCGGTTTCATAAATAACTTTGTTATCGCTCCAGTTCCAAAGATAAGAAGAAAAGCTGCCGTATTCTGCCTGTATCGCCTTAAAGATCCCGGCATTGCTCACGGCAGCCCTTATCTTAAGACGGTTGCGGATTATATCTTTGTTACTGCAGAGCTCATCTATCTTTTCCTCGTCATATGAGCATATCTTTTCGATATCAAACCCGTCAAATGCCTTTCTGAAGGCTTCTCTTTTATTTAATACACATTCCCATGACAGCCCGGCCTGAAAGCTTTCAAGGATAAGCATTTCAAAGAGCTTATTATCATCGTGTGCAGGTATGCCCCATTCCTCATCATGGTATTTTATATAAAGGGCATTTTTTGGATTAGCCCAGCTGCATCTTTGTTTTCCATCACTATATTTCATACGAAAAATCCTTTTGTCCGGGAGACAATGTACGCCGACCAAAACGAAATGTAGAGTACAGCGATTCGACTGGATAAGAATATATCAGTTGACGCTGACCGGGATTGCGTACCATACCTCATGTACATTCGACTTGAATTTAAAATAGAGGCCAGCCCCAAAGCATGATTAGAACTGACCTCTACGGATTATTTAGAGTTGTAGGATTAATGTAGGAGTAATGTAGGAATAAACCACAATTATCTGATTATTATCACCCTTTATTACTGTTAATAATCCTTAAAATACAAGAAAAATTAGAATTTACCTGCCTTTGCAGCTTCCTCTACAGCAACTGCAACAGCAACAGTCATACCAACCATCGGGTTGTTACCTGCACCGATAAGTCCCATCATCTCAACGTGAGCAGGAACAGATGAAGAACCTGCAAACTGTGCATCTGAATGCATACGTCCCATTGTATCTGTCATTCCGTAAGAAGCAGGACCTGCTGCCATGTTGTCAGGGTGAAGTGTACGTCCTGTACCGCCGCCTGATGCAACAGAGAAGTATTTCTTTCCTGCGATTATACGCTCTTTCTTATATGTTCCTGCAACCGGATGCTGGAAACGAGTCGGGTTTGTTGAGTTACCTGTTATGGAAACATCAACATTTTCTTTCCAGAGGATAGCAACACCTTCCTGAACATCGTTTGCACCGTAGCAGTTTACTTTTGCTCTTGGGCTCTCAGGATCTTTTGAGTAGCATTTTCTGAATACTTCTTTTAATTCTCCTGTATGATAGTCATATTCTGTTTCAACATATGTAAATCCGTTGATACGTGAAATGATCTGAGCAGCATCCTTTCCGAGTCCGTTAAGGATAACACGGAGAGGTTTTTTACGTACCTTGTTTGCTTTTTCTGCAATACCGATAGCACCCTCGGCAGCTGCGAATGACTCATGTCCCGCAAGGAATGCGAAGCACTCTGTATCCTCTTCAAGGAGCATCTTTCCGAGGTTTCCGTGTCCGAGACCAACCTTTCTCTGATCTGCAACAGAACCCGGGATACAGAATGACTGAAGTCCCTCGCCTATAGCAGCAGCAGCGTCTGCGGCTCTTTTACATCCTTTTTTGATAGCTATAGCAGCACCTACAGTGTAAGCCCACTTAGCATTTTCAAAGCAGATCGGCTGAATGCTTTCAACCATCTTATATACGTCAAGTCCGGCAGCTTTTGTAACTTCTGCAGCACCTTCGATAGAGTCAATACCGTATTTGTTGAGCTCTGCCAGGATCTGTTTTTCTCTTCTTTCGTATGATTCAAATAAAGCCATTTTCAGTCCTCCTTACTCCTTTCTAGGATCAATGATTCTAACAGCATCGGCAACACGTCCATACTGGCCTTTTGCTTTTTCAAGTGCTGTAGCAGCATCATCACCGTTTTTGATAAAGTCCATCATCTTTCCGAAGTTAACAAACTGATAACCGATTATCTCATCATCTTCGTCAAGTGCAATACCTGTTACATAACCATCTGTCATTTCGAGGTAACGCGGACCTTTTTTAAGAGTTCCGTACATTGTACCTACCTGAGAACGAAGGCCTTTTCCAAGATCTTCAAGACCTGCTCCTACTGCAAGCCCGTCTTCTGAGAATGCACTCTGAGAACGTCCGTAAACGATCTGGAGGAATAATTCTCTCATAGCAGTATTGATAGCGTCACATACAAGGTCAGTATTGAGAGCTTCCATAACCGTAAGTCCCGGAAGGATCTCAGATGCCATTGCAGCTGAATGTGTCATACCGGAGCATCCGATAGTCTCTACGAGACATTCCTGGATGATTCCCTCTTTAACATTTAATGTAATCTTGCATGCTCCCTGCTGAGGTGCACACCATCCGATACCATGTGTAAGGCCGGATATATCGCTGACATCTTTTACTTTAACCCATTTTGCCTGTTCCGGAACAGGAGCGGCACCGTGGTGAACGCCCTGATGTACCGGGCACATCAATTCTACTTCTTTAGTATAGATCATTGATAAACTCCTTTCATAATAAAATACCACCTAAACCTAAATTATTTTCTCATATAAGACAAGATAAATCAATAATCGAAATGTATATATTTGTCATTGGGGGTATGCAAATTTTAGAAAATACTGAATTTCTTCAGTGCTTCTAAAAGTATTCTATAAAGTATTTTTTGGAATATTAAGACCATAATAAGAAACACATCGGAAATACTGCTGTAAAAATAACTTTGTTACAGGTGGCATATCTGTTAATATGATACCAGAGTCAAAAGATCAGAAGTTCGATGCAAGCTTGCTTGCGGGAAGATTTTTGACTCCAACATCCTAATATAAATGATAAGTATCACGTACCGGTTTCGCGTACATTAGACTTGAATAGAATAGGCTTGAGAGGTGCTTATGGGAAATACGCTTGAAAATAAAAACGAACAGTTGAAAAAGAATCCTTCAAAACATATATGCATAGGGCTTCTTGCGCATGTTGATGCCGGCAAGACTACTCTTACCGAGACCCTGCTTTTTAATAATCAGATGATAAGACGAATGGGAAGGGTGGATCACAGGGATACGTTTCTGGATACCGACCCCATAGAAAGAAAAAGAGGAATAACCGTATCATCAAAGCAGGCAAGGATAATATCGGATGACTGCGAGTATCTGCTGCTTGATACACCGGGACATTCCGATCTTGCGACAGAGACAGAAAGGTCTCTCTGGGTTCTTGATTATGCACTCCTTTTGATAAGTGCGCAGGAGGGTGTCACATCACATACAAAGTATCTCTGGAAAATGCTCGAGACATATAATGTTCCTACATTTATTTTTATAAATAAAACAGACAGCCGGGATGTCGACAGGGATGAGATGATCTCTCATATAAAAGAAGAGCTGAGCACCTGTGCGATCGATTTTACATCACGCACGGAGGATTTTGACGAACAGATAGCCTTTTGTGATGAAAAGCTACTGGACAGATATATTTCAGGAGAGGAAATAAACGAAGAGGACATTTCCTTGCTTATATCCGAACGGAAATTATTTCCTGTATATCATGGATCGGCATTGAAAAATACGGGAGTTACCGAACTTTTCGACGGATTAAAGGCATATACAAGGGAAGGCGATTACAAGGAGAGCCTGTCGGGAAAGGTTTATAAGATAACAAGGGATGAAAAGGAAAACCGGCTGGCATGGATAAAGATCACAGGCGGAAGATTAAAGGTAAAGCAGCAGATAAAATATCTGAAGAACGGTGAAGAGATAATAGAAAAGACCGACCGGATAAGGCTTTATTCAGGAAGCTCTTTTTCGTCTGTCGAGGAGGCGGTAAAGGGTATGCTTTGTACCGTTACCGGATTTAAAAATCTGGCAGCGGGGGATGCCTTCGGGGATGAGCACAGCCTTAATTCACTGGTAACGGAACCGATACTTACATATGAAATAGAGCATGATGAGTCGATACAGACGATAGTTGTATATACCGCTCTTAAAAAAATAGAAGAAGAGGAGCCTAATCTTTCGGTTGTTTTGTCGGACAAAACAGGACGCATCTCCGTCAAGGTCATGGGAAAGGTGCAGATGGAGATCCTTAAGGAACAGATGAAGAACCGCTTCGGTATGGATATAGACTTTTCGGCAGGTACGATATTATATAAGGAAACCGTAAAGAAGACGACGGAGGGAGTAGGCCATTTTGAACCTCTGAGACATTATGCGGAGGTAAGGCTTCTTATTGAGCCGCTTGAAAGAGGAAGCGGAGTTGTCCTCGAAAACAAATGTAAAAGAGATGAGCTGGATATACACTGGCAGAAGCTCATCATGTCACATTTGGGAGAGAAGATACATACGGGTGTCCTTACCGATTCGGAGCTTACTGATATAAGGATAAGCCTTATGGGCGGAAGAGCTCATACAAAGCATACGGAGCCGGGTGATTTCAGACAGGCAGCCTTCAGGGCACTGAGGCAGGGTCTTATGGAAAATGTAAATGTATTGCTCGAGCCGTATTTCAGGTTTGTTATTACCGTGCCGGAGGAAAATGTCGGACGGGTGCTTTACAATCTCGACAGCATGGATGCTGAAAATGATCCGCCGGTCATAATGGATAAAGAATGCAGGATATTCGGAAAAGGGCCTGCAGCAAAGCTTGGAAGCTATCAGGAGGAGCTTATATCATTTACCTCGGGAAGAGGAAGGATGGCATGCACGTTTGCCGGCTATGAGGAATGTGCCGATCAGGATAATATAGTAGAGCAGACAGGCTATGATGCGCAAAAAGATACGGAAAATCCGTCTTCATCGGTATTTTGTTCGCATGGTGCGGGGGTAATCGTACCGTGGTACAATGTTAAAGACAGAATGCATACGGAATGCTCAAAGCCGGAGGATGAGGATGATAACGATGATAACGATACGGATATTATGATAAGCCGGAATATGTCTAAGAAAGAGGAAGAGCTCAGCTTTAAGGAGCGCGGAGAAAGAGCGGCTGCAAGTGAGAAGGAGCTTGAAGAGATCTTTGCAAGGACATATGGACGGAAGGGGGAAAGCCGTACAAGACCGGGCTGGAGGAAGGCAAGAAGAGAGCAGGAGCTTTTTGCACCTTCTAAGAAGACAGGAAAACCTAAAAAACCGGGAAAGGATTATCTGCTGGTAGACGGTTATAATATTATATTTGCATGGGATGAGCTAAAGGAGCTTGCAGCAAAGGATATAGGTGCGGCAAGGGACAAGCTTACGGATATATTGAGCGGCTTTGCAGGGATGATGTCCGGAACACTCATACTCGTTTTTGATGCATATAAGGTGCACGGAGGAAAAGAAGAGGTAAGCAGATACCATAATATATATGTTGTTTATACAAGGGAGTCCGAAACTGCAGATCAATATATAGAAAAAACGGTGCATGACTTAGGAAAAAACAACAACGTGACCGTTGCAACATCTGACGGACTTGAACAGATCATCGTCATGGGTGAGGGTGCCGTAAGGATGTCGGCGGCAGGACTTCTTGAGGCTGTAAAGACAGGAAGAAAACAGCTTGAAGAGGATTTCCTTAATTCAGAAACAAAGGGAGGCGCATTTATATCTGAATTGATATCGACGGATATAAGTGTGTCAGAGCCGGAAGGGAATATAGAAGATGAAAAGGGTGCTAAGTGATGATGAGCGCTTTATGAAGGCAGCCATAGCCCAGGCAAAAAAAGCCGAACGGATAAACGAGGTGCCGATAGGCTGCGTGATAGTTCATGACGGACAGATCATAGCGAGAGGATATAACAGACGCAATACGGATCACAATACTCTGTCGCATGCGGAATTAAACGCCATAAGAAAAGCAAGCCGCGTTATGGGTGACTGGAGGCTTGAGGGCTGTACGATGTATGTGACGCTTGAGCCTTGCCAGATGTGCTCGGGAGCCCTTGTACAGTCAAGGATTGATAAGGTAGTGATAGGTGCCATGAACCCGAAAGCCGGATGCGCCGGCTCTGTAATGAACATACTTCAGGCTGACGGTTTTAATCATAAGGTTGAAACGGTATCGGGGGTACTTGGAGACGAGTGCTCGGAAATGATGAGCAGCTTTTTCAGGAAACTGCGTGAGCTGAAAAAAGCCGGGATAAAGACGGAGTGAGGGATTAAAGACCGTGCCGTAAAATTCGCGATTGACTTAACGTGGATATATAAGTATAATATATCGAGTCGAGCAAGGAGAGATGTCCGAGTGGTCGAAGGTGCGACTCTCGAAAAGTCGTGTTCCTCACGGAACCATGGGTTCGAATCCCATTCTCTCCGTAAATAAAAAGCTGTAAAGTCTTATAGAATAAGGCTTTATGGCTTTTTTATTTTTGTTTAGTGGGCATTTAGTGGGCAAAGATTGAAATTATATCAAGGTTTAAGGCATCAATAGCTTTCTGTCCTTGCGTTACATGATAGTATACTTCTTATGTAATCTTTCAAAATAATCGTCAAAGGCTAAAATAATACCAAAATATATTTCGTTTTCAAGAAATTAATTTGAAAATGATATATTATATACTTAAGCGTTCGGGTTAAAAAACAAGTTAAATAACTTGAATGCAGAATAATTAGAAGAGTAGGAGGAGAGTAAAATAATGGCAGGATGTTCAAATACAAGACCGTGTCCATGCACATATGATTGTCCGAATCACGGAAAATGCTGTGATTGTGTGGCACATCATAGAGATCATAACGAGGGCGTTCCGGGATGCTTTTTCTCAAAAGAGGCTGAAGCCACCTATGACAGGTCTATAAGAGCGTTGGCGATCGACCACGGACTCATAAATGGATAAAAGAATTATTTTAATGGCAGAGATTTGTTTGGGTCTCTGCCATATTTTTTTGGAAAATCGAAGGGTGTGCAAAAGGTGAATTTGAAAAGGATATAGCCTAAATATGACATGGATATATAATACATAGCTGAAGTGAAAAAAAACTTGCTATTGTTCGACCTGCCGAATATACTATATATAGTGGTTAATAGTGTAATTTGAGGTATATAAATGGAATATATGACAGCTAGCCAAGCGGCAAAGAAATGGAACATTTCTCAGCGGAGAGTGCAGATACTCTGCTCCGAAGGGCGGATTCCCGGTGTTTTTAAACTTGGAGAAGTATGGGCAATTCCGGCTGATATGCAAAAACCAGAAGATAAAAGACGGAAGGATGAAACTGATAATGGGTAACTATAATGTCATAGATTTGTTTTGCGGATGTGGCGGACTGTCTTATGGATTCGAGCAGGCAGGGTTTAATGTCCTTCTTGGTATTGATAATGATAATAAGGCGTTGGAAACATTTGAATTAAACCATAAAGGTGCTAAATCAATTTATGGAGATATAACAGAGGTACATTATGAGTCCGATATAAAACCCTTAATAGGTGATAAAACTATAGATGTAATTATAGGTGGACCACCATGTCAGGGAATGTCCCTTTCAGGTCCGCGTAAATTTGATGATCCTAGAAACAAGCTATATTTGTCTTACATTAGGTTGGTAGATGAAATACGTCCGAAGATGTTTGTTATTGAGAATGTTCCGGGTTTAGTTGGGCTATTTGGTGGACAAATAAAGGACAGTATAATTGATAGATTTACACGTATGGGATATGACATTCAATACAAGATACTATGTGCTGCTGATTACGGCGTTCCTCAAAGTAGACGAAGAGTTGTTTTTGTTGGAAGTAGAATTGGCTCGTTTGAGTATCCTGAAATTCAACAGAAGCAAATCACATGTAGCATGGCTTTATCAGATTTGCCGCCTCTGGAAAAGAATTTGGGCATGGATGTTATGCAGTATGAAACAGATGTTGCTAATCCGTATCAAGAATTAATGCGCAAGAGATCTTCCGATGTAAGGAACCACATAGCAGCTAATCATTCTGAGCGTGTAAAAGAGATTATTGCTTTGGTGCCAGATGGCGGAAATTATAAAGATTTGCCGGAAGAATACGCCCATACGAGAAACTTTCATGTTGCATGGACAAGATTTGCAAGTGATAAGCCTGCACCGACAATTGATACGGGGCATAGGCATCATTTCCATTATAAATACAATAGAGTGCCAACTGTAAGAGAGTGTGCTAGATTGCAGTCATTCCCAGATGATTTTGTTTTTTTGGGAAATAAAACGCAGCAATTTAGACAGGTTGGTAATGCAGTGCCGCCTATAATGGCACAGGAAATAGCAAAGAAGGTTATAGAAACATTGGAGAGTAGTGATGAGTGAATATAAAATACCAGAGGAATATTACTTTAGAATTCATCATGTAAGACCAAGATTCAAAGGTGATATAGAAAATGTATTAATCTATATTGCTGAAGAATTGGCTCGCGTAGGGGAAAAGCCAACAGATGAGTTTGTTCAAGCGGTTAATAATGCATTATATCAATATCCGGGAAATGCACATAGAGAGCTTAAGACTATTAATAATTGGAGAACCGAGATATCCGCATTATTTGGATTTATAGAGCATACAGATACAACAGATAAGCCGGGAAGGCGTGCAATAGAGCTTGCGAACAATCAGGATTTAGTAGAGAGCTTTAAGGTCTTTCTATATAATTTTCAATACCCTGGCGCGCATATTAAGCCTAAGAACGTATTGGAGCAAATTGAAACAGGCGTAAGATTTAAACCAGCACAGTATATTTTGCAGTTACTCAGATATGCAAATAAAAACGGTGGAAATTCTGCTGGAATTACAAAGTTTGAAGCGTGTCACTGTATCTTTAATGATCTTCGAGTTACGCGCGATAATGAAGGAGTTGAAGCTACTTGGAGGAGGATATGTGACAATCGTAAGAATAAGCTGGAATACGACCAAACGGGTGATGTTGTTAGATATGCTGGTGATATCATTGATTATATGGAAATTGCGAATCTTCTAAAAACATATGATAGCAGAACATATTATTTAAATACACTTGAAGAAGAGACAATCATTAAGTTTTGTGAATCTACGGAATGGTTTTCAGAGTATGATTCAATGATAGAAAGTCGTTCAGGAGATATAGAAGATGTAAAGACATGTACAACTGGCTGGTTTTCATATGTTAATAGAGATATTCAGGATACAGACTTCTCGACAGATATTCTTGCTTTCATTGCAAGTGATGAAGAGGAGCTTAAAGAACTGAAAAAGAGTTCACATGCTGATGGTCGTCCTGATCTTAGAGAATTTCTTGATAGGGAGGAAGCTCTTGAAGCTAGAGTTAAAGGCTATTTTGAAACCTTTACGACAAAAGATATCGGTGATATTGGTGAAGGCCTTGTTCACGGGCATGAATGTATGAGAGTGAAGCTTGGAGAAAGAGAAGACCTTATACATCTTATTAAGCGTATTCCAACCCAGTTCGCGATAGGATATGATATCAGTTCTGTCGAGCTTGATGAGAGAAAACGTTATATAGAAGTGAAGACGACGATTAGTTCTAAACCACTTCATTTTAATCGTATTCATTTAACAAAGAACGAGTGGAATACGGCAAGCAGTACTCATGATAGATACTATGTATACAGATTGCTTTTGAGTAAGAAGGAACGAAAACTATTCATTCTTCAAGATCCGGTTGGATTATATAAAGCTGATAAGATTGATATGATACCGAATGATGGTGCTGATATTACTTTTGATCCATTAAAGGTTGGAGAATTTGAGGAGTTGTTGACATGGAAAAAATAAGAGTAGCATCTTTATTCTGTGGCTGCGGAGGAACAGATGTAGGGATTCTGGGTGACTTTGAATATCTTGGAAAACATTATTCATCTAATAACACGGAAATAGTTTATGCGAATGATATTGAGCAGAGTGCTTGTGATATCTTTGAGGAAAACTTTGGCATTAAGCCAGATAACAGAGATATTAGAACAGTTTTTTCCGACGAATTACCTGAATTTGATGTCCTGACGGGAGGATTCCCGTGCCAGTCATTTTCAATTGTAGCGCAGAATCCAAAAAGATTGGGAATAAAAGATGAAAAAGGAATGTTGTTTTTTGAAATGTGCAGAATCCTTAGAGATAGACAGCCTAAATGCTTTATTGCAGAAAATGTAAAAGGCATTATGACTGCCAACAAGCGAGAAGCATTCCCTCTCATTATTAAGGAGTTTGAAGAGAGTGGATATGATGTAACGTATACCGTGCTTAATTCTGCGACATTTGGTGTGCCGCAGAAAAGAGAGAGGGTAATTATAGTTGGATTCAGAAAGGATTTGAATATAGATTTTTATTTCCCAGAGACGGTGATATCCGAGGAAAATGATTTTGTGGCGTTGCAGAATTGCATTGAAGACGATGTTGAAGAAAAGTATTTCTTTAGCGAGAGAGCGGTTGCAGGAATGATGAGAAATAGAGAATCAATGAATAAAGGGCGTGCACAAGATGTGACAAAGCCTTGTAATACGGTGGGGGCACACTTGGCGAAGGTTTCTCTTAATAGTACAGATCCGGTTCTTTTTACGGAGGGAAGATACCGAAGATTTACGCCGAGAGAAGTGGCGCGTATTCAGTCATTCCCGGAAAACTTTTCTTTATTCGGAAGTGAATCGGCTCAGTATAGGGCTTTAGGGAATGCTATTCCACCGGTAATGTTCTGGTATGTGGCAAATAAGATATCGGCATATTTAGATGCGGTGATGAAGTGAAAGCATTAACATATATAGAACACAACAATTTTGCTCTGCTGGACAAACAGGAGCCGGTGATACAGAATCCGCGTGATGTCATCGTGAGAGTTACACTGAGTTCTATCTGTACGAGCGATCTGCATATCAAGCATGGTTCTGTGCCGCGTGCCGTACCGGGCATCACTGTCGGACATGAGATGGTCGGTATTGTTGAGGCGGTAGGAACGGATGTTAAGACCGTGCGAAAGGGTGACAGGGTAACTGTTAATGTAGAGACCTTCTGCGGCGATTGCTATTTTTGCCGGAATGGCTGGGTGAATAACTGCACCGATCCAAACGGCGGCTGGGCGCTTGGATGCAGGATCGACGGAGGACAGGCGGAATTAGTCCGCGTGCCGTATGCAGATCAGGGACTTAATAAGATTCCGGATGGAGTTACTGATGAACAGGCATTGTTTGTAGGAGATATCCTTGCTACCGGTTTTTGGGCAGCACGGATTTCAGAAATATCAGGAGACGATACGGTTCTTATCATTGGTGCGGGACCTACCGGCATCTGCACGCTGCTGTGCGTGATGCTCAAAGAACCTAAGAACATAATCGTATGTGAGAAAGACCCTGCAAGGATTGCATTTGTACGGGAGCATTACCCTGATGTTGTTGTCTGTGAGCCGGAGGAATGTGAAAGCTTTGTGAGAGAACACAGTGACAATGGCGGTGCGGATGTCGTGCTGGAGGTTGCAGGTGCAAAGAATACATTTGAGCTTGCATGGCGTTGTGCACGTCCAAATGCTATTGTAACGGTGGTTGCGCTCTATGATGAGGCGCAGACTCTTCCGTTACCGGACATGTATGGGAAGAATCTCACATTCAAGACAGGAGGAGTGGACGGTTGCGATTGTGCGGAAATCCTTCATCTTATAGAACAGGGAAGGATAGATACCACACCGCTTATCACACATCGTTTTCCGCTTAGCAGGATAGAAGAGGCATATAATATCTTTGAAAATCGCGAGGAGGGTGTGATCAAAGTTGCCATAACGGCAAATTGAGTGTTGTCGTTTTGTTTGCGTCAAACTAGGAGTTTAATTATCAACAGTGGCATGAATTATTAACATGGGAAAGAAAAAGGATGTATTACAGCAGTGGAAACTGTTATACATCCTTTGATTTTATTAAAGCTTGAGACCCTTGAGAAGATCTCCGAGGCTTGAGCTGATATCCTCTGATTCCGGGATCTTTATATTTCTGATCTCTTCCTCTTCGGCAGCTTCCTTGTCTTCTTCAAGCGCTTTCATTGATAAGCTGATCTTTCCGTCTTTTATTCCGATAACCTTGACATTTACAACGTCACCCTTTTTAAGAACTTTTGAAGGATCTGCAACACGCTTGTTTGAGATCTGAGATACATGTACAAGACCTGAGATGTCGTCATCTATTTTAATGAAAGCTCCGTATGGCTTTACTGAATCAACGGTTCCCTCAAGTACTGATCCAACCTTTATGGAATTGATCTTTTCAGCCTTGGCTTCATCTGCAGCAGCTCTTAATACGGTTCTTGCCGAAAGAATGAGACGGCGCTCTGCTTCGTCGATCTCTAATACCTGAACTTTGAGGGCTTTTCCGAGATATGAATTGAGATCATCAACGTGACTTAGGGATAAGTGTGATGCAGGAATGAATCCTCTTATGCCTTCGAGCATTGTGATAACACCGCCTTTTACGGCAATTCCGTCTACAGTTACATCCAAAATTGTTTTGTCTTCCAGATATTGTCTGCATTTGTCCCAGCCTTCGGCATCTGCATCTCTGAAGGTTTCAAATGAAGAATCGATAGCATCTGAAAGATCATCCATGGTTGTGATTTCGTCTGACATTGTTTTCTCCTTTTATAAATTTATTTTAAGTCACAAGTATTTTAGTGTTTTGGAAATCCTTAAAACATTAGTAATCCGCTCATTTTTTTCAAAAACGGCTGTTTATTCATGTTTGGGCGATCCTAAAGGTCATAAGCCGTTTTGCAGGCAAGCTTGCATATGTCTTAGAACTTTCGTCTCTGGTATCATATCATAATTTCGGTCACTTAACAAAGAAGAATAAAAAATGAAGGAAAATAATAAATAAATTCATAATGCATTTGCACAAAACGATTTATGTACAAAAAAGACACGTTTTGTGCATGGGTCTATTGACATTTCGGATAAATTTTGCAAGTTTTTCAAAAAATTATGTTTTTTCGGTCATTATATGCAAATCCGTGATTTAATGCCTACAGAAGCACTT